>Ga0209664_1000104_pt1 | contig 68271 bp, 66 predicted proteins | sample SaaInlV_150m_DNA_FD_184668 | JGI IMG/M metagenome (GOLD analysis project Ga0209664, IMG submission 184668) | Marine microbial communities from expanding oxygen minimum zones in the Saanich Inlet - Saanich Inlet SI073_LV_135m_DNA (SPAdes) (version 2) | ecosystem: Environmental > Aquatic > Marine... | reverse complement strand
CAGTTGGGCCATCGTAGGGTGAAACTCCTTACTATTGATTTTACCGGGTTCAGACCCAAACCCTTGTTAGTTAAAACGGCGTTTTAAATATTCAAGGGTGTAATGTAATAAACAACACGTAACCAATATTTCTAGATAATAGATAATATGATATTTAAGTTAATTACTTAAAAATATCATAAATTATATAACTATAGCATGGGAAAAAAACCAACCAAAAATAACAAGGGGGGAAATACTAAAAAAAAGGATGATGGCGATTTGCTACCATTCGTAAGTATTTGCACACCTACCTATAATCGCAGACCATTCTTCCCTATGGCAATCCAATGTTTCAACGAATACGATTACCCAAAAGACAGAATGGAATGGATTATTGTGGATGACGGAACAGACCCCATTGAAGACTTGGTGAAAGATATCCCTCAAGTGAAATACTTTAGAGAAGAGAAACAGATGGTTTTAGGAAGAAAGCGTAACTATATGCACGAAAAGTGTAAGGGAGATATTATCGTATACCAAGATGACGACGATTACTACCCCCCCGATCGCATTAGTCACGCCGTAGAAAAACTTATGTCAGACCCCAAAGTAATGGCTGGCGGATCAACCGTGCTATTCTTATATTTCAAACACGTGCAGCAAATGTACAGGTTCGGCCCTTACTCTGACAACCACGCCACTGCGGGCACCTTTGCATTTAAGCGAGAACTCCTCAAGGAAACTAAGTATGATGATTTCAAGGCATTGGCAGAAGAGAAAGATTTTTTAAAGGGGTATACCGTCCCCTTTATTCAGTTTGATCCATTGAAGTCTATTCTTGTGTTTTCACACAATCATAACACTTTTGATAAGAAGAAGTTATTGGCACATGCACCCAATCCTACATGTAACCCCGATATGAATATTACAGTGGATCACATTATGCAGTCTTCTTCTGCAAAAAAGTTTTTCTTAGAGGATATTGATGATATCCTTGCAGACTATGCACCTGGAGATATAAAAAATAAACCCGAGGTACTAAACCAGACCGCCCTTATAGAAAGCATGCGAAACCAACAGATGGCCGAGATGGGTGAAATCCGACGCGAGACAATGTTGCGTAAAGATGTGCAACAGGTGCAGGCCGAGTCACAGGCAGCAGTTGATAAAATGCGTCGCGATATGTCGCGTATTTTTGAGATTAACAGACAACTTGTTCACAAGATGAAGGCCATCAAACATCTCTTGACAGAAGAAGACAAAAAAGCTATGGAAGATACCGACAAACATCCTCCTGTCGTTAATCTTGTAATTGATAAACCACGATTGATTATTAAACAACCAGAGAACATGTGTAACATTGACCCACAAAGCGTTCAAAATATATTTTCGTTTATTGGTCAACACGAGGTTCAAATGGATCTGATTATAAACGACCATGAGCGTTCTCCTGCTTCACTTACATGTGCATTAGAGTTCGCACCACATCCATCACAGATTCATAAATATACGAACCAACCGCAGTCCAATCAGATTGATTTGAAGAAAGCTCTTGGAAACCAACAGTCTGCAAACGTAAGTGAAGAGGATGTGCAAACTATTATGGATCAAACCGAGTGTAACCGAGCTACCGCAATCAATGCACTCGGAAAGGAAGGCGGAGATGTAATCTCATGTATCATGAACATTGATAGTCACAAGTGTGATAATGTTCCTGTTCAACCATCCGCAAACGTAGGTGAAGAGGATGTGCAAACTATTATGGAGCAAACCGAGTGTAACCGAGCTACCGCAATCAACGCACTCGGAAAGGAGGATGGAGATATAATCGCGTGTATCATGAACATTGATAGTCACAAGTGTGATGATGTTCCTGTTCAACCATCTGCAAATAATGGATCTAACGTGCCACGTGAAATCACTATTCAGGGTGTTGATATTGACACCGTCATGAAGGCAACTGGATGCAATGAAACGACTGCTATTCATGCATTAGCTAACGAATTAAATAACGTCCCCAACTCTATTCAAAACATAAAAAAATACGTTTCTGAGGAATCTGTTCAAGAAGGTATATATAGTCAAGAACCTGCAAAAGCAAGCAGTGATGATGTTGAAACCATTATGGAGCAAACCGAGTGTAACCGAGCTACTGCAATAAAGGCACTTCATGCAGAAAACAACGATGTAATCGCATGTATTATGAACATTGATCAGTATCGAGTTGATGACAAGACGGATGCCAAACCTGATGAAGAAGAATCTGTGTCGTTGGAAGTAGAGGAATAGGAATATAAATTAATTTATCGGACTATAGTAATATAGGACGAATGATTAGTGGTCATCTATCTCTAAAAACATTTTTAATAAGTTTCGCGTTTGGACTTCTTCTTGTTTACTTGTGGGGTGCGGACATGCATGAGGTGTTTGTTTACCCTACTCCAGATAATATGATGCGAGTTCAATACAAAGACCGTGCAGATAACTGCTATGTTTACGAAGGTAAAGAAACGACTTGTCCAAGTGATCCTTCAAAAATACAACCCTATCCTATACAGAGATAAATCGGGTATGAATAATTATATGTTAATATATATATTCATATAACCATTCCATTTTATTCACATGGAACTAGGAAAATTTTTTAAATCAGAAACTGGAAAACATATTATGTCTGCAATTCTAGGATTTGGATTGGCTACTATGTTTAGAGTAGTTTGTAAAGAGCGAAACTGTATTATTTTCAAAGCACCTGAACTGGGCGAGATTGACGGAAATACCTTTCAGCAAGGGAATAAGTGTTATACATTTAAGGCAAAAAGCGTAAAATGTAAAAAAGATGTTCGTTCAGTTGAGATGTAGACACATTATTATATTTTTATGAATAATTAGAAATATAATAATGAATAATATTGTGAATACAAAATACAATCTGTGTATAGTATAATATATATTCTATTATATGTCTTCTAGTAAGAAATCGAAATCGAAATCGAAATCGAAATCGAAAAAGGGAAAACGATCTATAAAAAAAAAGACCAACACTAGAACGAAATATAGTAAAAATGGGGGATCGGATGCAAATTATATGTTACACGAGGCGGTTGCTGATGCGAGCGTTGATGAGATTAGGTATTGGATCAGCCGCGGGGCGGATATAAACTCAACTAATCCAATGAATGATTACACGCCACTAATGACTGCAGTAGAGATGCGAACCAATGATATTGCCGAAGTATTATTAACCTATGACGATGTGCCCGCCGACGTAAATGCAAGTGATGATCCAACAGGAACAACCTCTCTTATGATAGCATGCAAAAATGTTGATGTGTATATGATTGAAATGCTTTTATATTTTGGAGCAGACAAATCAATGAAAAATAATTATCAACAAACGGCATTATCATTACTGTTTGCGTTTGAACCACGGGGCGTTATTGCGGACAATATAGGAAAGCGTTTGCGTATACTACGCACACTTGCTAATCCTGAAATGGGGGAAGGTGTATTTGAAGTTGATTCACAAGATGACTCGGAATATACGCCTCTTATGACTATAGTAGGTACTTCACAACAAAGCCCATATATTAACGAAGTAGAGCCCATTGTTGATGCACTTCTTTCATATGGTGCTGATGCAATGAGGGTAAACAGCAACGGGACTACAGCTTACGATATTGCGGTTCGTTATGGACAGAACGCGAGTATACTTGAAAAGTTACGACCAGCAATGTTAGATGTACCCATACCTATGATGAACCCCGAAGATTATCAGGATTGTGATAAAGAAGATGGAATAATAATCGATCATATTTCATACGAACCATTATCTATTGAACGTGCTGTCAAACTTGAAGATAGCACGCATTATTGCTATGACAGAGAAAACTTACGCACGTGGATACAGCGTCATCGAACAAATCCTATTACACGCACGCGAATAACCCCCGAATGGATCCAGACTAACTATCCAAGAGGAATAAATCGTTCTCATGAAATAAATGCAAATACTGCAAACACGACAGGAGGTAAACGAAAAAAAACATTATCGAAAAGAAGAAAAAATAAAAAAAAATCAAGAAAACTATAAGTTAGTATAATTAAGTAGTTATAGTATTTTATTTAGTCGTCTTGCGTAAATCTTGCATACAATCTATCTAATAAGATAGTATGAGTTCTGCAACTAACATTTCTTCTTTACCGACAGATCCTGCAGGGGGTGGAAGTGTAGGTGGCAACATACAGCTAACCGCAACAGAACAGAACCGTGTAGTTTCAAATACCCAGCCATCTCCGCAACAACCTTCACTTGAAAAAGAAAATGGAGGTCTTGAGTTATCACAATCTACAATCGCTGAACTTGTTTCTGGTATACAAAAAATGGCGAAGACCAAAAGCACGGAATTACCAACACGCGACATCCCAATTAATGAAAGTAGAGTTGCTGCTGACGTAGAAGTCACTGCAAATTATATCCCGAAACATGAAAACGCAGATTATATTAAAGACTATCAAACAACAGAAAATATTATCAAGGAAAGAGAGACTACAATTGAAAAACAGCTTGCAATTGAGGATATTTACGAGGAAATACAAACCCCTCTTATAGCCATGATCATTTATTTTTTGTTTCAGCTTCCAGCATTTAAAAAATACGAACGTCGACTTATACCTGGTTTATTCGGCGAAGACTACAATATAAATACATATGGTATCATGTTTAACAGTATTCTTATTGCACTTATTATATTTATTCTTCGTCGTGTTGTAAAATACGCGTAAATCGACTATGAATTACAGAATTAATTATTTTTTGTGCATAATACATAGAATGGACAAAAAATCAAAACAGCAACTAGGAGCAATTAGTGCTGGGGCAATTATTGGAGCAGGAGCAACGTATGTTGCTATGAAATATCAACCATGTGATGGGTGTACATGTGAAAGAAAACTCAGTAGTATGGAATCTATCAAAAAGCAAAAAATGGAATATCTATCACACAGGGAAACGAATAAATGTTTCACATATCCTTGCGATACATGTCCTCATAAAAAGTAAAAACTATGTAACAAAAGTCACGCTATGTGTAATAAACAACAATAATTTACAGATTTCTAGTATAGTTATTGTCACAATAAGTATTTTAACCTACATTTCTATCACTATACAAGGTAGCTACACATTGTATAGTATAAACACTATATTAATATCTTATAAATGATAAAAAATTACATATTAAGATTACTTGAAACAATGCCAAAAGATTTATTTCACAGCGGAAAAACAATGAATATGGATTTAATTGTAGAAGGAGGTGCATTTAATGGTTCATATGTTGTAGGAATACTCTATTTTTTGAAAGAAATGGAAGAAAAAAATATGATAAAACTGCGTAGATTTTCGGCATGCAGTATTAGCACAATATGTTCGCTGTTATATATCATAGGGCGTCTTGACTTGTTTGAGGAAATATATCGTCGAGGACTAGACATATTCAAACGAGACGGAACACTTGAAGTATTAAATGATATATTCCAAATAATTACAGATGTGACCGACGATAACTTATATAAGCTTTTAAATAACCGTCTTTTTATAACATATTATGATGTAAAACGATGTAAGCAACGTGTCCGTTGTGTATATAAATCAAACGAAGACGTATTTGAGTGTATCGCAAGATCAGCCCATATTCCTTTTATTATTGATAAAAACATTGCAAGACATGGAAGATATATTGATGGGCAACAGCCCTATTTTTTTAAGGAGAAGAAAGAGAGAAAAATGTTATGTATTTCGCTTGTTAACTACACAAATATAGGCACACTTGCATCTACGATTAGTGTGAAAAACGAAACAAATAATATACATCGTGTTCTAGGTGGGACACTTGACGTTCATAATTTTTTTATGACAGGAATACCAACCCAGATGTGTTGTTTTAAAGATAATATGCCATTGATAGTGAGAGCTCAAAATAAAGTGAAACAATGGTTAATCGTGATATTTGGCTATTTGATAAGTATGATATTGTACTTAACAAAAAACATGGGAGACGACATATTGGCATCTTTTATAGGAAAAGCAACGCGTCTGATTTTAGAAGATATATACACACTGTTTATTCAGCACTATTGCGTGTAAATCACTTTTTATTTTTCTGATTTTTTTTCGTTTTTGTCTTTTTTGTTTTTGTCTTTTTCGTTTTAAGTTTTTTTGTTTTTGTTTTTTGAGTTTTTTTAGTATTCACTTTATCACAAGGTCTGTATTTTAGAAACCATTCTTCGTATTCTTTTGATCCGCGATCAGACTTGAGTTTTTCGAACATTTTCATTTTTTCAGATCTCATATCTTCTATAGTTTCCTGATATCCATAACAATTAATACTGAACCTCGTTAACACTCCTTTTTGATGCAGTCTGTTTCTCTCTTGAACCTTGTATAAGAAGTTAGCCATACATAACAAACGATTGAGATCATAGTATTTTCTACCTGAAAATAAGAATGCCAAATACATGCTTAGCATTGTATCAATGGTAGCTATCTTCACAGACAAGTTGTTAATTCGCACTTTATTGTAACTATGACACGCCATTGGCTCGTAAATAAACGCTACTGTATCATTATTTCCAACAATGACTTGATAATGTGCAGAAATCACTTCACCAACGCACTCTTTTTTAACTACTTTCGCACCTTTCACGCCTTTGTCTTTCAACCTTTCATAAACAATTCTTGCAGTTGTCTCTGCCGATTCCGAAAACACATCAAAATCGGGTATTTTCTGAAGTTTACGTCTTGTGCTAGCTGGCATGTAATCTAAATAACTAGAAATTGCAAAACCACCAAAGAACACCACATCTTCTTGAATAAGGGTCTTTCTTACCGTATTGTATATTTTTTCAGATTCATCTTCCGTGTATTCGTGTTGTTTTGAAAGTGCACGTTGAAACTCCACTGCCTTGCATTCTGTTATATTTAATGGATGATATTTGTTTAATAAAGTAAGTCGCTTCAATACCTTTTCCCATCGACCAACATCGCCTTCTGGCCGAGACAGTTCTAGATACATCGACATTCGCAAATAATTAGGCGGACAGTAGTATATGCCATCTACCTTCTTCGCATCTTTTTTGAGTTCTTTGTATATATCTTTATGTAGATAGGTAATATCCGCCATACCTATAAAGTTAACGAATACCTTGTATGTTCCGTGATGTTGCCCAGACTTTGCTTCCACTTCGTCAAACCCATTCTTGGAAAAGATATCAGCCAATTCCTTTGAATCTTCAACTGGGTTGGTGCTAAAAAAATCATAGTCTGCTAAATCAGTCTCTTTATTGTAGAACTGTGCCTGTTTTGGAAGAAGTGCGTTAATTGCTGTTCCTCCGTAGCAAATGAGTTCTTTCTTTTGTAAAAACTTTTCGACTATTTGGATCATGCGTTGGACTTCTGGCGAGTTTACTATACGTTTGCCCTTTTGTTCGTCCGCCTTATCTACGGCACTGCGTAATATAGTAAGTTCGCATTCAGAATAAGTCATCTTACTGTCGCATGTAGGATGTTTCGATTTCATATTTTATAATAAATACGTCTGTGTAGTATATATTAGTGAGTGAAAATAATATATAATACAAATATTCGGTCATCTAAATATCGAACTTCATTCCCTGTGCATGTGCACTTCTTGTAGAGAATGACAACTTGGGATCTTGTTTCTTTGGGGCAGCAATGTATTTTTGAACAAACCTTAAGTTCTCGGGCTTCAATACAAACGCAGTATTTGCACGATTAAAGAACTCTCTTATTTCTTGTAGAGATGTATCATTTTTTTGATACTGCATTGCGGCTAGTTGGATCCCCATTTTTCGCGACGCAACACTTCCTGGATTGGGACTGTCTAGTTCTCGGTCGGGTATCACAATAGACATGTTTTGTTTGTTATATTTAATTAATTCTGCAACGCTAGGAACGTTGCGGACCTGAGTATTCGTTAAATATCTCATAAACATTGATCCACTTGCGACATTTACATATTTATAAAATGGTTTTACATCTCTATAAAACTTATTCGTGTTACATACTGCAATAATAATCTTTTGTTTCAAACGTAACAACGGTGTCTCGCCAAAGTTTTCGTAGTTATTTTCAAAATTATACTTCTTTCCAAGAAGTCGATTTTCGTGCTGTTTGAATATGTCTGCCATGTTTTCATACATCTCTCGATTATTGCTCATAAAACGAAGATGAATGACAATTGGATCATCTGGATTTGGACAGCTTCCCCGAGAAAATGCATAATTTATAATTACACCTAGTGCATCTTTAAAGTATACTCTATTATATACTTCCTTAACAGTGTATTTATCAAGAGTAGATGTTCCAACAACAGGCTGATTATCCATTGAATAAATCTCAAAATCAAGTCCGCGGACACCATCCTTTATCACGTTGCGTAATCCACATGTAGATACCATGGAGTTCTTAATCTTTCCGGTGCTACAGCAATTTGCAGCCGTCTTAATATAGTAATCTCTAAACATAAACTTAAAACTTTCTGAATTGTCAATTGATCTCATATGCGAATTAACAGATGGATACATCTCGTCGTATTGATCACACTTTCTATCTTCTAAAGTGAAAATTCGATAGTAGAATATAACCAGAGACACGATAATGCCTACTATCATAATAGCAAGAATAATGACAATAGATTGTTCCTTTACGTTTTTTACCTTGTCTATAACACCCCCTAACATATCATTCGTATTTTGTGAACTATCCATATTACAGTACAAATAGATTTATATTTATGAATAGTTATGTAATTGAATTAAATGAAATGAATGAATGAAACAATCTGACACCGATAACTAACTATCTAATATACAATCATATTAAACATAATACATTAATATCTCTAGTTATAATAAGTTTAAAAGTCATCTTAGTCATATACTATGCCTGGTGGACTAATGCAATTAAAAGCCAAAGGAAAGGCTGGAAATATATTAACAGGTAATCCAACAAAATCATTCTTCAAGTTTGCATACAGTAAATACACTGATTTTTCTATGCAAAAATTTAGGGTCGATTTCAATGGATCAAAAAGCCTCAGACTAAATGAGCAATCAAAGATGTCGTTTAAAATACCAAGACACGCCGATCTTTTAATGGATGCATATGTGTCTATAAATATGCCAAGCATTTGGTCTCCCATTATGCCGCCAACTACAAACAGCACAGATCCGGTTGACAATGCTGGGCGGTGGATTCCCTATGAGTATAAATGGATCGACTACCTAGGAGCAATGATGATTGAACAAGTAAGCATTACCTGCGGAAATTATACTCTACAAGAATATTCAGGTGAATATATTTTATCTGTGGTCCAGAGAGACTTTCCAAAAGAAAAACAAGACCTCTTTTACAGAATGATAGGACATGTACCAGAAATGAATGATCCTGCAAACTCTGGAGCACGCGTAAACACATACCCAAATGCATTCTATACAGACAGTGAAAATGGGGCAGAACCATCGATACGCGGAAGACAACTTGTTGTTCCACTTAATGCATGGTTTTCGCTAAAATCGCAAAATGCAGTCCCCCTTGCAAGCCTTCAATATAATGAACTGTTTGTTCATGTAACATTTCGACCAATACAGCAAATATTTAAAATCAGAGATGTCATTGATAACCTGCATAATTACCCGTATGTTGCACCCAACTTCAATCAAACTCATATGCAATTTTACAGGTTTCTACAAACACCGCCAGATGTGAAACTAACTACTGATTCGTATGACGACACGCGAACACTATGGAACGCAGATGTTCATTTGATGTGCACTTATGGATTTTTGTCAGATGAAGAAAGAAGGGTATTTTTTCAAAGAGAACAAAAGTATCTAATTAAGCAAGTAAAAGAGTACAACATAAAGAATGTGGCTGGATCAGTCAAGTTTAATTTAGACACTCTAGGGCTGATACCAAACATCATGTTTTTCTTAAAACGTAGCGATATTTTTATGCGTAATGAGTGGGCGAATAAAACAAACTGGCCGTATAATTACATACCCTATGAAATATACCGAGCATCTAGTCAAACACAAACCACCTCATCGAATACAACGCATCCTATTTTTAGAAAACACTCTAATAGTGATGTGGTTGAACAACTTTATATCGGCCCAGGCGTGAATGCAAATGGAAACCTCACTGGATGGCATATCACGGGGGACTATCGTCCAGAAAATCAGAAGGCAATATTAGAAAGTGCTGCAATATTATTTGATGGAAACTACAGAGAAAACTTGTTACCAGAAACAACATTCAATTACTTAGAAAAATATACAAAAACTGGATCCGATGCGATCGACGGGCTGTACTGTTATATGTTTTCGTCGAATGATACTATATTTCAACTTCAGCCATCTGGAGCAGCAAATCTAACAAGTGTCGCCAAAATAGAATTAGAACTTAATACTACCGTTCCGCCGCTTGATCCACACGCACAATCATTGGCTATTTGCGACCCAGACACGGGAGATTTTGTAGGCATTAATAAACCAACATGGAGATTGTACGATTATAATTACGATCTCACTATATTTCAAGAAATGTATAACGTTCTGCATTTTGCTTCTGGAAACTGCGGGTTGGCATTTGCTACATAAATTATATTTCATCATACATAAAATAAGACATGTTTTATGTATGCATATTTTTTGTTATTATATACTATATTATGTCATCAATAGTAAACTATAATAATGATAGTAAGCTACGCTATAATCGCATATATAACACAAAAGCTACTATGTTGAACGATTACACTCGAAATGCAATATATAGAAGAACTGGGTGTTTAGATAAGTTCGGGTTTAGTTGTGTAGGAAATAATGCGGTTTCTTGTCCAACACCGTATAAAAGTGTAAATTATATCGATGCTAGTAATCAAAATGATACGTCTCTTCCATGCAACACAGTTAACTTCTATTCCGACGAAATAACCCCTCCTCCAGTATTTATGGACAAGTTCTACAATAAATTAGATCCAGGAACCACCGCATATGATATTAATGTTGCCAACCTAGACATTAAGAATATGACAAAAACAAACTATTATAATGCAGTGACCACAGAACAAGATAGAACAAATACAAGCGAGTTGGTTAACGGATTGAAAGGTCCGATCGAGTTTATTTTATTGTCTAAAGCAGATCCAGAACAGACGGTTCACTACTGGACAACAAATAACTGGGGAACGACAAATGAGTTTGTAGACAAACAGAAACAAGGCGAACACGTCTATATAACGTTAAGAGTGCATCAAGCTGACTATTCAAGTGGACGTGTCACGGTTCAGGCATACTCTCAAAGAAATGGATTACAGCGAAGCGCAATTACAAAACATACGTTTGAAATAACAGGATACGATAGTGTATTTATTAAACCTGAAAATAACACAACAACTCCATATTATATCGAGTACTTAACAAACTGGTTTGATGTAAATCCGGCCAACTCTTTTAAATTATACCCACAAATGGTTCTCGATGAGCGTCCTAGTTCTGAACCTCCAGTGACAGGAAAAGATGAAGAAATACTTGCAAATTATATCACATGGTTAAACGGATATTCGTACAATGGTCCCACGTCACAAAACAGAGATAAGCTTGCGGTGGGATTTAATGAGTCGGGAGTGAATATCGACAAAGCATACACCTATACTTATGGAAACACTACAATCAATCCTATATTAACTGGAGCTACCATTGATCAGTTTTTATCATCTGGAACGCAGGGATGGCTTCAGGGATCATTTAAGTATACTGCTGATGCAAGCATAGCTGGCGAAGGAGGGCCTGGCTCGAACAACAAGAGTTTTACATATGAAACCATATACGCTCCAAATAAAGTCGACTTTAGAATGAATGGGGATGATATTGAATTCAAAACATATGGATCATTTATGTTTAAATCATTGACTGCTTTTACGAATATGAAAATGATAGAAATATTAGATAATCAAAACGGATTTAGTGCGTATCCAGGATTTAGTATAACTGGGTATAATTATGGCACAAGTGAAACATATGCAGACAATGCACAAGGATCTATTGTTGTGACATCTGATTTTTCCACAGGAGTGCAGGCAGACGGGTGGAGTAAACTTATAAATATAAATGCCACTACCAATGCGGTAAATTATCATTATATGACAAAAGTATATAAAGTAACTGGCACGGAACAAGGGGAAACTGATGTAACTGACATTGTGTATGATCTTGAGACAGAACGCAGCACTGATCGTATAACTGCAACATATTTGGCTACCTCTAACTATACTGGGACATGGTTTAAAGATATACCGACCAACGCAATGATCCGGGAAGCAGGTGTGTATGGTTACAACTACAAAACAAAATATACTCTTGCAAATGGAAAAACAATTACCAGTGCGGTGTTTCCTATCGGCCAACAAGTCGTAAAAGCAGAGGAGATATTTGATGATAGCACCACTTCACAGCTCACCTGGTCAGTGGTTGCATATATAATACCAGAAACAAGATTTGTAGTAAGGGTAGATGAATATAGAGCGGGTGGAACTCCTGTATCTACTAGCGTGTATGGTATTCGTGGTCTACGAATTAGTAAGTTCAGTCGACTTGATGGTGATACAGTTCCTGGACAGGACCAACCCTGGGATTTGACAAGAAATTATTACGGTATTGGATATAGTTCTAGAATTCCTAACGTAAATCCACCACAGGGGCTAAGTAGCCAACCGGAGATATATCAGCTACCTGGTCTAAAATCTGGGGCAGATCTTATAGGTGCAAAACTTATAAGAGTGTTGACAAATTCCACACCAAACAAAAGTGTATCTATAGAATATACTATTCACGGAACATTTAATAATAACGAAACTGACGTTGAAAATCTGTATATATCGTTTGCAACAGTTCGACCTACAACTACAAATGATCCAGAAGTTGAAACGAACCTATTTCTATACGAAAATAAATCAGCTGGAATATGGGTCGACTCACTAGAACTAGAAAAATACGGATATGATGTAAGGAACGAGAAAACGTATTTAATGTTTCCTAGAGAATACGTTTCTACGAATACATCGGCAGATTTGAAGAACTTTAATTATCATCCAGACGGGAAAAGTGTCATACTATCCACTGGTGGCGGTAATCTGCCCAATTTCTATGCTACAACGCTAAATACTAACGGTTCCCCCGTGGAAAAAGGCGAAATTATTACAACCGAATACATGAAATATCCCGGTAACACTGATTTACTTGGAGCAGGGTTGCGTAATCGTGCTAGTATAGCGAATACAGGGGGTGGTAGTTATTAATTATTACAGTAATGTAAATACTCAAAAATATATATCAACCACCATAATTGTTGATATATGTTTGTTTACTTATTTAAAGTTCACCGTCGGGTTCCTCAAGAATGAATGCGGTATTCAATGGGTCATCGTCTTCGTCTTCGTCATCGCTGATATCTTCTCTTGTAGTATCACCATCATATGTTGTGTTTACAGTATCTTCTGCCCATGAGTTGTCATCTAACGCAGATTCCATAGCATCAAGTTCAGATTCCGTTATAGTATGTGTGTCGTCCTCGTCCATATCTATAAGGAGAGGGGTAGGTGGTGGAAGATTGGTATTGGTATTAATTAGGGGTTGACGAGAAGGGTCACTTCCGCCCTTGTATTTTTTTGTGCCTTGATGTTGGTTTCTATTTCTATGAGTGCCCGATTTTGTCTTTCTAAAAGCTTTTTTATTCTTTTTAGATTTAGATTTAGATTTAGATTTATGTGTTCTACTATTTTTCTTATTTGTTTTTCGTTTAGTAGCAGTAGATCTTGTTTTTCTTGTGGATTTTTTTTTAGACGATAATCTCATTGTTTTTTTATACGCCATCTACAACTATTATAATTATACCTATATTCGTATGTATATATGTATAATTAGAAAATATTAGAAAATATTAGAAAATAATAGAAAATGACATTTAATGTAATTATTCAGTTTCTTCTTGGTCTTCTTCCAGTGGTGGAGGAGGTGGAATATATCCATCACTAGATGAACTGTCAATTTCCATTCCAATTTTAATAGAGGGAAGTGGTTCATCGTCAAATGATGCCTCACTCATTTCACTTTCTGCGTCACTTTCTGCATCACTTTCTAGTGAAAGATCTTCATTGTCTGGCTGTAACGTAATCGGTTGCATAGGAAGTTGTCCAGTGGAAGTTAGTTGTTTGTCGGGTTCTTCAATTATATCAGCTTCATCGTCACTTTCTATTGCGTTTCGCATGGACATATCTACAATATTATCGGTTAAGGGTCCTTGGCTAAACTCGGCTTCCCTTTCTCCCTTATTCATTTGTGTTTTTGCTTGAAACTGCTTTCCTACCTCAAATCGAATAACTTCCGTATTTCCATGAAGATGAAACGTATCAACTGCGATAGTTTTTTGAACAAGTTGATGCTGTTTAGTTTCTTTGTCATAGTCCATCATCATATTTTCGTACTGTAAAGAGTTTAGTTCGTGGATAAGTGGCAATATTTCGTTTACATATATTTCGACGGTTTCCCTAATAAACTTGCTGTTACCTGCTGAATGAAAACTAGATATATTTTTTTTACTTGTTACAATTAGTTCAGATAGTTGTTTATTTGCAGATTCTATACGCGATTTGTTTTCAGACTTGTTAATTTTTTGGAGATACATTGTCAGCACTTCTCGATATTCTTCAACCACATCGTCTAATTTTTCATTCACACTTGTCCATCTATCAACTGCTAATTCTTCGTTTATAAAACTAAATAATTCGTCGTTTTTGATGATGATAATTTCGTCAATATATTGTTTCATTAATTTTTCATTCTCTTTTTTCATTTTATATACGTTCATTATGTCACCCATTTGTATATCGATGTGTAGTTGGCACGGCTCTTCTTCGCTACCACATCTAGCAGTGAGATGATATACCCCGTCTATTTTCTTTTTTTCGAATACCGACCCTACATCACGAAAACAGCTTACACATTTTGGAGTATATTTTTGGAAAGCATCCGCTAACTCTTTTTTAGACCATCTTAGTATTATCCCATTCTTCTTAATTTTCTTTTTTTTCTCTTGAATTGTATTCTCGTATATGGACTTCAGTTCATAATATTTATTTACTTTTTCACCGAAATCGAAACGTTCCTCTAACATTCTTTCAGTTTCAGAATTATCACTATTTGAATAGCTGGTCATGTTAATATAACAAGATATTTTTATAAATGTATTTCTCTTCAATCAACAATGTTGAGCGACGTTTGTTTATATTTGATCGTATTCGTTTTCCCATCCAGGAAGTCCTGAAATAAGTGTTTGGCTTTCCATTTTCTTAACGTCTTGATAATTTTTGATTCTAGACAATATATAATGTTTTCGATCTCGTTCTTTTAGCAATTTTTCTGCAGGAGTAGGTTTTCCTTTGTATTTATAATACAAAAATCCCCCTATCGTGGAGATAATTGTTATTGTGACTATGATATTAACCATATCATTATAATAGTTCTTTTTGAACTTTGAGCACCTTGCAAGCGTCTCGTTTAAAAAATATTTAGTTCCAGGTTCCACTAAAGTTGGTTTAGTGAACTCGATATCCATAATAATTACTTTTATAATATCATAATAATTTATACACATTACATATACATAGAAACACATGGCCAAAATAAACTCGCAAAACAGTTCTACCTCCAAGAAAAATAAATCGCAAGACAACTCGATATTGACAATCTTATTGTCTCTTGTAGTTATTATTCTTTACTACATGTTTCTTAAACCAGTTTTAAAGGTCGATATTATGGGAGACCTTAACAAGTTTGCAAAGTTTTCCAAACAAAAGTACATCATGATGATTGTGTTGTTTGTTATTCTTTTTTTGATACACATGATTGTAAATCTTCTTGGATTTCAGAATAAATGTGGAGGATCAATCGGTGAAAATATTGGAAAAGTATTCGTAAGCACATTTGTTCCGTGGTTGTTAATTTTTGGAGGACTTATGCTGGTGTTAATAATATTTCCTGGATTTAAAGGAGCATTTTCAAACGTGATTGGTTATTATGCAGTGTACCGAGCATCTAATACTATTTTAGTGAAACTTCTTGGAAATGCACAAGTAGACCGAACCATAGAGAATACGCAAGAAACAGATAAAGAGGATGCACATTTACTTGAAAAAGCGTCTGATGCAGTTCTTAAACTTGTGGGGAACACGAGTATAATGATTAATCAGATCACTCCTGAAAACTTTGAAAATATGTGGAAGATGATGATCCCTGTCATGAAACCTGAAATGAGAGGAACTGCAAATGCACCACTTAAATGTGAACTTCTAGAACAGGTCATTTTACGCGATAATATAGGCGAGTGTTGTTGGTATATTTACACAATGTTACTCTTGATAGTTGTAGTAAAAACAATGCTTATGAAACAAGAATGTGTTACATCGTTATCACAAGTGAAAGAACATGCAGGTGAGTATGACACCCAGCAATCAATGAAGGATGACCAGGAAAAGAAAGATAAATCAGTTGTTTATAAAGGATAATTCGTTCTCTATTTTTATATAATGATATATTGTTATATAAAAATATTGTATTGGCACTGGTATGATGTCAAACTATATACTGTTTAAAACATTAGTTTTGGACGCAAACAGTACATTTGAACCAGTAAATAGCTTATAATTCCTAGGAAAATTGCTAGCATCCACATAGGAAATACTGTCTTGCGTCTAAATCCAACACCAAACTGTCGTATACTTCCGTCTTCTTCAAATACCAGACTTGGGTATCCATAAACAATCGCAAAAAAAAATCCAATAAAGAGAACTATAGAGTAGTATGCTGGATTTTCTAATATTTCTTTTTTGACCATCGTATATATTATCAATATAAACAAAAATGATAATATACACAAGCTATATTTTACTTAGTCACGATTTTAGTCGAGGTATCCAAAATCCTCTTCTTCGTGTCCCCCATAATCTCCATTTTCATCGTCTCCTTTAAATCCAGATAAATCATTATCGTCATTTTCTTGATCCATCTCTCTGTCTAGCTCGTCTAAATAGTCGTCTTTCATTTGCTCGTAGTTTTCATCTGTTACCGCATTATGGTATTTGTTCTTTACATTTTTCTCTACTTCTTGCATTTTTTCTCTAAACATTCTTTCGTCATCGTATGTTTCTTTAACAAATGTTTTCAACCCTTTTGCCAGACCCTTGTTCCAAACACCAAGTTTCATAACCTTCATGATATTATCTAAATCAAGCTGATCCTGTTCTTCTAGTTCTTCTAACCTTGTTGTTATCATCTGTTTTTCAGACTCTCTTGTATGAAAGTTCGTATTTGATATTTGCATGTAAGTGATGTCAATTGCGTTGCGATGTTTTTGCATTGTTATCAAATAGCCATATAAAAGTCTCGCGGTTTCACTCTTTAGAGTTGTCATATCGCTTTCTAGCATATTTGGGTCAACCTCTGGAATTGCCGCATCTTCTGTGCGACTAAGCTCTTCTATTCCATAGTTTTCGGTTAAATCGGTATTGATGAGTTCTTTTCTTTCTGATAATCTGACATATGTTTCCAAAGCGTTTAACATATAGTATTTAAACAACATTTTGCAGGTATCTATATCTAATACAGATGAAATTGTGGTCGATCCTGTATCAACGCTTGAGAAATATGGAGTATGTTTTACAAGTTTCATGAGTGTTATGCACTCATTTCTTATTTTTACAAGTACGTGTTTCAAAACAGGATTATTATAGAAGCCTTCTAAATGTTTATAATACGCGTGATTACTCTCGTTGATTGTATTTGTTGCAAGATTAGATAATCCTAACCTTTTTTCAGCATCTTTTGCTCTAGACCATGCCTCTTCGTGAGGAACTGCGTTTGTTATCATTTCAGGAAATATGTGTGTAATATTTGTTACATATCGTTTCACAAACTCAAAACAGTTATATTGTGCTACTTGAATAGATCCTATATTCTTCTCTCCCGCACTCCATGATGTAATACTCTTTAACAATATATTCATGTTTCTTACTTCACTTGGATCTAATGAAATATTATCTTCAATAAACCCCGATATTCGATCAAATAATTCTTCATTTTGTTGTCCCAGATAGTTTCGAAGACTACGTATTTCTTCAGTTATGCCTGTGTCTAGTTTTACTTCAAAACTATCAAGTATAATCTCTAGATGACGTTTGAGTATATCATACTTATTATCCGATCCAATGCATTCTAATGTATTTACAATATGTGTTAATTGAGTAACCGTGGCATCGTTCATATCGACACTAACGCTGTTTTTAAAACTACTGGCTCTGAGTAATCGTTCTAGTTGTTTGCTGTCATATACATGATTTTCTTGTTTTAATTTCCTTATTCTTTCTGATAATGTGTCGGATTTGTTAAACTTTTCGGGTTTATCTCCACAAATTGGGAGTATATCTTTATCAAGATTGACATTAGATCTAGAAAACTCGCATATACTGATAAATGCCAAGTAAATGGTTTCTTCGCTAAATGTTTTTCTAAGTGGAGCATATACATTCTTTGAATCAACGCTACATGTCATGATTTTTGCTTTTCCTAAAAGTTTATTGTCTCGTATCACATTCTCAAGAACTCGAACAACTTTATTTGAAGTTTCTATTTCACAGTCTGGCTTGGAAAATGTATCCATTTGACCATACGATGCAACACGGCCATTTTCAAACAATGGTATAAGCTTCCCTTGACTTACTATAGTCTCTTTGTCAGTGCCTTTTGCTTCGTTCAATAAAAATTTTCGAATAGAGCTTTGAGGATAAAGAGAGAAATAAAGAAGCTTCCCCTGAATAACACCTAGTTTTTTCCATTGTGCTGGACTTCCGACCTTCAAATCATCTATGAAAAGTTTTCGAAACTCTTCTGTGATATTCTCGATCTTAGATGTATTAATTTCGGTTACTGGTGGCAGAAATGTTGTCCATCTAGAAATGCTCAAACTTTCGGGAACATCTTCATCTGGATGATCAATCAAATACACAACTTTGTCGTGTATCTTTTGTTTGACACGAATATCATTTATGTAATGCTGATCTATTGTCTTAATGATAGTCTTAGAGATTGATTTGATATCTTTTCTCTGAACGACTTTCCACACTCCACTAGAAGATGCAGTGCCTTTTACTACACATGCAAGATAATCAATGCTACTATAATCCCCAGAATTATCGAACGGGTAACCATTAAATGATCGGATACATCCTGGATATGTTTTTTTTGTGACTATTCCAGGCATAGATGTTTGAACTCCTATTATGAATGCACCAACTGTTAAGTATAAGATAGTGTGATCATACAAATATTTATAAGGAACCGACTTTTCACCCTCTTTTGCCTTGCGTTTTGATTCTTCCCTATATTCGCTTTCTCCTGGAAGAACATTGGGTTTTTGAAGTATTGATGATGCAAGAGAGACGATAAACTCTACTAAATTAGAAGTTTGTATGCTCATCACGTTTGATAGAGTAACTACTATGTTAAACATAATACGAGTTTCGGGGCTATTATATAGTTTTTTCAGTTGTGAAACCTTTTCAATATGTGAACTATATTTTGTTTCAAAATCGTCAGTTGCAGCTTCCCTAGTTACATTCTTCCTTCCCGCATCGTCGTAACCCTCGTCTTCATCAAATGATTTTTTAATTATCTCTCTTCCGCTATTCATATCTACCCATGCATCTCCGTCATCCTTTCCATATTTTCGAATAATTATATCCAATGCATTCATGAAATTAGGTTTTGAAAAGTTCCCGTCATCTAATAACCATGCACTAGCCAGAGTTCGGTAGTATAAAGGAATAAGAGGCACTTTTGTGTTTTTACAATACAACATTTCTTTCGGATCACCTTTTTCCAGTTCTTGGTTTGTGTGTTCTTCGGTATAGTTGTTCATAAAATAAATAAGATCGGCATATTTTTTACCATTATCGGTTTGACTTAAGATAGTCTGCATCAAATTAAGATGAGGAGATTTTACAATATCAGTCATCACATTCATAGCCTTTAATCCTTCTCTGTATTGGTAGTCATCATATTTACATAAATCATGAACACGTCGTGCTTTGATAACATCAATATTTTCGTAATCGCGAATATATTTAGTATCAATGTATTGAATAAGCTCATCTTTTGTTGCAAAGTATTGAGCATCAAGTAGACCAATCAGTGTCTTCAGCGTAGTATTGCGTATATCTTTTCTGCTTGTATCTTTTGTGTTACATTTCGCGTCTAATCCTTCTTGAACAAGGGATATACACTCTTTTTGTAAATTACAATCAGTCGCAGATGTAACAAACAGGGAACTATTTGTAATACTATCATCTTTCTTCCAGACATTATTCTTACGAATATAATAATTCTGTTCATCGGTAGATGTATCAAATAGCATTGCATATTCTCCCTCTCGAACCCTTCTTTTTCCCCTTATCAGAGTTTCGGTCAAGTAGTCTATGTCGGGAGTTCCGTTTGGAACTTGAGTTGCAACTTTTTCACGAATAAAATCAAAAAACTCATCAGGCGTCATTCGATTATATTGTGCAGAAAACTTCTCAACTGTGTTGACATGAGACTCGTTTTTCTTAATCAGAAGACCGTAATCTGTTGTATCATATTTTTTATCGTAGTATATTTCCATTCCATTATCTGAAGAAACTTCTTCCCTTGTGAGATATTGTTTTGTCATCATATATACAGTGCATTTTTCGGGTTCGTCTTCACTTACAGACTTGTCTTCTTGATAAATAGACTGTAGTGTGTTGTGCATATCATTGTGTAACAACTTATCAATATTCTTTTTTGTTATCGCATCGTAAAAGAGACGACCACCATCTATTTGAATAATACGAGACAAATATTCGCTTGTCGAGTAATTATTATTTGATTTATTATATTTTTCAAAAATGTCATTCTGCATACCTTCATCAACCAAGTTTTTGATTTTTTTGTTGCTGTAACTAGATGTACTTCTCAACCCTTTTAATCTACGGAATTCTTTGAGCCGAGACGTATACTCAGTTATATATTCTTTGATGTTATTTCTAATATAACCACTAATGCTCTCATAATGAGAGAAAGTTAAATCAGATTGGTATATAAAATACGGCTGCAAAAACATTACATATTTATTCATACTTGTTGCACGGGTTGCATGTGGTGATATCATATCTAAAATCTTTTTTGTTTTTGGAATAATTGATCGTAAATAAGCCGAGTAAATCTCAGAAGACGTCATATCATTCATCATTTCTTTTGGAATATTTAATTTGTACATATTTGTAGTGGTATAGTTTGAAAGATTGTATCCTGATCCTGATTGAAAGTTATCAATACTAATGCGTTGTATTTTAGAGTTTGATGATAGCAACTTGTAATAAAGTGTGAGTGCGTTCTCTCTTCCTATCTTTTCATGTAATCCTGTCATTGGTAAATCATACTGTGAAAACTTGGACACTGAATATGGAAGAGTGATCAGTGATTTAATTGACATTAACTCTTTCATTCCAGACATCTCGCGCAAAGATCTGTCTGTCTTCTCCATATTTTCATCTCTCTCCAACAAGAAGCTAGATGGTTCTTGTAATCTATATTTATCCATTCTACACTCGTTTATTAGTTGGGTCTTGTTGTAACGGTTTGTTCTCCCCCAAGAACTTGAACGGAAATTACCAAGATTGTCAACCACAACATTCAAATCATTATGTACATTGAGAGAAGTTAATACGTCTTTATCTTCGGGGTCAGCCTCTACTGAAGACTGGAATGTTCTTGAAATACTATCGATAAACTTCTTGTAGTGATTAATAAGTTCCCCGTTGCCACCTTTTGTATAGGTATCTGTTAACCTAGACAGTTCATCCACCAACTTGTGCTGAAACTCGGCATCATAAATGTTGTCATCCTCGCCCATATCAGCCTCTAATCTCCTTATATTTTTTACAACAGGTACGATCCATCTTACAGGATGAGCCATTTTTTCTAATATGGATATCAGGGGTTTCCACTCTGCTTTATGAAACTTGGCCTTTAAAACATTACCATATTCGTCCTTTAATGAAAACTGATCTCTCAGTTCTACAAACCTGGATGTTTCCATTTTCAATCGCTGCATTGTTTCAGGTGAAATGTCACCTTTGATTTTGCTTTTCATTACCATATCATCAAGTAAATCGTCTATTTGAAACTGGATGTCATACCTTTCTTTATTTTCAGACTTTCGTTTCTGGGTAGTGACTTCTGGAAGAAACTCGCCAAGCATGCGTTCATCTGCTGAGATTATATATTGTTGAACAAGCTTTTCGGGTCTTGTTCTCTTTTGATTGCGAACACTTTTAACCAATGCATTTTCATCTTTATTTATATTATTTGAAATATCAGATGTTTCTAAAGTTTCGTCTATACCATCTTCATCGTCGTATTGTTCTTCTTCATAACCTTCTTCATAACCCTCTTCGTTATATTGTTCCTCAAAATTATCATCATTTATATCTTCTATACTATCTTCTTGGGCTTCATCGTCTTCTATTTTTTTGGAAGGAGAGTTTCTTATTTCAAAACGATCGATTGGCAAATCATGTGGGACACCCTTATAACCAAAGTTTATAAATAACACTTCATTATCTGGATAGCTAGTAAGTTCTATCATATCTTCTTCTAAGTTAGTAATTTCTGCGGTTATAACAAATGGCGTGTCTCCATTAAAATAAATATTTAACCATTTTCCTGGAAGAAGTCCATTTTGTCGGGCATAACCATCTTCTTCATTTCGTCTCACTACTTTTATCGTTTGAATGGTTCCGTCCCCAATACTGCCCGTTTTATGAATACGTAATTTATGGGATTTCCCTGTATCGATATCAACGATGAATGCACTATCTTTATCAATATAGTTAATGAAAAATGTTTTATTATGAAATATCTCGTTTTCTGGAGATAATATAAAAATAATATCGGATAATTTCAATTGTCCTCGGGAAAGATCAGTAGCTGCCTGATTTTCTGCGGACGTTGCTATAGCATCATTTGTCATACTTAGTACTTCAGTCATTGTTATTATTCCTATATTTATAATAGAATAATATATTTTACCGTGTTCCTAATTGATACTGATTTTACATTACTCGACTTTCAGTCTTCTACTACTAAATAACATACAAACATATATCCAAAAGGCTTAGAGATTTACACCTTATTGTAAGTATTATAGTAGATTTTGATAATTCATGACAGCAACCTATACCATTTCTTCCCAATCTTCCCCTGTATTTAAACAGCTAATTTCTAATTTAAACAATCCAAACGAAGATAATTCGTCCAATGATGAAAAAAATATGCCGATTAAACTAAAAAATATTAAGGTGATGAGATGTAAAAATAACGATCCCGATCCTACAAAAGAAACACTATACGACACATACAAACTTGTAAATTATAGCCATCATCTAACACAATCTATGACTGGAACTGTTGGAGTGTTGAAGTCCCTTTTATTTACCGATGATAATAGATTGATTTCATTTTCACCTCCAAAGTCGCATTCATATGAAGGGTTTGCGGACATGTTTGTTGACATCACAAAATTACAAGTAGAGGAGTTTATTGATGGAACAATGGTAAGTTTATTTTGGGATGATCGTTTAAACGATTGGGAAATTATGACCAGAAAAAAGGTAGGTGCAAACAACTTTTACTACACATATACCCCAAATGATAAACAGCCTACATTTAGATCTATGTTTTACGAGGCAGTTTCTGCCTCTAAACTAAACATTGATAATCTCGACAAGAAATACGTGTATAGTTTTGTGCTACGTCATACAAATAATAGAATTATTACAAAGGTAAACTCATGTGAATTATACTTGATTGAAGTGTATTCGATTGAAAATGACATTTTACAAGAGGAACTTTCGTATGCGGTCACGATTGTATCTAGAAACGACGTTATGGAAATGCCAGCTTTCAAAGAAAGCAGTGTGAAGACGCCGAAACAATTTGCTTTTACTAACTATAGCGACATGGTATCGTCGGTAGATGACTACAATAAAGATCCGTCTATCCCAAAGGGATATATTATTAGAGACGTTATAACTGGATCTAGAACAAAGATCCAGTGTAAAACTTACACTGACATAATGGATAACCTCAAGTGTAATTATTCAGATACGAGATATATGTATTTAAATCTTCGGTCTGAAAAACTAGTTAGCAAATATCTAGAGTTTTTCCCAGAACACACAAGCCTGTTTAACTATTATCACAATCTCTTATGCGACTATACTCATTTCTTATTTGCTATGTATATTGAGTGTTATATGAAAAAGACAAAACCTCTTAACACATATCCATCTCATGTAAAAACTCATATGTTTAGTCTTCATAAAATTTATAATGAACGTAATAAAGAAAAATCTATTAGTATGAAAGATGTTATGACATATGTAAACAATATGGATGTCCCACTTCTGTATTCAACGCTATTCACTTATTCAAAGTAAGGTCAAATAAATAAGATATTATTTCATTATTGATGCAAATGTAAATCAAAAATATTTACATCAATTCTATTTACTTCATATATACTGTATTTATTATCAAAACTTATCAAAACTTATCAAAACATATTCAATAGATTTTCATAAACACTTACAATATTTGTAAGACCTTCAATCATATGTCCTGCAGCAATTGATTTTTCTGTTGGCTCTTTATATCCAATGCGGATCATAATGTATGTATCGTGTGGGTGAAACTTTTTAAAGCCACAAAATGTCATTTGTTTATCTCCTTCGTAATGAGATGAATATACCATGTACTGTAACATTGTGCCAAGTGTATAATCTTCATTATCAATCGTGATATCGTATCCATTTTGAATAGTGCTTGCAGTAGTTTCAATTGTAACATCATTTTTTGTTTTATTTTCAGGATCTTCGCTTACTCCCGCATCGTCATCCACGTTTTTATTATTTCCGGGACTTTCAATAGCAGCCTTTACTGTCTTTGCCTTCTCGATTAACCTTTCGCAGCCAATCTTGAGAAGTTCTTTACATGTATATACACCAACTGTTTTTACTGTAAAATCAAAGCTGTTTGGGATAAAGTATCTTTGTGCATCAAGTAATGTCCAGTCTTTCATAGCTAATTCAAGATTATCGCCTGTCACACCATTATCTTTTAGTTCTTGCTCTTTTATCTTGTATTGTTCGTTTACTTTAGTTTCATCTTGAGTATTTCCATAACAACATGTTGACACCATGTTATACATACTGTTATCATCAACTGTCGCAATTGATAGGTTTGCTGTAAATGTAATACGCTCGCCAGGTGATGTGGGTGTAAGACGAGGTCTAAGGCGGACAATATCAATATAATATCCTGTCATGGGGTTAGGTGGAAATATATCACGCTTATCATCATCGCTTAAATAAGTAGATGTCTTAATATTTTTAATTTTAATGTCTCCAGTTGTAACATGCATTACCTCTTCTGTATTATTCTCAATATCAAGCTCAAGCTCAAGCTGATCAATTGGTGTATTGAGATCAGTTATGTGAATTGGAATACACGCCAGACGTTGTTTGATGATTTCGTTATTAAACTTTGATGTGTTTTTTGTTATATTGACTTTACACTGATCATGTGGAATTGTCTTCATTACGACGCATGGGATGTCTGATAAGAGTGTTCGGCGAAGCCCGTTTGCAATGCAAGGATCAACCCCATTCAATACAAACTTGATTTCGTTATTATTTTCTACTACGTTAGTAACCTTCATGATGCTGTATATTAATTTAACTTATATACTATCTATATATTAATTGCATAATCTAATATGCAATAATGTGGTTCAATTTGAAAGATATTTTTCACAAAATGTGAAATTATTTAAGATTTTGTATAACAACTTAAATACTTTTGTAGGGTATTACTAAATGAGCAACATTCTTTATTATAGCAAATACTGTGAGCATTCAAAAAAACTGATATCATATATAACTACAAATAGTCTTCAATCATCTTTGCATTTTATTTCAATCGACAAACGTGTTCAGGATCAAAGTGGTAGAACTTATATTGTTCTTGACAATGGCGAAAAAATAATCATGCCTGAAAATGTCCAAAGCGTTCCTGCTATGCTACTATTAAACCAGAATTACAAGGTTGTTTATGGAGATGCAATATATGAGATATTGAAACCAGCTGCAAAAGAAAATGTGAAGGAAGCTACCAAAAATAATATGGAACCATCTTGTTTTTCTTTTCAGGGAGGAGGCATGCTGGGTGTAATGTCTGATAGTTTTAGTTTCTTAGATCAAGGAACGGAAGAACTTGGAACAAAGGGAAATGGTGGGCAGCGTCAAATGTATAACTACGTAGGAACGAGTGAAAATGACGGAACCATCCCAACACCAACAGATGACTTCGACTATGCGGCTAGTTCAGATAATGCTGGCATGACTGTAGAACAATTACAACAAATGAGGGAAGAAGAGTTTACTAGCTCAATGAATAAAATGAACAGTAATATGAAATAAACACGATCATATATTCTTGTTATAATAATTATTCAAGAAACTTAAATAAAAGAACATGTATATTGTATATAGACATCATACAAATGAACCAAGCTCAGACATTACAAAAAGCATTTAACGATCACTTTGATGAGTTCATGAATGATATTGTAAGCTTGTTTCCAGAAGATATGGATATTCGAAGTTCGAGAAACTCTATTAAAATGTTAAGAAAGGCAAATCCTAAGCTTCTTATTCAGATTTGGAATACATACGTATCAAGTAAATACGCGACTGAGATAGAAAACGGAGATATCAGCTTTTTCGCTGATAATGATTATGCAGAAGACATTGGAGATATGGAAAATGCAGGTCAAATCATGACAGCAATCGATAGATTTCGAAGTCCTATCAAAGAAATGTCTCCAGATAGTCAAGAAAAGACAATGAAATACATTCAAAATCTGAAAAAGCTTGGAGATCTTTATTTTTCTATGGTATAAATACCAGATTTTAAAATTACACCGACTAAAAAGAAAAATGAGACAAACTAATTTGAAAATATAATAAAAAGATATTAATAATTTTTATTATATATAGTATCGTAATGGATAAAGATGAAAGAATAAAAGATTTAGAAGAAGAACTACAAAAAACTAAGCAAGAACTTCAAGCAACAAAAGAACATCTTAAAAAATACACAGCACCTTCATATAAAAAGGAATATTATGAAAATAATAAAGATATTATAAAGGAAAGAAACAATACATACAAACAAAATAATAATTATAAACCAACGCCAGAGCAGGTTAAACTATATAACCAACGTTCATATTTGAAAAGAAAAGAAAAACTCAAAAAAGAAATGGAAGAAAAACAAAATGACAATAATATTTAGGAATTAATTGATTATATTAAGAAAATCACTTAAAATAAAATATTTAGTAAGTATATAGAATGGGGAAAAAGAAAAAGGAAACATTCAAAGAGTTCCGTTCTAATGAAAAAAGTGCCTACACTACCATCAAAACCACACTCAAATCTGTATTACATAACCATAAAGAAGTCCAACCAGTCATTACCAATTTGGTTTTTGAAATGAACGATTTGATGATACATTCTTATCAGTTTATTAGGTTATATGTATTGAAATGTTATAACAACAATCAACCTTTACCTGAAATAAATGAGAAGTTTATTCTGTATTGTATCAAGGTATTAGGAGAAAAAACGAATACTGGAAGAAAGGAAAAAGATACATCTATGTTAGACACTTTACAAGAGTTTTATGATACGGAATACCAACCTTTACTCAATCACGAAAAGACACCATTAAAAAATAAATCCAATATGCTTCCGTATTTGGCAACACAACTACATACTTCCTTATCTAATAACACACAAGAACACTTTATTCAACATTTTCTTCGGTTCATCAATAAAACCACCACGAACATAACAGAAGATAAAGTAGTTTTATTCAAGTTCAAGAAGCAATTATTAGAATGTAATGAGGAAACCGATACGATATTTGATGACTGGAAACGCACCCATTTACATAATATTCTTCCTGAAAATATAAAAAAGTCGGTTCATTATGATGTGAAAGTGAAACCATTTGATTATTTGAAAGGTATGCTCTATATGAATGCTGTGTTGGAAAAGGAAGAACATAAATTATTCCAACCTTTACCACTTCGTAATAACATTATTCCCAAGCATATTATTTTGGATACTGCGTGTATCGTCAATCTTTTTTCGTTGGAAGGAAAAACGAAAAGTGAATTATTCAAAGCAATCAAGGAAAATCAATATGATGTATGGAATAATCTTTTGAACTTACAACACAAAACATTCAAAAGCAAACATTACCAATTTCATTACCAACTCCAAACAGATGGTATTAGTTGTTCTTTGTTGTTTATTCGTAAGGATTTGAAAGATAAGAAATGGGGAAGTAGAGTTCCTACTTTACAAGAACAAGATTTTCATAACATAGAAGATTTATCCAGAGAACAACTCAAAGAAGTAGCACATTGTAATATTGTTGGTTGCGACCCTGGAAAACGCAGTCTGGTATATATGATGGATAGTAATGGTAAGAAACTCCAATATACAGCACCACAAAGAAAGCGAGAAAGCAAAGCAAAAACAAACCAACGAATATTATTGGTAGAAAAGAAACGAAATAACATCATAGAAAAAGAAACCCATTTATCGTTTCAAAATAGTAAATCTGTTGATTATGAAAAGTTTAAGAAGTATTTAATTGAGAAGGATAAACTCAACAAAGAAACAATAGATTTTTACCAAAGAGAGGTGTGGCGAAAAATGAAGTTTCGTCAATATAGTTATGGTAAGAAAAGTATGGATAAGTTCCTTAATAAAATCAAGGAAACCTTTGGTGAAAACATCCTAATTGGTTATGGTAATTGGAGTAGAAGCACTCAAATGAAACATTTTATGCCTACGCTCAATAAAGGATTACGAAAGCAAATCCACAAGAAATATGATACAATTACCATAAACGAATGTAATACTAGTAAAAAATGTTGTGAATGTAATAATGATTTATCTTATTACAAGCATAGTAATGGAAACAAGCAGTTTCGTCTTTTAGTATGTTCTGGATGCGTGAGACCTCAAGTCAAACAAATCGTATTTAGAACAAGAGACGCTAATTCAGCAATCAATATAATGAATATTACAAAATGCTGGATTGATAGGCAAGAACGTCCTGCGTGTTTCCATATTTCGTCTTTCACCTCTTCAAATAATCAAAAGGAAGAGGAAAAAGTTAGACCATCGTAGGTGAAACTCCTACTATTGATTTTACATCACTTTAATTTTTAATGGGATTTTGTCTCATTTTTCTTTTTAGTCGGTGTAATAGCGGTTTGTTTGTAATACAATAAGTTACAAACAAACATAAGGATATACATCTATACTATAAAAACCTATGACTAGCACTAACGATCATCTAGAAGATATCATTGATTGTGTATTGGATGAACAGTTTCCAGACGAACCGTTAGCTGGTTCTATTTGTGAAGTTGAAAGTGATGATGAAGAAGATCCAAAGCCAACCGAAATCCCAAAAGATTTTGCCAAACTAATGATTGATTTTATCAATGATGTGTCTACAACGTTTCCAGAATACAAACCAATTATTCAGAAATGGTGGGGATTTGACTCTTATACTGGAGCCCAGCTTGCTAGTCTATTTTCACATTGTATGAAGGTTTATCCAGCGAGGTTTACGGATATTATATATCAAAAAGAAGGCATATTTGATGCGAACTCTGACGAGAATGTAGATTTTTTACCAGGAATTAGCTTTAAATATTTATGGTCGTGTAGTGACATTACGGATAAAACAAGAGATGTTATATGGAAATATCTACAAACAACTACAATTTGTGTTGTTGGAAGTATTGACAGTAAACATATGGATAAGACAATGAAAGAAGTTTTTGATAAATTAGACGAAGAAAACTTCAAAAACAACCTATGCGAAACAATCGATGATATTCAAGGCATTTTTAATAAAGCTAGTCAAAAAGAGACATCGGAAGATACTGATACTGATGCACCAAATATGTCAGCAGATTCATTTCAGGAAAATCTAAATAGTTTAATGGGTGGAAAGATCGGATCTCTTGCTGAAGAAATTATGAAAGAGACAGTTGGAAACTTAAATGAGGCCGATTTTGAAGGTGCAGAGACGCCATCTGATATTCTTAAGAAGCTTTTCGAAAATCCAGGAAGTTTAATCAGTATGGCACAAGGAGTCACTGAAAAATTAAAGAGTAAGATAGACTCAGGGGAGTTCGATCAACAAGAGCTGTTTAATGAGGCAACGAATGTCTTAAAAAACGTAAAAGATATGCCAGGCGGAGACATGATGCAAACTATGATGGCGGGTCTTGCAAACGCCCAATCGGGCGGGGCAGACAGTGGTGACCTTGGTGGTGATGATATGCCTGATTTGGCAAACTTAATGGCAACTATGTTGAACGGTGGAGGAATGAAAAAGGGACAACGTGTAGATACGAACGCTATAAATAGACAGGTAAAACGAAAAAATACGATTACTGAGATGAAGAAACGTGCCGAGATCAGAAGAACTCAACAGGCGGCATTAGTTGCACAACAAGTGCAGGAACAACAACACCCAACAACACCACTACTTACTGATGACGAGATTATTGCTATGATGGAAGAGAATAACGAACCCTCTAAAAGCAAGACATCTGGAAACTCCTCATCAAAAAAGAAGAAATCTAAAAATAAAAAATAATAGGAAACTATATAAGTAATGTCAGATATATTTTGGGCAACAAACCCATTCATTCTCATAGATAGAAATCAAATAGCAAATATATGGCCTCGCCCAAACATGCATTATGTAGAAAAGCTAAATGCAATCACTCGGCTTACTATACTGTTGACAATTTTAGGATATTTAGTTCACCCAAGCAGCCGAACTATTATGATTGGCATTGCCACTGTCCTGATTATTGTTCTTATACAAGTTAACTACAAAAAGAGTGGAAATAAACTGTTTGAAACAAAGAACAAGAGTATTTCTAATCTGGAAGGGTTTGGAAACGCCGGAAGTGGGAAAATATTTTCAACTACCCAGCAAATTAATAAAGAAATATCCCACAATTTTAGTCCAACAACGGCAGAAAATCCAATGTCAAATGTTCTTCTAACTGATATACAAGACGACCCTGATAAGAAATCGGCACCGCCTTCATTTTTACCAGAAGTGCATAGTAACATAACCTCTTCTGCAAAAAAAATGATAGAAAATGTAAATAAATCCAATCCGAATATTGACAAACGTATATTTAGTGGTTTAGGAGAAAACTTCGAGTTTGACACATCTATGCGGCAGTTTACATCTACTGCAAACACCAGAGTTGTGAACGACCAAGGAGCATTTGCACAATTTTTATACGGAAACATGCCATCTTGCAAAGACGGTGATGTCATGATGTGTGGTGCAAACGATGTTGGTTCTCCACAACAAAGGTAAACATATAGTAAACATTTCTTTTTACAATCCATGCCGTAAAAAATAATGTATCATTTATATATACAGTATAATATGGAACAGCCCAAACCATTCGATAATACAACTCGTCTAGGAGTTGATACTTGTGTTGCCGATCAAAGATCTATGCAAAACACTCAAACCTGTAATTATCATTTGCAAAATTATTTCTTAGCGGAATGTTCAATGAAACAGCCCATTGAGTTTGCAACAAGTCAGCCAGCTGTCAACTATAAAGGCGGGCATTTAGGTGCTGGAGGATGCAATGTGGATGCTAATTCTGAACTTTTATTAGGATCAGTTCAAACTCATCCTCGATCGAAGGTTGAGTTATACCAACGTCCGTACTCAACCGTGCCTTATCTAGGAAGAGGATCTGCAAATAGTGTAGACGAAGCAAGACTTCAACAAGGAGAAAGAGAGACCAATCGTCGTTCAATAAATCGTTTGTCCGAGCAAACCTATATGAACCATTCTACTACTCCCCTCATTAGTAGCATCAACGAACGCATTAACGATCCTTCTCATTCTATTGAAGAGGTTGCATCTAGTAACTGGATAAGAGGTGGAATTGCTTCCCGTGATGCAAATAGAGATACTAAATAAGTAGATATGTAAACTAAATACATAAACGATATAATAACAAGAACAGGTATTATATAGTTTTAATTCAGCGTATCATCCATGAGCGTAACAAATTATGACATGCGTGTTTTACCTACTTATGTATTTTATGATAGCCTATTTTCCACACTACTAAGTAAACTTAATATTTACGTTCCAGAAGAAGTCATTGGCGAATATAGAGATGATAAAGAAATACTTGACTTTTTATATAAGTCCGAATTATCGAATGCATTTAATCAAGATAATGCAGAAAATATAGAGTTTGAAAAATACGATATTATAGTTAAATTATTTCAACACGACTTCATAAACGAGTGCATACAAATCATCAAACATAAGAACATTATTCCATTACTTGACCACGACAAGACAAATGATCAAGGAATACACTCCGAAATAGTGCCATTATTTTTTAGTTATCATTTATTTTTCTTTACACATATGTGTCTTCAAGATATGTATGCGAATAATGGAGACATACAAATAGCAAGAAAAACTATTATTAAGAATGCAATAGAAGAATTGTTGTAAACGGAAATATAATGTATCTATATAGTAATATACTCTGTTCAATCAACTGAAACATGGCATCGACAAGAAATAAAAATACTAGAGGAGACTATGCTATGGAACTTAACAGATCTATAAACAGTCAAAATTATCTATTAACTCAAGAATATGGTGTTGCAAGCAATACCTATAACCCTGGAAATGGGCTAGGAGGTGCACATCTTCCACAAGATCACTTAGCAAATAATGCTATAGATATTGAATCGTTCTTGCGAGGAACAGGAACAACTGATCTCACAAAGCCAGAACAGTCTTTCACTGCAGATTTAAAATGTGTGCAAAATATTAATATTTATCAAAGAAAACCAGTTATAGTCCCAGAACAGTTTAGGGCACAAACCGATCAACGACCACAAGAACGGTAAACAGTCAATATGTTAACTATGTATATGTCGGTTATTTTACAATATATACCTAGAAATGTTTATATATTTTAACAACATTGCACACACGCACGCTCCCATGCCCACAAAATGCATACCTAATACTCTGGAGTATGCTTTTTGAATAAACACCCCATACTAGTAAGTCCCTTTATTTCATCGGTAATAATTGAAGCATTTTGATAATCACACGTAGATGTCCATACCTTAATAATGCAAAAAGACTTTTTGGGAGAAATTGTTATTCCAGTGATTGTTTCGGTAAACTTTTTATTGCTGCTAAGAGTTTCACCCACTAGCATATAGGTAAGTTCCTTCCAAATAGAGTATACTTGTTTATTCAGAACTTTATACGAAAAACACCCTCCCGTGCGATTATTTGGATCTTCCCAAACAGGAATAATTCCCTTTCTCATAATAAACAACATACAGTTTGTAACCAATACTTCAGGTAAAGACTCTGTTAATGCAATCGTTTCTTCAACGCTCGACAGTTCATACACTTCTTTGTAGCTATTTATTGTCCAATCTGTATCATGCGGAAGATGTGTCCATAATGACCATTTTCTAGAAAGATCATGATGCGTAGAAACATTATTTTGTTTCTCATCTGTTTCGGATTTTTGCTTAAGTGTATTTATATCTGTGAAATGAGCTATTTCCATTACTACTGCTTTATAGCTATAAAAACATTTATTTATATAGGTTTATAAATCTATTATATTAGTCTACCTTAACACAATCCTTCATTATTGTCATTGTATTCTCATTGGTTAGGGTAAACATGTTTATTTTATTATCAATTGCCAACAAACTATAATCCTTCCCCATATAACATTTATTATACTGTTCTTTAAGAAGATACCATATAACATGTCTGGTTATTCTATTTCCAACCTGTATGTAATTGAGTTTTTTCATATTTAGAGAAAATGTCTCTGTAACATTTTCCTCTTGCGTAAATGTAACATCAAATGTCATAAATGACACGTCGCATGCACAATCTAAGTGAGATCTACATAGAAGACTGTCTATATTTATATCGACAAATGCACAATCGTTCTTTTTCAATAAAATAAAATCAAAGCTATCGGACGGCTGAGTTTTTAGTTCAATATTATCTTTTATGTATAATTGATTATCAACTTCGCAACTAGTGTCTTTTTTGAGAAACGGTGTAATATATTGTGATTTATACTCGTTATATACATCCACAGCTTGTTCTACACGATATTCAATAACACTATATACATGCATTATCTTTGTACAAACGCTCGCAATAAATGATATAACCGATCCAGGATAAATCCTAGAATAACAGGCTGTGATTATACCTCCAAACACAAATAATCCACTAGGCAAACTCATAAATATATGTGTATATCACATATATTTATACTGTTTCTAATACATACTTTCATTTATGCATTCATTTTGACTAATTATTAAGAGTTGCTTCCCCATCGATTAGCTTTCCAATCATCTCGTCTGGATCTCCGTTTGGATCAATGGTGTATAAATCACCATTCATTTCATCGGTTGTATAATAGGATACCCCATCCACTTCTATTTCAAATACTCCTTCTTCATCTTCTTCATCTTCTTCATCTTCAGGATTAACCTCACTCGTATCGTCTTGTGGAACTGCAACGGGTGTATTATCAGGTGTATCGGGCTTATTGACAAACTGATCAAAATAGTTCATGACGACCTTTTTTGTTTGTGCCTCGTCGCCGAGGCTAACAACCTTGTTTGTTTTGTCTACGGGAACATGCGAATGTTCTTTAATGACTGATGTATTTGCCGAACCTTCGGGAGTATTCTCTTTTTCGCATTCTGTCTCACTAGTATTTATATTGTCTGCAATTTCAAGATGAATATTTTCATTGGCGATATAGTCACCAGTCTGGATACGATCAAGCTCTTCTTCAAGTTGAGTAATCTTTTTCTTATGTTCTAGTATTTCGCGGTTAATATATTGAATATTGAAGGATTTAACCGCATTATTGATATGAGTTTCAATAATACTATTCATATCCATCATGATAGGTTGAACATTAACATTTAACGACTGTCTCTGCATTGTACTAATATAGTAGATGGGATATGTTTAACTTAGTTTTTTATTGTTATTACAACCAACCAAGATAATATGTATATGTATATATTATGTCCAACATGTTGAACATGTTGAACAGATTTAAAATGAAACTTGGTTTTCGACAGAAACTATTGTTAGTGTATAATTTTGTGTAAACGGTTTAAAATTATTCACTTTGAATATATACATAATTATGGAAAGAATAGTAGAGTTGCCAAGCGATATTGAGATTTCCAACATGTGTGGCATTGTTTCAAGACAAACGAATTATACAATAGACGAAATAAAAGACAAGCTCATCGAGTATGACTATGTTTACATGGATGTAATAAAGGAATACATGGGCGTAAAAAAAGAAAAACCAAAACCAATTAAATCGTTAAATCAAGAAATATATCGTCAGATAAGAATTAAACTTGACGATGCTACCAGAGACTTTAATCAAAAACAATATGAAAAAATAGTTGCTGAAATAAATGAAGACATCGAGAATAACTAATCTAGAAATAGAAGAAGTAGGCGAAACTAGGAGAATTAATTCGAGTAAATTGATTACATATAGTATTAAAACGTAATAATAAGCAAAATAGACTATACATATATTATATCCTTTAACAATGGAAGATCCATATCCCAACGGATACCTTGAAATTGCAATCGGTCCTATGTTTTCCGGAAAGACCTCATGGCTACTCGAAATATACAACCAGCATACGTTTTGTTCTAAAAATGTAGTTGTAATTAACCATTCAGAAGATATTCGATATCACGAAACAATGTTATCAACTCACGATAAAAAAATGATACCATGCGTACAAACTGCAGACTTATTTGAAACAGAAAAAAATCAAGGATTATTCAAGAAGGCATATGATGCAGACGTTGTATTAATAAACGAAGGACAGTTCTTCGAAGGTATTATTGATTTTGTAAATAATATGCTATTAAAAAAGAAACTTATCTATATTTGTGGGTTAGATGGAGATTTTAGACGTCAAAAGTTTGGAGAGTTGCTAGATTTAATCCCACTATGTGATAAGGTATACAAACTTAGGTCGTTATGTGCAATCTGTAGAAACGGAACACGTGCGATATTTTCAAAAAGGTTAATTGACGATAATAGTCAAAAAGTAATTGGTAGCGACATATATCAGCCTGTTTGTAGAAAATGTTATCAAGATACTTAAATCTACACTATATGCATTTACCTCGGATAACTTATTAAACTTAATTTCACATAAGATAGTATACTATTATGGTTGATATCAGAAGTATACTTTTACAGGCCGAATACGATTCCAATGTCAATGCAATAACAAAACAACGCGTATGGAGAAAAAAACAGCAAAATATATTCTATGGAGAAGGTAGACCCATTTTTTTTCAAAAGATCGAGGGCGAAACAAAAATTGTACCATATCATTTATGGTATTTAAATGAAGATAGGTTTCGATTTCCAAATAAATAACATATGATAAATAAATAATATATTGTCATATGTTAAATGAGCGGTAAGGACGACGACGATGTAGACGAATTGACGGCGAGTTTTAAAGGAATGAATTTGAAAAAAAGGGTCACATTTAATCCGTTAATGGGGTCAGATAGCATAGACCCCGCTAAACGGCTACCTATGGTGACAGGCAATCGTCGCAGCGGTAATCCTTATACATTTTATTCAACAAACCCCGTGGCGAAGGAAAACCTTCAACAATGGCAACCAAAGGGTGGAAGAAAAAAGATGTCTTTAAAAAATAAAAAGAACGCAAAACGCAAAACACGTAAAACACGTAAAGGAAAAAGAAGCAGAAAGAGTTCTATAAGAAAAACAAAGACCCGAAAGCATCGCAAATAGAATAGTAGGATATCCATGCCCTGAAACAATTAAGAAACCTATTTAAACCCTTGTGCGTTATATGATAAATGACAAAAAAAGAGACTGATATTAAGGAAGTGGTTGCTGATAAGCCCAAAGTGAAACGAGGTCGCAGGACAAAAAAAGAGATTGAAGAAGCAAAGGCCGCCGCAGAAGCAGCATTGCTGAACTCGACCGTAGAAGGCTCTGAAAATGTAGTTTTGAAAAAGGAAGAGATTGAAAAGCCTCCCCCTAAAAAAAGAGGACGAAAGCCGAAAGGAGGAAAAATTGTGATGGAACCAGAGAAAACAACCCCAGTTCTCAACACAAAACCAAATGTTATTCTTCATTTGAAATGTTTCGTAAAAGATCTTTTGAGCGAGGGACATCATGAACCTGATTTTTCTAAAGCAAATGTTAACTCGTACGACGAAAATAAACCGTCATACCACATGTTGTCGAATACCCAATCAGTTGATAATTTGTCAAATTACCAACAATTATTGTCAGAAACAGAAAACAACATTATTGAAAAGAAGTTTGCAGTGAATGATCCCTGCCAAAAAAGTGAAAATATTTGCAATAATGTGGAACCAGAGCATACATCTATGAAAGAAACATGGAAAAAACTTAAAAATCTAGAGCAATTGTTACATGTAAATAGTGTTCCTGATTCAAAGTCTGCGTGTTTCTGGTGCACATATGATTTTGATAATCCACCTATTTATATACCTAAGTTTTTGATGAAAGACACTTATCATGTATACGGATGTTTTTGTTCACCCGAATGTGCAGTTGGTCATCTTATGAATGAAACACTTGATAGTTCCTGTAAGTTTGAACGATACAGTTTACTAAATAATTTATACAATAGGGTTTTTGAATATAAAAAGAATATTAAACCTGCTCCAAACCCCCACTATTTTTTAGATAGGTTTTGTGGAAATCTTACTATTCAAGAATATCGACAACTACTAAAAAGTGATCGTTTGTTCCTTATTGTAGACAAACCTCTCACACGAGTTCTTCCAGAACTTCACGAAGATAATGATGAGTTTATTATTAACAATAAAATTATACCAACGTCGAGTAACTACAATCTAAAGAAAATGGGAAGGGTAGAACCAGTCAAACTATCTGGTGGAGTAACAACACAATCTGCAACTTCAAGTGGAAATAATTTTGGAATATTCTCTATGGTGACAAATAAGTAACTGGATATGACTTATCATAAATCATATTAAATATAATATAAATGATTTATGATATACTATGTAATTAACACAATATGACTGATACTAAAAATAGAACAATTCCATGGGTTGAAAAATATAGACCGACGAACTTTGACGAAATTGTTCTGAGTGAGACAAACAAAGAAATATGTAAGAATATTGTTACAACTGGATATTTTCCTAATTTGTTATTTTATGGACCACCTGGAACAGGTAAGACAACGACAATCATTAATTTGATTAACGCATATCAGAAAAATATTGAAAAGGAAGACAACAGCCGTCTTATCCATTTAAATGCATCTGATGATAGGGGAATAGATATCATACGAAATCATATTCTCCAGTTTGTTAACTCTAAATGTCTGTTTACAAAAGGGATTAAGTTTATCATATTAGACGAGGTCGATTATATGACAAAAAATGCACAACAAGCGTTGAGATATCTTATACATATGAATAGTCATCATGTTAGGTTTTGCCTAATTTGTAATTATATAAGTCGGATTGATAGCGGATTAAAGACGGAATTGTTAAAAATACGATTTAATAATCTCCCACAAGAAAATATACAGTCATTCTTAGAACATATTGTTACACAAGAACAACTAACTATATCTACACAAGAGGTACGTTCTATTCAGTCTTTATACGGATCTGATATACGAAGTATGATAAACTTTATTCAATGCAATCATGTTGAAAAAGGAAAGCCTATGAACATTATAAACCAAACAGTGTGGGAAGATTTGACTGTTAAAATAAAAAATCTTTCAAATATAAATGCACGAAAACAAAATAATCGATACGATAATATTATTTGTCACACTATAAGTTTAACAAATACTTATAATTTAACTCTTAAAAATTTATTTAAAGATTATTTAACCTACGTCATCCGCGATAAACAAATAAATGTTACACCAGAGTTTTTAAAATTTACAGAAAGACTTTTACATACAACAACTGGCGTATGTGACAAGCTTTATGCAAATTATACCTTTTCCAATCTAGAACGGTTTTCTTATTTATTGTAAACCATGCTTCTTTTCTCTAAACGTCTTATAAAATCAGACACTGGAGGACTAGACGAAGGAAAGAAAGGGACTTCTCCAGACTGACTATATTTTTCATAATTATAGTTTTCGGGAAGGTTGGATGATTTCTTTTCTACAGGGACAGGAATTGTCATAGTAGACCGAAGGATTGACGTAGATCGAGAACTGGTTATCTCTCTGTGCAACATTTATTATATAGTAATGTAATAAAATTATGTACTCACGAAAAATAACTCATACTTAGATAATTATTATCTATTTCGCAGCTAGGAAATAGATAGTAATATCCCCGTTACCAGAATATCATAAGTTTAAATTATAAATTGATTTAAAGAATAACGTGCTTTAAGTTGTATTAAGAACAAGTGTAAAGAAACAATATGGACGTTGATGAAGAATGGGAAGCCTTTATGTGCAATGGAAACGATGACACACTGTTAAATACTCGGGATAATCAGTCTGAAAATAATCTCGTGCGGGATCATGATGAACTAGACCATGTTAATATTGATGCACCAGTTCCAGGTGATCTCTACATATCTACTAAGTCAAAGATTGCATACCTAAATAGTCCGATTACACTCAATGATGTGTTTTGGAAACTTCCTGTTATCAAATACACAACTGTTAAAAATGGCATTGTTAAAAAACAAATGAAGTTTAATTCATCATCCCAGGAAGAAGTTGATCAAATAACAGAAAACCTAAAGGATGAATACTATGTAACCGAACAAGTTCTTACCAGCGTAACATCCCCCTCTGGATTGAAAAACTGGTTCAAAGACGTAAGAAAAATAAGTGTTGGTATTTCGAAGAAAGATATTGTTAGTTATCGATCTAAACAAAAGTGTGCATTCTATAATTGTTTTGTTATGATACTTCGGATTTTGATTGAAGATGAAGAAGATACAGAGTTCGGAATGTTTCACGAGTTTCATGTTAAAATATTCAATACTGGAAAGGTTGAAATCCCCGGTATTCGGTCAGCATATCATCTCCAGGTCGTTCTCGATAATATATTATATCATTTGAGACCTATTGTAGGAGATGATCTTTGTTACAACGGGGAATGCGACACCGTATTAATTAATTCGAACTTTAACTGTGGCTTCTTTATACAAAGAGAAAAGCTGTTTGATATTCTTAAAACAAAATACAACATTCAATGTATATACGATCCATGTTCATATCCAGGAATACAATGCAAGTTCTATTATGATAAAACAAAGAACCTTCAAAACGGAGCTCGCGACCATGTAAATATCGAAAAAAATCCAGACATCGTGGTAGTTTCGTTTATGATATTCAGAACAGGTAGCATATTAATTGTTGGTATGTGCGAGGAAGACGTTTTAGAACAAGTATATGCATTTATAAAAATTCTTTTGATCGCCGAGTTCCAACAAGTTTATCAATCTCTTGTAACAGATGAAAATATTAAACCAAAAAATAAAAAGAAGAATGTTCGCAAAAGATATATTATTGTTGACACACCTATGCCGAAAACATAGAAGAACACTATTATTTTGAAAGTTCAGTAACCATATCTTCTAACCAATCCATATAACTACTCGCATCGTCAATACTTAAGCTCGAAGAATGCGTTTTTTTGGTTTGTTCGGATATAATGTATTTCATTTCTACATTATCTAGCCGATTGCTATTTTTTTCAATAAGGATTATAAGGTGTATCATGGTTGTTATCAAATGAGAATAATATTCGATCGTGTTACTTTGTTTATCGTAAAACACATTTTTTGAAAAAAGAGCGGTTATCATATTACGTATGATTGTTGTATAATCCTGCATATGCATCAAAATAATATTTATATCAGAAATAGAAATTAATTGCATATTACCATAAACACTTTTGAATAACTGCTCATCATGTGTTTTTAAAATTATCTTATCGTGATCAACCACATTCATATCGCCACCATTTTCGGTTGTAAAAAACTTTTCTTTTGGAAGGAACTTCTTGTATACAAACATAGCGGCATCTTTCAATCCTATATTAGTTGATGAACTTATTGATCCAGATAAATTATTCATTTGCACTATGAAATCTATAAATACGGGTATTGCGTCACCAGTCAACTCGGATGCTCGAGCAATATCTTTATAATAAGAAAGTGATAACATAAAAATATTTGTAATCACGGTAAACCCAGCGACAACGCTGTTATTGGGAAGACCTTTATTCGATTTTTCACTGTAATCGACGATATCCTTTATATAATGAAATATTGCACGGTTATATCCTTGGATTGCATTCTGCATATCGATATTTTATGACTGTAAAGTATAATTATACAATAAAGATATAAAGAATAATAAGTACTATTACTAAAGATTTAATGTCAACTTCAACAACAGTCCCAACACCTGAAAGTAATCAAACTAGCCCTCAACAAAACTATAGACTTCCAACAGATGTATCTCTTAAACATGCAGTTAAGTTGGGCATTGTAGAAGACAAACCTATTTTAATGGACTACTGGACATCATCTATTGAAAATAAGTGTCTAGTTGGTGTGAGAGAAGGAGGAGAAAAACTTCTTGTAAAAAGTGAAGAGGAGTATACATCACCTATTTCCAAGTTTTACAAAAGTGGGGCTGAGTATATTATTATAACCGAGAACTCGATTTACTTAGTATCGTCTGACATTCAGAACAGGCGTATTTCTTAAATAAGTATAAAATTATCTAACTAGATATATTCGTGTAAATAATCGGTAGTATTTACATGAATAAACATATACTATTATCACAAAAACTATGACAGATCAGTTTTGGTAAACTTGCATTTTTTGATACACGCACAAACCTTTGCATTTTCTCCTACCATAAATGCCATATGAGAACTGTCTTTATATTTTATATTCGGGTTCTGATACGTGTTTACGTTCTTATATGTGTTTAATACTTTGCATTGAGGATGACAAACGCATGTATTTGTAATATTCTTGTACGTAACACTCGTATAACACGAAAGTCTGCAATACAAGTTGTGAAGGATAGGAGAACCTTTTGACATATTTTGATTATTCAATATATACAATTGTGCGATACCTATTTATGTGGTTTTATTTTAATATCATAACTAACTATATATGCCAGGAGGGTTAAATAATTTTGCCGATTTAGAACGTTTGTACGGAACAAGCAATCCAAATGCCGACTTGAACACACGTCTTACCCGTGCATCTCGAGACTATTTAAGAATTATAGTAGGAGAACGTATACAACAAGGATATAATGGAAGAGATGTTATGAATACTGCAAGGTTATACTATAGCATTCGCTCAGTTGGCAGTAATGAAACTATATTAGAATATCTAATTGATAAACATGTATCAGCTGCCGCAGAGAAACACATAAATAATCCCAATAAAATAACATATCTTAATGAGGCAAGACAGCGTGCCATACGCGAATATAATGCAATGATTGCGTATAAGCAAGAACGAGATAGGATAGAAGCGGAACACGCAGCCCGAATTAGAAATATATTTGAAAGTATACCAAATGTTCCATCATCTAATAAAAAGGGTGGAACAAAACGTATAACACGAAAAACACGAAAGAAGAAACATGTCATAAAATAAAAACGACCAAATCATCTATGCGAAGAAAATAATGTAAAATATAGATATAATAACATTGCATCGTTGGACAATCTTATTATAACACATTGCGGGTGACAATGTCAGAGTTTATAATATCTCTCTTAGTTTTTCTACAACATCCTCATCTATTTTATTTGGATATTCTACACCGAAACTAATTATAAGTTTCCCAACTTTTCCATCACGCATTACACCAAGATCGGCAATTGTTTTTGTATGACCTGGCTGGATCACGTTGCCTGAAGGTGTTGTCAGCGTATACGTTCGCCCGTTTAGATGCTTTACTTCAAACGTAAATCCACATAATGATTCCTTTAAGGTTAATCGTTTTTCCATATGTAAATCCATGCCATGTCTCTTAAATGCCGAATCATTGTCAACTGTAACAATTATTTTAATATCTCCTTTACAATTGTCATGTATAACATTTCCTGCATCTTTGACACAAATTATTTCATTTGTATCTATCCCCATTGGAATGTCGACATAAATCTTCACAGTTTCAGTTTTTTTGACACCCTCTTCCAAAATCCATCTTTCATATTCAAGTGGATATTTCTCTCCCATTATTGATGTAATCATATCAATTGTTATTCGTTTTGTTATCGCGGTTGGTTTGCTATCCATTCCATTATTACCTCCGAAATGCATTTCAAACTCAGACATGGGAGATCTCGTATTTCCATTCACTGGAATACCATTCTTAAATACTTTTATATTTGCAGTGCCCATATTCATAGAACCCATTCCACCAAATCCCATTCCACCCATTCCACCAAAAAGTTGATTAATAAGCTCTTCGGGGGTTGTTACACCTGGCATCTGCCCAGTTTCAAACCTTCCTGCATTGAACATATTGCCAAAAGGAATATCATTCCCAAACTTACGGGTTAGATCATACTTTTTCCTCTTATCATCATCTCCAATATTCTCAAACGCCTCGGATATTTTTTGGAATAGTTTATTTGATTCGATGCTTCCGCCATTTCTATCGGGGTGATGCTTCAATGACAATCGTCTATATGATTTCTTTATTTCCTCACAACTTGCGTTCGGCTCAACTTCTAACGTTTTATAATAATCGTCGGACATCTAAAACTATTAATCTATAATATAATAAGTATTCGTAAGAAAAACTTAAAAGTTTAACGTAATGTATACTCATACTAAACATAAGAACTTTAAATATATATTATGGATAAAACACTTTTTATTGATAAATATACTCCTAAATATCTGAATGATTTCTACTTGCCCAGTGATATTATCACCTCTCTAAATACGCTTATCGAAACAAACTGTATGAATATATTACTTGTAGGGGGAGAAGGAAATGGAAAAACATCTATTCTACACTCAATTATTCGACAATATTATGATCGTCCACAAAATGCATATAGTGAAAATATCTTGTATATTAATAATCTTCACGAACAAGGTATTAACTATTACAGAAGTGAAGTAAAAACATTCTGTCAAACACATAGTCATATCCTTGGAAGAAAGAAGATTGTCATATTAGATGATATTGATATTATCAACGAACAAAGTCAGCAAGTTTTTAGAAACTGTATTGACAAATACAGTCATAACGTATGCTTCTTAGCTACATGCACGAATGGGCAAAAGGTAATTGAGAGTATACAGTCAAGATTTATTATCATAAAACTACCTCCTATTACGAAAAATATAATGGTTCCTATTCTTGAAAATATATTGAAAAACGAAAAGATTGACATTGATGAGGACGCAAAGGAATTTATTCTTTCTGTCAGCAATAATACAATCAAAAACCTAATTAACTATTTAGAAAAATGCAAACTTTTAAATAAAAAAATATCTTGCGATACTGCACTGAAAATATGCAGTGACATTGATATACGTATTCTAGAGGATTATACAAACTATGTAAAAGATGGTAATCTAAATATGGCCATAAAATCTATGTACACTATTTCAAATGACGGTTATTCTGTAATGGATATTCTAGATAATTACTTTATGTTTGTTAAAAATACCGATAAACTTAGCGAAAACGATAAATATAAAATTATCCCGTTTATTTGTACATATATTACAGCATTTCACGAAATACATGAAAATGATATCGAACTCCCGCTATTTACAAACAATATTATGAAGGCATTGCATTAAATAGTATCATCATATACGGCAATAAACTTGTAATCTGACGGTCTACACCATTTACATATTTTTAATCTAATAGAGCATCTATCACATATCATAGGAAATATATAATTATAATCAGGGGTTATAACTTGGTTTTTTACCACGTTGGCACATACAGATTTTCTTAGACACTCGATACATCTTTTAACGAGTTTTCGGGTTGGGCATAAATCTTGATAAAAAAATACATGGTGTATATCGCATGTATATTTATTATTCGGCGTAATCGATCGAAATGACACATTTGATACATAACTTTGTTCGTCATCATTATATGTTAATGGCATTGCCATGTAATTATACATATGACATGTTATTATATTATCTTAGATACAAATAATCATTATACATTTTTTGATTATTTGTATATAGACTTTTGTCTAGATAGAATATAAGATAATTTGGTTTTGTTATATTACTCTGTACATAACTTGAAATAATGCCAACCGATATATTAAAACGGCCAATTAAACATTGTGTTCTTATGGATTTTTTGAGTAAAATATCTTCTCTACATAAAAACGAATATTTTGTTACTTATGATTCATTTAAGAGAGCCAAATACAACAATAATGAACTCATACATGTTTTTTTTAATCAAATACGACCACATTACTACATCTCGAAAAGAGCATATCTTGACGAAACTACAATCACGTACAGACGATTTCTCACTATTTTACGACAGATATGTAACTATAATAATATTCCATATCGATCTAGGTTAAAATATGAACATTCAAAACAGAAAGTCGAATATTTCATCTACAATACAACACTCGACGATGATATATCGAGCGATCATTGTGAAAAAGAAACGTGTGGCTCTTCGGATCTAGATGAGGATGCTTGAAAAGACTGTCGCTGGAGGTGATTTCCCAAGTGGTTTGGCTTTACCCCCCATACAGGAGCATCGCTTGGCACCTCCCAGTAAGATATCCATTCTGGCTTCTCAGTATCATCACCATTTAGTGCTTTGGATTTTGAGGGAACATTTGCAACAAGTATATACTTCCCAATTATTGTGTTTGACTTAAGAACTTGTTCTCCAGAGAGACGAGCGAACCATTGGTAAGATGTCCTGGAAAGTATATCGTCTGAAGGTATTAATATACCATATACGTGACTAGTAAAATCAATATGAGAGCTTCCAAGAAGCTCTTCCACTTGAACCCTTTTGCCATTTTGATCGCGAACTCCCAACAAATCCGCATTCACACGACTGCATTTTTCCAGATCAATAAGCTCATTGCAGAATGAACCAATCTCGCCAGTAATTTCAATATTTCTAGTATGATCACTTCTAATTTTTTTCTCGATAAATACTTCAAGTTCCTTCATGGCACTGCTCTCTTGGCGACAGCCCATTACTGACAGACCAGTTACATATTCATCCATTGACGAACAACTTTTATTTATTTCTTCACACACAAACATGCTGTGTTTGTCCTCTAAAGACTGTTCAAATATACCGTGCAGATCTTTCATGCATAAAAACGAGGGGGGAACTGTCATTCCACCATACCTTCTTAGTAACTTCACAACTGCCAACTTTCGGGCGTATTCCATTACTGGTTCAGGGGTCGTTTTTGGATCATAGTTCCAGTCAGGCATTAACTTTTTATAACTGTTATCATCAACTAAACAAATATGAAACTTGTCTTTACAATATTTTATTATGCTTTTTACGACAAGATAAATATATGGTTGGTTTAAATCGTGTGAACTCCTAGATCCAAAACTAGACCATTTTCTAGAGTTGTATGTGTACACGATAGGTATCCATAATATAGGACGTGTTACAGAAACTGCACCTAAGCTATCCGGATCTGTAAGAAGATATTCTCTGATAGCGTCATCGTTTCTCTCTTTACTTTCTTTTATAAGTTTATCATCGTATCGTCTATAAAAAACTCCGATGGTTAACAAAATAAAGAATAATGATCCCATTTTTATGTATTCATTTACCTTGCTCATTCTATTAGATTAGTTCGTGCGTGTAAATTCGATATATAATAGATTGATATTTTATTTGATATGTTTTTCCGTTTGTATCAACGATAACACATATTACTTATACATATCATATTATGTATAAGTAACGTCCTAAAACCGATAACAAATTACTTGTCATATAAAAGTTTGATGCTCTTCCAGAACCCCTGAGAGTTCTCTTCTACCTGACGAGATTGCTGTGCTAATCTAAAAGCTCGACCCGTTGCCGCCTCGTCTTCGCTTCTCATATTAGTTGCATGGATACGTTCATGTTCACCATCAGAAACCTGTAGGTTCTGAGACTGTCTATAGTCGTTTAATTGCATTACACTGTTTATTTTTGGTCTACTTTCTAATAATTGCTCATCAACTGGTATAAGAGTTTCAGTGTGAGCTTTCATAAGATCTTGAAATCCTAGCCCCGCACTACTTCCGCCGCCAAATATACCAGAATCATATGTTACATTTTCAGATGCAATATCAGTTCCTAGTCCAGAAAATGACCCAGTTTGATATCCTTCTATATCTTTGTGCAAAACAATATCGCTACACAACTGTCTCTTCTTTTCAGCAAAAGCATGCTTCATTTCTCCCATTGTCATCCTTCCTCCTTCTTGATTATCATCATCGGCTGATCTCAACCACTCTTCATAACCATCCTCAGACGATTCGTGGATCTTTACCTTCTCGAACTCATCATTAAACCATTTATTAAAGTTCTCCACCTTCTTCAACTCTTTATTTTCAGAAAACATTCTCTTAAGAAGAGTTTTTCTCTCTTCTACGTCAACATCACATGTGTCACTAATATAAACAGTTGGCTCGTCGGAAACATTCTTTTCTGTTTTCATTCTAAACTTCCACATGTTACAAATAGTTTTATACGCCTGGGAATAAAATAGAAAATATTTCGGGTCGAGTCTTGACTTATCAGGGTGCAACTTTAACACAATAGCACGCGCTCCTTTCAACTGCTTTTCATTAAAATCCCGCTCTAAATTAAATAGATTGAGGAGATCGTCGAGATCATAATTATTAATATCTAAATCGGTATTCTCCATAATAAAGATCTAGACTACACAGTATAATATAGACATCTATGAATAATAAAAATATATTACTCAAAACATGGAAAGCATATATGTTACAAACTCATTTAACCCAGCTTTGTCTGAACCAACATACGTGTAGTCAGGAATATAATCTTCGCTTCCCTTTTTCCACACCATAATTACTGGTATACCGTTAGCCATTTTCTTTCGCTTCATGAAAGCGTACAAATCAAAACTGTCGTCGATATCAATATCACAGCAAATAACGGTTTCGGGACATCTAGAAAAAAAATCATTTACTTCATCGTGGATCTTTTTACAGGGGCCACACCAATCAGCACCGAACTTTACCACAATAAACCCCGGGTTCACCTTTAAAATATCTAAAAACTCCTGACGACTTTCAAAATGAGTAACAATCGATTTAGTTGCCATGAAATCAAATAGTATATAATAAAACGAACGTTCTTTTTATTATATTTTCGGAAAACTTACATAGTCGCGTATCGCGTGTCGTGTGAAAATAAATTGAAACTTATGTGTCAATCTCATATCTTGGCAGTAAACATATAATAATAGCAGTAATTAACATGACAATCGATATCAATCTAGATCGTCGTCTCAGAGTAACTTGGTGCAAGTACCAGATTATACTTAGTGATATGAAAAGATCTTACAATAGAAAGAAGTTTATCACCGATGCGAAATGCGATAGCCTGTGGGATGCGGAACAACTATTTGCAGAAGAAATCAGAAAAATAGAAAAGCAGCGTCGCACTGAGTTAGATACTATCAAAAAACAAGTAAAGATTGAAAATGCGGAAAGACTTCAAATGCAGAAGGCGTATGATGAACAAATCAAAACAGAGAAATCAGCAAAAAGAGAGAAACGACGTAAGCAACTGGAGTTATCTAAGAAGGAAACACCATCGCTAAGAACATCTGCACGCATTCGAAAGAATGTACCAGAATATGAATATCATCGGGGAAGTATGTGGGTGTAAAATTAATTTGTAATTCGTAATAATAACTAAGTTATTTTTCATCCCAGTCTGAATCATCTTTATTTGCATCAGGATCGTTTGTTCCACCCACGTTTTTAAATTTGGTTTGAAGAGCGTTGCGTAAACAAGACTGTAGGTCTGACCCACCAATCGTATTTCGCCGATGTATATTTATAGTATCTGCATTATCTTGTTGCCCTGATTTTATAGTGCGTGTTCTTGGAGATAAACTATTTTTTTCGGGGCGTCGTTCAGATGTATTTATTTTCACAGTGGGTTCGGCGTCACTTTTATTTTCACTAGGCTGAATAACCTTTACATTCATTACATTTTGAAGTTCTTCTCGATAAAACTCGCCATATGGCCTTATTTTTGAAAAATCAATATCTGGATGATTGTTGCTCAGATCGGTAATCTTTTGTCGCTGAGCACATACTTCTTGCAAATAAAGTATCTCAAGATCGTGCTTTTTTGTAAGTGTTTTGAGATACGTATCCATTTTACTATTTTCAATCTCAAGACATTCAAGCTCCATCTTAACCGCGTGCTTCTTCTTTTCCAGCTTTTCTAAATCTCGCTTTCTAATGAGTTCCTCTTGATCAGCAATTAAATGTTCATACATAAGATCTTGGAGTTTTGCCATCATTTCTATTGATTGTGTCTTATTTTCCTTATTTTTTAATGTCTCTGCAATACTTGTAAATGTTATTAAACTGGTCGCATTACTATCCGTATCTAAGTCAGCAGATATATTCATTATGTTTTGAGAAGGATCCATCTCCGACATATAAGCAGTATTTGTATTATATTGTAAGACTATAAAACCGCATCTATTGTAATATGGATGATTGAAACGAAACTGCAGTAGTCTATACTATAATATTGTTCGCCGAATTATTTTTATCGATCACCGTTTCTGGAACTATTTTTCTCACCACCTTCTTATACTCTTTATCATCGTCATCAAGCATACCATTCATCGTCTGATTACATATCTCAAGATATTCAACATGATCTTTACTTCTTGGATCACAATGTTTTGGATGGTTTTCTTTCCATTCTTCAAGTGATGCCATATTTTGATGACCAACTGCCTTAATTGCCTTCTTAAGTTTACCGTTTGATTCTTCATTATTTTTCCATTCATTATCGTGTTTTACATACAACTTTTCACGTTTGGCGTCCGTACAGTGAATGGGTCGCTGGGTAACATCTATTTCATTGAGACCTTTGATAAATAAATTACTGATAGCTTCTGCGTAACCAAGTCTACCAACACTATCTATATCCTCCTCAGTGTACTTCAGGGTTTTAATGAAATCCATCAGGTTCATAGCATCCTTGCATGTATCATTTAAAAACACCTGAAGATTGAAATTGTTGATATTATTAATAGTATTGTTGTTATTATTGGTTGTGTTGTTTACAGTATTGGCCACGTTTCCCATTTTTTCTATCGTCTCGGACATCATCTTTTGACTATTACATACCTGTGTTATGACATTAATCATTTTATCATCTTTCACAGTATCCTGTTTCAACTTTGCCTCTTCTATTTGAAGACGTTTTTCTTCTAATTCTAGCTCTTTTATTTTACATTTTAGTTCCATCGTCTTATAATCTATGCCATCATCAAATACACTCCCAGATAAAGGATCATGTGCTAATTCTTCATGACATTTTTTTACATGTCCAGATAACCCATGTTTTGTTTTGTAAGATAGATCACAATAATCACATTTAAAAAAAAAAAGGTTAGAAATATTTTTGTTTGATGAGTTCCTAGCATGTTTTTTCGTGGAAAGATGTCTTGTATACTCAGACTTTCTTTTTGAACTAAATAAACAATCAACACATGTATAGGTAGTATCCATTTCTTATATATACCTTACTAGAAATTATTTAAACCATAATTGGTGTTTTTTTGTATTTAGAATATTTTATTACGATTATCATAATGTGTTTTTTTGTAATCTGGTGTTTTTTTACACCATATGTCCCCACAAATTACAAAAAAACACATAAATTTACAAAAAAACACCAAAATGCAGCCATTCGCAATTGTTAAACTTAATATATTAAAATGTAATTTGCTGTAAAAATATAATGTTTCTGATGCTACAAAAAAACACCAAACGTCAAAATTGTGGGGTTGGATTGTCCAAGATTTGAAAAGGTTGAAATTTCGGGAATTTCGATTTTATGCTCTCGTCAGTGTGGGGCATTTTATCAGGTTTGCTGCATAAGAAAATTTATTTTTTTACGATTCAAAAGTTTTATGTAATCCAAAAAGGACAAATTTAGAGTTTCAAAAATGTCCTTTTTCAATATATACAGAAAGTTTGAAAACGTTTTTTTTATTTTTTTTTCATGCAGTTAATAATTAATATTTTATAGACTATGGTGAAACGATATTCAATTATATACTAATATTAATAAATGATGGTTTTACACCATAAATGTATAAAAAATGGGTTTTACACCATAAAAACGTCTTTTTACTTTTATTTTCTATATTTAGCATATGCGATGCATTCTTTGTAGAACGATGTACGGTCATTTTTGTAATTTATGGTGCAAAAATGACAAAAAAGAGGAAAATAAGACAAAAAAGAGGTTTGAAAGATTACCCATAAAATGGGTAATTTTGTCTAAGATAGACAAGAAAGTGTCAAAATAGGGGCATTTCATTTTTTAGATTAATCTGTTCTATAAAATAAAATACCCATCGATTTCCCAAAAATTTTTGGGAAAAAGGGCTCGGTTCGATTTGGCCAAAAAAGGGGGCATTTTAGAAAAAAGTTATAATATTATTTGTTTAAAAATACCTCCTTAAAATAGACTTTTTGTTTATTCTTCAATGAAAAATAACAAAAAATGAGTGTTGTTGTAAATATACGATTTAAGTCGATAGATTGGCTACTGCTTTTTCAAGTGCATCTATATCTATTATCGGAAGCTTTGGATGAGCTTCCCAAAAATATTTACAGTAACTCCATTCAAAATCCGCCTTTTCTGGATAATACTGAATGTAATTAGTTTGCAGATGGTTGTATATCTTGTACGACAATAACGACAAGTTATTCTTTGGGAGAACATAACAAAGTTGAACTCGTTGATCTACCGGAGTTCTTGTGTTTTCAGATATAAATGTTGTATCAAAATACGGAATATGACGGAGTAGATCTTTTAATAGAGGGGGATAATGATAGTTATATTTCCACCTCCAATCGGGACATCCTGATATATAATATTTAAATGTCCATTCTAATCCTTCTAGATAGTTCACGCACACTTGCTGAACTCTTTCTGGAGAAGACATATCAATGTCTAATAATCTTGCATAATATCTATGTTCCCAGCACTCTTTTGTTGGAGAAATATATTTTTCAACGGATCTTTCACACGACGGTATATGATGAATTTTATCAAGACATACTTTCTCTTCGGGATCTTCTTCTGTAGTTTTATTATACTGCTGGCGTGAATGATTACCTCGAGGGTGCATCATTTGACGTTCCTTTTTATCGCGCAGTTCGTGCTCTTGAAGGATATATTCGTGTTCATGCAATGACAAAGATTCTATAAGTTGTCGAAGATTTTTCCATATGATCTTATTTTTTTCCATATCAACGATAAAGTTGTTTGTTGCACCCAATGTATTTTTATAATGCTGTAGAAGTTTCGTTACGCCACCGGTTCGAATGTTTAATGCCGGAAAATGAGGTAGAAAGTCGTTTCCTAACAAAAAACACATAAAAATATAGTCATAAAGACGTTTGTTTGCATTCGTCTGCGAAAAATTAATCTCTTTTTGCATATCTAGGACAATATTGGTCGATAACTGTTTAATGTTAAACAGATAATTATCATTGGGTTCTAGACTGGAGTCTATACTTTTGATAAACTCGGGCGTTTCGCGAAATAGGTAGATTTCCTTACAGAGCGGATAATGATTGACTGATAACATGATTAAATCTGCATCTAGTCCGTATATAACAGTGCTTTGCGATTTGTGTTCTGAATGGTCTCTAATATAAGAGAATATCTTGTGTTCACCTTCTCCAGGTTCATCACTTGTACTGACAATAATTTTTGGCCCCCACTTGTTTTTCTCCTGAAGGGCAGAAAAGTGTTTGGTTATGTCATTGTTCAATTGTTTCATAAAACTTGTTCCAGGCGTAATCGACGCAGTAGACCATGAAGGATGAGCTTTGTTATATACTTGATTTGTAATTGTCGTTTGATACCATGTTTTAAATCTTCTTGTCCTCTGTTGTTCTAATTTCGCGACAGGGGCCACACCATCGAAAGAAATAATAACTGTTTTTCGCGGAAAAACAGTGTCTATATATGTTTTTATTTTATCGATCACATTAGATATCAATATCTTGGTAATATTTGTGCATCGCTCCTCCTCACTCAACATATGATAACAATCATATATAATAGAATTGCAGTCCATGTACAAATTATCAATATGGATTTCATTGCTGAAGAACTTTTGGATAATCTCGGGATGATTTTTAACTATATACGAAAAATAACTAGGAATACCCATTTTACACGCTAACTTGTAATACTTGTTTATATATCTGTTAGCGTTTAAGTGTTTTGGAAATGCATTATAACCAGTAAAATATAATATATTTATATATCAGTTCAGGGTCGATATGCATTTTTATAATGGTTTAGTCTTAGATTATAATCATTTGTGTGGGGACGATATACGCGGGTCATTAATGACAAAATTATTAAAGTTTAATGACATAATACAAAATACATATAACCACATTACAGACACTAGGAGAATACGAGTTTTAAATGTGAACGATTTTAAACAATGTTCAACTGAACTGAAATCAATTAAATATGTTATAAGAGATGTTTACACGGAACTTATGAATAAAACAGACAATATATTTGATGAAAATGTTGCGAAAATACAAAAAATAAACGTTGATCTTTCAAACATTATAAAAAAATGGGGGACAAAGTTATTTGATGATTTCATGTACGTATGTTTTGGAAAAGAATATAAGAATACCATAATGAAAAAATGTCATCTTGGGATAACATCAATTCTGGAAAAACAATTTCACCCGATGAGATATACAATGTTTTCACTGGATGGAGCAGACGATATTGTTGTTAGCTCGAAGGATCTCACTATGGAATATACTATGCAAGAAATACACAGAATGAATACGTTTGATTGTTTTAATTCATCTACTAGTTCTTCGGCTGGTTCACTTCAAGCTAGTGTGAATGGTATTGTGGTTTTTATACGCAATGAAAAAATGAATGCAGGTATGTTCGTGTTCGGAATTGTAGAACACATGGACGTAGAGCTATCAAACAGTTCATATATTCATACGAAATATAAGGATGCAACAGAAAATATACCAAGTGATATAGAAGAACCGCTATTTAATAATTTTTTATTATGCCTTACCACAAAAGAATGGCTGGTTAATAATAGTGCGAATAAGCTTTATTCTTATTACAAAGGGGGGGATACAGAACATAAACTATTTAAACATCAATCGATCGCGACGATGTCTAGCGAGTTTATATCTAGATCATTATTTTCAAAGAGAAACATATTACTATATTTCTTTCTAGACAACACTGATATGCATAGTAAATATGCCGCATACTTTCTATATGACATTTTAACGATGGAGAACAGTAATAATTCTCAAGACAGTTACGAACAAACCGAACTTATAAATAGTTTCACATCTAAAATGCATGACCTATTCAACAATTCACTTATTGAAACCCTGCAGTATACTACTAGACTTAATAAGATTGATGCCAGCAAAATTAACGTAGAACAACAGATATGTTTGATGAAAACAGATGACAGCGTCAAAGAAAAAGCTATGGTCAAATTACGCGAAGTTAAATCAAAATCGGATGATGGAGGATCAAAGGCAAAACAATATTTAGATGGATTATTAAAAATACCATTTGGAGTATTTCGCAAAGAGCCTATCATGGATGTGTCATATAAAATCAAAGAATGTTTTGAAACATCATGCTTTAAAGAGGGCGTGCTGGCAACTATTGCTATGGAGAGTGGGATAAAAAAAATTGTATATCCAAATATTGCAGTTCCAATATCTATGTATAGTGTTGCTGATATACGACATATTGTCAGCTTATTCTATAAAAAATATACATCATATGATGCGAAGACAATAGGAGAAACCATTATTAATAAATTAAAAGGCTATGATAAGAAATCAATAATTTCATATATTCAACAAGTTTCTAGAGAACTTACTACATTAAGTGCCAAAGATACCTGTGATAATGAAATAATTCAGTTTACTGAGATAAATACCAAAAAGACCAAAAATATAATTATTGATCATATAAATGACTATTTAAATATGTGTGTTAAAAATGGAACAAAGAATAGTAAAATTATTAGTGCACTGTCATCACAATTGTCGTCTGAATATGTAACTACTCATAATAATTTATATAATGTAAATAAGACATTTGGTATGATAACTGACTATATATCGAATGTGTATTCTGTATTAGACAAGGCCGCATATGGTCATAGAAATGCAAAAACACAACTCGTGCGAATTATTGGTCAATGGATAAATGGCGAACATACAGGATATTGTTTTGGATTTGAAGGTCCAGCTGGAGTAGGAAAAACATCCCTTTGCAAGTATGGACTTGCGAACTGTTTAGTTGACGGAGACAATAATCCACGCCCTTTTGCAATGATTGCGATGGGTGGAGATTCAAATGGTAGCACATTGCATGGACACAATTATACTTATGTTGGATCTACCTGGGGATCGATCGTTGGAATACTTATGGATAAAAAGTGCATGAACCCTATTATTTTCATTGATGAACTTGATAAGATTTCCAAAACCGAACACGGGAGAGAACTTGTGGGCATTCTTATACATATGCTTGATCCAACACAAAATGATAAGTTCCAGGACAAATATTTCTCTGGGATAGATATTGATTTATCAAAGGTGTTGTTTGTTCTCTCTTATAATGATGTAGATGCAATTGACCGCATTCTTCTAGACAGAATACACAGGGTAAAGTTTTCCAGTTTATCATTAGATGAAAAACTTCATATTTCAAAAGAATACACGTTACCCGAGATATATAAAAAAAACGGACTAGAAGGAGCTGTTAGCATAGGGGATGAAGTCATAAAATACATCATTGAAAATTATACATGTGAACCAGGAGTTAGAAAATTACGAGAAAAGTTATTTGAAATCGTAAGTGAGATTAATATTCGAATGTTAAATAGAGAAATTGTTGATGAGTACCCATTAAACATAAGCGTTAATGACGTAAAAAATATATACTTTAAAGATGTTAGACCTGTTCAGGTTACTCGAGTTCCATGTGAACCAAGAGTTGGATATGCAAATGGACTGTGGGCAAATGCCCACGGCCAGGGCGGAACATTGCCGATAGAAGCACATTTTTATCCAACAGGCGAATTTTTAAAACTGAAACTTACAGGAAAACAGGGGGATGTAATGCAAGAGTCTATGAATGTTGCACTCACACTTGCATATAAATTATGCCCCAATACTGCTTTGGATAATGTATTGATGAAATATAATTCTACTATTAAATACGGTATTCATGTTCATACACCAGAAGGAGCAACCCCGAAAGATGGTCCCTCTGCTGGAAGTTGTATCACAACAGTTTTATACAGTCTTCTTAGTAATACAAAAATAAAGTCTAATTGTGGAATGACGGGTGAAATACAACTAACTGGTGCGATAACTGCGATAGGCGGTCTGGATGCAAAAATACTTGGATCATTGAAATCGGGTATCACCACCTATTTTTACCCCGTAGAAAATGACTACGACTTCAAAAAGTTCTACGATAAATATGAAGGTAGAGAGGAAATTAAGGGGATTACGTTTCATGCAGTGTCAAACATTGAACAGTTATTAGAACAAATTATTGAGAAAGACATCGAATAATTGTAACGATCATGTATATGTATTATGTGGATGAACGAATAAACAACTTTACATGTGTATCGCATTTCAATACGTAAAACACATCTATAATGATATAATAATCTTGCCCTTTATTATATCATTGAAATGGAAAATAGCACTTCTGGGTTAAATATTTTACAACCATCAAACCTTTTGGTATTTATGGTTTTTTACTCCCCAATCATCATTGCAATTTCTATCATAGCGTTTACACTTATTATACAGAGCTACAAAGGATTTATTTATTTAGGCTTCATGTTTGCGGTATCCATACTGAGAGAGTTTCTGTATTATGCATCGGGGGGGTCTGAGCCTAAAGTTCCTGGGATATGCAGTGTTATTAACTACAGCACTCATGGAAACAATACATATAGCTCATTTATGATTGCATTTACACTCATGTATATGTGTTTACCCATGTATCTTAATGACTCAATGAACTGGTTCATACTAGGAACCTTCATAAGTTATCTTTCAATGGACATTATGGTTAGAGGCTTAAATAAATGTGTCACGGATACAAGTGTTCTATTTTTGAACGTAGTATCTGGACTTTTATCTGGTCTTCTTCTTGTTGTTGCAATGAATGCGGGAGGATCATCTAAGTTCTTATTTTTCAATGAGATGCAAAGCAGCAAGGTAATCTGTTCTAGACCTAAAAAACAGCAGTTTAAATGTTCGGTTTATAAGAATGGCGAACTTATTTCGAATAGAGTAGTGTAATAATCAACTAAATCAATATTAGCAACTGTTATTGGTTAAACATCGCAGCATTTTGTAAAATCCATACTTTGAACTCGTCTATCAACCTCTTTCTATGAAGAGAGTCTGTCATCAATCGACTGGTTGTTCTCGACATAAACACAACTACAAAATCATTATAAACCTGTGCAAGACGTTTGTCCTTATACAAGTTTAAGATATGATTGTTTTCGATGGAATAGTTTTTTCTCTGATTGACAGCGTTATGGAAGTTAAACAAAAAATCTTGTAGCTTATCCTTACTTGTTAAACTATATCTGGTTACCCTCCAATATGTAGATGCATGATCTTGGCAGTCTGGGCACGGAAGTAGTGAGCATATACGTTTAATAAACTCTACTAATTTTGGAGCAATTGTCATGTAATGTTCGTCTTTTATCTTTTCTGCAAGAGTATGAAATAATGTCCATATAGGTGGCCCCCATTGGTTCGTCATTATGAGTCTTATAAATATTCTCTATATAATATGCTTAAAAATATATTACAGAGTTAACCAAACACATAAATTATGACACATCGTATGCAAAAAATAAGTAAAAAAAATACAGATTTATTTAAACAACTGCTCGGAGTAGATAGTGAAGACGAACTAGATAATGATACTGATAATTGTTATATGAATAGCAGTGGACAACAGACATGTCTGATTACAATGTGTCCACTTATTGAGAACTATGTTACTCTTGAATGTGGCCACAGCTTCAATTATGATGCGTTGTTTAAAGATATATATAACCACAAAAAAAAGTTTCTTACATTAGAAAGTACTCGATTAAGTCCATTAGAAATACGTTGTCCGTATTGCCGCAATATTCAGAAAAAACTTCTTCCAATTAAAGCGGGCACGCCACTGGTCTATGGAGTAAATTCATCCAACGATAGTATCGATAAGATACACAGAAGAATGAAGAACACGGGTGAATATTATAAGATTTTTCATACATATATGAATGGAATGTGTTGTCACGGGATGAACTCCGATATTCCATTTTCCGAAACAGACGTAATTTGTCAAAGTCCTAAAGTTATGTTCAACAATCTAAATGACAGTGTTTATTGTCCCGAACACTTCATTTCCACAACAAAAGATATATTTACTATTGAAATGAAACGACTAACAAAACTAGTCCAGATGCATAAACTAGCAATTGAAACCGTAAAAGGTGCAAAAAAACAGGCTATTGTGAGAAAAATAAAGTGCTTGGATATAATCCGTGAAAATATGGAACAAGAAATAATAAAACAAACCGAAACACATAAGGAAAAAGAAAAATCTATAAACAAAACTAAAGAAAATAATAATACAGATAACGAATGGGAAACGGCATTTGATAGCACAGATAAATATTCGAAAAAATGTAGATGTTTTGCTTATTATACTTCTGGCAAAAAAAAGGATACTCGATGTGAGAATGTATCTTTCACAGGACAGTTATATTGTAACAAACATCCAATGGTGTACGAGAACTATACGAAGTAAAATGAAATCGTGATAAATTATTTGCAAATACGCACAAATAATTTATAAATAACTTGTCACAATCACTTATGACGTAATACTTTTTAACATTAATGATGTCACCAGATACGGATCACAGTTTGAACTGGGGCGTCTATCTTCAAAATATCCTTTTTTATTTCGATATGTGTCATTGCCAATTCTCACAGACGCACCTCTATTTGCTATCCCATGTGAAAATACACTATAGTCGGCGGTTTCATGCAATCCAGTCATACGTTCTTCATTTCCGGAGCCATAGTCTTTCATCATTTCTACATGATCTCTTTCCAGGCATTTAATTGCTTCATTAATATAGTCTAGTCCAGTTTTTTCCCCATTAGCGTTTCCTTCTCGCATTTGAATTGTACTGAAGTTTGCATGACAACCAGATCCATTCCAATTGCCCTTTAATGGTTTAGGTTCAAATGTAACCGATAAGCTTTTTGTTTCAGCCAGTCTGATAAGAAGATATCTTGCCATTAGCATGTCATCCCCAGCCTGAATACCCTCACATGGACCCACTTGAAACTCCCATTGTCCTGGTGCAACTTCTGCATTAATTCCTGAAATATTTACGCCCGCACGAATACAAAGTGCCATATGTTGGTCAGCGATTGTTCGACCAAATACATTTTCTGACCCTGATCCACAATAATGTGTCCCCTGACTGCTTCCATGCTTATATCCAACTGGAAGATTTGTCTCGGGATCAATAATAAAATATTCTTGCTCCATGCCATACCATGGGGCTAGATTAAGATGTTCACTGAATATCTTATATGCTGCTGCACGAGTATTCGTCGGATGTGGCTTCATGTCGGGAGTATATGTATCACATACGACAAATACATCGTTTGACATAGTAAATGGGTTTCGGTATAAAGCCCGAGGAAGAATAACAATTTCAGAATCTTTTCCGTCAGCCTGGTTTGTAGAACTTCCATCATAGTTCCAGTGTGGAATGTCTTTTAGTGTAACCGATGACTGATTTGGCTGGACTGTGATTACCCTTGTTTTTGAACGAAACTCACCATCTCCCCCAATCCAAATATAATCTGCAATAAACTTCGGTGGAATACCTGCTCTTTCTGTCATAATTATAATATGATCGTATAATTATTATAAGTTAGTATTTATATTGAAACTATATAAACTTAATTGTTTGTATATTATATACCTAGTAGTTAAATGGAAACAAAAGAACAATTGATAAGTAGTATCAAAGGATGGATAAATATTGACAATGACATTTCGCGTCTTCAAAAAGAGTTGAAGGAAAAAAGGGATCAAAAAAAGAGATTTTCCGAAGATCTGTTGAAGACCATGAAAAGCAATGATATCGACTGTTTTGATATTAATGGAGGAGCACTTTTATACAAGCGTAGCGTTACGAAGAAAGCTCTTACGGGTAAAACAATATTGCCACTTTTAGAAAATTATTTCAAGGAAACATCTGTTAAACCAGACGATGTAACAAAGTATCTTATGCAAAACAGGGAAGAAAAGGTTACCGAGACAGTGAGGAGAAGACAAGATAAAAATTAGTTTGTAAACAATATGAAATATATTTAAAGGGAAATATAGAATCAGGTGTATCTGATCGTTATAATATATGTCAACAATTGATGCGACTCGTATTGAAGATGATACATCACTCCAAAACTTAGAAAATGCACATACATCTGAACAGGATAAACTTGTGTCTTTGTTTGAAGACATTGATAGAGAAATAAAGTTTCAAACAGAAACATCTGAGAATACAATCGGTGATATCCCAAACGAAGAACCTCGCGTAGAAGAAAACTGGAAATATCCTATTGATAAAAATATGTTTCGGGATTTAAATTACCATGCTAGAAGTTGTATGTTTGTAAATATGTATATATGCCCTTATCAAATAAGAGTGGGCACTGATAACAAAAACCCGTTTATTCAGTATATGATGAAAAAGGCAAATGATCGCTCTGAAAAAGATCGTCTTCATTTTCACGACTGTAATTACATAGATTTTCATAAAGTGACGTTTTTTGATCATCAGTCAGAGTATGTAAACCTTTACGATGCAGCACTTAAGAATGTCAAAATAATGATGATGGGTTATGGAAAAATGAACGATGTCCATAATATTATTTATAAAGGTTTTCGAAAAAGAGAAAATGACTTCTATGTGTTCTTTGATATATCTGATGTATGGATCAACCATCACTATTTGAACATGCATGATCCACTCTGGCTAGTGAATATGTATGAAATGAGCGTATTAAAAGAGGTGTGTTCTGTTCCTATCTGTGACGAAGTTGTTAGTTTTTTGAACGAAAATAAAGATATTGTAGACATTTATTATCCAGATGATAGTAAAGTTGCTATTCCTGTTATAGGATTTACAATTGAAGAAAAGAAGCAAATGGATTTTAACATGACATTTGGAACTTCTTCACAAAAGTATAAAGATCTAGACAACGCATTCGTATATTACTATGATTATAATCAATGTTGTCAATCACTAGATGAAAATGAGCGATCTAATAAAGTTATTATGAGAAATGTGATCATGTACGATGAAAGTATGAATTACGAAGAATATATCAAGATGACACACAACGACGAAAATCGTATTCTAATTGTTGATAATATACAAAACGAAACATGTGGATTTATTACACATAACCATATTGCACAAACGCCAATTACAGCTCATAATATATTGAATATTTCTTAACGTATAAACATGATTTTGTTTTCTCTTGACAGTATATAAAATAATATATACTGTCAATTAGCTATGTTTCTAAAACCAATGCAGATATTAAAAATGATTATTATTGGGTCACTTATGCTATGGATGATAAGCTACACTCTTAGTTTTTATGGTTTAGGCGGGAGCTCGTCGTGGCCATTCCTATCCTTCTATTTTTTTATTTTAGTTTCCATGGCTATTTTAGATCTACAGGTTCCGTCAATTGATTTATAGGGTCATATACATCATTTACAGTGTCGAATAAAATAGGATCAATTGTTTTTGATTGTATGATTTCAACATTTTCGGGAATTACAGATAAATCTAGAGTATCATACAGATCTTCCACAATATGGAGTTTCATATTAAACTCCCTATTGTTGACAACGCATTGTTTTGTCCAATAATCCAATGGTAGTATTTCATTGAGTGACCCTACCCGACCAGAAGGACTGTTATATTTACTTGATCGCTTCCCAGGACGCCCAGACGGACACTTTATTCTCCATTCACAAGAGAGACAGTTGATCTTATCTGGAAATCCAGATAAGACTGCACAATATTCCCAGCCACCGTTCTTTTGAGTGGTGACTTTTGCACCACCTGTTATCTCTCCGTTATGTTGACGAAGTCGTCTTCGGGGGTTATTGGTTGCACCATTATAGGTACTTCTGGGATAATTTGGTTGCGTATTTCGCAGTATATAACAAAACCACATTTTTATGCTATATTAGACTTAAACATTATTATCCCCTGAAAAATCCGAACTATTTACTCTTATTTGCGATGTAGATGCGGGTATCTTATCCACTGGCATACTCTTATTCATATCAAGTAAAATACTCTTAATTACATCAGGACTAATCTCTTCGCCAAGATTATCTATAATTTCATTAGCTAATGGATACCGATTATTTAGATTAAAAAAGTTTAGTTTGAACGACTTTATTGTCTCAAAATGGTAGGTGTGCAATTTTTTCGCATCCGCGTTTTTTTGCAAACCTTCACGGAAATGTTTAGATTGTTGCTTAGACTGCATCTCTTCTGTGTACCATGGGTTTCTAGATGCATTGGTTGATACTAAAGAATCACATATCTCGGGTTTGAATATCTCCATATCTTCAGCGTTAATCTTAACATTCTTTGATGATCCATCTTCAATCAGTTTCCGGTCTTTGGTCTTCTTATCTCCAAACTGCACATTAAATAATCCAATAATTTCTTCAGGGATAACAGGACTTGTCTCCATAAGACGATCAAACTCTTCCTTGCACATTTTTAAAAATTGGATAACTGGAAGACGCTCATTTGGATGTTTAGCAAGCTCGGTTTTTATATTTCGATAAAACTTATCCCACGCAATACTACTCACTCGGTGTGCCTCGTTTAATTGTGTAATTTTCAAAAATTGTTGTATAGTTGTGATAATACCAGCCAAAATATTAAATGCACCTACCGTCATCACGAAAAAACCTTGATATTCTGCTGGAACACGATCCTGTGCAAAATTCGCGGTTCCTGTTAGGGTAGAAATAACAATGACTGGTATAGTGTACCATGTATTCTTTTTGGAAAATGACGAGTTCGCTTTGCCATGAAGCCATCTATAACACATGGCTTTATCTGCCCACTCTACTAGGATGTTTTCATGATCTACTGACCAGTCGACATCTTGTAATGCGGCACTCTGTAGAGCATCGTTTTCATTGTCAGACAATAAAGAATCGTTATCTTTTTGTTCCATTCTAGTATAATATACTCATATAAAATATATTTTTATGTTGTTATATACTAATATATCCTATAAACAAATGAGTGATCAAATTGGTAACAGGATCGCATTATTAAAAACAGAATATTCAGAGATATTATTTTTGAAACAGGAAAACTCACAACTTTTCGATAAATCAAAGGATAAAATACGTAAACTACAAGAGTGGTACAACAATTACATAGATGAAAACAACAATCATCTTTTTATTTTCGGGCTTGACGCGTTCCATTATCAGGGAAAAATTATTGATGTTGAATACGATGATATGAAAAGGTTGTATCACTCTATAACAAACCGCATATATTGCGAATACTATAAATTATACCAAATTATAGTAAAATATATAGAGGAAGTTGTTCAGGATAAAAAAGTAATCGATGTCGTGAATAGTAATAGTAATTTCCCAAAGTACCACGATTTAGAACCATATAAACAATATGGAACTGAAACTATTACACAACTACACGATGTTATCATGTTGTTATTCGCAAGTGTGAAAAATGTGATAGATAAGAAACACGAGGAACTAAATATTCATCGTGCAAAAAACAAAATAGGCATAAACATTGATAATTTTATTCAGGCGTTCCATTTTGAAATCATGATCATGGAGCAGAAACTTATGCTTTTTATATCCTACATGGAGTTTTTTCATAAAATGAACATAAAATATTTGAAACGCTTTACTGGAAAAATGAACCGATTTTCAAGCCAAATCGAACATGATATCCGCATTGACAGCACAACAAAGACAAAAGAGAGAAGAAAATCAATGATGGACGAGTTTAAACAAGATAATATTAATGTTGGATTAATAAACGAACTTGCAGAGAGCATTGCATCTACATCTAGTGATGAAGAAATCAGTGATAGTGGAATTAACAAAGAATACCACAATATAGACAAAACTGTTACTGTTGAAAATATTGAAACTGGTATAATTAGTAATAATCCATTTATAAAAGAGAATGAAACTGATGATGAAAATATACCTCAAGAGTTTAATCTTAATATTCGCAAGAGAACATCCATTAACTGTCCACATGGTGACAAAATATGCAATTGTCCAGAAAAAGAACAACCATATGTGAACGTTGACGAGAATGTAAAAAGTGTTGCGTTCCAGTTGCTAGCAGGAGTAGAAGATAATCTTAAAAACCCATTAGACGATGATAGTGATCATGAGGAAATAATAACCGATAACCAAAATAATAGTGATACATCTCATGAACCTGATGAAGCTGACGAAACGAAGGAAGCCGACGAAACAAAGGAAGATGGCGAAACGAAGGAAGATGGCGAAACGAAGGAAGATGGCGAAACAAAGGAACCCGACGAAACGAAGGAACCCGACGAAACAAAGGAACCCGACGAAACGAAGGAACCCGACGAAACAAAGGAACCCGACGAAACAAAGGAACCCGACGAAACAAAGGAACCCGAAGAGGGTGTGACGTTTGAACTCGAAGAAAAACAATAAATTGAATATATATATTTGATATTGACGTAAACTATCAAATAGATATACTAGACAAGGACATACATATAATGGAGAAACGCGTAAACTTTGCGATTGAAGAGCATATGCTCGAGTTCAAAAATCAGATTTGTAAAAGATTGGTCGATACATTCGATAATACGGATAAGTGTGAAGAAATTGTTCAGTTTGTATATAATTATGATAGACTTACACTGTCTGCAGATGACTTAACAAAACGTAAAAGAGTAAAAAATGAAGTCCCATACTGCGAACGATGTATGGCAAAACGATCAAATGGTGAACAGTGCACAAGACGGAAAAAGGATGGTGATATGTATTGCGGAACTCATATCAAGGGAACACCCCACGGACATGTAAGTGGAACAACAGATGAACCCATTCAAACCTCTAATAAAGTAGAAGTGTGGTTGCAAGATTTTAAAGGAATAGCCTATTACATCGATAACAATATGAATATTTACCAAACTGAAGATATTGTGTCAAACAAACGCAATCCAAATATCATAGCAAAGTATGCTATTGAAAACGATCAGTATGTTATTCAAACAGTCAATTAAGTGATGTACATAATAAAAATATTTAAATAAAAATTATAATTATATATACAATACATATTGTATGTTATTTTTATCCAATACTATGATCGTTTCTGCACCACTTATTGCAATTATTCTATTGAACATGTGTGGTCTGGGTGTACCACATTCTACGGATAATACAACAAATGGAATAGAGATCTACGAAGAAGACTATGTAAATGAAAGATCTATTTACCCCAACTATATTACACCATATACAACTACTAGCTTAGTCGATGATACCAATGAAAGTTATCTTATGAAAAATAAACAACTCAACACATACTTTTATCCACATGCAATCATACGAGATTGGGCGAACTAATTACACCTTTGAAGATTTAAAATGGCACGGTTAAACAAATTACAATAAATATACATAAAATTATTTAAAAATTATATGTATATATTTAGTAAATGGATAATAATATGGATGAGATTATAAATGAAAATAATTTATTAAAACAGCATGTAAATGAACTTGAAGAGCGATTAAAAAAATATACAAGTGGTAAAAATCACAAGAAATATTATGAAAAAAATAAGGAAAAGGTTATGGAAAATGGTGCCAATTATTTACATAAATTAAAAGAAGAAAACCCTGATAAATTAAAGGAATATAGAAGGCGAGCATATTTGAAAAGAAAAGAAAAATTAGAAAAGGAGAAAAATGAAAATATTTAGGAATAAATAAATATGCGGAAAACTATTTAAAATAAAATGTTTAGTAAATGTATAAGGATGGAAAAGGCGAAAGAGAAACCGACAGAGTTTTTCAAATCCACCAAAACTTCGCTCAAAAGCATACTGAAACACCCTGAAATCAACACAACGAAAATTAATGATGTAGTCATCAAGTCACACAAAATCGTTATTCATACTTTACAATTTCTAAAAATGTATATTCTTCATCATTATCAAACACAATCACAAACCATACCTATTATTGATAAGATTTTGATTTTGAATGTTATGAAGGTTGTTTGTGGTGAAAAACATACCAAAACAGGAAAACCACCCAAGAAAGAAACCGTTGAACTCACTACAAAACTTACTTCCTTCTATACAGAGCACTACAAACCATATACGCAACCAGAACAATTAGATTATGAATATATGAGTAATGTGCTTTCCTACTTATGTGAAGACATTATGACGATGTATGAAAATAACATACAATTGCATTATGTGGATTATGTGGAACGCTTTGTAAATGTTGTTTGGAAGAAGAGGATGATAGTTGAGAAAATACGAAAAATATTTCCTACCAAAAAAGAACGAGAAGCACGAGTTCGGCAATTGGAAAAGGAACTGCGAAAAATAAAGAATGATTTGTTGAATGTAGATAATAATATTGAATACACATCACGACCACACTATCATAAATGGATTACCCAACAAAAGAAATATATTCTTCCCAACAAAAAGTTTCAAAAACAAAGCATTTATTATGATTTGAAATGTAAACCTATGGATTATTTCCCCTGTATGATTACAATGATGAAACAAGTAGAAACTGATGAGGAAACAATCAGTAATGTTTTTCCTTTACGAAGTAGTATTGCACCCGGATATATTCGGTTAGACACGATTACATTAGTGTATTTGCTTTTACGAAAAGAACAAGGAAAGAAAAGTGATTTTAGTAATCAAGGCAATACCAAGAAACACGAAGATAAAATATGGAAGTTCTTTTTTCGCACAGAAAAGAAGGTATTTCGTAAGAATGGTTTTTCATTCCATCATATGATTTCTACAGATGGGGTAGGAGTTTCCATATTATTTATTCGTGATGATTTGGTTGGAAAGCGATTACCAAATGCGAAGAAAGGTGTATCAAAAGAATTGTATATTGATGAACTAAATGATTATTCTACATTACAAAATAAGAAGATTATTGGGATTGACCCTGGAAAATCTGATTTGATATATTGTGTAGATGATGCTTCCAAAGATGCGAATGTATTTCGGTATTCACA
>Ga0209664_1000092_pt1 | contig 72643 bp, 72 predicted proteins | sample SaaInlV_150m_DNA_FD_184668 | JGI IMG/M metagenome (GOLD analysis project Ga0209664, IMG submission 184668) | Marine microbial communities from expanding oxygen minimum zones in the Saanich Inlet - Saanich Inlet SI073_LV_135m_DNA (SPAdes) (version 2) | ecosystem: Environmental > Aquatic > Marine... | reverse complement strand
TCAATTTTATATCTATGTCTTAATTTTGATTTTAATACAACGGTTTGTTTTAGTGTTCATTACCTTTCCTTCTGGACATTCTCGTTTCTTCTCTGTAACTGGTGTTTTAATACAACGGTTTGTTTTTGGATTTAATACCTTACCATCGGGACATTCACTGTTTGTTTTTTTCTTACGCGTGCATTTGAATTTTTTATCACGAACATATCCACTCTTACAATTAAATACACATCGTCCGGTATTGGGATTAATCTCTTTACCATCGGGACAACTTGGTGACGTCATTAATTTTTTTAATTCTTTCTTCGATGTTATAGCAATGGACGTCCGTGTGATTGTAGAAATTTCATTATCAAACACGGTAGTTGCGACAGTTTCATTAACTACCTTATTTTTTTTAAACTCCTTTTTTCTATCTTTCAAAATATGTTTTCGTAAGCATTCTTCATATAATGGAGTTGCCTCATAAATAGTTAGACGTTTTGTAATATTTGGTTCAAGCATACGATAAAATATAGATGCTAATTCTGTTACGAAATCTATATCCATAAATAGATACAAATTACATAACGTTTCCATTAATCCACACGCTAGACCATAACTATCAATGGTAGAAATAGATTTATCTAAAATTTCATCATACTTATCTACATTATCTATGTATTTGAGTGTTTGTAAAAACCCACCCAAATAGGCACCTGGAGAAGATATTTTAAATGCGTCGGGTTTTTTTATAACGGCAGAATATAATGTTCGTACAGAGATTGCTGTTTTATTATGGCTCGTCATAAATCCCTTACCTATATTATTAACAACTGTTTTCTTATTTTCTTCACTTTTCGTGCATGTGTTATCAAACGCCACCTTGTTTAAAAACTGAATTTCAGGGGGAAATGACCAGTGAGGGGCATTCGCTAACCAATATTTACTTTCTCTACAATCTTTCATAATTTTAGTTTTTTTGTTCATTAACCCAAAATCAATGAAATTTACTCTATTTTTTTCATCAAAATATACGATATTTCCTCCTTTCAAATCATGATGAATAATATTGTTTTTATCAAATGTGAATAAGCCCATAAATAAACGATGACTTTCGACCCAAAAATCGGCTACCTTTTCTTTATTCTCTTTCGTCATAGGTTTTTTTTTGAAATTCTCACTAAAATCTGCTATATTTAACCCACCATTTCGCATTAATAATAGAGATAACTTATCCCCTCCAGGATGATAATTAATAGCACGCCCCATTCTACATTTTTTAATCGCCTTTATGTTCGATTCTTGGTATCCAGGAATACATATATCTGGTTGTCCAAGATAAAATACTTGTTTTTTATCAGCCTTATCAATTAACACATATTCTCTCATCTCGGTTGATGCTTCCTTTGGCTCCATTAATTTCGAAACTTTATTATCATCTCTTGTATCCGAACCATCGCAGAATAGCGGTGGACTATGAACACATCCAAATGTTCCTTCACCTACTACTTTTGGAATATCACTCATATTTATATTATATATATATAAGTGATATTTTATTAGATATCTCTTCTAAATTTTGCGATTTCATTATACATTGCTTCTGATGGGTTCAAATACCAAATCTTATTTTTATATTTTTTCATAGTTCTAAATCGTATTAAAATTTCTAAAATAACACATAAACCCAATTGCATAATTTCCTTTGATTTAACTACACCATACATCGGATCTTCTGGAATTGCGCCATCATGAACAATAATATTTAAACGCTTAATAATATCTCCCTTACCTGGTGTTTGTCCATTTATACGCGTTCCAGTATTATTCTGCATTAATGAGAGGTCTTTTATACGAAATACCATTTCTTTCCCATTACGAAACATATCAATAAATCCAATGATATCGGAAAATAAAGACGAATCCCTAGACATATTATCAAATATAGCATTTGATACCTCGAAATTACGTCTATCCTCTGGCTGGGCCAATTCCCAATTACCAGGTTCTTCTTGAGATTGTATATATAATTCCCATCCACTAATAGTATGTATTACAATACCTGTCTTGTTATTGTGGGTAATTGATTCTTTATCGAGATATGCCTTTATTATTTTTTCAGTTTCACTCAAATCTTTTGGGTTTCTTATCTGTGAATACATATGGGATATAATGATTAATTTTTCTTCCGGCATTAACATATCGATATTATGTTGTATTATAAATTCAACATATTCATTATATGTAATTTCGTGTATAAGTTGTAAGTGATTCAATACCAAGCTTGCGTGTTTATACCAATTCTGATCACCTCGTGAAACACTTTGTTCTTTTTTAGCATGCGTCAAATTTAAATCGATGATTCGTATAATAGATTCGTATGTATTGGTTTCTCGCACAGTCGTATCTTTTCTATCAGAGAAATCTTTGGGTATTTCCATGGTTATTGACTTGCGTTTAAAATCGATTGGGATCTTTCTCTCAAAAACAGTAATATTTTCATCATTTATCTCAATGGGTTGAAACGCATAAATATCTCCTTTGTTTATTAAATTACCTCGTCGGCCATATTGGTCTATAATATATTCCGTTTTATTATTAATAAATACCGAAAGTGCTGAAAAAATTTGCGAAATAGGATATTGTTTTATCGCATTAATTGTTTCTATTATTTCATTTAAATTGAAAAAATGTTTACCGTTATCCTTATCCCGATACATGTCGCGGATACGTTTCATAATATGCTGATTATTGGATTGAAGAAAGTTTTCAGTATACATATTCTTGGACACTTTCGACTTATCAATCGTATCATCCTTCTTATTACATTTAAAACTACAATCCGCCATGTAATCGCAGACATCTGTATGGGGTTTATCACCAATTCTAAATGCGATCTTTTTGGCGTCGGTTGATAGTGTGAGTTGTATGTTTTTATTTTCAGCGACACTTTCCAACTTACTTGGTGTGAAATTCGTCTGTCCAATATTTAATAAACAATCTACTGCCGTTTCTTTCATTAGGCGTGTCACACGTCCAATCTTTTCCGATTTATTTTTAGCAAGGCGATATACATATACATCCACTGCTTCTTCGTCTGGACTGGTTTTCAATACAGTGGAATGTAGATAAATTTCGACATTTCTTTCGTGAAACGGCAATAGACAATGACTCTTTTGTCGAACTCCTCTTCCTACAATTTGTTCTATACGATTTAAATTATACCACGGTTCTAGTATATGAACCTGACGAATACCTTTAAAATCGAGACCTTCTGAACCCGCCTTTGATATTAAAATCACCTTTACTACCTCTCCATTTTTATTATTCTCACTAGTGACCGTTTTTATATCTTCCGCATTGTTGGGGGAAAATGATTTATCACCAGTAATCATAACATATTGCGCCGGTTTGAAATTTTCCACTTGACTTTTTGGTTTTAAAGTTATAGCATCGATTTGTTCAGTTGGAGGAGTTTCAAATAGAGGGGTTGTATTTGACGATGAGCCATAACGCGTAAGACCTAATTCTTCCAATGCGAGCGCCATGGGAACAACACCTCCGTCGATATATTGGGAATAAATCAAGACAATACCTTTTGATTTCTTAATCGTTTGAATAATTGATGAAATTTTAGCACTATATTCCCCTATTTTTTCTGGACTAAAGATGCGTCCATATTTTGCTTGAACCTCTGGTTTATATGAGAATAGATACTTTCTTGGTATCTTTTTCATAGAATCGTCCGTGTAGTTCATAACTGTTCGCATTCCTCTTTTACCGACCATAGTGGAACGTGGATCATAATCAGACGGTTCTGTTATCTTTGTAGAAACGATCCCCTTTTCAAATTGTTCATCAAGGGTGATGCTTGGATATACCATATTTAACGCTTCAATCGGGGCTTGTAATTGACGAAATCCGAATTTATCCAATTCATCAAATTCTATATTTTTCACTCCCTTTTTAATATCATCTCGCATGGCGTTAATCAATAATTTATACGCTTTTTCTTGATATGTTCCTATTTCATTCACATATACAGGTAAATAAGACAATGGTTTATCAATTTTTTTACCGTTCATTTGAACAGTTGGTAATGGAAATGGCTTTGGTGTAGAACCAGGAATTACTGCGTTTAATAACCCTTCCACCATACCGGCATCAGTTTGTGAAAATGTTTTTTCTTTTGCGAAATCATCAGGATAGACACGATAAGGAAACACATATGGATTTTCGCCTCTCACATATGAGACATATCCCGTTAATTTACGAGATAATAAATTGTACCCCCCTTCATCTGTGACGAGCCCATCACCCGCAACCAATTCTTTTTTAAATTCGCCGTCTTGGTCAAATACCTCACTAGCACTAATCATTCCGCGTTTATCATTTGAGTTCATTAAATTAGTGAGCCAAATAATTTCATTATGTGAATTATAGAGAGGGGTCGCGGATAAAAGTAATAAACGCATATTATTACAATGGCGTGCTAATTTCATAATCATCTTTCCTATTTTATCATCTTTATTATCATCGGATAGACGGATATTATGAACTTCATCGACAATAATTAGACGGTTATTAAAATGGTTGCGCATATTTTGAATTTCCATTCGCTTTATTTCTTCATCTGAAACTCCAGACATTTGAATCATTGTTTTTTTTCGAATATAATTCGCCAATTCTACGTATCCCATAAAAACGTAATATTGATTAATAATGCTTTTTACTTGAGAAATTACCTTTTCACGAGGGACACCCTTTAAATTTGTGGGATTAATCTCTCGTAAAAACACATCTCCAACACAGGAACGGATATTCCAAATCCCATCTTCTTCTTTTAATCGTCGTTCGTCAAATAACTGTAGTTTGAAATTGGCTTGGACATTAGGTGCTGCTACAATTATAATACGTTGTTTAATACCCACTTGTTTCATGTATTGCCGCATTTCTTCTGAAATACCAATCGCACTGCATGTTTTACCGCTTCCTAAACCGTGATATAATAATAAACTATTATATGGTGTTTGAAAAGATAGAAAATTCTTAACAAACAATTGATGAGGCATAAGTTCAAATGGTTCGGCACACATTTTATCAGCGTGTTTTGTAATATCTCGAATATCGCCATCATATTGAGTATCAAAAAATTCTTGATGTTGTGCTATTTTCTTGGAAAAATTAGGGTCATTTAAAGTAGGATATAGGAATTCGTGTTCAGTTCTTTCTCTATTTTCCTCTGCGTGTTCGATTTGTTCCTTTTTCCGTAAAAATTCATTTGTATTTTTTGGGACATTCGCCAATACGTCATTTATTATCGGAATCGGTTGTGAATCGCGTATAACAAGTGTTTTAACAGCATTTCCTTTAACTTCATCGCCCTTTTCTATAATTAGTGGTTTTTTCTTTTCCTCTCGTAACAATTCTAAATTAACTTGTTCACACTGACCATTTTTATTTTTTCTAGTTCCGTTTGGACAATTTTGTTTCTTAATTATAATTGGTTTTTTCATTGTATCCATTATCAAATATACGTTATACAATAAACGTATATTTCTATTTTATTATTTATACCCTTGAAGATTAAAAAATGGGTAAGTTTTTATTTAATATATATATATATTTTATATGATAATGAATCATTTACAACAAAGATTTTTGATGTTTTTTATCGGCTGCATTGGAATTCGTTCACTATTAGTTATTATTGCTAAATATATAAATACAAAATATTTGAAATATTTAGGTTACATAGCTTTACTACCTGCTACAGGTTTTATGTATATATATTTATCAGGATCAAGAAAAACGGGTGCAGAAACATTTGGAGAGAAAATATGGTGGAACGATTTAAGACCCATACATTCTATTTTATATTTTTTATTTTCTTATAATGCTATTATAGGTAACAAACAATCCTGGATGTATTTATTAGTGGATGTTTTATTTGGATTAATAAATTTTTTAATACATCATTACGTAAATGGTAATTTTTTTACACCCTTGAATATATAGTGGATTTTTTAGACAGTTTTGAATGTTCAATTGTGTAAACATTTTTATTATAGATTTTCTATAGTCGTTTTTTGTCCATGGCATTCTCTACATAATGCTACTAAATTATCAACATGATTACTTCCACCGTGTTCTAATCGTGTAACGTGATCTACTTCAAACCATGCGTTCAACTGATCATTGCAACCATCGCACTTCCAATTTTGCCTAGATGCTACGAATTTTTTCTTTGTCTCACTGACCGAACGTTTTGTTCCTTTCTTTCCAGAGTTCATCATAATATCTCTTGACCGACTATGTTGATTTGGAACACGAACAACTGGAATGTCTGTGCTATTACTGTATTGATGTTTTGACGTGAAATCTAAAATAGGTGAAATCATATCACTTGTATTTTTATCAATAGGTAAATATTTGATATAATCACTCGATGTTTTGATAATATTTTCTGCGTTCGCAGGATTTTTCTTCAATAAAACATACAATATAAACGCGGCGATAAGCACCCCTCCCATCTTAAAATATTTTTTATGCATCATTAGGTTTTTGGTATATTTACCATCTGTATAAATATGAAATACCACGGCTCCAGTTATTAATAACATCCATAATTCTAATCGCATTTATATTATTCTTATATAAAATTTTTCATAGAAGCTATTTCATATTCTTGATTCACCACAATATCCTTTGCTAGTCTAAATATGATATCATTTTCCTTATATTTTCGATTATCGAGCAATTGTTTCGTGGTTGTTATAGCAGTCGAATGGTGTCAAATCATTCGTTTTAACCAATTTTTATCATCAATAAATACCTGATATCTTAATAAAAACACACAGAATAGGGACATCATTATACCTACTATAAATATATTCAAATTAAAGTGTCCCATTGTTAGATAATGAACGATTTGATGGCTCCATACCATATTTGACGCCATAAGTAATCCACTATATATTAATGTAATTGAGATGTAAATATCAGATAATCGATAGGCTAAAACGTTCATAGGATTAAATAAAATACCTACTAAAAACATAATGATAAACATTACTATGTGATAATTAAAATTATTCATACTTATTATATACATATATGATAAAAATAAAACATACCAGGGTAATACCGCCTATAATATAATCCTTATGTAGGTTATAACGTTCGGACAATTGAATCTGTTTGGGTTTATATAATGCTTTATATGTGTCTAATGCCTCATATAATGTTATTTCTTCTTTATCTAAAATACGATTGATACGATTGTGAATAAAGTGAACCCAACGTATAAACGAATCTCGATTCACTAAATAAGGTGTTACTGGAAAATTGTCCAAGAGCTTATTAAAATCATTACCTATCTTCTGATTGGGTATAAATAGTGAGAAATTGTTTATTAAATCGTAATATTTCCTTTTGGTTACTGCTGTTGGATGTAGTGGATAAGTATACGATACTGTATGTAAGAAAATCCAATAATGGGGTCCCCATACTTCTGGATCAAATTTATCTTCGTCTTCTAATATTGAAAAATCATAAGGAATATTGGTCTTCTTTTTATAATGTTCATAATGTTCATCCATAAATTAGGAAAAAAATAAAGTATATAAACAATGACGAATATAATAATATAGAATTGCCTTAAAATAATGAATAATGATATTTATTGTAATAACTGTGGAAAAAATGGACATTTATATCATCAATGTAAACTACCGATTACGAGTATAGGAATTGTAGCGTTTCGAATAAAAGACAAAATTCCAGAATATTTAATGATTCGTCGTAAAGATACATTAGGATATGTTGATTTTATGCGAGGTAAGTATTCACTTTCAAACAAGGACTATATTTTAAATTTGCTAAACCACATGACTGTTGATGAAAAAAATAATCTAAAAACATTGAAATTTATAGACCTTTGGAAGAATGTATGGGGTGATGGTGATATATCAACACAATATAAAAACGAAGAAACTATTTCGTATGATAAATTTACACAATTACAAACCGGTGTTTGGTTTAATAAAAATACATATACACTTGTCGACTTGATTAATGAGAGTTCCCATCTGTCGAATTGGGAAGAGAGTGAATGGGGGTTTCCCAAAGGAAGACGAAATAATCGTGAAACGGATTATGATTGTGCTTTACGTGAATTTAAAGAAGAAACCGGATATAAAATAGACAATTTGACTAATATACAAAATATTATTCCATATGAAGAGATATTCACGGGTTCTAATTATAAATCATACAAGCATAAATATTTCTTAATGTATATGGATTATAATACAAGTTTAAAAAAAGGTCAATTTGAAAAATCCGAAGTAAGTAAGATGGAATGGGCGACGTATGAACAGGGAATTTCGGTTATACGGGATTACAATATAGAAAGAAAAAGAATATTAAATAAGATACATCATACTATTATCGAAAATATTATTATTTAATGATTACACTTTCAGTATTATTGTGTTTATTTTCTATTTTATTCAACACAAAATATATATTCACGATATATATATTGTAAAAAATAATGGATAAAAAACTAATTAATAATAGTAATTTTATTACAAATTTATTTAAATCGGATGATCTTGGTTCTACCACTAGACGAATATTAATAAAATATTTACTTACTTCTTTTGTTTTTGTAATCGCAATATCGATATTATTAAGTATATTTTTAAATACGGGTTCAGCCGATTATAATATTCAAAAATATTTCTTTGTATACGCCATTCCTATCTTATTAACATTTTTTATCATTTTAAGTTTAAACAAAAATGTATCTAAATCAAAACTTTTTTTAAAATTATTTGGTGTCGTTGCGATATTTATATTTGGTATTTATCTCTATGCTACATCTAGTGGTACAGTAAATATAGATGCTATTTCCAATTATACAATTGTAACATTAATTGGGTTAGTTGGTTTAGCAATTCTATACCGTGTTCTTATTAATTACATGTCTAAATTACAAGGTTGGTTTGGGTTTATAGCACAATTAGTGTTTTATATTCCTTGTGTAATATCCGATGTTTGGGAATATTTTATAAATGAAGTGAATCTTACTCCTTACTCTGTATATTTATTTATAGCATTTGAGATATTTCTAATTATTATTTATGCTTTATTACCAAGTATTACAGAGAAAGTCGCTGGACAGGACGAATCTATTCTTTTACAAGACAATATTGTTTTATTAAATAGTGTAAAGGTATTATCAAATAGTGATAAATTAAAGAAAAATACAGGAGAGAATTACGAAGAAGGTGGAAATTACAGAAGCAATTATGGTATCTCATTTTGGACTTATATAAATGTTCATCCGCATACACATAAAGGTTATAACAGTGAAAAGGAAATATTAACTTATGGATTTACAGATGATGATGGTATAGAACACGTCAAGCCTATGGTTCGTTATTATGGTGGTGGAGGAGGAGATGACCAATTGGTCGAGAGAAATAAACTAATTTTCTATTTTTCTAGATATCCTCCTATAAAACAATACGCGTCTGACGAACATACATTTTATGATGTTACAATCGAACCACAGAAATGGAATCAGATTGTTATGAATTACAATAGAAATAAAGTGGAATTGTTTATCAACGGACATTTAGAAAGAACATTTGTAATGAATGATACTATGCCCGTTTATAATGATTTAGATCAAATTTCAGTCGGAGATAATGATGGTATTGACGGAGGTATTTGTAATGTTCGTTACTATAAACATCCTCTTTCACCTGAACAAATCGCACTTACATATAATACAACGATTCTTTCGGAATTGCCTATTCCTAGAAAAAATGATGATTAATCTTGGAACTTTTTATACAATAATATATTATAATATAAAATAAAAATGGAGTGGACAACTATTGTTTTAGGTATAATTGTACTTCTTTTGATATACACGCTATATATTTTTTTCGTTCGGAAATCTTCCGTAATAAGCAAATCCGCCAGTTTAAAAGAAGGCAATAATGAACCCGTTACAAAAATTAACAGTGGTCAATCAACCCGTTATGCTTATGGTATATGGGTTTATGTAAATACATGGGACGCATCTCGTGAAAAAACCATTTTCTCCCGAAAAGATAATATTCGTCTTTATTTAGCGGCTGATGAACCATCGCTCTATTGTAGTATTTCTTGTTTATCGAAGAGCGGTTCTTCATTACAAGAGCAAACAATATTACTAACAGATAATTTCAGTGTTCAAAAATGGGTATATGTTGTAATTAGTTCAGATAATTCGATTGTTGACGCATATATAGACGGAAAGTTAGTGAATTCTACTAAATTAGCAACTTCACCGAATGTTCCTGAAACGTCCAAACTATCTCCACTCTTATATGGAAGTGGTTGGGATTGTTATGTAGCCGGATTACAAAACTGGAGCACACCAATTGGCCCTCAAGAAGCTTGGGATAATTACATGGAAGGCAATTCAAACGCATTATCTAGATTCTTTGGAAGTTATAGTATGAATTTCGCAGTTAATAAGGATAACGTTGAGCAATCTTCATATACCCTTAACTTTTAGAGATTATATTTAGAAGATAACTACAATTCCACTTGTGTAAAAAAAGATATTGTAATTATATAACATATATAATTACAAAAAATGGATGCTAATAATCCCTCTACTACTACTATTCCAAAAAGTGGTTCTGACGTTACACAGGCATTCGGAGATGCTTTCGATAGTGGGACACAAAAAGTTTCTATAATCACATCAAATGTATCAGATAATGTTAGTAATGCGACAGATTATGTGAAAGATACAATATCATCTTTCGGTGATTCAAATTTAGTGGGTTCTTCAGGTAGTTTTTTGGAATCAAACACAATCATCGCTAAATTCGCTTTTTTGATATTTGTACTGATAATTTTTATGATTCTTTTAAATTTAGGCGTTAAGATAATAGGATATTTTATGAAACCTAATAATGACCCAAAATTAATCAATGGAACAATGAATGGTTCAAATGAGGTGACTATTTACCAAGACCCCAAAAACGGCGATTCTGTTCCTATCTTGCGTTCAAATAATCAAAACAAGGGTATTGAATTCACATGGTCCGTCTGGATTTACATAAATGATATCAACAAGAATACAAGATATTCTCACATATTCAACAAGGGTAATGCTACTTTTGATGATTCTGGTATGGCCACTGTTAACAATGGACCTGGATTATATTTAGATAACGAAACTAGTAATCTGGTTGTCGTTATGAACACGGTGGCTCTATCAAATAAACAAGAGATATTAAATGTTAAAAGCATTCCTCTTCGTAAATGGTTTAATTGCATTATACGTATTGAAAATACTGCATTAGACGTATATATTAATGGTGGTATAGTAGCACGAACCGTATTACAAGACGTTCCAAAACAAAATTACCAAAATGTGAATATCTGTAAAAATACTGGTTACAATGGTAATCTAGCGGACCTACAATATTTCGATAAGTCATTAAGTATATTCCAAATTAACAATATTGTATCACAGGGTAGAAATACTAGAGCATCGAATGAGAACAGTTCAAATGACGCCACTGGTTTTCCTCATTATTTATCTAATTTATGGTATTCTGCTAATTATTAAACTGGGGGTTTCAAAATAAATATGATATGAAATAATCATTTAATATTATATAATTGTTTATATAATGTCGGACTTTACTTTATCATGTATAAATCAACGGAAACAGCGTTCTCGTTTTTTTTATCATTTGGCTGGAGACGCGGCATCACGGTTTAATGTAGTTTCTCCCTATATTTACGAAACCAGTCTTGAAGAAAAACTTGTCTATTCACAAGAGGACTTAAATATGAGAAGGAAGGCCGAAATATTAAAATATTCTACAAAAGACTATAATAAACAGAAAAAACAAAATTACTCGTTTCTAGCAAAGAAACACACTAAAGCCAGACCTTGTCCTAATTCAAATAGCGCGAAACCTTCTTCTTCGTCGGGTGTTCCTGGACCCATTATACCTTTGTTTGAAAATCCTAATATTCCTCTGTATAATTACAAGAGTCAATCGAAACAATTTACTTTTCAAAATATACCATTTGATGAATTTAAACGCATATTCGATACATTTCCATTTTATAATATCGATAGTTTTAATAATACATATGTAAATTTGATGGACATTATTATATTAAATCCTGATAATAATCAATTTCTATTTAATTTTTCGATTCCTATATCATTGGAATATACTGCTTATTTTAATGGTATTTCGTCCGTTTACGATGTAACCGCATGTCAAATCGCTATTTTTAGTTCTATATTAGATATAATGTATAGTGATACACTTATTAGTTCAAATAATATTCCTTATAGAACAAATCCTGCTTTAGATAGTGATATTGTTTCTTCTACCAAATCCATCTCTATCGATTTCGCCGAAAGCACGGTAGGTCAAGTAAAAGTTAGACAATATCTCGGTAATATTATTTTGAAAAATGTTACAATACAAACCGTTACACAATATGTTTATACACTGTTTCTTAAAATTAATACTAATTACGCAGAATATTCAGGAGACTCTCCTGTTCCTGCTACTAAGACCAAGATATCCATCACTGGTGGTAATAATATTACTGACGTTCTATCACTTAATATGATCATACTGAACAATTGGGTAAACATAGACGATGTATATTATCAAATAACCGCAGTCACAGACACGAATAATGGAATAATCACACCTAACTACTCTAGTGATACTCTCGTATCAAAAGAGGTGGAAATTGGACTTTACAACGCAGATAATCAACCCAGTATACCTCCCATTAGAGATAATGCTGGGACAGGAGAAAGTGTTAGTAATAGTAACGCAATTAATGTTACAAATGTATCATATAAATACATTACTAATTTTGATAACACTAATCCGAATTTAGTTAATATGACCGAAAATTGCGAACTTGTTATTTTCGATTCCGAGGGGACGGTATCAAATAGTGAAGATATTGAAGTTATACCATTTAGTATATCAGCTATACCGGTATAATTATATAATAACAATATTCGTTTTTGATATTATATAATTTAATTATTTATAAAATGTTTCATTGGTAGCAATGATACAATAATACCTTTGGGTAATTCCAAAAATGAACCGATATTAAAGTTATTTTCTATTATTTTTATCATTTTTGTTATATGATGACCTCCTTCTATACCAGGATTCGTTTGTATTAAATTATTTAATTCGTCAATATTTTGATTATATCCAAATCCACTTATATTAGCAATGACTTTTTTTTTTATCTGCTCTAGGTTTCTAGTATGATAGTGAACTAATACTAGGTCTGTTGAGAAATAATCTTCGGAATAACAATGATTTCCATGGTCCAACTCTCCATGCCAGTTGTGAACATTCACAAATGTCTTGGCCATATTACCATAGTCAGAATATTGTCCATATTCACATTCCATTAATGCATTATTATAACCAATATTATCGTTTGTTGTTATTAACGAATTCACATAATTACATTTATACATCGATTTGTTTAAATTTTTTCCAATTTCCGAACATATATAAGATTTTGTATTTGAAGGAATTAGTTCATTTTTCTCTTTGTCATAGTAAGAAATAAATTCATCTATATCTAGTGGTATAGCTAGATTATAATCTTCTTTTTGTCTTTCATTATTTATGAGACGCGTTAATAAAATGCCTTTTATCTTATAATCACGTTCTCTATAAATATGTATTCCTTTACTCTTATATTTTAATAATATGTTATATGTATCATCATCACTGTAATTATCAATAATATGTAAATTATTATATCCGAATATTTTTCCATGATAATTAATCCAATCTTCTATTATATCATCTTCATTTTTTACCATTGAAAATATTTTTACACGCATATGTGAGTATACTATATATGTATTTATTTATTTTTACAAAAAAAGTGTTTATTTTTTATTTTTTAAATAATAGTCAATTGTTGTTATATTTTTTTCATGTAATATTGCCTCTGTTAAATATTCAGGTAATTCCATATTCGTATATGAACCTCCACGAGTATCATCTATACCAAACATGTGCATAAATATTTTTACATATTTATCAACATCGTATAAATCAGTCACTCTCATAGACATAGTTATTTGTTGAGGTTTATATTTATTTACATACTCGAATTCTTCTTCACATTCCTTCATAATAACATCTTTGTCTTTTTTAAAATCTGTATGTATAAATATTTTATCTTCATCTAGTGCTATGAAATACATAAATAATTTATGATGTTTATCTGTTTCTCTCTTTAATTCTACTTCTTCATCTTCCGATGAATCGTCATCGCCATGAGTATCCAATACCTTATTTTCGATTACCTCACAGCAATCCATAAATAATTTATATCTTTCATTATAAGTAACATCGTCGTCAGTAGGTCCATTTTCAAGTGATTCGGATAACCATTCTATTTTTTTTAGAAAAGCATCTTCTATTAATATCGTTTTTCCATTATTGTATTCATCTACAATTTTATCATTTGCTATAATATCATTTTCCATAATTTTTACGATACGTTCATCTCGTTCTTTGTCCATATTCGATTTAGAGTGTTTTTTTATTATTGTTGTTTTGATAGCAATATCTTTTTTTGAACAATTCGTTTTTTTCATATTATACTATTTATACAGACTTATAATTGCTAAATATTTATAATTTAGCAATTATGTGAAAATATTTCATTTATTCTTTATTTTGGATTGAAATGATGTTGAAATGTTTTAACACCACATTCCCAGTTGAAGTTTTTGATACGGTTTTCACATCTTTCGTCTGATTCATTCGCATCATTCCACGAATTAGTTTTTATCCATTCTCCTGGTTTATTATGTTTTGCTTGCTTCGGACATCCGTCTTTGTTCAATACATAACATCCTGGTGCTCTTGGTGGTGCTGGCGTTGGTACTGGTCTTGGTGGTGATCCTGGTCTTGGTGGTGGTCGGTACGAACTTGGTGGTGGTCCTGGTCTTGGTGGCGTTGGTCCTGGTCTTGGTGGTGGTCCTGGTCTTGATGGTGGTCGGTACGAACTTGGTGGTGGTCCTGGTCTTGGTGGCGTTGGTCCTGGTCTTGGTGGTGGTCCTGGTCTTGATGGTGTTGGTCTTGCGATTCTTGCTTCTGCTGCTGCTCCTGCGATTCTTGCTTCTGCTGGTCTTGCGATTCTTGCTTCTGCTGCTGCTGCTGCTCCGACTTCTGTATAATTACCATTATTATTACCATCTGTATCATTCCAATGCGCTACCGAAGTCGTTCTATTTACAGAACAACCTTGAGGAACATGACCCCAATTACCATATTGGAGACCTTTAGTAACTTTATCACCATATTCTGCTTTCACTCTATCTAAACAGTTGGATTTTGTTATTGTCGGCCCTGTATCTCCGACTTTTGTATATCTACCACTATTATTACCATCTGTATCATTCCAATGCGCTACCGAAGTCGTTATATTTACAGAACAACCTTGAGGAACATGACCCCAATTACCAGCAGTGAGACCTTTAGTAACTTTATCACCATATTCTGCTTTCACTCTATCTAAACAGTTCGATTTTGTTATTATCGGCCCTGTATCTCCGACTTTTGTATAAGTACCATTATTATTACCATCTGTATCATTCCAATGCGCTACCGAAGTCTTTGTATTTACAGAACAACCTTGAGGAACATGACCCCAATTACCAGCAGTGAGACCTTTAGTAACTTTATCACCATATTCTGCTTTCACTCTATCTAAACAGTTATCTTTTGTTATTGCTACTACTGGTACTTCTGCTACTACTGGTACTTCTGCTACTACTGGTACTTCTGCTACTACTGGTACTTCTGCTACTACTGGTACTTCTGCTGGTGCTGCTGCTTCTGCTAATGCTGCTGCTTTTTGTTTTGCTGCTTCTTGTTTTGCTGCTTCTGCTGCTTTTTGTTTTGCTGCTTCTTGTTTTGCTGCTTCTGCTGCTTTTTGTTTTGCTGCTTCTTGTTTTGCTAATGCTGCTGCTTTTTGTTTTGCTGCTTCTTGTTTTGCGACTTTATTTGATGCTCTTTCTGCCGCAGCTTCTTCTAGTGCTGCTGCTTCTACTTCTGCTTCTGCTACTAATACAGCTGCTTCTGCTTCTGCTACTAATACAGCTTCTTCTAGTGCTTCTGCTTCTGCTACTAATGCGTCTTCTTCTGCTAGTGCTGGCGCACGTAATATACTATCATTGATAGATTCCGGATATGTAATATCTATATCGGGTGCGTAAACTCCAATTTCACTATCAGTAGAATTGTTTTTGTTAGTATCTGATAATAGATCAAATCCAGGACTGAATGAAAATATATTTGTATCAGGTTCTTTATGAGAATGTCTTAGAAAATGATGTGTATGAGAATCATCATGTAATTTATCTGTATTAACATTAACTGAAGGAGTATAATTATCTGAATCCATTAAATTGTCTGTATTTCCAAAACCACTATTACCACTATTGTTATTATTATTGTTGTTATTGTTATTTCCAAAACCACTATTGTTATTGTTATTATTGTTATTTCCAAAACCATTATTGTTATTATTGTTATTATTGTTATTTCCAAAACCACTATTGTTATTGTTATTATTGTTATTTCCAAAACCATTATTGTTATTATTGTTATTATTGTTATTTTGTCTATTAACAATATCGTTGCTCATCATAGGCGGACGTGATTGAATATTCATGGGTGGATATTGAAGAGGATGTTGTTTATACGGAGGTTGTATTAAACCATTAATATTTTGCGTAGATGGATGACAAGGACCATTGGGTATACAAGAAGGTTTAGCACCCTGCATTGAACCATATAACAAAGGATATTTTGTAGGAGGAACTAACGCGGCAGGTGGTGGTACAGGGGGTTTCATTCCCCAATTTTGGGAAAAGTTATTAAAATTCGGTTTTTTTAAAGGAACTATTTGACTCATCTTGCATGTCGCTTCATTATCAAATACCTTACCAAATACACATTTATCATTTTTTCCGATAGGCATGCATTGTCCTCCACTGCTATCTAATCCAATAGGACACCATTTTACGTCAGTATCATTTTTATTATAATTACTCGGAAGTTTCTTTTGTAACTTCTGTTTATTATTAATTGTAGCGTCTAATTGTTTCTTTATATTCATCTTTCTCTCGGTTGCTAATTCTGTATTCCTTTCTTCTAGTTGTTTCTTTATATTCATCTTTCTCTCGGTTGCTAATTCTGTATTCCTTTCTTCGAGTTGTTTTGTAAGTTCATTTATTTGATTCTCATCTTCATCATTATTATCATCAGTATCATCATTATTATCACTAAATTCATTTGCTTTTGGGGAAGGATTTAATCCGAAAAAATTTAAATACCATTGTTCTTGTTCAATGGAACGATTTCCAACATTATTTCGGTTTTGAAGTAGATTTCCAACAGATTGCAATGAACCTTCTGCTATGTCGATAGTCTCTTTTGCCGTGTCACCGACAATATCAGCAGTAGTATTAATAACAGCACCTGTATAAAATCCTAACATAGCGAGTAATTTAGTAAATATATTTTTAATTCCGGAAAATAGGCGGTCTAAAATTACACCCACACCTAAAAATATATTAAATCCTAAAAGTGCTAAAATGACTAAAACCATCAGAAATGCTATAATTGTATTTTTTGATAATCCAAACATTTTATCTCTATTTTTAGTATTTGATACGGGTAATTTATCACTTTTATTATCCATTATTATACATTAAATATATATATTAAATTACATATTACCGTTCGTTTAACTTAAATACAAATTTTATGTTAATAGTATAAAATGGGATTATTTTCTTTTATGGAGACGTCATTCTTTTTTACTTTAGGCATAACATTTTTACTCATACTTTTGTTAGTTTATCACTTTAAACAACGTATTTCGAATGCTGAATCAAAACAAGATACTATGTTTGAAATTATTAATAATTTGGTCCAAGAGGTTAGCAAAACACAACATGCCTTATCACATATGAACCGACCATCATCCCCTTATCCAGTTTCATTATATTCCAATTTTCACACAGAACAGGTAGAACAAAACTTACCTCAAATAAATGAAGAAGAGAAGGAGGAGGAAGAGGAGGAAGAGGAGGAAGAGGCCGTTTCAGATATAGATGAATCCGATTTAGAAGATTCAGATGATGAGATGGCTGTTGAATCCGATACGGATGATATTACCGCAGGCGAACTATCTATTCATGAAATGATTAATTGTGATTCTATTACTGAACTTCTATCCAATAATGAAACAGAAATTACTGATGAAAAAGAGGTTTCGGATGAACGTGTTGAAGAAGAGCCTCTTACCGAATTAACACAACAAGATTTCAACAAAATGAATTTAGGAGGATTAAAAACATATATTTTGGAACAAGGCTGGGTAGAGGATGCTTCAAAAATGAAAAAGGCACAGATTTTATCGTTAATTAAAGAACAATCCGCATAAATTTAATTATATTTAGAAAACAATATGTATTCAAAATATATAATGTTTTCTTATCCTCAAGCAGAACCAATTAAACACGCTTATAAAAATAATTGTATTTTAGATAAATCAAAACTTGGGTATGCTACGAATAATGTCCATCCCAATATGCCCGCTAATATGACTGATGGTCGTTCACTCGTAGCAGCGCATCAACCCGAAGCCGTATTAAATGAGACTATTCTACAAAACAGTGGTGTTAAATCCAATTGGGAGTATCGCAAATACCTTACCGAGAATTCGCAACAGATTGGTCGTGATAATTTCCAAGAAGCGTGTAATGATGTAGGTTATTTTGAGCGCTTCACACCCCAAGAGAGAACCGATTTAGACCAACAGTATACCCCCCCTTCCAGTCATCTATTATATAAAGACCGCGGTACCATATTAAATGAGAAGAGTGATTTAAAAGACCTTTACTTATCGAGAGATGAGTTACAATCAAAGTTCCAACCGGTTACATTAACCCAGGACGAATTATTTCATAAAATATCAAAGTAGATAAACTAATTTCGCCAATATATCGTTACTCTATTTTAGTAACGATAATGTATTATTATAATATAAAAATGGAATTTTCATTGGTATTAATGAAACTTATTGAATAGGTATTGGCTTATATAGCGGGGTTTGGTTTGTCTGAAATGTTTTTACGCCGGTATAAACTAACAGAAGTCCAAGAGTTACTCTATTATACAATATGTGGTATTGTCGCTATATTAATGCTATATTTTACTACTCCCGGAGTGAAAGATGTTTAGGAGAAGTATCCATATAAATAATTAAATTCATGATATTAATAATGAATTTAATAAGTTTCGACGTAGGTATTAAGAATTTAGCCTATTGTATTTTCGAATATAAAGATGGACAATTAATTGTCCAAGATTGGAACGTTATAAATCTGTTAGAACCATCAAAAGTTCAAGAAAAATGCTCTTTTGAAATTCGAACGAAGAAACAAAACAAATTATGTGGTAAAAACGCAAAATATAAGAAGAGTGAACAATGTTTTTGCGAGACCCACGCAAAAATGGCCAATAAACAGAATGGTTGGTTTTTTCCCGACGATAGTTATAAAAAGGGACGGTTATCCAAGCAAACGAAGGAAGAAATATACAATCTTGGACACATTCTCAATATATTTAGTGAAATACCAAAAACAAAAGGGGAAGCAATCGATTTATTCACAAAAGGTTGTTTAGATAGATGTTTAGTAAAAATTAAAAAAGCACGAAATAAAACAGCAAATGATACGGATCTAATCACAGTAGGTAAGAAAATGAAATTAGAACTAGATAAAGTACCGGGAATACGAGAGATAACTCATGTTGCGATAGAGAATCAAATATCTAAAATAGCATCTAGAATGAAAACTGTCCAAGGCATGCTCTCTCAATACTTCATTATGCAGGATTTTTGCCCACATATTGAATATGTTTCGTCTGTAAATAAGTTGAAAGATTTAACAAAAAATGTCCAAGAAAATTCTTATAAACAACATAAATCAGATGGTATTGAAATATGTAAACAAATTCTTGGACAAAACCCTTGTTTAGGAAAATCCCCTGACGTTTTAAATGTATCAAAAAAAGACGATTTAGCCGATTCATTTTTACAAGGTATTTGGTATTTAAAACGCGATAATATAATTACTTATGCGGACGACTTAAAAATAAATTGTGTTACTCTAACATAAGTGAAACATATGGAAGTCATTGATATTGGATTAGATGACCTTGAGCCCGTTTCTTTTAGTCTACAAGAAGGTGAACAATCTTCTGTAAATTTCGGACCTGGTGTCGAACTTTTAATGAATGATAAAAATATGTCTTCAAATTCATCTACACGAGTGGATATGCAGGACCTGGACAATCTTGAAAATGAATTAAATGACCTCACTCAAACAATTGATGACTCTGGAATCACACCCGAAAAATCATCATCATTCGGTGGAATGTTTAATTTTAGTAGTAAGAAAGATGATGATGTAAAGATTGATTTAAGAAATATAGAAGAAGTTAGACCAAATATTGGTGCTGCTACTGCCGAAACGAGCGGTTCTACTAAAACATGGGATGGATTTTCCAAAATAAATGAAGTTCCAGTCAATTCTTCTACAGGTTCTAAATTGTCCGAACGCGAAAAAAGAAGAAAGAAGCGTGCTATGATAAAAAAATTAGATGAATGGTATGATAAGGGATTTATTAAACATTCCTCCAAGTTTAATCTGGATTCCGATTTTGATGAAGTTGAAGACGAGTATGAAACTGCTATGGATGATAAACGTAAAAAAGATGGTATTAAATTACAGGGTTGGTGGTTTACTACACTCATCAATTCTCTTGAATATGGTAACGCAGTATTCGACCCATTTGGTCTCAATCTGGATGGTTGGGGTGAACAAATTAATGAAGATATTGATAGTTATGAAGAGATTTTCGCAGAATTACACGATAAGTATAAGGGGGGTAAGATGTCTCCGGAGATTTCCCTGTTATTGCGCGTAGGATTCAGTGGTGCCGTATTGAACATTACGAATAAGGCACTATCAACTGCTACCCCAGGTTTCAATGACGTTATTAAACAGAGCCCCGAACTGATGAAAATGTTTTCATCCGCCACTACACAGGCTATGAACCAACAGACACCGGGATTTGAGTTTGTGAATAATGTTCTCCATCCTGAAGAACAAGTGAATACTTCATATGGTGTTCCTCCTCCCCCGATGGAAACACAGAATCAGCCCCCTCCCAAAAGACCTTCCATGCAATACTCAAACGCACCCAATAGACCCGATATTTCAATGGGAAGAGGCTCAATGTTTCGCGAAGAAGGTATCGATATAAATGAACAATTCGAAGATATTCGTGCCCAACCCCAGTCACAAAAGAGTCAAATGAAATCTAACCCGTCCGAAAGACCCGAGATGAGAGGACCACAAACTGTTGATTTGGACAACCTATTATCTGGACTTAAGACCCGTGATGTTGAACCTCAAATGAGTAGAAATGACGACAATGATTCCATGATAAGTGCTTCGTCGTTGCGTGATACACATAATACTGTTCTACCTAAACGCGCACGCAGAAAGCCTCGTTCGGAAAAAAACATTGTTGCGATTGATATATAGACCCTTAATATAATATAAAATTTTGTATATTTTGAATATTTTATATTATCTACCACATATTTTTTGAAGTTGACTGTTTTCTGAAACACATACATTGTATCTGTCTAATGACCATCCCCCACTTTTAAAATACCAACATACGCCACACTCTTTTCGTTTATAAATTTTCGATAATCCATTGTCTGGAAACCCATTACATCGACATTCTGGAAATACATAATTCGACAATACGAATTCTTCATATAACTCACTCTCTCGATAAATATATCTTATATATTCCCGCATTGGTTCTTTCACTGCGTCATTTGTTAAATATAATTGTATTAATGATATTATCTCTCGAGGGAATATATTATTAAATATTATTAATGGAGTGTTCATTATGTTTATTTATATATCATAAAAACTATATATAAAAATCAATTTTATATGCTCATTATATCCTTCATCTTTTCCATGTAATCATCACGTTTTTTATCGAAATCTACCATTGGCTTTGGATATTTTACCGCGGAATATTTTTTATGATACTTATACCATTTATGAACGTGTTTCTGTTCAACGTCCTCTAATTCGGGAACCCATTTTAATATATATTCTAAATTTTTATCATTTTTTTCCGATTGCGCCCATGGACTTAAAATGCGGAACCACGGCATCGAATATAACCCTCCTCCTACAATTGCCTGCCAGTTACCAGAATTTGATGCTACATCATAGTCAACTAGTTTCTGTGCGAAATATTTTTCACCCTCTCTCCAATCCAAATACAATATCTTTGATAAAAACGTGGCTACAATCATTCTTGCCCTATTATGCATATATCCAGTCGCATTCATCTGCCGCATACCCGCGTCCACTAATGGAAATCCTGTCTCTCCCTTCTTCCATTTTTCCAAACGGTCCTTATTTGTCGACCATTTTGCTTTGCGCATTTTATCATTTGTTATATTACCTAACGCATATGGATGTTCAGATAATAGATGCATATAAAAATCGCGCCAAATTAATTGACGGATAAATTCGTGATGGCTCGAATATTTTACACGAAATCGTTTGACTACTTCTCGAATTGAGACACATCCATATTTGATATAGGCCGATAACATAGACGTTTGTTCGGACATTGTATCACGTGTTTCATTATAATCCTTTAATCTTTTACTCGCATCCAATAACATTTTTAACCCCAACACTCTACCTCCATGAACTGCTAAATCGGGATTTGTTGAACCTACAAATCTTTCTATAGCGTCTTGTAGAGAGATTTCGGTTTTGAACTTTTTGCTAGTTTTTGAAAAGTTGGTTACTCGTGTTGTTTCAGGCAAATCAAACTCATGCTTAAAAAAATAGGATTCATAAAAAGATGTGAATCGAACATATACATTTCCGCTTCCATTAACAATTGTTCCCGGTTTATGTATATAATAATCTTGGCTTGTCTCACATTCAATGCCTTTATTATTACATAGGTCCTCTACATCTGCCGTGCGTTTTTTAGCATAGGGTGTATAATCTTCATTGAAAAACACACCATCTATCTTTAATTCGTCGATTAACATAGACAACGCGTTCACAGTTGTATCATATAATATAATCAAATCACCCCCATTTGACCGAATTTCGCTCTGTAATTCAGATAAACTCTCGATCATAAATTCAACTGTATTTTTAGACTTATAACTATTTCGGTTCACCTGTTCCGGTGTAAATACAAAACAGGTATATAATTTATCACACTTTTTCGCAGCATTTAATAATCCACGATTATCACCTATTCTAAAATCTCGATGATAAATAAATAATCCCCTATTCATTATACTATATAATGATAAATATTTATGTATTTTTAATCGATTTAAACAAATAATTTATATTATTTATAATGAACATAATTAAAAATATAATCAGTAATATATCATCATTTATAATACCATTCATGTCTTCATTTATTTGGAATTTTAATACATTTGTTCTTGCATGTGAGAAAAAAATAGATAAAATGTATAATTCAAATGGGTTTTTTCGTAAAACAAGTGATTCATACACAGAGTTTAAAAAAAGAGTAACCATCTATTTTGATAATTCATTAAAAGAGCCAGAACATACGAGATGGACGGGATTTTATCACATCCACAAAAATAATCAGTTAAAGACCATTTTTAATACCAACCCTATTGATAATATGGATGATTTTCACGCATTAAATACTGGCTATAATTCAAATCTGTTGTTAATCGAACGAAAAAATGCTTGTATTATATCTAGATTTGATGACGATTATCGAGTGTATCATTCGGAATATAGAAATAATGGCGAACTAAAAAAAAGCAACAACCAATTTTTATCTGTTTTCTACAACCATCCACAATTATCCGATTCTATTCAAATCAATATTCCGGATGGTATGATTATAGTAGGAAACGAACTATTTAATAAAGCATTCGTATTAAGATGTCTGAAAACAATTAACCCTAAAATTATATTCGATGATAATTACACTATTCTTGTTATGGATATGAATATTAATGAACATATAATTCGATATAATCAATATTTATATATTGATGAAGATAATTTTAGTGTAAAATTGATATAGATATAAAATTTATTTATAAACATTTAAAGAAGTTACGCGTTAATATAGTATTAACCTAATATAGTAGAATATGCTATTAGATGAAGGTTTAACTGAATCACACTCTCTGAATGGTAAATGGGATTTGTATTACCATTTACCACACGACAAGCAGTGGGATTTATCCAGTTACAAGTTTATATCAAATAACATTGATTCGATTGAAACTCTTGTGGGTTTAAATAAAACCATTCCTGAAAAAATAGTTAAAAACTGCATGCTCTTTGTTATGAAAAGTGGTATTACCCCAATGTGGGAAGACAAACTGAATCGTGACGGTGGATGTTTCTCATTTAAAGTCACTAATAAACAAGTGTATGATGTATGGACCCATTTATTTTATTCCCTTTGTGGAGAAACTCTGTGTATTGACCCTGAACATAATAAATTTATCAACGGTATTACTATTTCCCCGAAAAAAAACTTTTGTATTGTGAAGGTATGGTTACACGGATGTGATATTCAAGACCCAAATATTCTTATTCAAATTCCGAATTTATCGAAACAAGGTTGTTTATTTAAACGTCACGCCCCCGAATTTTAAATATTCACTGGTATAATCCAGTTTATAATTAACCGTGTATTATATGGTTTTTTTAACAATATATTTATTATATTCTGATTATAATATAAAATTTTTATTATATATACTATATAATAATGATGTTCAAAATTTTTGTATTATTAGCTAATTTGGTTGGGATTTCTGCAAGATTAAATGAATATATACCTTTATTGGATTCGGACAAATATTTAATACAACATACTGATAACTCTTCTTTACCTCAATCTTATTCATGGAGTGATATTGATGGTGTGAATTACTTAACGAAAAATCTAAATCAACATATTCCCGTATATTGTGGGAGTTGCTGGGCTCATGGAAGTATTAGTTCTTTAGCTGATAGAATTAAAATTGCGAGAAAAGCCGCTTGGCCAGATATTAATCTTAGTATTCAATTTCTATTAAATTGTAGAATGGGGGGATCTTGTAACGGAGGCGATCATTTAGCTACGTATGAAGCAATTCACGAATATGGTTCTATCCCTTTTGAAGATTGTATGGTATATCAAGCTTGTAGTATTGATTCAGATGAAAAAGGTTGCAGTGATAAAGACCAATTTAAATGCACTCCCGAAAATACTTGCAAAACTTGTGATACTTTCACATCAAATGGTGGTTATTGTAGTGCTATTTTACAGTATCCAAATGCTACTATTTCTAGTTATGGCGCAGTTAAAGGGAGTGATGATATGAAAGTCGAAATATATAAAAATGGTCCTATTGCTTGTGGTATTAATGCCGAACAAATTATTGAATATACAGGGGGTGTATTAGACAAACCCCACGCATTGAAAATAATTAACCATATTATATCTATTGTTGGTTGGGGATATGACGCCACCATTGATAAACAATACTGGATCATTCGGAATTCTTGGGGTAGTTACTGGGGAGAACTCGGATTTATGAAATTAGTATTGGGTGAGAATCAATTGGGAATAGAAAAAACGTGTGCTTTTGCTATTCCTGGTGATTGGACAACACATAATGTTCCTTGTTATGAAGACGGCAGTAATTGCTCTTAATAATTTATTTAACATTTTTATAGTAAAAAAGGTTAAATACTCACCTAATACGAATGTATAATGGATAATATTTCACCCATTGATGGTAGATATCATAATATAACAAAATCGTTATCCAGTTATTTTTCGGAATTTAGTTTTATGAAATACAGACTATATGTTGAATTACAGTATTTTGTTCATTTAATCGACGTTTTACCAGAATTAAAATCCATCGCATCACCCTCCATTAAATCCCAAATAATAAACATTTGGAAAATGTTCGATAAAGACGATTTTAATATTATAAAACAGTACGAGATTATATTAAATCATGATATCAAAGCACTCGAATATTTTATACGTGATAAATTCAAAACAATTGGATTAGAAAAATACACGTCATTTATTCATTTCGGTATTACATCACAAGATATTAATACAAGTGCGAATATATTAGCATTAAAAGAATCATTATTTTCGTGTATTATTCCCAATATATCAAAAATTGTCTCGAATATCAATTCTTTTATACAAAACCTGGGGCCATTCTCTACTATGCTCGGGTTCACTCACGGACAACCAGCTGTTCCTACAACAATGAGCAAAGAATTTCATGTATTTGTATACAGAATAAATGAACAACTTAAAATATTAAATACGATGCCGTTTACTACGAAATTTGGAGGAGCGGTCGGTAACTTTAACGCACATTACGCAGCATATCCTGAAATAAATTGGACATATTTCGCAAACAACTTTATTCGGAATATTGGATTACAACGCGAACAATTTACAACACAAATTAGCAATTATGACCATTTATGTAATATGCTTAATGTTATTAAAACTATCAATAATATAATTAATGATTTAAATATAGATTGTTGGTTATATATTTCAAAAGGTTATTTGAAACTGAAATCCGTTTCTACCGAAGTTGGTTCGTCTACTATGCCTCAAAAAGTCAATCCTATTAATTTTGAAAATAGTGAGGGTAATATTTGTATTGCGAACGCACTCATTGAAGGTATTACACGTAAAATATCTATATCTAGATTACAACGGGACTTAACCGATAGCACAATTTTAAGAAATTTGGGGTCTATAATGGCGTATTCACTTATCGCATACACATCTACTCAAAAAGGTATTGGAAAAATAGAGATAAATCAAGAAATTATTAAAAAAGAGTTACACGATAATTTATCTGTTTTATCAGAGGGTATCCAAACTATATTACGAAAACATAATATATCAGACGCATACGAAAAATTACACGAACTTACAAGAGACAAGCGTATGAATATTACTACGCTAAATCGGTTTATTTCGACCTTACCTCAACGCGTGCGTATAGAGGTAGAACAACTGACTTTGGATAATTATACTGGTTATACGTAATAAAGAATATTATTTGGGTTTTTTGTATATAACAATGGATTTATTCGTTAATGGCTTTTGTTCATTTATATAAGTTTCTATATCAAATCGTTTGAATAATTTTAAACCATTTTCCAATTCCCGTTTTCGGTTCGCCATTGTTATCAATAAACCCAAATTCTTATACTTAACCGGCATTCTATATATTCATTAAATACAATAATGAATATATTCTACTTTTATCAGATAACCTAAATATATGTTTAACTAGGAGGCAAAGGTGCTAAACACAATTTAATTTCACCCAAAGAAGCGACATCGTATTTTACAATTAAAGGCAAATCGTTACCCAAATACATTTCTAAATGGCTACAAAGAGGCGTACATTTAATAAAATGGGAAAGACTTTTCAATGAAAACTCTCCCTGAATAATAACCGACGCATCAGGCTTTTGAATAAATTCCATATACCCATCCGATTCAGAACGGAAAATACGGGAACTGGCGAAATTTCCTTCACAAGAGAAAATTAGGTCATTTCCGACTGATTTAATCTCAATACGATCAGAAATACCATTCATATCGCGAATGATTTTTTGAAAATCCGATGTGGGTAAATTAATCACAGTAGAATACTCAACATCAGGAACTACCAACTCTTCAGTATCCGGTTCAATAAGACGTAATTTTTGACTATAACATTGCTTAATATCTCCATTATCATACTGTAATCCTAAATGTGATACAATTCCGTCGTGATAGTCATCTTTATCAATATACATAGAAAGTGTATCGTCATTCGACATTGTGGAAATGACTTTAAACAAATGCATGGTATTCGCACATACAATGATTTTCTCTGGGGTACAATCATATAATTCGAATTTTTCTGCGTGTAAAATCACATTTACCAAAATCGTATGCGTCTTATCAAAATTAATAATTTTCAATCCATTGCTTGTATACGTAATGGTAGCATCAGTCAATACGTCTTTTATTGCCGTAATCATATTACGGATAGGTTGAATTTGAACTGTCTTTATAATTAAAACATTGTTGTTTTCGTTCATACTTTTATCCAATTATATAAAATTAAACGCATTTGTTTTTATATGATTGTTTATAATTAATATTATTTCAACAAAAACTTTTTAAAAAAGAATTCATTAAATGTCTTTTTACCGGTTTTTACATAGTATTCTTGATCCTCCTCACTTAACAAATAATAATAATTCCCCATAGAACTCATTATTGTCTCTTTTTCTAAATGAAACCATGAATATTTATTGTCTAAATCTTTTATCACTTTATTGAAATTTGTTTTATATCGACCATCAAATTCAGAGTTAATGGTCTCGAGCTCACGCGGTAAGTTCATTAATACGTTTACATAAAACGTATATTTTAATTATCTCATTTCAACAACTTCCTTACCATTTCGTCTAATCACTCTTCCTACAGCATTCATTGATTTCTTATTTTTCAATGATTTTTTATAATCGTCGTAGTTATATAATTCATATGTTGACTTATTTAATACATAAACCTTTCCGTTATATGTATATTCCCTGTAAGAAACTCGTTTGACCTCTACATCCATAACATCTTTTCCTGCTATATCGTCTTGAATAGTAGGATGTGATTCATATGAGTTTGTAGTCATATGCTGTCCAAATTTATAACACGCTAAATCCTCGCTTTCATTCTCATATAGAGCACAATCCATCGCACTCTCTTTCACCGCCAATAATATTTGAGAATTGACCTGATTCTTTTGTAAAGCACGTTCAAATAACAATTGGTCAGTTGAAATGACTGCTGGAAGAGGACGTAATTGTCTTACATAACGTCCAAGAAAAGTTGTCTCGTCAATTGTATTCGCCATCTTATTTGTTAAACGGCTAATATCTCGACTTCTCAAACTTTTATGTTTATCCGATGAAACTACTTCATCTGGTATTATACTCATATAGAGATATACCTTTACGTTTCGTAATTCCTCTGGTAAGTCCATGTGACTCGCAATACGTCTAGCACGTCCAATAACCTGTTCTAAACGGACCATATTCCAATAAGGCTCTACAATATGGACAAAACGCGTGTTCTTTAAATTAATACCTTCTGCACCGGACGATGTAATCATTAACACCTTGATTACTTCTCCCATAAAATTGTTCTCTATACCCTCCTCTTGAAATTTCTTCACAATTGTAGACGGGGCTTCTCCCCATTTTGAATTATAAATCTGTAATAATACTTTCTTCTCTTCTTCGCTTTCTGTACCTGTATGAAGAGCATACTTTGGTTTTCCTTTATCTTCTACTTCTTCATCTTGTTCCCAATCCCCCGATGAAGACTTCTTTATTTTGAATTGAGCATATCCATTCGCATCTAACATATATTTTAACAAAGCAATACCTTCTAATGTTCTAAATTGACTATAAATCAAGTGAAGACCTGTATTATCTACATGCTGGATATTTTGTAATATTCTCAAAAACTTGGGACTGTATAATTTTAATCCTTCTTCTGTGAAAATTTCATCCTTACGTGCGTTTAATTCATACAATGCTGCTGCAATCTGTTTCGAAAAATCAGTATCAATTGCCTTCTTACTTGGGTTTATCTTTTTAGGTTTTTTCAATTCAACAAAATCATCCTCTTCATCCTCTTCATCCTCTTCATCCTCTTCATCCTCTTCACCTTCTAATACTTCAACACCTTCTAATGAAACATCTTCTTTTAATTGTAGTTTGGGTTTCGATATATCGTCTTGGACAATTTCTTCAATTGTTCTTATATCTTCTTGTTCTTCTTCTGAATCACTATCTCCTCCTCCTGTCTTCTTTTTACCAGAATTTGAAGATTCTTCATTTTCCATTTCGCTAAAATCATGTTTATCCGCAAATTCACCATTCTTTTTCACCGGTCTTCCTGGTGGGTCGGGAAACGCAAAGTTACAACTTAATCTCGAACCAATTTTATAAGTGGATGATGTATTAAATAGTTCTTCTCCTGACTGTTTTGCTTGTCTCTGTTTGCTCTTTTTTTCTTGTTTGCTTTCTTCCTCACGGACTTTTTCATATACACCAAATTGGTAACTACTCATAGGAATGCGTTCAATATGATATATTGTATCTTCACTTGAAGGAACGTAACTTGGATATAATTCATCAGCAGCACCTTTGAAATAAGAAGTAAGTCCAAGAACTCTCTTTTGGAACACTGTTTTGTTCTTCATTTCAGATGAATCAAGTTCTACAAAATAATCGAAAAATTCATTAGAATTATCAGGAAGTGCTACATTGTTTATGACTTTTGTCTTTTTTGTATCGACTGATGCTATCTTACTAATTTCATTCAAGGCACTTACTACTAATCGTTTAAATTCTCTATCAGATAAATTACCAGTTTCATCAAGTGTTACACCTGTATATGATTGGAAATCTCCTCCTGATTGTCCATCTCCTCCTCCTTCACTCGTTTTCCCTAATATTTTGATTCTTTTTTGTTTTGGTTTCGATGTTTCCCCCATTCGTTTTGATTGAGTGTTAATAAAACCAAATGGATTTCTTGTAATAGTCACCGTTTCACCTGAAATTGCTACATAATCAAATTGCGTAAGTCCTTTTTTCTCTAATTGGTAAATAATATCGTCTCTTGTTGGACGTGCACCTCCATCACTTCTAATTTTAACAGGAAATACCCATGTTTTTATATATCCACGCAAGATATTGAATAAAACACCTATCTCATTTGGATAGTTAATAATAGGTGTTCCTGATAACAATACAACACGAGCATTTGTAGCACTCATTAAATATTCATATAATTGATAAGATATAGACTTTTTCTTTTTATCTCGTATTTTATTCACAATCATACTTACAAAGTTATGGACTTCATCAATTACCACCACACTGTTATCAAATGGATTTTCCTTTCCGCTCTTAAATGTTCCATCGGGTATTTTTAATTTACTATCTATATTAGTCTCAAGTAAACCATTATAATTTACATCAATATACTTGGAACGGATCATTTCATCCACTTGATCGTTTAAGTTCTTTTTGTCGTCATCGCTCAACGTATCAAAATTCGATTCTTTTGTGATATTTACCATCCACGCTCCCTTACGTTTTTTAACACTCGATTCTGGTATAGACAAAATATTCGATAATAATGATACATAATCTGGTTTCCCATCTATCGATATAAATTCCCAAAATTGGTCAAGTCTATAGATAGGATCACCACATTCCTTCATTTGATTAAAGAAATTCGCCTTTAGTGACGCCAACGTCATTACATAAATTTTCTTTTGTGATTTCATCCCTTCTGATATCGCTATCGAACTACACGTTTTTCCTGAACCTAGACCATGGAATAGTAATAGACCACGATATGGGGTGTATAGATTTAAATAATCACTCACTATTTTTTGATGAACCATGGGCGAAAATCCTTTGATTTTAGGTTTGTCTCCAGGGTTTTCTATTTCGTCTTTATAATCCTCAAACATAGGCACCAGTTCACTTATGAATTTTTTTCTATTATTCATATAAAATTTAGATGTCTTCATATGATGTTCATATTTAATGGGTAATCTTTGTTTTAACGAAACCCCGTTTATTACTTCATCCGTATTTACATCTTTATATTCTGTCTCAACCGCTATCTTTCTGGCTTTAACTATTCCCTTCTTTTTTGATTTTGTATCTTTTTCTTCTTTATCCTCCTCATCTTCATCTTCCTCCTCTTCCTCTTCCTCTTTTTCCTCGTCTTTATCTTGAAATGTTACTCCTATTTTATCGTCTTTATCATCTTCGTCTTCTTCTTTATCGATAACAACTGTCTCGGATAGTTCCGAAATTTGAGATTTCTTCTTTTCAACCGCGGGTAAAACATTGGATTGCTTTAATCGTTCTAATAAAAGTTCGCGATTTACTTTTGAAGTTTCACGTGAATCTGTAATTTTACATCTCGAACGTTTCACTTCCTTTTTTTCCACATCATCTTCTTCTTCTCGTTCATCCGCCATTATATTACCTTCTTCATCTCTTTCCACTATAGATTCATCTATTTCACGTGAAATCGTATCTCTTTCCATAAAAAACACTTTTAGTCCATCTTTTTGTTTGATATTTGGTGTAGGTTTTTCCCTTAAATTGTCTAAATACTTCTCCATTTTTATAACAACTATATTATAATATATCGTCATAATTTTATTTATTGTTGTTGAACCATCAACTTTGAATGTAATTATACATTTCATTTATTAGACACTTGGATATGTCTAACATTAAATTATAATATTATTATAATTTATAATATCATGATTACTTATAATAATGATATTTACAACAGCTAGTATGTTAAATCGGTGGGGTACACCATCAACTACAGGGGGCGTATCAAATAATAGAATAAAAGACAGAAGAGCAAGTCATAAAACATACAATACTCTTTTTGCGTTGAAAAATTGGAATGCTCCCAAAGGTCCAATTTCAAAAACATTTAATATTAAAAATAATGACTCTTGGTATATTTCATATCCGGATAATCCATCATTAAATTTCAGAATGACTTTAAGTAATGGTTCTTTTGTTGTTGGCGGGGTTCATAATCTAGAACACGCTGAAGGAATATCGGGAGATGCTACTGGTGTGTATTTCATGTGGCCCGAACCAAATAGCGATGTAAAACAAACTATTCAATCTATAAATGACGCAAATAATTCCATTACATGGGTAATAAGCGAAGTTATAGAAGGCTACAGTACAATCGTATGGACGCGGCAATAAATATTGTTCATTATAGTAACAATTATATGATATAGACATTGGTATAAAATTGAATTACAATAACCACTTAAATTAAAAACATAATACAAATCTATTTTGTTGATATGTGCGATCTATTTTGTTATCTATTTTGTTGGCCTGATCTATGTTTTCGACATAAATATTCGGCAATTTCATTGTCCGATGGTGCTATAAAAGAACTTACGCCACTTATTGGTAAAATCCAACCGGAATTTATGGTAATGTTAGGTTGGACCCCATCTATTAAGTATAATGATGATATTCGGAAAAAAATGATATTGAAACTTCGAAATGCTTTGATACAAAATAAGATCAAGGTGTTGGATATGAATATGGAAGAAGAAGATTATTATGAAAAACAACTTGCGTATTTTATGTACAAGAGATTGTTGAATTATTATGAAAATAAGTATATTGAATTTGAAATAGTTCCAATGGAAAAGACATTTTGTGTGTTCAATGTTTCTGAAGATATAATTACATCATATCTTCAGAATATGGTATCATTTCGTAATAAATTCTTGAAACTAAACGATGATTATTCAATTCCGATTGATACAAAGAATGAATCAGAAATTACTGTATTAAATGAGAAATTCGAAAAAATTATATTGGATGTTATTGATAATATGGATTTTAACTCTCTGGTCGAAATCATAAACAATAATTATCAAAATATTAAATCAAGTATCGATGATGAAACTGAAAAACTACGTAACATGATATAAAATTGTGGTTTAATATTATATTACTCATTTGAATATTTAAAATGACTGTAGAGCACGTAGAGCCTCCTCACACGCAATCTGTTCCGCCTTCTTTTTAATTTTATGAAGGCCCTTGCCTAAATTAACAAGCACTTTACCATTCATACACATATATTGATGTATCTCTTGAAATGATGTAAATTCTGTAATTAGTTTGGACGCATTCACTGTTACCGAATGAACTGGTTGACCCAAACATAAGTATACTCCCATATGATATCCTGTTTCTGAACTGTGTTCACATTCTTCCAAATAATCAGGTGTCACCTTAAACTCCTTTTGAATTCTCACCTGAAGAATATTTTTATAATTATCGTCGTTTTTAATAAGACTAATCCAATCAACATGTTTTTCAAATACATTTTCAATAAATATTTGCGCCATCTGAAATCCAGGTCCAGTAATAAATACATCGGAAAACCAATTCTCCTCGTCATTCACCTTTATCTTATTAAAATCCAGAAATAAAGCACCAAGAAATGATTCAAACAAACAACCCAATTTTTTCAAATTCGTTCGAATCTGCTTTTGCTCTGCGTGTTTCGACAAAATAACCCATTCGTGTAATCCCATCTCATACGCAAGTCTACCAATTGCTTCATTCTTTACTAGTGCGATTTTCTTTTCAGTCATGAAACCCTCATTCTCTTTAGGAAATCGTCTATACAAAATATATTTAGTAATACATTCCAATACTCCATCTCCTACAAATTCTAGACGTTCGTTTGATTTTGTGTTTAGAGATAAACAATCATCTGGTTTAGGAACAATTCTAATATTATTATTCTGATTCTCAATATCGGGACGTTTCAAATGAGAACGATGAATAAACGCACGTTTATACAATTCAATGTTATGAACAGGAGCGTCTATTCCATATCTCTTCAAAATAGTCTCTATCGAATTTCTCGAAATAGCCTTGTTTAGGGGATTATATGGATCAAATACATACACTTCCTCTCCAAATTCATTATGCTCAATCCTAATATCATCGTCCGTAATAAGCGATTGTTTTCTATCATTTTCAACTGTTGAATTCATTTTATTGGATAAGAATAAAATGAAGATTGTAATATATTTTATGGATTACTATCTAAACCCTTTTTAGAATAAATTTTATGACTAATTTTTTTTGTCTATAACTATTATATAAAAGAAGATAATGGTTTTGTCTACTACTAAACGTACAGCTTCTATTGATAGCATTGTTAACCAGAACCAGGGCGGTGGTTCCAAGAAGGCTGGTCTCCCCCATCAGGTAGGACGTGATTATCATTTCCTCACTGCCCTCAAGGTGGTCGGTTCTCGCAATACCCAAGCCAATTACGGATCTCCTCTTGTAATGGGTCTTAAACATACCCGTAATCCTAATGTTATGCAATCTCGCCCCATCGCCAGTTCTTATAGACCTAATACTTACTTCAAGTTTGTATAAGTTATTTAATAAAACTATATAATATTTAATAATGTATTGTAATACATTATGAAAATTATTATTGACGACAGAGAAACCCAACTTTTCCATGCTGTCCAAGAAATCATTGAGAAGACCGAAATGACCATTGAAATTGAGAAAAAACCCATCACTCTAGGTGATATTCATTTTGTTGTCGATGATAAAGAAATCCTTATCATTGAACGAAAATCGTTACGAGATTTAGTATCAAGTATTAAAGATGGTCGATATGAAGAACAATCTTATCGCCTCATTCATTCGTCTGGTCTTTTTAGACATCATATTGTCTATGTTATTGAAGGATTATTTTCACAACTTGGACATCCAAATGTTAAGGAAAAGAAAATGATTTATTCTGCTATGACCATGCTGCAACTATACAAAGGGTTTAATGTAATCCGTACTCACTCTGTTATCGATACTGCTGAATGGATTTTATATACAGCAGATAAGTTGACTCGTGAAATGGTCAAAGGCTCTCTACCTTGGACACCTGAATCGAAGGAAAATACGGAAGAACCTATTCGTTACTGTAATGTTGTGAAAAAAACGAAAAAGGATAATATTACACCCGAAAATATAGGTGAAATAATATTAAGTCAAATACCGAGTATTAGTAGTGTTTCCGCAATCGCCATTATGAAAAAATTCGGAACAATTTCCAATTTAATTGACCGAATACGCGAAGAATCGTCTTGTTTAGACGACATTGTTTGCGAAACCAAAGGGAAAACGAGAAAAATTGGTAAAAATGTAGTCGAAAATATATTAAAATTCTTGGTGTAGTTACATAAACCGTAGTTTGAATAATTTTCGTTTTATTTGTTTTGGTTGTTCTTGTTTTGGTTGTTCTTGTTTTGGTTGTTCTTGTTTTAATTGTTCTTGTTGTTCAATTAATGAACGACGGGGTATTACTTTCGCAAATACCATATCAAGCAACTCTATTAATTTATTATGCTCTTGTATTTCGATGTTAGTTATATTAATATATGGATAATTTTCATTATCAAACGTTGCCCATCCAAAATCAACAAGATGGATAATATCGTCGTTTATTAAAAGATTTCCGGTGTGTATATCATTATTATAAATATTATTTTTTTGTAATGTTGTTAATATGTCTCCCATTTGTTCTTTCCAATTTTTAGGAATATTATCAACATCCCGTTTTATTTGACTACCACAATACGTCATATATATCGTATATGTACGGTCGTCTGCGAATAATATTTGTGGAAAGTGATATTCCTTTTGTAACTTTAACAACGCATGTTTTTCTCTATTATACTGACCGATTTTTCCACCAAATTTGTCTGCTACGGGAGCACCTTTAATATCTATATATTGTTTTTTTACTACACAACTATCACAAATATCTATATCAGTTTTATCTTTTACGAATTCGATCTGTTTTTGTGATAAGTTGTAAAAATATATTTTCGATTGTGCGGATTCTATTACATTATCATTTTTATTACCAATTAAAGTTGTTATTTGTTCATATGTTAATATTTTTGGCTTCATATATATACAAAAATATTTATATATATACAAAAATAATAAGTTTTTTAGAAAAAACGCATTTTTATGAACCCTTTACGTGTTGAATTATTTATTGGGTTGTTTGTTGGGTTGTTTGTTGGGTTGTTTGTTGAAATATGAAATCCTACTCCTATATCGTTTGGTTTTTTATATGTATATTTATTATTATTTAAAAAATCATCTAATATACTTTTTACATGTGGTATATTATTAAAATCAATCTCTGGTTTATTACTCACATTACACAATTCTTGGACACGGGGAATATGTTTTGATTTTCCAGGGTTAAGTTTTTGAATAATAATATGATATATAACTGAATATAATTCATCCTCTATATTTGGAATGTAAATTTGTACATTGTTTTTTAATGTATGAATTATTCTGTGGTCTAACATATTTTTTTCCCAATTTGAATCAACATAATCATCACCTACAAATCTAATATCAAATGCTACTTCCACATTATCTATATTTATTCTTGATTGAATATTGCTACCATTATCATTTTCTCGCATATGTTTCATACTAATACTACGAGCACCCGTTAATGCTTTAAAATAATAATAATCATTCACTAAAATATCTACATCATGTGCTTGGTTAAAATAATCTAACGATTCCTCAATTTCATGAAAACTACGTTGAATCACATATTTCAGTAATGATTTTTTATTTAAAACATCAAACAGTTCTTTAAAATTTTTAAAGGTAGGTCGTTTTACAAAGTGGTCTAATTTTAATGGTTTTAAAACTAACAATGCCTCTTCTGTATTATATGATGTATGAATAGTTGAATAACTATGAATAGAACCACCTATTTTTAAACGCATATCTTCTTTTATTAATTTCATATTTTTATTTAATACCTGCTTACACGCTGTAGCGTTTTCATATAAATAACAAGGTTTTTTATCTTTTATAATTGTTAAATATAAACACCCGTTTTTAACACGACTTCCGTCACAAAAATATACCGAATTAGCTAATTTCTTTTCAGCGTCTTTTGTTAGTTCAATTTTTTTTTCAAATAATATCTCAAAATTTGAGGGTAATTTTTCACAATATTTTTTGGTCTGTTCATAATCTTTATTTCCGTCCCAAGCTATAATTGTATGAATCTCTTCTGGTCTATTACCATTTACAAGTTCAAGTTCTTCCATTATATATTAACAATTTTAATATATAAATTACAAAAAATTCTATTCTTCTTCCATAGGTGAAGACTGATAATCCGTTTTTATTTTAGGGGTCTCTATATCACTATCTTCTATAACCAATGGGTATTCACCCATAGATAGTGCCGTATTTACGGTAGGGGGTTGAACTTCATCCTCTTTATATTTACCAGATTCTATCTGTTTGTTTGTGAATACAGCTCCTCCCCAATTTTGGTCCATTGGATTATCACTCAATCCATTTTCACCACTATTTTTTGTCGAATCGTGAATTTGGTCTACTACTGTATATCGACCCACATATTGACTTGTCGGATCAAATGCGAAAAATCCTTGATTGTATGGAGGACGGTCTCTAATTGCGTCAGTATATTCTGTCGTATTACCTTGAGTTTGCTGTGGTTTAGCCCCATAATTAACTAAAGGTAATTGCGCATTTGGTTGAACACGATTAAATGCTTGAGGTCCAGTCGGTGGAGCAAATTGGGGGACAACGTTTGTCTGGTTTTTGAAATAATCACTCAAACTTCCAAGTAATAAAGGGTCAACATTCGTTGTTGTTCCCTCTGTTTTTCTTAATCTATATACATCTTCTCCTTGTGCGTTTGTCTCTTGTTGTAAAAACAAAATAGGACAGCTTTGATTGTATATCTCTTTTTGTAATTTAGCATACTGTTTATACTGTTCTAAATTATCAAAGAATATCGGGTTTTTTCCAGGTGTTTCTGGAGCATTTTTATTAAACAACATTATTTTATTACCTCGTTTTATCAACAATGTTGGGCATTGCTCTAAATCTTCCTCTTCCTCTTCCTCTTCCTCTTCCTCTTCCTCTTCTTGAGGGGTCGGACTGTTTCTTAAATATTGAGGACTTGGACTGTTTCTTAAATATTGAGGACTTGGACTGTTTCTTAAATATTGAGGACTTGGACTGTTTCTTAAATCACTTACTGTGGGAGATATTGATAATAAACCTTTCACGTCATCAATTGTGTCTGAAAAATCTATTTCCATAGGCTCTAATTTAGGAGAAGGTGATATACCACTCGTCAGTTTCGCATTTCCCATCCAAAAAATAAATACTATTCCACCTAAAAATATGGTTATAAAAATGGCTAGCCATCCATATCGTGAAAACCAATTTTTCATTGCTATATACTTTTAATGATAGAAAAATATAAAATCTAATTATCTTAACACATGTTATATATTATGGGAAAACCGAAAAATACTCGTAGCAAAAAGGAGAAAAAGGATACCAAAAGTGATAAAAAAAAAGATAACAAAACATACAAAAATAGAAAAAGTCCTAAAAAAAACGTAATTATTGGGATGGTTTTTGCCGATTGGTGCGGACATTGCGTACGTCTAAAACCCGAGTGGGCAAAAATGAAATCGAAAATTCGTAATAATATGGGACGCTCATTGAAAAATATGACTATCGAGTTCGTTGAATTGGGCGATACGCAAGAAAATCAAATGCGTAATATTAGTGTTGACCAATTAGTAAGTGATTTTAACAAGAAACATTTCCCTATGGGTGAACAGGCACTCACTACAGAAGGATTTCCTACTATATTCCGTATATGTAATAAAAAAATCGACTATTACAAGGATGAACGAATTTCTAAAAATCTATATAAATGGGCTACACAGAAATGTTAAGCATCCAATTTCACTATATTCGCCATTGCCTTCGTCTGTAAATATCGCTCTTTCGCCATTGTACGACGTCTCAAATTACATCTTAAACATGCAATCACTACATTATCTCGATTATGTCCAAGAGAGTTGTCTAATCGTTCCAACGTCCATTGTTTTGGCTCCCTTACATATTCATACATAATTTCTGCCTTCTCCTTACAATAGTAACAATTCATTTCAAATGTTTTAAATAGGTTTATAACATCTTGAACATTCACAAATAACTCTTTATTTACTCTATTTTTATTTCGGTCTTGGACAAGGTATCCTGAAATCTTCTTTTTCACTTGTTGTAGAATTATCTTACACGTATTATTATCATCGGGATGGTTTAAAATTTCATCGACATCGACTTCTTCCAATTCCTTAATAGCGGTTTCCCAGTTTACACTCGCAGTAATGAGACGTTTTTTCTTGGGCTTTTCCGTTTTCACAATTTTCACCTTTTTTGGTCGTTCTTCTATTATAATCACTTTTTTTGTTGAATCATCCATCCTATAACTATGTAATAATCATAGGTTTAAATGATTTTTTCCTCCGACTATTTGATAGTTTTAAAATTGGTTCGTTTAATGATATGTGGCCATTCATAGAATCTAGTTGTCTTATAGTATTTTTATTCTCATTTTGAACATTCTTACCATTTGTGTCCAAGAATTCAATCTCAATACCCCTATATTTAGCAGCCATTAACGAGAAACCCGAATATGAACCTGCTACAATCTTTTCGGAATTCGTCATGATATAGAATTCTGTTATAGTATCCAATACATCTTTCGTAGTTGTATTTTTCAAACCCGTGTGTACTACTCGAGAGTCTACCAATATAATCGATTCATATTTATCCTTTATGTAATGCTTATACTTGTTATTATCACAACAAAATAGTATATTAATGTCTCTATTTTCTTCTATAAAACGAACTAACTCTGACTCGTCATATGAACGTACGTCGTTTTTACATTTTATAAACGTCTGTTTCGTCTCTAAATATTTATCACCTAACCTTACATGTAATGTAATATATTCCTTTATATCAGGCAATATAACAGACCGATTTGAAATAACCTCCTTTGAAAATTTGAAAACTTCTTGGGTATTCATTTTTAATACATCTTGGACACGCGTTTTTAATACATCTAGATTGTAACTATCATATACCATAAATGGATTGATTATCGTATATGGATGTTTCAATGTAGCAAACTCTTTTCTATGTATATTCATTTTATCATATTTCATAGTAATATACTTCTCCAAATCTATATCATTTATTAAATAATAGAGACGCGTTTTTTCTACAATCGCCTTTTCTAATAGATACATGAAAAATTTTATACAATCACCTATGCCCCCAAATCCCAACTGAAAATCATATATAATAATTGTATCATATTCCTCAAATTCTTTGATATATTTATCCATCTATACATTACACTCACTATAAAATGGTTCACAAAACATATTATTTAATAAAAGAGATTAAACATATCTCTTTAATAAATAATATAAAAGAGAACGTCGAACTATTATGCTATCTAACGAAGAAGAAAAATCAACCCCCATTGAGAAGCAAGAAAAGCCTGAAAAGGAACTATATTATGTAAATCGGTATAATACAAACCAAAAACTTGAATCAGACAATATTAATACACTTGACCAACTTTTAGAAAAAGAAAAAATTAATTCGAAAAGTGACCCTTGGAATAAAATCGACAAAACCACCAAAATACAGTTACTACATAGTTATGCAGAACGATATGGCGTCGAAAATAAGATACCAGCAAAGGATATCAAAAATCTCAAGACATTTTTCACCGAATCTTTAAATAATGGCAAATTGTCTAAAAATAAGGACATTTCATATATTAAAGAAACACAAACTGTATCTTCTATTCCGTCACTCTTTTTTAATAGTGATAAACGAGCATTCACTCTACGTATTGTAGACAATAAACGCGTTTCTACGATGAAATCATTGACTCCCAAAAAAAATAAGTAAAATTGATAAACAATACAAATATAACACTTTATATAATTATAATGGACGAAATAAAGAATTGTTTGGATATGTTAACGAATTTCGATATTGAAATTCACGAAGACTTAACACGGGTTATGAGTGGATTAACTAATTGCGACAGTGACGTTGAGGAACGTGAACCATTTGTTGATTCTATTGACGACGAAGAGATGATAGAGATTACAAACACGGTTTATGAAACGTGTGATGAATATTTACACGATAATATAATATCGTTATACGAACCTAACTTTCACGATAAAATGATTAACGAGATTACTGAATATATTTTCGAAGACTGGTTTTCAGCGGGACTATGTGTTGATGTCGAATGTGATGATAGTCAAACCGATTATAAAGACGTTACTAAACTTATTACCAATATTATTAATGACTATTTTGAAATATCGAAAGAATGGACAGATAAAATTCCCAAACGCGTCTCTGAACATTATAAAACACCTATCGATATTCCGAAAATTCATTCGACCATCGAATACTTACTTAAATTACCCCAACCTGAACAACGGACAAATGAATGGTATGCATTTCGACATAATTTAATCACCGCATCAAATCTAGGCAAAGTTTTCGGATCAGACGCATCCGTTAATAGTTTAATTTATGAAAAATGTTGTCCACTTAAAACTAACAATAATGAGAATGGGTATTCTTATGTAAATACGTTGAGTCCCATGCATTGGGGGCAAAAATATGAACCCGTATCGGTTATGCTATACGAAAAACGCTTCCAAACGAAAGTAGACGATTTTGGTTGTATTCAACATCGCGACTATAAGTGTATTGGTGCATCTCCTGATGGTATTGTTACAGATGCGAAATCAGAACGATATGGACGGATGTTAGAAATCAAGAATATTGTAAATCGCGAAATCGACGGAAATCCGTTAAAAGCATATTGGATTCAAATGCAAATACAACTCGAGACGTGTGATCTAGACTATTGTGATTTCTTGGAAACGAGAATTAAAGAATATGAACAAGAAGAAGAATTTTATAACGATACAAAGGATAAGGGTATAATCCTACATTTTGTCGAGAAAATAACCATTCCATCTGATAATGGTGAAAACCCAGCCTCTTATTCGGGACAACCTAATTATATCTATATGCCTCTAGATAATAATTTGGATAAAGAATCAATCGATAAGTGGATTGGTGAGAAAAAAACAGAACTCTCTGAAAAATGGTCAATTTATTCGACTATTTATTGGTATCTTGACCAATTTTCATGCGTATTAATAGAACGCAATCGTAAATGGTTTCAAGCTGTCGTTCCAAAAATCGAAGATACATGGAATACCATTCTCATTGAACGTGAAACCGGTTATGAACATCGCGCAGCAAAAAAGAAAGTCGTCAAAGTTCCTGGTTTAGAAATTACTCAAACAGGTGATCAAGACAGTCGAACTATACACAATCTTCCGGTCATCGGAGGTGTATGTCTTGTAAGATTAGATCACGATGAATAAACCTTTCTCGTATAATTTATCTATTCAATATATATAATGTTCGACAAAATACTAGACAAAGGTTCTTATCATATTGCGAAACTCGCACTTTTTATATTTATCATATCCGGTAATTTCGTTAGTGATGTTTTTTCTTGCTCATTACGAAAAATTCTTAACGAAAACTTATTTGTTAAACATTTAGTAGCATTCTTTATACTACTTATATTTGTCGCATTAGAAGATACGGGAACCACTATGTCGAATAAAATACTTATGTCTATGGGTCTTTACGCATGGTTTATTTTTACTATGCGTTCACCATTGGTCGTTACTATAATTGTAACATTGTCTATCGTCACCCTGTATATCATACAGGGATTCATTCAGGATTATAAAAATATAGGCCAACCAACTGATATTCTTATTCAAACACGCAACGTTATTTTTGTTAGTTCAATTTTATTATCTATTATTGGTTTCATTTATTTTACAATACAAACCAGAAAATTACATAAAAAAGATTTTTCCATCTATAAATTCGTTTTAGGATTAAAAAATGAAGAATGTTTTAAGAAGTAGATGGTTTACACATATCAAAATATTTATGTTTTTGAAAAGAACATAAATGTTATTTCCGTTATTTCATTATAATATGCCTTTTTTGGATGATGAGGAAATGAACGTCGTTAAACGCAATGGCGAAAAAGAAACGGTGTCTTTTGATAAAATTCTTCAACGTATTAAAAAAACAGGCAATGAAGTTAATATTCAACTCAACTACACCGCACTCACAATGAAAGTAATCGACCAGTTGTTCGATGGTATTACAACCCGTCAAATTGATGAACTCACTGCCGACCAATGTGCGTCTCTCGCTTCTACTCATCCAGATTATAATATTTTAGCGGGTAGACTTATTATATCGAATCATCAGAAAAATACATCATCGCTTTTTTCCGATGTAGTTGACCGACTTTATCACTTTAAAGACAAACATGGAAAATCATCCAGTCTAGTATCTCAATCCCTTTTTGATATTGTAACTGATAATAGAGAACAAATTGACGCTATATGTGACTATTCGTGCGATTATCTTATCGATTATTTCGGTTTTAAAACACTCGAACGCGCATATTTAATGAAAATTGGGAACGAAATTGTAGAACGTCCTCAACATATGTGGCTTCGTGTAGCCATTGGTATTCACGGAACAAACATTGAACGTGTCGCCGAAACGTATCATTGTATGTCTCATAAATATTTCACTCATGCTACACCTACTCTTTTTAACGCTGGAACACCTCGTCAACAATTGTCGTCTTGTTTCCTTATTGCGATGGAAGACGATAGTATTTCCGGCATTTATAACACATTAAGCGATTGTGCGAACATTTCAAAGTGGGCAGGCGGTATTGGTCTACATATACACAATGTTCGTGCTACTGGTAGTCATATACGTGGGACAAACGGCACTTCTAATGGTATTGTCCCCATGTTACGCGTTTTTAATAATACTGCGAAATATGTTGACCAAGGTGGGGGTAAGCGTAATGGTAGTTTCGCCATTTATTTAGAACCTTGGCACTCAGACATTGAAGTCTTTCTTCAAATGCGCAAAAATCACGGCGATGAGGAATTAAAAGCACGTGACCTATTTTATGCTCTATGGATTCCGGACCTCTTTATGGAACGCGTGAAATCTGACGGAGTATGGACTCTTATGTGTCCCGATGAATGTCCTGGATTAGCCGATGTTTACGGAGACGAGTTTAAAGAATTATATGAGAAATACGAACTGCGAGGTATGGGCAGAAAAACGGTGAGCGCACGTAAGTTGTGGTTTCAAATGTTAGACGCACAAATGGAAACTGGAACTCCCTATCTCTGTTACAAAGATGCTGCGAACCGGAAATCTAACCAATCTAATATCGGTGTTATTAAATCATCCAATCTGTGTACTGAAATTATGGAAGTTTCTACAAAAGATGAAACTGCCGTCTGTAATTTAGCAAGTATCGCACTTCCCGCTTTTGTCGATACTAAACAATCCCCTCCCGTTTATAATTTCAAAGAACTTCACAAAATCGCACGTATTGTTACGTATAATCTAAATAAAGTAATCGACGTCAACTATTATCCTACTCCTAAAACAAAAACCAGTAACGACAAACATCGCCCAGTTGGTATTGGAGTTCAAGGTCTCGCCGACACATTCATTCAAATGGGCTTTAATTTTGATTCCAATCAGGCGAAAACCCTTAATCGCGATATATTCGAGACCATTTATCACGCCGCATTGGAAGAATCTTGTCTTATCGCACAAAATGAAGGGGATTATAGTAGTTTTGAGGGTTCTCCTGCTAGTCGCGGCATATTACAGTTTGATATGTGGAATGTTGTCCCTGATAGCAATCGTTATAACTGGGACAATCTTAAAGACCGTATTAAACAACACGGCTTACGTAATTCTCTATTACTCGCACCTATGCCCACCGCATCTACTTCACAGATTTTGGGGTATAATGAATGTATTGAACCTATTACTTCGAATATTTACAGTCGTCGCACTTTGGCCGGTGAATTTATTGTCGCAAATAAGTATTTAATGCGGGATTTAATCAATCTCAACTTATGGAACGATGATGTGAAAAATAATATTATCTCAAATAATGGTTCTGTTCAACAGATTGAAACCATTCCTCAAGAAATTCGAGACAAATATAAAACCGTTTGGGAAATTCCTATGCGAACCGTTATTGATATGGCCGCCGATCGAGGTGCTTATATATGTCAAAGTCAATCCTTAAACCTCTGGTTAGAAGACCCCAATTATAATTCATTGACTTCCATGCACTTTTATGCATGGAATAAAGGTCTTAAAACCGGTATCTATTATTTGCGTCGCCGCGGAAGACACCAGGCACAACAATTCACGATTGAACCTGATAAAAAAAGTCAGGATGATAAAGAAGAAGAAGACGATATTTGCGAAGCATGTGGGTCTTAAATAAATATAATCTTCATGTTGGCGTTTAATCACACAAATTTTAATATTCAAAATATATATAGTCAATGAATGACCATATATTAATCGTTGAGAGAGAGTTAAATCGAATCAGTAAAATTGTGAAATTCGAATATTATAACCCTTTAATGGTTTTAAATTTAATGAATATTTTTGATGGAAAAGATATTCAAAATAATCAAGAGGAACAAATAAAACTTATTAAAAAAAATTACAAAATAATTGTAAGATTAATACACCCCGATAAAGCTTGGAATGTTAAACGATTTTGTGAAGCATTTAATTCAGTAAATATCGCTTATAAAATTTTATTAGAAGATGATAAAAGAACTCTATGCATTAAAGCATTACAAAATGAAGAATTATTGGTACAAATCTTTAAAAATGAAGAACCAGAAATTAATAAAAATAATGATAAAAATAATGATAAAAATAAAAATAAAAAGGAAATTAATAGCCTAAGTTTAGTTATATGGGAACCTAGAGCAATTGTATTAAAACAATATAATAATGTTCAAAATGAAAAAATAAATGTCGCAGTTAATATCGCAATTGATGGCGCCGAACATACAAAAAATAAATGTAAAAGTAAAAGTGATAAACATCAAAAAGGATTAAAACAAAGAGTCGTTCAGAAAAAAAATGCTGAAAATAGGATCATTAATCACGATTATTCTTTTACAAGTAAAGTAGTAAAAGAAAAGAAAAAATAACTATGATACAAAACCAATAATTAAAAAGTATATACTTTTTTATTTAAATTGTAAAATTATCTAATTATCTAATTCTAATTAAAACATTCTCATTCCCATCTCCCATCCCACTAGGGCTCCAATAATCACCTGGGCATATGTATGCCTTTCCTGTCGAACTCTATCATACGCGATAAAGATCCCGTATGATATCATTAACATTATAATCTCTGTTTTGTAAATTTCCATTAATGGCGGAATAACTGAAAATACTACCATACAATGTCCTGATGGTAATCCACTTTTTGTTGTTCCTGGACGATATACCAATTTGTTTAATATAAAGTCATTTGTAGTCATTCTCGGTATCATTTCACCTAATACATATTTCAGTCCTAAATTCGCAGCAGCAATAATAAACATCTTACAGCATATTATGAAGTCATTGTAATTTGAACTAGCCACACATTTTACCAACACACCAACTAGGATAATATAATGGATATTGTTATTGATGAAAGCAATCATTTTTTATTGTTATACTTATTGTATTTGATTTTGTTAACACTGAATAACATTAAAAAAAGACTTTAAATTTTACTATGCTATGTATCAATCATATTTGATATTTCACGTAGAAAAATGTCCAAATGTGTAAAATTGAAATGTTTTTAATGTTATTCAGTTTTAACAAAAAACGAAACATTATGGAAGAAACGAACGATTGTGCAATTTGTTTTAATAGTATTGATATAAATAATTCCTATCAAAAATGGAGTTGTTCACATCTATTTCATAAAACTTGCGCAGAACATTGGAATAAAGGATGCCCTATGTGTAGAACTCAAGAGTTATTTAATGATGGACATTGTGAACCGGTTACTTGGTTAATTTCCAGAAATCCTAGAAATACATTAGATTTGGAAAGGATGAAACGATCGAATATATTACCAGAAAATTACGAACATATTTATAAAAATAATTGGAAAGACCATGATTGCATCAATCAAAATCATAAAATATGGTATTTTAACAGTTTTGGTGTTGTAGCTATTTGTGAGAATTGTAATACTATACAAAGTTTTAACCAACTGCATTAAATAAATGTATACTCCATTATATCTACTTTATTTGGATTTTTCTTTTTATCTATATGCCCGGTTATTAATGGACATTTTGAATATGTGTAAATATAAGACCCTCGATCTTCCGTATATGTAGCATTTGTTAACTTTGTTGTACACGTAACCTTGGACACATCGTCTACACAATTGTTATCTACCGCATTCTTACCAAACAACCACCAGTCATTATAGGTACGACGTTCAAACTCGCGTTTTGTAATTCCTATTTTTTTTGATTGTAATTCGGTTAAATGATCACCCATCTGTCGGATATACTCTACATAACTTTCTACCTTGGCCTTCTCATCTGATATTCCGTAACTCATTTGATGTTGCATTAAAGTCCCTAAAGGTGTTATGTATCGTCTATTACATGATTGTAATATTACAAAACCCATACTTATTGCCCTACTTGCTATACAAGATATATTGTATTTCTGTATCTCATATACTATCTTATTTCCAGCATCCACCGACCCTCCATTTGTGTCCAAGAAAACATACAAGTCTTTTTTCGATTTTCTGCGATTTAGGTCAAATACAAATTCTGTAGCCATTTTATCGTTAATTTCACCGCGAATAATTATAGAATTATCTGTATTCAATTCGATTTCTCTATCTATTTTCACGATTTCCTTACCTGAATATACGAATAACGGGGAGAGAAGGAGTGTTAAGAACAAAAGGTTATAATACATTATAACATTATGGATAAAATATATTGTCTATCTAAACTTATTGAATCGATTCCATTCTTATTTTAGAAAGTGTCCAAGATTATCCCTCCTTGGTACGTCTCGTTTCATTCAATGTTTTATCACGCACATGCTTATTATCAAATAAGTTCATAGCATAATGTGTCTGAAACATCAAATTCTCTTTTATTGTACTCGTAGAATCGTGATATTCATCCAACGCGGCCTCATAATCATCGAAATCTTCATAATCCTCCTGTCGTGGCTTCTCACTTTTAACACCCCCTAATTTCGGTATACACGCTTCCTTACACGGATTTATCGTTTTATGTATCGCATGTCCTAGTTTGGCTCCATGTTTATCAAACCCGTCCTTGTATTTCACGAATTCTGCGTCTCCTACCAATTTGTTTTCTTCGTCTTTTTTTTGCTCTTTTACATAAAATATACCATTTTTCTTATCCGTTGTCTGAATAAAACGATTCGCCTGACTTTTATCATCCAGACATTCGAAAAATATTGTTTGAACATTTTCGGATAAACTTATCTGATTATGTGCTATTTTATGATAATTTCCATTGAAAAATGTTTCGATTCTTTCACAAAATCGGCTCGTGAAATCATTAATCGACTCCGCATCCTTACACGTATTCGTCAGATAAAAATTCAACGTGTTATTATGACTGTTTGTAGTAGTGTTATGATGGTCATTTCCTATAAGAGGCATCACTTCCTGTATGATTTTTTTAGTCATATCCGCCTGACTCTCCGCCTGATTTTTAAAAAACATTATAAACATATCCTTCATCTCTCTATTGTCAGCAAGTAATAAATTAATTACATTGTCTTTGTTTTCTTCTTTTTGTGGTTCCACATCTTGGACATTATTATTCGGAACTTCTTCTTTATAATTACACGTTAGTTTATGTCTCGATAAACCAGAAGCATAATTGTATTTTTTTCCACATTCACACCTATATGCTTTAGCATTTTTTAGCATTTTTGGGTTACCATTTTTATTACCATTTATTATCAATTGGTGCTTGCGAGTAGATAAATGCGTTTTATAATTACTTAACTTACTACACTTAAAGCCACATTCTTCGCAAATATGTTTTTCGGCATTTTTAGGCATTTTAGGCATTACCATTATTATCTATATTATGATAATAAAAAAAATGCCTAAATCCATCCGCGCACGAAAAAAAACTGTTTAAAAAAAAACTTCGCAGTCATTTTTTTCGCGGAATTTTATAAATCACTGCATTATGATTTGATTCCATTTTTACACGTTTTTTACGATGGAAAACTTTGGGCCCATGTCTATTTTGGAACTTTTTAAAAAGTTCCATTTCAAATATATCTCAACTATTTTTGTTTTAGTTTTTTTATTCATGATTATTAATTATTTTGTAAAAGTAATTAAAACATAAATTTTATATTTAATTAATAATGATCCACGCGAGTACAGATACCCAAATAAAGAAAGCCGCAGCTGAAAGAGCCGAGGTAAGAGAAGTTTTATCTGCAGGAGAAGAGGAATGTGTTTACTGTATATCTATTCCCATCGTCGTCGTCGGTTGGGTTCTCCTCATCATCTACGTCATCCTCTAACATTTTTGTCTGAACGGTGTAACGTAATAAATTTCTGTTGGAAATTTTATTCTGATATAGTAAATGCCTTTATCCACTTCTATGATTGCCCACAAAGATGTATATGCGTTAGCACAACTGACTATGTTAGTTTATGAATATGGTGTATCAATTAGACCTGAAAATATAACACCAATTGAGACATTTGTATCAGAATTAATCGAAGGAAAACGAGAGAAATTAAAGAATCAGTTACGGATGGATGTAATAATGGATTTAGCAAAAAACTCACCAAATGGACGCGTACATAAGTTTTTTTCAAATGAAAAAACTGATTTACAAGTAGGAATAACAATCAGTGATACGAATAAACGAATATGTGTAGTATTTAGAGGGAGTGAATCAAAATCGGATTGGTATTATGATTTATCACTATTTAAAGTTAAATTACATGACGATGTATATGTTCATGGCGGATTTCACAAACAACTACATAATGAAAATATGTATGAAAATGTAAATAATGAATTGATAAATGTACTAGCCGATTATCCAGAGTATGAAGTATATGTAACAGGTCATAGTTTGGGTGGGGCATTATCTACACTATATGGATATGAATTATCGAAAACAATCAGCAATAATATAACAGTGGTATCATTCGCAAGTCCACGTGTTGGTAATACACCATTCCGTAGGGAGTTTGATTCTCGTCCAAATTTAACGCATTACCGGATTACACATAATAGAGATATGGTTACTGCCGCCCCAAATGTTAATTATTACCATGTTGGTGTAGCAATCGCACTAAAAGAATCAAAAGTTGATGTATACTATACATATGATTATTCTTGGTATAAATACTCATTATTTAGATGCCGGAGTCCAGGAGACCATTCTATGGATTTATATTATAAATGTTTACTAAAAAATATGTGGTAAGAGTGAAAAAAACCATTTACTTTGTCCAATAATCAAATATACCATTTTTTACAGATTGATTGTTATTTCGTTTTGGGATTTTGTAAAGGGAATGTCTGGAAATCCTTTCAAAGACAAATCGAATTTAAATCGCATTTTTACAAAACACCGTAGACAAATAAATGTATCTACAAGGGAATTATGTAGATTTCCTGGAACCATACCAAACAAATATTCGTACAATTCTACCAATTTCGGACTCTTGTAATATGTCTCACCCTTACTACTGGTTCGTTCAATCTTACATAGGTTTTTACTCGCATACATAGTGCAGTAGTTGAATTTATTATTTTGTTTTTCGAACTCGCGGTCAAACATTTGTCTCACCGTTGGCTCTAAATATTCTTTATTTCTCTCCATTTCTAGTTTTATCATTTCTCTATCGAAACTGATATTGTGTGCTACAATAATGTCGCATTCCATATATTCTTTATTGAATTCGCGCAAGGCTCGCTGAATAGGAGTGCCTTTATCACACAATTCCCTAGTCACACCCGTCAAATCGGTAATAAGCTTTGTAATAACGACATGTTGAGGTATGTTAATATAGACATTCCCAGTTTTCTTGATTTTCCAACCATTGGTGTCGTACACAACATAACTTAATTGCGTAATATAGGGGAAATCTTCGGGTTTCGCCTCTTCCTTATTTCTAGGAATTAACCCAGTAGTCTCTACGTCAAAGACTAGAACACGTGATGTCTTTCTTTCCATGTTTAATATTTATGTTTTACTTCGATAAATATTAAATATTTGTATCAATTTTACGAAATAAAATTGATTCTTTATTCAGAAGACAAACCATTACAAATATATACAAAATGGAACAGGCTACCTTCCCGTACGATCCAGTTAATCGAATTAAAAAATTATTTTATGAGTATGATTTTGATGATATTCCTACAATGTATAATAAATTTAAACTAATAAAAGCAAAAAATAAATTAATTAAATATTTTAAGTATTGTATGGAGCATGTTGATATTGCTCTTACTCCACAAATTGAAATGTGGGACAAACAATTTGCTGATTTAACAAAAGAATTGGATGAACTAGAATCAAATATAAAGCCAAAAAATAAAAAAAACAAAACTTATAATCAGTTGAAACTTAATAACATAAGAAATGTTATAAAAAGGCGTAATGATGTAAGACGTCATAACCAATCAGTTTCTTTAGAACGTGAACTGGTTCATACTATGTGTACAACGCTTGGTTTAAAAATAGATTGTATGGTTGGTCAAATTCGTCGTATTCGTAAAAATTATAAAAAATGTAAAAATTGTGAAAAAAAATCTATGATTACTATTTGTGAATGTAAATTGAAACATAAATTATGTTTGGAGTGTATTGATGATAAAACAGAATGTCCTGTATGTAAAGAAGATTTGGGTTTACAACATTGTGATATTTGTATGTTAAATAAAAAGGAAATTGTAAAAACAGGTTGTAAAAACGAACATAAAACGTGTAAAGAATGTTTGGATAAAATTAAAGAAAAAAATAATAAGTGTCCATTTTGTCGTGAGGATCTAGGACCTATACATACATTAATTACATATAATGTAGATGGACCGCCATCTACTCGTAACATGAGACAAGCAGTTCGTGACGCTTTAATTCGGAATCGAACAGACGATATGACACCATATAACAATTTTCAAACTTGGTTGGAAACTAACGGTGTTAGGGAGCGTATTGATGAACTCTCGAATGATGCGGGGACAGCAGATGATGTTGTCGTTAATAATATGAATAGTAACCCCACAATTCGTCATATTTCTGAAGAAAATCCTTTCGTTCGTTACAGAAGCGGGGTAAATGTAGAAAGAGTATATGAAAGAGGAAGGGGAAGAATATCTATTAGAAATATTTATAGCAGGGAACAAGCCGAGGAATTAGGTGATTGGACGTATTATAACGAACATAACAATTGGTTGGAAAATATCGGTATTATTGAGCGTATTGATGAACTCCCAAATAATGTGGAGACCCGAGAAGAAGATGATTCATCCAATGAGCAATTAGATATATCTGATCGAGATATAGAGTTGATTATGATGCAAGCAAGATGTACTAATGAGGAAGCTATCAGTGCTTTCATAGATAATGATAGGGATATAGTTAGTGCGATTATGTACCTTACAGATAATATTATTCTAATGTAAACAGACAAGGGATACTTAAGATTATAAAGTTGTTCCAAATATCAGGATTTTCTCGGATTAGTTCGGGACTCATTTTAATAGACGGATTTTTTATTAGATCATACTGACTCCACTTCATGTTAGGATTATTTTTTACAATATCCCATGTAATATTTGGGTTTCGAGAAATTGTTTCCATATCCCAATCCAAGGTTGGATAACTTTGTATAATATCCCAAGTTATACAAACGTGTTGTCCGAATCTGGACATGCGTATATGTCCCTTTTCCAAATAATGCGTTTGTATTTGGGACCATGTTGTATTATTTACATTATGCTCCATTACATCAATACGAATTTTGTCGCACAATGTGCTATCTAATGGTAGTTTTACTACGTCTTCCAATGTGATATCCGAAATATTATAAATTGTATCCCAATCCCACTGCCAATCGGTGTTAGATAACACGTGTTTAATAGTGATATTTGGGTTCATATTTACTCCCGTCAAATTCCATTGTAATTCGGAATTGTTTTTTATAATTTCCCAATTAATAATCGGTTTATTTGATATAATATATAAAATACGCCAGGATTCTATTTCAGGGTCATCTTTTAGTTGTTTCTCGATAAACCCCCATTCAAAATTTGGGTTCAAACATAAACCAGTATTGTCCCAATCGATATCATTATTGGTAGCAACTATGTCTGGTGTAACACACGGATGCATTGAAATATTATACATATCTCCAAGTTGTGGGTATTCTTGTAGTCCGCGATATATTTGTTCCCACGTGCTGTCTGGATTTTTATATATATTTTCCCAACAGTTGTATATGTTAATATTTTGGTCGTCTTTTGGAATGACGTCTGTTAATGATTGGTAAACGTCAAAATCTGATATACATATTCTATCCCAAGCCCATTTATACTCGAAATTATTACGAATAATTTCGGCTGTAATATTTGGATTAGAACTGATTGCCTTCCAATCCCAGTTTAGATCGGGATTATCCATAATATTATCCCACGTAATACACGGATTACGACTCACACAATACCAATCCCAGTCTTTATTGGAATGTGTAGTAATAACATCAATTGATATCCACGGACTGCGACTCAAATTCCACCAGTTCCAATTTTCATCGGGGGAATCTAATATCAGTTGATTATATTCTTGACGAATGCTACTATTAGACATATTCACTGTTAATTAACTTACATAAAATTGAATAAGAAGATTCAATTTTATAATGTATTGTAATTTCCATCTAATTCTCTACACGATATTTTTCATATACTTTTTGTAATTCCGTGTCGTCATCAAGTTTAGCCGCTTCAATAGATTCATTATAATACGCGAAAGGTATTTCAATCTTTTTATCTTGGACAGCCAATTGTTTAAACTTGTCTTTGTATAAATCGAAATCACAACTTTCGAAATGTTGGACAATAATGCGTTCTAGTTTTTTTGTTGTAACACCATTTTCTTGTGTGGATTTCATACGATGCGAAAAATTCGCCGAGACATCTGGTGCTACACGTCCTCCACCCTTTCCATTTCCATAACTCACGCATTTTCCTGGCTCTTTTGAACAATTCACCATCTTGGACGCGACGAAACAATTGTCGGTTTTTTGAGGAACTTTACTGAATTTTGCTTCTTCATTCTGCATCCAAAATGTTCGGATATCTTCGGGTAATTCTTGTATTTCGTTTAAATCACCGTCTAGTAACTCATCTCCATCGATTTGTATTAACCATTTAATATTTTTTCCGTCTTTTTCAGCCGTTCGTAATGATTCCTCTACCCAAGTGTTTTGACGGACTTGTTTTTCTTCATATTCGTTCATTCCTGTGGAACGTCCAATTTCGAGTGTTATATCCGGTTGTTTTTCTAAATGTTCTTCTAATTCGGGCGTTTCTTCTAAACGAATATAAAAATGGTTGATACCTAGTTCCCTGTGTTTATTTAGCCACGTATCTATGTTTTTTGGACTTTTCATCATGGATACGATTCCAATATGTGTAGAATCACTGATAAAGGATTCCTTGGACATTTCTTTGTTTTTCCACGTTAAATACCGTATTACTATTTTATAAAAACTATAACATATAATAGCCATTAATACGATTGTTGCGAATTTTATCCCCAACGTATATTGTTTGCTTCTTGAAAATGATACCATACTTAATATAGTTGGATAAATAATTTATCGGGTATTTATATAATATACAATATAAAATGAATAGTAACCAATATATTAACCCAATGTGTACAATGAAAGATCCGAAAAATGTTATTCTTTCCGCGATATATAAAAACAGTCATAAGGGTGAAAAAAAAATCTATAAGAAGAAGGGATCATCTACATCGACATATACACTTGCGTTGGTTTCCGAGCTCGGAAACGGAAGTTGTAAAGTTAAAATCAGTCCAATAATTAAAAATAAAGTCGTTATGGACATTGACTTTTTTTCTTTTCGGCAGCCAGTCCAATTAACTGAATATTTGAATAAGGAGTACGAAGAGATAGTTATTAACATGAGTAAAAGTGAACCTCTGTTACGCACGAAACCCCCGATAAAACACGCATGGACGGACCCGAATGAAGGCCAAATACCTACTTCTGTTCAAAACCCACAACCATCAAGAGTATTAGAAAAAGTAGCAAAACTAAGAGCAGAAGCAGAAAGAAAAGCAGACAGATTAGCAGCAGAAATGGCAGCATTAGTAGCAGAAAAAGAAAGAGTAATTAAAGCAGAAGAAGCAAAAAAATCAGCAGCAGACAAAGCAGCAGAAGCAGCAGAAGCAGCAGAAGCAGACAGATTAGCAGCAGAAACGGCAGCATTAGTAGCAGTAAAAGAAAGAGCAATTAAAGCAGCAGCAGACAAAGCAATAGCAAGAAGTAAAGAAAACGAAAAAAAAAAAGTAGAAGAAGCACAAGCAACAAATGCAGAACATGTATCAAAATTTATGAAATTATTAGATGCTGCTAGAAAGACAGAAAAGAATAAAGAAAAAATTACAAGTATTGAAACAGAATATAATAACACCATCTTCGATATCACCAAAAAAACAACACCAGTAAAAGAATTATTAAACAAAAATATTCAATTACAGGAACTTATAAAAAGTCTTGAATCATTAAATGCGGATCTAAACGCACCGCCACCAGTGCCACCAGCACAGTTTAAACCACCGAAACCTCAAGTAGCAGAACTATCAGACCCCATAGACTCACGAACCATTCATTTTTATGGAAATTATGAAGAAGAACCAATAACAAGATTCGTTAATCTAGCCCGTGTATTGGAATTACGAATTGCAGAAGGCAATTGGATTCATTATGAAAAACAAAAAGACGATAATGCTATTGAAAAAATTACATCGAAATATCCATATTTACACTTAAAGTTAACTCAAACAGTAGGTAATTGGACAGTTAGTGGTTATGTTAAAACGGGTAGATATAAAAAATATACAATAGAAAGAGGCGAATTCCCCCCTAAAAACACAGTAGGTAGAGTCGGTGGTTCAAAAATGGGTCGGTCCACAGTTTTAGGCAGAATCATGTCGATAATACGCGGTTCGATAAAACATGTTACTCGAAAAAAAGGAAGAAAGCCTCGTTCAAAAACGAGACGGTATAAAAATAAATCACAAAAAAAGGAAAAAAATAAGTTAAATATAACGAAAAAGGTAAGATTTAATCGAAATAAAATCTAATAATATTATATTATAATGGCTCAACCACAACAACTAAATTATACACATTTTGTAGCGGTTCAATTACTCCATGTCGTTAATGACTTGGTAGGGACAGTAAAGACATGGAGTAATAAAAAAAATGATGTGTATTATGGGAAAGCGGATACGGGAGTCCCAATTCAAAATGGGCAATTTGTTAATACAAATGAGATTAATGGTGATGTTATTCGTAACGCGATTTACTACCTTTATAATAAACGAAAAACTGAAGGAATAGAGGAGTTCGGCGTTGAGGAAACATCAATATTTGGTGATAATGCACCAGGTAATGTATTATTTCTGGGTATGAAAAAAGTAAATGAGATATACACCGGTCATATTGTTACAAAGATAGAATCAGGCAAGATGGGACTATATTCTTTTGAATATCACCCAAAAATTATGAATAGACTTAGAAGCCCAATACAGAATTTACGTCTGGAGCCGCAACTTTCGAAGGCTGATGTTGATGCTGCTGCTCAAGCTAAAACCCTTAAGGATAATACGGCTGCTGCAACTGCTCGTGCTGTTGCTGATGCAAATGCTAAACAAACCATATTAGAATTATTAAGTGATATTACAAAATCTTCTCCTCCTTCTTCTGGTGTTACTATTATGAATCCCATGCTATCGAATTCCAAAGTGGGCGGTAAACGCAACACAAAAGGTAATCGTAAAACACAAAAAAAACGTAAAACACAGCCTAAAAAGAAGCCTAAAAAGAAATCAGTAAGAAAGACGTCCAAGAAGTAATTACTCAAACATATAACATATTTGTAACAAATATGTGATATTATCAACTTTAACGCATGCGAAATTCCTTTTTCAATGCCTCTATTAATTTTGCTTCATCAAAATCAGAAGAAGAAGGAGGACCATTAATAACATATTCACTACCTTTCCATTCAAATGGATAATCTTTCCCCCCATAAATGATTGTACCACTAGTAAATCTCTTTTGACCATTATCCCAGTTTAAATCTTTTGTTGTAATATTCATTACTATTTATAATATCCAGACAAAAGATTTATGATTTTTACACCTAAACCAAAAAAAACCAACTGAACTGGATTTGTGAAATATTCGTCATTTTTTAAGGATTCGATTCATTTTGTATCATAGAATGATCATTTTTTTGGATTAACAATTCGATAAAATTTTGAGATTGTTTTAACCATTGTTCAAATGAGGTAGACGATTCAACATCTACATCTAAATTCACATCAAGGCGTAATACAGGAGTTTCGGTATTCATAAGCCAATTATGATGGAATTCATCACATTTTTTAAGATAGTCTAGTGAAATGGTGCTTTCGCCAGTGCGAGAACGTTTAACGATGCGTTCAAAACATACATCAGGGTCAGCGTGAATATGAATGACGCCATCCAATTTAAAATTGCCTTCATATACTGAAAAGTAACGCTCATAAATATTATACATGAGTTTATCAATCAAACCATCAGAATGTAACATTTTCGCAAATATATATTTGTCTGCCTCTAATGAACGTTCGCAAATAACACCTTTACAATTGGGATTTTCATCTACAACACGCTTGAGCTCTTGATATCGAGTGGTATAAGCCATTACTTGAAATGCGAACGCATATTTTTCTGGATTTTTATAAAAGTTCGCAAGAACCGTTTCGCCATTCTCATCTTTAATTTGTTCCCAAATATGCACAGGTTCTCTTAAGAATATCCACCCACTATTTTTCCCAATGTTTTTTTCTAAATGTTCTAGAAAGGTAGATTTTCCGGCGCCAATATTTCCTTCCAAAGAAATGATAGTTGGTTGCGTCATTATAATAAAAGGGTAATTTATTACAATAAAAATAACAAATTATCTAAATTCAATTTTACAAGAACTATGTATTCACACCGATTTATCTACGCCTGTTTTTAGAAGTGACACGTCTCTTTTTAGAAGTGCCACCGCTCTTTTTTCCCCGCAATGACTTACGAACGCGAGAAGTCACATTTTTCTGTGTTTTTCTAGCAAATTTGCCGGTTTTTTTAACCGCATCAACTGTGACGGTCTTACCTTTTTTGTAGTATTTCTTCGCATCCTTCAATGCGTTCTTAAATTGATACGCGGGGTTGGTCAAACGACCTTGTTTGAAAGTTTTCTTAACAGTATCTGTCCAAAGAGTCATTATATATAGAGAGGAGAGTTAATTATTTCGCAAAAGATAAATTAAAAAACTATATTATATATGTTTTTTTCTAAACGTGCTAATGATAAAGAAGATAATGGGATTATTTATTTTGGTTATTTTTTATTAGTATTGGTTGTATTGATGATAATCTTGTAATTATCCAAAGAATTTGGTGATAGTTTGCATATTTGTTTGTTTATGTGCGATTTTCGTCAAGAATTTATCAAATAAGAGGGTTTTGATTTTGGTAGAACAGTATTTTTCCCTCTTCTTCATTAAAACTTCCATATCGGAATATTCGGAAGATAATTTCAGCATGTCTTTGCGATAGGTTTTAATCGCGGCTGTTTTTTTCTGATGTTCCCAAATATATTCCAATGCTAAACCAAATAATTGTTGTAAGGGTTTCATCAATTGGTTTGTGATGTAATGGGTATAATCAATAGGTAATTTGTTATCAAGAATGAATTCGGTGGTTTCCATTTTCTCACCCATCAACGCTTTTTTGTCTTTATTCACAATAAATACAAACTTCATACGGTCGCCCGGTTTTGGACGATTACCTGGATCACGTTTTCCAATTCGCTCGGCTAATACCCAGTGTCCAATTTGTGTGGGATTTTTATAATCGCTCCGCAATGCCTTTGTAATAGTGAGTTTTTCCATAGGAACAGTTCCTTCGATAAGATTGTCGAGTGATTTATAGAGGAAATCGATTGCGTCCTGTATATTATTATTGGAATTCATCAATATATTCAAAATCCCCCCATAGGTGTCTTTTAAGTAATCACAAGAATCGCGTCTTTTCAGAGACAATCCCATATATTTCAAATTGCCTTTTGTCGGGTCTTCTTCATAAAGAATTCCAACATAACGCTTTTTCGAGAGTAGAATAAAGGGCATTAGTGTTTTCTCATATTCCAGACATTGGGGTGCTTTCAAGAATTGGGTGCATAGATTGGCGGCTTCCTGTGCGAGTTCGATTGTAAGTTCCAAAGCCTTTTGTCCACGAATTTTCCGTCCATTTAAGTCCTCTAGATTAAAGGTGAAGAATACTGAATCTGTGTCTCCATATACATATTCGGCTTTGGTCCTGACTTTCCCATCATTTTTCGTATCACAAATACGGTCACCATAGACTTCTTCTATCATTCTTTTAGCATATATAATCATCATACGCCCAGTCGCAGTAGTAGATGCAGCGACATCTTGTTCATAAAAGGTGGATGTTCTAGCACCACACTGTCCATAAAGCGAATTAGCAGTGACCTTATAACCGAGTTGTCGCTTGTCTAAAATATTCTGCATAAATGGATCAGGTTCAGTTTTGATTTTCTTACGTGTCGCCTTTCTAGCGGCCAAAAGTTCCTCTAGAATAGCCGGCATAATGGACTTTTGTTCATCAGGAAGTTGTGCCCAACGACACATTTTGCGACCAACTTTCACCTTTTCCCAAACACCCGATGTGCATGTTTTTGTTCGATATGTATAAGTATCAAATTCGATGTCTATGTATTGATATCCGGGTAAGTTATCATAAATATAATTGCCTGCCTTGTCGCGTTCTCCTTCATCGAGTTCGGGCATATGATTGCCGTCTAGGTCATATGTTTTGGTCCATACTTTACTATCGTGAGAATAGTTCTGACTAATCATGGAAGACGGATATAGAGATGCGTAATCCACACAGGCAACTGGATTGTCCATATACATCGAACATTTTGGGGGTAATACGATGGCTCCTTCATACCCATCACGTGATTTCGTCTTTTCTAAATCGGGCATAAGAGTATTTTTCTCACGACATTTTTTAGCAACGAAACTGGTTAGTTTAATACCCTGTCCTCGAAATACGAGGAATGAGATAGGGACACTACAAATACTAGACATCTCGACGTAACCGGTTAAAACATCGGTCTTAATCATAAGGTGATGAACTAGGTTACAATCCTGAATACAGTATTTCGCGACAATCGCACGGTCTGCGTCTGAACCATTTGAAAGTCGGAAAATATCCTGTGGAGTTACGTCATCTTTTGCGACGCACCATTTGATTTTTTTGTCGATTTGGTCGGTTAATTCGTGCCCCTTTATGGTGATAACATTGAATTTCGATGTATCATCGAACGGTTTCCCATATTCGATATCCAATACTTTGAACTTCTGTCCATTTTTGTAATAATCTGAAGTGAAACCATTTAATTCGATATGAATATAATCATTCGCATGAAGTCCAGCCAAATTCTTACTGTATAGTTCGGTTATCTCCCCGTATTTTTCGTGTACTGTATGTTTGATATGTTTCACACTATCACTAATATACTGACCGGCTACGTCATCCAACTTATATGAGGGCAAATTAAATTCTCGCCGAAAGTAGGTATACATATCAATCTGTAATCGACCAATTGTCTTATAGAACCGTAGATCATATTCTCCTGTCGCCAAAACGATTTTCGTGTTCTCAATTTCGAGTTCGTCATTGCGTTCATTCGCACATACTTGGTCTTGAATTCGAGACAATTGTAAGAATTCCTGAACACACTCGGTTTCTTGACTGCGACGGAACATAAACTCATAATCAAACCCAAATATATTGTAACCGATAATTACATCGGGGTCTTCTTTTTGAATGAGGTCTCGCCATTTCAAGAGAAGTTGGCGTTCAGTCGGTTCGACTTCGATGACGGCACCGGCGACAGGTTCACACCCGCCCAATACGACACAGTGGTTAAGATAGGGTTCTTTTTCGCCATATCGTAGAAATGTCGAACCAATAAACGTCACTTTATCACCCTCTAGATTAGGAAAGAGCCGCAATTTATGTCCAGCTGGATATGGATAGTCATCGGGCTGTAATATATTGTTTAGTATTTTGATTTTATCTTCACGTTCATAGTGCGTATTTAATAGAATATGAACGACGGTTTGTTTTTTATCGGTATTTTTCAATACTTTTGACCGAGGTTTCATTTTGTTCCAGACAGGGACATGTTCAACCTCATTATTTGTATTTTCGTCAAATGTGTCGGATGAGACGGTATTGTCGGCGTCATTTATCATCTCGAATGTGGTTTCAATATCTAAACCTGTTGCCTTTTTTCCTTTCATCATGTCGTCTATTCCGGTATTAATAAGTGTCTCGATAGAAGCCAATACGAATTCTTTCGTAGGCATTTGCTTTGGATAGACGATATCGACGTCTTCGAAATTGTCCATTGCGAAGGCGGTTAAAATACATCTCTTTAGTAATTGGTCTCCTTTTTTCACGTCGATTTTTTGACCGGTTTTTTGTATCCGCATAAAGACGTCAACAATATTGGTGGCGAGACGTTTATAGGTCTTAATGGGTAGAGGAAAATCGCCGTGACTACTACTCGCCTCAATATCAAAACTACATATTTTGTAAGGAACGATGGTTTCTTTATTGGGCAATGGTTTGATATCGGTGATTTTACAAATATATTCGTATTTACAAGTGGTGTTTTTAACAGCGGGAGTTTTCGACTTTTGGGTCATAACAAAGACCCAACCTGACGGACTTACACTATTAATATGGAAATAACGCAAAAGAGGAGGGATATTGCTTTCGTATAGTTCTAATTGGGTCCGGTTGAATATGAATTTTTTAGCACGTCTATAATCCCGTTCATCTTCTCTATCTTCTTCTTTAATGTATTCATACCATAAGGATTTGACTTTATTTAGTGTGGTCGTATTATTGAATGTAATTTTAACAAACTGGTGAGTGTTTCCACCACTAAAACCATAGAGTTGGTATCGGTCTATAAGTTCGACTGATACAATATTCGGAGCATGATACTTACCAATACGTTGAGATATATGTTGCTTTAGTTCTAACGCGTCTTTTTTCGTCCAATTGTCTCCGACTTTGATAAAGAAGAAGGGTTTGTAATTATCGAGATAGATACACGCAGTTTCGCCTTTCTCATTAATACCAAACATTTGGATGATAAAGTTTTCTACATCATTTGTATCGCTACCTTCACTGTCTTCATCGGATACGATATCACCCCTTTTATTAAATATATGGAAATCTATCAAACGAAACGATTTTCCCTGAACGACCCGTTTTATTTTCGGCATTATTATGTTTACAACTTTCGTTTTATTATGTTTCTTAACAAATATTTGATTCGATTCATTCAATTTTGTATAGAAAAATGTGGTCTCATTATATAATGAATTTGACCTTTATTTTACTAACTGTGATATTGTTTATTTTAACACAACCTGGGTTATTTATAACAATTCCAACGAAACATATGTTATATTTCGTGATATTACACGGTGTTTTGTTTACTGGCTTGTATATGTATGTAAAGGAATACTTTACAGCGGAAAAAGAGATTGAGGGTTTTGATGAAACAGAGGAGGGATTTTTTCAAGATATATCCAAGAAATTAGATAAAATATTTAGTGAGTATACTTTTAAGGAAATGGTGAACTTGACGATTGAAGAATTTGAAGGGATTATTGTGAAAGAGTTTCCTGATCTTTCACCCGAACAAATTGTTCGATTACGACAGTATAAAGATTATAAAAAAGGAGAGGATGATAAGAAGACGTCAATTGACGAAGATAAAAAGGAACTGGCGACTAAATTAGAATATATTTTTAATAGTTCGTCTGTGGAACAAATACAATATTTCGATTCTCTTTCAGAGGAAAGACAGAGTGCTTTTGAACGATTGGTTGATAATATGACTATGGAAAATATCGATAAGTATTTGAAACTGAATGTTGCGAAAATAAAGGAATCTGTCCAAGAAGTTGTCGAATTGGTTGAATAATCTGAATGTTATTATGAAATTCAGATTATTTACTGCTTACTTTTTTGATGCGGTTTTTCTTTTATTTCTCTTTCTCTTTCTCTTTTTTTGGGTTTTTTTACCTCTTTTACCGCGACGAGTTGTACGTTTACCTCCATTTGTTGGTACTACTACTTCTTCTTGGCTTTTTCGAGAAAAGGGATTTTTAAACATCGCTTTCGCTCTATCCTTAAAGGTTTTCTTTTCAGAAACATCACACGGTTCTAGTGGTTCCACACTTCCTGTCGTACCACATACTTCACCACCTTTTCCTTTGCCTTTAGGATAGCCCGGTATTACTTCAAGTAGCCCTACAATTTTGTCTGCTTCCTTCTTTGTTATTGTGCTTGTATTTATTATAGAACAATTTGTGTTGTGAACATTAACTACTTTATCGCTACCTTTGGCAAAGCCTAACTCTTCTAAATAGCCCTGCATAAGATTTGAATGTGATACCACGTGTACCGGATTTGGTATGTCTGGACTGTCTGCACCATAAAAATTACTTTTTTTGCTCATATGATAATCAAACCAATTCATAAACTTCTTTAAATTACCATCTTCTTGATAACCTATGTAATTTGGGCTGGTCGTTGGTACAAGTGTAGTATCAATGTCTTCCCTTTCTCCCAGAAAAGGAACATTTTCTATTTGAACCTTTGTTTTAACTTCACATTCGGTTCCGGGTTCATACAAAGTATAGGTATTATCGGATTGTTTAGTATATGTGACTGTAACTACTCCACCTTTCTCTTCCTGATCTGTTTCCCAATCAACTGGATATACAGTTAAACGAATACTTGGCGGCAAGTTTTCAAAAACGACTTTGTCTGATGCGATATGGTCTAAAAATGTTTTAAATTTAACAACCATATGGCTAAATGGTTTTGGATGATTTCCACGCTGTATCTCTTTCTTTAATGGACCTATTCCTAAAAATGTATGTTTTTCTTTCAAAAATGGGGAAATATATAAGTGTAAAGGTGCTGTGGATTGACCATATAATAATACAGCAGTACACCAAGTTCTATATAAACAAGATACAAAAATACTGTTACTATTAAAATTAGTGTTATTGTTAGCCAGAGCAATAGTGTTAGTGATTCCTTCCACGGTCAAACCGGGTTCCATATCTTTTCCAAACCTTTTTCCAGCATTCGCGTTATTACACGAATTAGCGTGGCGTACAAAACGCGTGTTATAATTACCAGTTGGTGTATATGTTCCGTTCATAACATGGTATAGCGATTTGTTAGATTCTGCTTCCATCATATTATACTATAATATTTCAATATATTATAAAAAATAATAAACGAATAAATACATTATAAAAAAAAATATATAAATGTCTAAACCGATGTTTCGATACACTTTCAGAGGAAAGACATAGTGCTTTTGAACGATTGGTTGATAATATGACTATGGAAAATATCGATAAGTATTTGAAACTGAATGTTGCGAAAATAAAGGAATCTGTCCAAGAAGTTGTCGAATTGTCCGAATAATCTGAATGTTATTATGAAATTCAGATTATTTACTGCTTACTTTTTTGATGCTGTTTTTCTTTTCTTTCTCTTTCTCTTTCTCTTTTTTTGGGTTTTTTTACCTCCTTGTGCTGCTTGTGATGATTCAATTTCACCTTTGATTACAGCTATAACATCATTATCTTTTTGACTCTGTATTGTGGTTGCTATTAGACCTCTATTAACGAGGTTGGACGAAAACTTATCACCATCATCAACATATTCAAACATATGGTTTTTATCAGAATCGAAAGTGGACTTTTTTTTACTCTTTTCAGTCATTTCTCCATGTATTATTTCCAATAATTCGGTTGTAGCAAATACTTCACCTTCTATAATATGAGAACCCTGTACGTTTTGTAGATCCTCTGTTTTATCAAAAATAATCTTTATATATTCTTTAACTTTAGGTTCAAGTTTGCCGAAAGCATCCTTAAAACGCTGCATGTGTACAGCTGCTTTTTTTGTATCTTTGTCTTCTTTATATTTAATTATCTTATGTAATTGATGGATGATATTCTCGACTTCCCCGCGATGAGATTTGCCTCGCAAGAACTCCATTAATCCACCCTTTTGTGTTTTTCTATAGTTTTTCTTACTTTGTTTTTTCTGTGTTTTACCCTGTTTATCGATTTTCATTCTATAATATTTCATTATATTATAAAAAATAATAAACGAATAAATACATTATAAAAAAAAATATATAAATGTCTAAACCGAGTTATATTACAAATGAGTGATACGTATCAAACTCGAATCCCAATTCATCTAGATATCATAAAAAAACTCGATGGATTTATAACAAATAGTAGAATACCTCATCTCTTGTTTCACGGATCTTCAGGAACAGGAAAAAAAACCCTGGTTTATGATTTCGTAAGTAAGATATACAATGGAGACAAATCGAAAATAAGAACAAATGTGATGTATGTGAACTGTGCTCATGGAAAAGGGATTAAATTTATACGCGACGAATTAAAATTCTTTGCTAAAACCAATATACAGGGAACCAAGGGTATTCAGTTTAAAACCATTGTTCTGTTTAATGCGGATAGTCTAACAATCGATGCTCAATCCGCAATGAGACGTTGTATCGAGTCATTTAGTCACAATACCCGTTTTTTTATTGTGGTTGAGAATAAACATAAAATGTTGAACCCCATTTTGTCGAGATTTTGCGAAATATACATTTCTGATAATGTAGATGATGACGGTAAATTACAAAACCTCCATCAGTATCATTTAGAACAAATATATGGGAAAGATGAACAAAAAATAAAATGGTTCGCAGATACGATAGGAAATAGTCTTGATAAAACCGAAATAGAATGGATGCGAATGGCGACTACATTATATGAGAATGGTTATTCTGGTATCGATTTCATCGAATGGTTAAAAGAGACAGATTTAGTTTCAAAAGACGATGTATTTGAAACCGTAATGTATTTTCACAAGATTAAATCCGAATATAGAAATGAGAAACTATTATTATTCACCATATTTCTTTTCATAAAAAAGTTGTTCCGTTCGTTATAAATACAAAAATGTTTTAGAGAGATTATGTAAATGGATGATTTTGTGATTTCTAACTTACACGAATCGCGTAATGAGTGGTGTAGTCGATTGGTGAGTATAATGACGCCTTTGGTAGAAGAGGGTTTACGTTCTATTTTTGACGAAGCGTGGAAAATCTGTGCTGATTCAGATGAGATGAACAAATATTTAATGACGTTTCAGAATTTGATTTCTAGAATTCCCAAATGGAATGAGGTAATTATTGAAGAGGAACGAAAGCGTATTATTGAACGTTCTGGATGTAATTATTTAGAGGATTTGATTACGTGTGTTCATATCATTCAATTAAAAGTGCTTACGTGTATTCGTGTGGGCAATAAGCAGAAAAAAATAGACATTGCGATCCCCAAATTAGACCCATTTATTCATCGTATCTATATTCAGACGGCTAGAAAGGTTTATCAAAACGTATATTTATTCGAGAAGAATATTGCCCCCATGGCGATTCAAAAGAACGCGCGTGAATTAGAAATGATTATACAAGAGGCAGTTATGAATACTATTCGTGAGAGTGTGCCTACTGAAGCCATTATCCGTGCCTATATGGATGAGAATGAAGAGCAAGAAGAGGAAGTTACGATTGAGGCGATTGAAGAGCCCGAGATATCAGTACAGGATTTGGAAAACAAGGAACAAGAAGAAAAACATACAGAAGAAGATGAACCCGTAACAATGACTCCTGCTATAAAAAATATGGATGACGAAAAGGTTGTTACAAAACTAACATTCAATGACTTGGACAGTGCTATGTCTTCTGATAATCAGGAAGAGATTATTGAGGCACCCAAGACATTAGAACGGCTAGAAGATATTAGTGTTTCGCGTTCTCTTGAACGTAAGATGATGGAGGAGGAAGAAGAAGATGATGATGACCGTATTCAAATCCATACAGATACAATGGATTTGACTGGATTTGATTTATTAGATGAACCCAATAAAACAGATATTGAAAGTGCGAACATTGTATTAGAATCAGAGGAATTATATTAGAATCCGGAATTTATATTTATGAAATTTAACATAAACATAAATTGATACGTATATATATTATATTATAATATACAATGGAAGACCAAATATTCAAAAAAAGAAAATCCATAAAGGTACATCCAGACATAAAACGAACGAGACAAGATACATTGTTTTATTGCGGCGATTGCTATAAATCGATAACAAAACAAGGTTGTGTCGTAATATTTTATTGTAATAAATGTAAATTAAAATTATGTGTGAATTGTTTTGATGACTCGGGAAAATGTGGGAATTGTTTGGGTGAACTCTGTCGATTTGAGAAGTGCGTCAGTGTAGACGTACCAGATACTCTGGATGATTTTGTTGAGATTAAATCGGAAAAAAAGAGGTGGTGGTGTGTTAATTTTAACCGATAGTGTCGAATAGTTCTTTTTCGTGAAGTCCGCCTAATATAATCGGAATTTTTTGGTGTATATTTTTAGGAAAAGGTATATCTAAAATACTGATACTACCATTTGACGAAAACCCCCCTCCAATATGAAAGATATGTGCGAACGGATATCCTTCATATAACAATCGTATTTTTCCAGAGGTATCTTTTTTATTCGCAGGATAGGCAAATACCCCACCTTTGATAACGGTTCTGTGTCCATCTGCCGCCATACATCCCACCCAACGGCAAGAATATTTATCATCGATGCATTTATCCACGAATTTCTCATATCGTGTGTCCAACCATGTTTTTTTACTGGATTCATTTATAGAATATATCCCCCCTTTTGATTTAATTCTGATATTGTCATGTAACAAATCAAATTGTTGTCTCTTATTGGAATATTGATAAAAACGTAATGTATCATTATGTGCTACTAAATATTGTGTCGCTGCGCCATAAATACTATATCCAGATGCTACAATATTATGACCATTTGTGATTGTTCCGTCATCATTGTATTTATAGATACAAAAAATGGTTCCGGTTGTTATATTCGCATCGATATTGGATGAACCATCCAATGGGTCATAGCAAACAAGATAGGGTGCGTTTTTAAATCCAGTTTCACATAAGGTATCTTCTTCTTCTGAACCAATTGTTCGTACCTGTTCACATTTCATTAATATATCCATTAAAATAGCGTTTGATATAAGATCCATTGTTTTCACATCATCTCCTGAATTATTGTTATGTTCAGTAATATTACCCAATGAAATAGAATTAGCATCTCGCATTACAGTGGCTATTTCTATAAATCCCTTTTCTAATAATTTAACAATTTCCATTACTGGCTAATATAATATAGACATATTCCAATTAATAGCAAAAATATGCGTTTATTTGGGAGTGTAAAATTGATAGGCTTTTTGTTAAACCTTCATAATCATATATACAAACGATTTAATACGAAAATGCCTTATTGTTCAACTGGAGCAGTTCATCATTCAGGAGTGGGAAACGAGAAGGAACTTGTAGCATTGCTTAATGCGACAACTACGTTAAATATCAATCAGCATATTTCAGGCAAGAGTGGGTCAGATGCGTTGTTATGGAGACATTTAGGGGGCACACAGCAGAAGGCGGATTGTGATGTGGTTTCTGGAGAACATACATATGATGTCTCGGTGAAGCATCACGATAGTTCAGGAGGAACATTTGATTGGATTAACACATCGAAACTGACGGAGTTTAATCACGAGATTGCTGGTGTAATTAAGCCTAGAGTGGCGGAATATAAAGAAAAATACAAGGAGTGTAAGGAAGTTACCAAGGAGATGCGTTCAGAGATGGAGGAAGTCTTTAATGGCGCATTTGAGCATATTACGAGTGACCAACTCAAGGAACTATTTGGTTCACTATACACGAAATATCCCGACTATGTCTTGATTAATGACCGGGCAAAGGAGCGTTTGGTCATGTATCACAAAACGGACAATTTCAAGGAGTTCGTGGGATATGGTGATTGGGAATATTACTTGAAAAAGTCACGTGCGAAGACGAGCCGTATGGTGTGTAGGAGAAAGGATGGTGTAGAAGTGAACACCAATTTGCGTATCCGTTTGGTTCTAAACAACGGGGTTAATGCTCTTGTTGGGTTGAGTGAGAAAAACAAGTGTTCAATTCCTTGTCTAAAGATACAACAAGACCGGGTAAATGTCTTATTAGATGGGTTGACTGACCCCATTATCGACAAGGTTGAGCAAAAGGTAGAACCGAGAAGCAGTAGTCCCGATGCGGAACTGTTGCTCGATTTAATGGGAAGATAAAAACAAAAAAACAAAAAAGGAAAAAAACAAAAACATACATTAGTTGGTTGATTCAATATTACATCTTTTTTTTTATTGGAATCTAGATTTCACAATTTCGACAACCTCTTTATTGGAATCATTTAATAGACATTTTCTTTCTAAATTAACACAAGCACTTCCAGTAGTTCCAGAACCACACATTGGGTCTAGAACAACATCTTCCTTATCAGTGCTAATTTCGATTAATCGTTCCAATAGTTTCACTGGTTTCGCAGTTGGATATTTTCGCCCTTCCGAGCCTTGACTAATAGAATGTATATCGTCCCATAGGTCTGTGCATGGTTTTCCCGGGTTCTCAATCAAATAGATTTTTTTGTATAGTTTTCCCCCGATTTTTTTAGGAAAATGGAGACGGTTCTCACTTTCTAGTTTTTCCAAAGCGGATTTCGAAATACGCCATCCAGAAGTGGGATTGAAAGTGAATCCATTCGATTGGAATTCATACATATATCCTTTTTTCGTATTTTCGGTCACTAGGTGTCCGAGTGAATAATTACCACGTTCATCCTCGTTTTTAAACGAATTTTTCAAATAGGTGGGGTCTTTTTCTTGTAACACTAGGTTGAATTTCGCCTTTTCTTTGAACGTGCATTTAAATATCACATCAATTGTAGCACCGAGTTTATTTTTCACATTGTTTTTTGACCGGCATTTTTTCCAAAATATAGGGGCGACAACTTTAAAATGCTTGGCCAAAACCATTTGCGGAATTAACATGCATGCTGCGGAGATATGAAAATATAGAGTTCCATCGGGTTTTAATACGCGTTTTAGGTCAGTAATTGTATCATTAATAAACGCTTCATAAGATGCGTCATCCCATTTATCGCCAAATCCGACATCCGAATCGATACTCATCGTATAATTTCGGTCAGAATTAAAGGGAGGGTCTAGATAGATCATCTGAACAGAGGTGTTTGGAAGGGTTTTCACATATTCCTTACAAGACTGAATAGTTAAAGATACACGGTCGTGAATTTGTTCGACATTTTGCGTGGTATTCTTGACTATTAATTTTTTAGACGGCATAGTTGATTTAATAAAAAATAAGTATATATATTTAAATCAATTTTGTAATTAGATAATAGGTTGTGATATACACAATCTCTCTTATCAAGTCGGGGATGTTCGATTGGATTTCATAAGAGACAAGTGTAGTAGGACATTTGTAACCATTTTGTAGATTATTTTGTTCTCACATTTAGTGAAATTATCGGTATATGGAACCGAGATACGATTGTTCATCAAAATATGGATTCTCATTTTAATCGCATTCGAAATTTTACGATGTGATGTCTCATTTAACACGCATTTATTCTTACACGTGCATAATTCATTCAAGTCGCGGTCTATAAATTGGTCGATAATAGCGTCGATTCGCTTGTGGTATGAAGTCATGTTCAATAATTTTTTTATATATATTCATTACAAAATAATTTGTATCAATTTTTTAATGCGTTATAACTGTATTCAAAAAATACGATTTTAACATATATTTAGGAAAAAAAGCTATGGAAGAGGTATTTATTATAACGACTATTATTACCGTTTCTTTTTGTTTATCGAAGTTCATCGAGTATAAGTATATTTCCGACGATGTAAAGCCTTTGAAGGATATTGTTCGTGACTGTCTATTGGTTTTGATGAGTTCTGTTTCTGGAAGTTATTTTTACTTTTATTTTCAAACGTCTATTCGTGATTTCTTCAACGTCGTGACGGAGACCAAGGTTTTAAACACCGCTACTACCCAGGTATTTACGGACAACCCAACTTTTTAAAGGAAGGGTTTCTCTTTAGTTTCGATTTCACTAGTCGCTTTCCCCCCCTCCTTTTCGTATCCATCGCCTTCTTCCTCTCGTATGCTAGTTGAGAGACCAATGTCTGTGCCTGCCCCCGTAGTATGGGTTTGTAATTATCCATTTTGTTATCTTTATCGTATTGTGATAAAGATAAAAAGTCTTTCAATTTTATACGTTTATCCCAAA
>Ga0209664_1000063_pt1 | contig 95213 bp, 64 predicted proteins | sample SaaInlV_150m_DNA_FD_184668 | JGI IMG/M metagenome (GOLD analysis project Ga0209664, IMG submission 184668) | Marine microbial communities from expanding oxygen minimum zones in the Saanich Inlet - Saanich Inlet SI073_LV_135m_DNA (SPAdes) (version 2) | ecosystem: Environmental > Aquatic > Marine... | reverse complement strand
ATGTTACACTAAACTGGTCTACCAGTGGAACGGGATCGTTCGTTAATCCAAATGTAACAAGACCTATTTATATACCAGGACCAGGAGAAATAGGACCAGTAACACTCACTATGATTGCTTCTAATATAATTAATTGCGATTCCATAGATGAAATGATATTAACTATTCGTCCAGTATATGAAATGCCCACATCCATAACTGTATGTTTTTATGATTCTGTATTTGCACAAGGGCAATGGAGATATGTATCAGGGACCTATTATGACACCCTAATGTCTCAATATAATTGTGATAGTGTGATAGTAACTAATTTAACAGTAAGGCCAAAAGTTGATAGAGACTTTGTAATAAGTACAAATGACAGTATATGTAGACTAGAGACAGTAAATTTCACATCTACTGGCTCGGCTAATCTTACTAACTGGTTATGGGACTTTGGAGATGGTACAACTTCCAATGATATGAATCCCGTACACCAATATGATACAACAGGAAACTTTACAATAGTTTATCACTACACCGATGATAATGGTTGCTCCGATTCAGCCACAAGAAATGTAAGAGTCTTTGACCTTCCTGATGTTTCGTTCTCAATAACAATGGCAGATGCATGTGTGAATACTGTAGTAACATTCCAAGGAAACTCTAATTCAAATATATCTCTATGGGAGTGGGATTTTGATGATGGTAATACTGGTTTGGGGCAAAATATAAGCCATCAATATACTACGTGGGGAAATATATATCCCATATTAACCGTAACAGATATAAATGGTTGTAGCCAATTTGCAACAGATGAGATAAATATTGCTGAACCCCCAGTAGCGGACTTTTCGTATTCTCCTGTTGTATGTGATAGCATGCAGTTCACGGATTTATCCACTAGTCCAGCTGGTTATAATCTTGTACAGTGGTTCTGGGACTTTGGTGATGGCACGGGCACTTCTACATTACAAAACCCTACCTATCAATATCCAAGTAATACCACCCCAGGGGGCGAGGTATTTATGGTAACACTAACTGTTGTTGCTGATAGCAATGGATTTATTTGTAGTGATAGTATAGTTCTACCAGTAACGGTTCCTAGTCTACCTGATATTTTCTACACCTTTACTCCAGATCCAACTTGTTTGGGTGATACGACCTTCTTTTATGGGGAGTCAGGTTTTCCAATCGATGTATGGCAATGGGATTTTGATGATGGTAATTTCTCCAATGATCAGGATGCTACTCATATATTCACCACCACTGGTGATTATGAAGTTGTGTTAACCATAACCGATACTAATTTATGTCAAAACACCTTAGTGGATACTGTAAGGGTAAATGATATTCCAACTGTAAGCTTTACGATGAGCGATAGCGTAAGCTGTCATGGTAACCAGATAGGTTTTACCTCAACGGTAAGTTCAAATGTAGAGACTTGGTACTGGGACTTTGATGATGGAAGTTTTAGCAATGATCAGAATCCTGTACATTACTTCCCACAGGGAGGTAACTACAATGTAAGTTTAACCGTAACTGATTCTGCTGGTTGTTCTGCTACCTTTACTGATGATGTTCTTATATTACCTGGTCCAACTGCTGACTTTAGTTATCAAAACATAACATGCTCCTCTGTTTTATTCACAGATTTAAGTACTGCACCAACAGGTTATACTGTTACTGAGTGGTTATGGGACTTTGGCGATGGTTTTACCTCTAATATTCAAAACCCTTCACATAGTTATAGCTTGGGTATAGGTATCTATGATGTTACTTTGATAGTAACTGCAGATTCTTCTAATTACTCTTGTCAGGACACCATAGTACAAACGATATACACACCTGGTTTACCCTCAGTATTTTTCACCTGGACACCAGAGCCCACCATGTTGGGTGATCTCACTAGTTTCTTTGGCACCTCAGGTAATACTATTATAGATTGGTACTGGGACTTTGGTGATGGTAATTTTGCCACCACCCAGGATGCTACGCATACATTTGCCACCGTTGGTAGTTTTACAGTAGAGTTAACAGTAACAGACATTGATGGTTGTCAGAACTCTGTTATCCATCAGGTAACCGTTACTAGTATTCCTGAATTGGATTATAGCTGGAATTATAGTTGTGAAGGATCCCCTGTACAGTTTACAGTTTTAGATCCTCCAACGGATTTACCAGCTGTTGTTAGTTTCTCATGGGACTTTGGTGATGGAGGCATAAGCGATCAACAGGATCCTGAACATGTCTATGTTACCTCAGGCACTTACAATGTTTCCCTAACAATTATCGACACCATGGCTGCGACTAATACTGTGGTAAAACAAATAACAGTAAACCCATTACCTATTTCACTGTTTTCCATAGGATCACAGACCTGTCAGGGTAATGATGTTTCGTTTACGGATTATAGTACTACTCAGACTGGTTATATTACGGAGTGGTTTTGGGACTTTGGCGATGGTAATACCCAGACTGTTATTTTCCCTAACTCTGGAGATGTTACCCATCAGTATGCTGCCACAGGTAACTATATAGTTACTTTAACCATAACCAATTCTGATAGTTGTAGCAATAGTTCACAAAATAGTGTAACAATATTGTCCTCACCAACGGCCATGTTTACAAATACAGAAGGTTGTCAGAGTACCCCGATTGATTTTACGGATCAATCCACACAAAATGGAGGAGGTTCTATTATAAGCTGGGCTTGGGACTTTGATGATCCAGGCTCTGGTTCTGATAATACTTCCACACTCCAGAACCCCACACATTTATTTTCTTCCTCAGGAAGTTTTGATGTATTATTAGTTGTAGAAAATGTAAACGGTTGTATTGATTCCATTACCATGAGTGTAACTGTTGAGGATAACCCTGAGGTTGACTTCACATGGGATAATGCGTGCGTTGACGCGGATGTAGAGTTCACATCTGATTATACAGGTGGTGATGCTACTTACTCATGGACCTTTGGAGATGGAGGTACTTCTAACCTTCCAAATCCTACCTATAGTTATACAACTCCTGGTGATTATACAGTAACACTTACCATTACTACTACACTTGGATGTGTTGCAAGTTCTAGTCATACTGTTGAGATTCATCCTTTACCAAATGCAAACTTTGCTCACACTGGTCCTGCATGTTTGAACCAGGAAGTAGAGTTTACCAACCTAAGTACTTCTCCCAATGGTACTATAGATACCTGGGTTTGGGACTTTGGTGATGGTACTACCGTTACCATAAATGCACCTGATAGTCCTGATGTAACACATCTTTATGCCAATGATGGCACCTTTGATGTTGTATTAACGGTTACTGATGTTGAAGGTTGTGAGAGTTCGGTTACCAAGCAGGTAATAGTTGTAAACAGTCCGATAGCAGACTTCACCTATGATGAGAGCTGTTATAATGAGCCTGTTATATTTACCGATATAAGTACTACGAACTCGGGAACAGATATACAGAGTTGGTATTGGGACTTTGGCGATCCTGCCAGTGGTACCAATAACACCTCTAATTTACAAAACCCATCACATGTATTCACATCTCCTGGTACCTATACAACCACATTGATAATAGTATCAACTTTTGGTTGTTCAGATACTACTACCAAGGATGTTGAGGTTGAAGAACTTCCATTTGCTGAGATAGGTATGTTGGATGATTCAATATGTTTGGGAGAGTTGGCAGAGTTCACCGGTACAGGTAGTGATATATCCACCTGGTATTGGGAGTTTGGCGATGGCGGTACTTCCATAGAGCAGAACCCGAGTTATATGTATGCTCAGACAGGCATTTATATAGTAAGTTTAACTGTAACTGGAACCGGAACTGACCAATGTACTTATACAACCGATACAACCATAACAGTAAATGATGCCCCACAGGCTGACTTTAGTTATGAAAACACATGTTTGGGAGATAGCACTTACTTTACCGATTTAAGTTATAGTCAGTATGGATTTATAAATGAATGGTTATGGGACTTTGGCGATGGTAGCACAAGTACCTTGGAAGATCCTTCACATGTTTATTTAACCAATGATGATTTTGAGGTTACCTTGATAGTAACTGATAACTTTGGATGTTCAGATACACTAAGTCAATGGATTCAGGTATTTGATTCTCCTAATCCATCATTTTTATGGGATCAGGTATGTGATCCAGTAGGTCAGGTTAATTTCTTTGATCAGAGCACCCCTGGTTTGGATAACTCACCCATTGTTGGATGGGAGTGGCATCTTGATGATGGTTACTTCTCCACCGAGATAGATCCTAGTTATATTTATAGTATTATTGATACATGTTATACGGTAACCCTAACCGTAACCGATAATAATGGATGTTATAGCACTGATACTAACACACAGGTATGCTTACATGGTGAGCTTGAGGTTGACTTTACCACTGATGTAGTTTGTGAGAATCAAAGTACATTGTTTACAGCCACCTACTCACCTGGTAGTGATTCTGTAGCCTCTTATAGCTGGAACTTTAATGATGGTACACCAATAGTTAGTACTTATTATGATACTATCACACATATATTCCCCAATGCAGGTATGTATATTGTTGAATTAACAGCTGTAGATACCAATGATTGTGTTGCCACGATTTATAAGGAGGTAATGGTAGATTCTTTACCAACTGCACAGTTCACTTATGAGCAGGGTAGCTGTGAGAATCCTACAGAGTTCACCGACATTAGTTTGGGAGGTGGGGAGTTTATTCAGAGTTGGTATTGGGACTTTGGTGATTTAACCTCTTCTGATAATACCTCTACTTTGCAGAATCCAACTCATATGTATCCACCCAATGATTCAACTTATACAGTTAAGCTTGTTATAACGAACTTTAATGGATGTATGGATTCCATAGAGCAGCAGGTTTTTGTTGATCCATGTTTGATTGCAGACTTTATTATTCCTGATACTGCTTGTGCTAGGTATGAGATGTGTTTTAGAGACACCTCTAACGTTGCCAGCTCAACTACCCAGGTATCAGAATGGCGTTGGGACTTTGGCGATGGCACCACATATAATTACACCACCTATGATGAGTATGTTTGTCATACATTTTCTCAGGCAGGAGATTATCCTGTTGAGCTTGTCATATTAGCCAACATTGGAGGTACTACCTATAGTGATACTGTAACTAAGATAGTAAGAGTAAATCCGACACCTGTAGCTATTATGGATTATACCAATGGATGTTTTGGAGATACTACTATGTTCTTTGATGCTTCTGCTAGTTATGGAGCACCTATTATTTATCACCATTGGGATTTGGGTGATCCAAACACCAGTGTTGATACTTCATTGATGCAGGATACCATGTATGTATATCCTGATTATGGTGCTTACTATCCAGAGCTTATAGTTCAAAATGAGTTCACATGTAGTGATACCATAGGAGATACCATAACTATTTACAAGTTACCAACTGCTGAGTTTAGTTTTGAGGAGCAGTGTATGAGTTACTATACTTACTTCACGGATGAATCCACCAATGATAGTTCTTCCATCTCAGGTTGGTATTGGGACTTTGGTCATGGTACATTCCCTGGGGATACTTCCATAGATCAGGATCCTGTATTTATTTATGATACTATAGGAGTCTACACTACGAGTTTAATAGTAACAGATGCCAATGGTTGTATTGATAGTACTAGTCATGATATTGATATATGGCCCATACCACAGACTAACTTTGTTATAATAGACACTAACCAACAGGGTCAGATTTATCTTGATAACCTATCACAGGGTGCTATTGATTACTATTGGGACTTTGATTATAATTATGGAGTTAGTACAACAGAGAAGAGTCCGATACATCAGTATGAGGTTGATGGCAATTATGATATTATGCTTGTTAGTTACAATGAGTATAACTGTCCTGATACGATGCATCAGGTTTATGATTTATTATTTAGAAACTTATTTGTTCCCAATGCATTTATTCCTTCCTCTTCAGATCAAGAGCTTAGGACTTTCTTGCCAAAGGGTATAAACTTACGATCCTATAAGATAGAGGTCTATAGTTCTTGGGGTAACCGTGTATTTGAATCAACGGAGCTCAATGATGGAGCGCCGGCTGAGGGTTGGGATGGTACTTACAAGGATGAGCCTTTACCTACAGGTTCTTATATATGGCGTATAAGTGCTGTATTTGAGGATGGTGAGTACTGGAAGGGTACTGATAATGGTGATGGTAATACTGGTACTAGTGGAACCATAACATTGATAAGGTAATTTTATCTAGGGAGGATATGGCTATGAATAAAAAAGAAAAAACAACATCAACGATGATAGAAATAATACAAACCACTAAGAGATCACCTTTTGCATTATTGCTTACGATGGTATTTTTAGTTTCCATGTTTTTATTTCCAACTACTAGTAAGTCACAGGATTTGGATTTCTCACAATATTATAACAATCCCACTTATTATAATCCTGCTTATGTTGGGTTAACCATGGGATTAAAGTCTCGTCTTAATTATCGAAGGCAGTGGACTGGATTGTCAGGTGATTATCATTCCTATAGTTTTAGTGCTGATATAGCAGAGCGTAGTTTACCTGGAGCTGGTGGTATTGGTATAATTGCCAATCAGTCCTTGGCAGGCAAGGGAGTTTTAAAGACCAACACCATAGGTATAATGCCTAGTGTTCGTATACCCATAAGCAAGAATGCTATTTTTCAGTTGGGAGCATTGGCCAGTGTTGTTACTCAGCAGTTGAATTGGGATAATTTGGTATTTTCGGATCAGTTGGATCCACGCTGGGGGAATATTTATCCCACTAATTTTCCTGGTGCAGCCAGGGATAAGGTATCCTTTCCTGATTTTAGTTTTGGTGGTATTTTCCAGTTTAAGCCCAGTGATGATTTGGAGGGTACTATTGGCGCTGCTGTTCATCATTTAACTACTCCTAATCAGAGTTTTTTCGAGGTTAACGCCAAGTTACCCAGGAAATATGTTTACAATCTTGATTTTATAATTACCATACGAGAGGATCAGGGATATTATTCGAAGCGACAGGGATTTAAGTTAAATCCTGGTATGATGGTACAGCATCAATCAAGTATGTTGTTGTATACTTTGGGTATGAATATTTATATGTCCAATGTTTATTTGGGTATATGGTATAGGAACCAGACATTGGAGTATGATGAGTTTAGTACGTTCACTGCCATGGCGGGATTAAATATTCCCTTTAATGAGCAATGGCGTATGAAGGTAATGTATAGTTATGAGATGAATATAAACTCCAATCAGAACTTCACTGGTCCATCCCATGAGATAAGTTTGATATTTGAGTTTGATGACATTGGTTTGATACAAAAACGTTCAGGGGGATTTATGGCTCCATCAAGCAAACGATCAAATAGCCCAATTGAATGTTCACCATTCTAGAAAAATTATACACCTTCTGTATTTATTCAATATCAAATGGATAATTAAAACAAGTTAAATGAAAAATTTGAATATTATATTAGTTATACTATTTGCTATTTTCTCTGAAGCTATTATTGCCCAGGACACTTTAAAGGAAGTAAATCTTAAAGAAATTTGGACTGAGTATAAGTTTATGAGTAGATCTGTTAGAGGTATTAACTCCCTTAAAAATGGAAAAGATTATACAGTTATTAAGAAAGGTAGTTTGATTGTATATGATTATAAATCTGGAGATTCAATTACAACTTTAATAACACCAGATAATTTGATTCCCGAAGGAAGTGATCAACCAATACGTCTAAGATCATTTTCAATGAGTAATGATGAAACCAGATTTCTTATTCCAACTTCAACCGAGTCCATTTACAGACATTCAACAAAGTCAGACTATTATGTTTTTGACATAAATTCTAAAAAACTCACAAGGCTATCTGAAAACGGAAAACAATCACTTGCTGATTTCTCTCCTGATGGAACAAAAGTTGCGTTCGTAAGAGATAATGATATTTATATTGTTGATCTCAATACAGGTAATGAAAAACAAATTACCACTGACGGTAAACGTAATCATATAATTAATGGAACTTGCGATTGGGTTTATGAAGAGGAATTTAGCTTTACTAAAGCATTTTTTTGGTCACCAGATGGCAGTAGAATAGCTTTTTATAAATTTGATGAAAGTGATGTAAAAGAATACACGATTGAATACTATGGTAATTTATATCCAAAATGGGAGACATATAAATATCCAAAGGCAGGGGAGGATAATTCTGTGGTAGGCATATATGTATATGCATTGGATAATGGCTATATCTCAACTATGCCGCTGGGAGAAAATACGGATATCTATATACCAAGGATAAAATGGACCAAAAATCCAGAAATACTTTCAATCCAAAGGCTAAACAGACTTCAGAATCATTTGGAAATTTTGATAGCAGATTCACGTAATGGGGATAGCTATGTAATGTACTCCGAAAAGAATGAATTTTATATTGATATTACTGATAATTTAACTTTCCTTGAAAACAAACAGCAGTTTCTCATAACTTCCGAACAAGATGGTTATAACCATATTTACCTTTATAATATGGATGGCTCCATGGAAAAACAACTTACTTCGGGGAAATGGGATGTTACAAATATTTATGGCTGGAATCCCAAATCAAAGATTGTGTATTACCAGTCAGCTGAATTATCACCACTTGACAGAGACATTTATAAGGTAAACCTCAAAGGAATAAGAACTAAAATATCACAAGAGGAGGGTACCAATGATGCAGATTTTAGTAACAATTTTAAATTTTATATAAGCAATTTTTCGACCATTGGAGTACCACCTATCTACACTGTAAATGATAACAAGGGCAAAGTGCTTAGGGTTCTAGAAGATAATAAAAGACTAAAAGAAAGATTGGCTAAATATGAAATATCAAAACCTGAGTTTTTTACATTCTCAACACCTGAGATAACTCTTCCTGATGGTAAACAGGTTGAACTAAATGGTTTTAAGATCTTGCCATATAACTTTAACCCAGATAAGGAATACCCTGTATTGGTAACTATATATGGAGGACCGGGTTCCCAGACGACTACCAACTCATGGGGTGGCTTTAACTACATGTGGTATCAAATGCTTGCAGAGAATGGGATTATGGTGGTAACTGTAGATAATAGAGGTACTGGCGCAAGGGGAGAGGTTTTTAAAAAAATGACATATCTAGAGCTTGGCAAGTATGAAACACTGGATTATATAGAGACCGCAAAATATTTAGGCAATCTAACATATGTAGATAAGAATAAAATTGCCATCTTTGGATGGAGTTATGGTGGATTTATGGCAAGTAATGCGCTGTTTCAAGGGGCAGAGTATTATAGCACAGCAATAGCCGTTGCACCTGTTACCAATTGGAGGTATTATGATAATATTTATACCGAGAGGTTTATGAGGAAACCACAGGATAATCCTGATGGATATGATAATAACTCACCCATAAATCATGTGGATAAGCTAAAAGGTAATTATCTATTAATTCATGGTGACGCTGATGATAATGTACATCCTCAAAATTCCATGGATCTTTTTACGGCTTTGGTAAAAGCAGATAAACAGTTTGACTTCATGCTATATCCAAACAAAAATCATAGCATTTATGGTGGAAATACTCGTTATCATCTGTACACTAAAATGACTAACTTTTTATATGAGCATCTCCTTGATTGATTGCATTTAGTAAATACGTTTATCGAGGCAATATTTCAGTCACTGTTAACTATTGAATTATTTGTTCAAATAAAAAAAAGTATTATTTTTGCCACCCCTTGATTAATTTTAACTAACAAAGAAAGAGGTATAAACTATGATCATCATTCCAGTTAAAGAAGGTGAGAATATAGACAGAGCTTTGAAGAGATTCAAACGTAAATTTGAGAAAACAGGTGCAATGAGAGAACTGCGTGCCCGTCAAAAGTTCGACAAACCATCAGTGGTTAGACGCGAACAAAAACTCAAAGCAATTTACGTTCAACAGCTACGTCAAGCCGAAATGGGCTAGTAAGCTCAGAAAGGGAAATTCACAAGAAGAAATTTTGTAAACGAGGTAATTTTTATTATCTTTGGTACAGAGTTTCTTCTTTTTTTTATCCTACTAAATGCTAGCTAACCAGTTCATATCCTATCTATCCAAAGAGAAACGTTACTCATCACATACTGTAGAAGCTTATCAGAATGATATGACTTTGTTTTCAGAGTTCATAAGAAGAGAGTTTGAGTTATCCGACCTTTCCAAGGTAAATCAAGATGTAATCCGTTCTTGGATGGTAACAATGATTGATGATGGAGTTTTACCAACTACTGTTAATAGAAAAATAAGTACTTTAAAATCTTTTTATAATTATTTAATAAAGGTGAATATAGCTGCAGAGAATCCTGCACGGTTAATCAGGTCTGTAAAGAAACCTCATAAACTACCGCTTTATTATAAAGAGAATCAGATTGATGAATATTTGGATAAGTTTTCAGAAGATTTAGAGTTTTCAGAATTAAGAGACATTTTAGTGATCCAACTTTTATATTCCACTGGAATTAGACGTGGTGAGCTTATTGGTTTAAAAGATTCTGATATTGATCTCAAGGCTAGAACCTTAAAAGTTTTGGGTAAAAGAAATAAGGAAAGGCTAATTCCAATATCTTCCGTTTTAGTATCTATACTTAACAACTATCTTTCGTCAAAGGATAAAATATTTACATCAAATTCATTAAGTGAATATTTAATTATTACGGACAAAGGAAAAAAATCATATCCCAAATTAATTTATAGAATAGTAAATAAGGAGTTGGCAGGTTTAACAGGAGCAGTAAAAAGCCCGCATGTATTGAGGCATACTTTTGCCACACACATGTTAAACAATGGAGCTGATTTAAATTCCATTAAAGAATTGCTTGGGCATGCAAATTTAAATGCTACCCAAATTTATACTCACAACACAATAGAGAAATTAAAAAAAGTTTACAGTGATGCCCATCCGAGGGCGAAAATTAAATAAAGGAGGTTAATATGAAAGTAAGCATTAAGTCATTGCACTTTAAATCAGATTTAAAATTGGACCAATTTATTGAGAAGAAAGTTGGAAAGTTATCAGGCATTTATGAAGGTGTACTTGCATCAGAGATTACCTTGAAGGTTGATAAGGCAGAGACAAAGGAAAATAAAATTGCCGAGATCAGGTTGCAGATACCTGGTTATGATTTATTTGCAAAGAAGCAGAGCAATTCATTTGAAGAAGCCACAGACACTGCTGTTAACGCACTCAGAAAGCAGCTTGAAAAACATAAAGGAAAGTTTAAAAAATAATTAAGTTTTTTTTCTATTTTCTTTGGTTATTAAATCTAAAGTATATATTTTTGCAGACCTTTTTAAGCAGGGGTCTGCTTTTTTTTGCGGGCAAGCGTTCTGAAAGTATTGATTTATCAGGGTTTTTGATTAATTACAATGTTAGTAATTAGCCACCATAGCTCAGCTGGTAGAGCAGCTGATTTGTAATCAGCCGGTCGGCGGTTCGAGTCCGTCTGGTGGCTCAATACATCAAAATTTTGATTACCCGGGGAGATACCGAAGCGGTCAAACGGGGCAGACTGTAAATCTGTTGGCTCAGCCTTCGGAGGTTCGAATCCTCCTCTCCCCACACTCTGAGTGTATCAGGTATAAGCTTTGTATTTAAAGTTTTAAATGCGAAATGTATACCTGAAACTCTGAAACTTAAGGATTGTAAAAGCGGGAGTAGCTCATCTGGTAGAGCGACAGCCTTCCAAGCTGTAGGTGGCCGGTTCGAGCCCGGTTTCCCGCTCAGTGCTTTTGCCGGGGTAGCTCAGGGGTAGAGCGCTTCCTTGGTAAGGAAGAGGTCACGAGTTCAATTCTCGTCCTCGGCTCATTTTTATAAATAGAGAATTACTTTTAATTAAATATGTTTAGATATGGCTAAAGAAAAATTCGACCGTTCCAAACCTCACGTTAATATTGGAACTATTGGACACGTTGACCACGGAAAGACAACTTTAACTGCTGCTATCACACGCTGTTTGACAGACGAAGGTTTGGCAGAATTTGCATCTTTTGACTCAATCGACAACGCTCCAGAAGAAAAAGAAAGAGGTATTACAATTAATACTGCTCACGTTGAGTATCAAACTGCTAATCGTCATTACGCTCACGTTGACTGTCCAGGTCACGCGGATTACGTAAAGAATATGGTTACTGGTGCTGCTCAGATGGATGGTGCTATTCTAGTTGTTGCTGCAACAGATGGCCCTATGCCACAAACACGCGAACATATCCTACTTGCTCGTCAGGTTGGTGTGCCACGTTTGGTAGTATTTATGAACAAAGTTGACCTGGTTGATGACGAAGAGCTCCTAGAGCTTGTTGAAATGGAAATCAGAGAACTATTAAGCTTTTACAAATTTGATGGTGATAATACTCCTGTTATTCAGGGCTCGGCTCTTGGTGGTCTTGAGCAAAAAGCTGAATGGGTAGAAAAAGTTCAAGAACTTATGGCTGCCTGTGATGAGTGGATTCCATTACCAACACGTGATCAAGACAAAGCATTCTTAATGCCTGTTGAAGACGTGTTCTCAATTACTGGTCGTGGAACAGTTGCAACCGGTAGAATTGAAACTGGTATCATCAATAGTGGTGATGCGGTTGATATCATCGGAATGGGTGCTGAAAAATTAAAATCAGTTGTTACAGGTGTTGAAATGTTCCGTAAGATTCTTGATCAAGGTCAAGCAGGTGACAACGCTGGACTATTGTTAAGAGGTGTTGATAAGACAGAAATTAGCAGAGGTATGGTTATTGCTGCTCCTGGTAGCGTAACTCCACATGCTAACTTCAAAGCTGAGGTTTATATCCTCAAAAAAGAAGAAGGTGGACGTCATACTCCTTTTCATAACAAATATCGTCCACAGTTCTATTTTAGAACAACTGACGTAACAGGAGAGATTTTCTTACCAGATGGTGTTGAAATGGTTATGCCTGGGGATAACTTAACAGTAGAAGTTAAGCTTATTACTGAGATTGCCATGAACAAAGGTCTTCGTTTCGCTATTCGCGAAGGTGGACGTACTGTTGGTGCTGGTCAGGTAACAGAAATCATTTAAATAAAATAAGAGGTTATTCTAAGGTATGTGTGGTCTTTGCCATTCATCCTTAGTATAATTTTTCAAACGGGTGTAGCTCAATTGGTAGAGTGGCGGTCTCCAAAACCGTAGGTTGTGGGTTCGACTCCTACCACCCGTGCTAAATTTTTTAAATTACCGAAATGGCAAAATTAGGTATTATTAATTATTTTAAAGTCGTTTACGACGAATGGATGCATAAGGTATCCTGGCCAAGTTGGAGTGAGCTGCAAAATAGTGCTATAGTAGTGTCCGTCGCTTCCCTTATAATCGCAATTATCGTTTATATGATGGATATAACTTTTTCAAGTATTCTTGAAAGATTTTATGGATTGTTTTAATCTGTATAGTCTGTACTTTTTTGACATATATATATAATTATTAACTGTTTTAACTAATCACAAGCGAACCTGTATAATGAGCGAAAAATCAGGAAAAAGATGGTACGTTGTTAGAGCGATCAGTGGAAAAGAGAAGAAGGTAAAGGAATATCTTGAAAGTGAGATTAGTCGTCTTAACCTGCAAGATTTTATTTCTCAGATTCTTATTCCCACCGAGAAGGTCTTTCAAATCCGTAAAGGGAAAAAAGTTAGCAAAGAACGCAATTATTTTCCCGGTTATGTTCTGGTTGAAGCTGAATTGACTGGTGAAATACCTCATATTATTAAAAATGTCCCCGATGTTCTAAATTTTTTAGGTACTAAAGGGAAACCAGAGCCTATCCGTGAAGCAGAAGTGATGAGGATACTTGGTAAAGTTGATGAGCTTGCCGAGATGGGTGAAGAGGTTAATATTCCATTTATAGTTGGTGAATCAGTCACCGTTATAGATGGACCATTTAACAGCTTTAGTGGAGTAGTAGAGGAAATAAATCATGATAAGAAAAAGCTTAAGGTAATGGTGAAAATTTTCGGAAGAAAGACACCTCTTGAGCTTGGATTTATGCAAGTTGAAAAGGAGTAGTTAAAACGAAGTTCTAAATTTTAAACGCTGTTTTAAAATGGCAAAAGAAATTAGTGGATTAATAAAATTACAAATTAGAGGAGGAGCTGCGAATCCTTCACCTCCAGTAGGACCTGCTTTAGGTGCCAAAGGTGTTAACATCATGGAGTTTTGTAAACAGTTTAATGCTCGTACTCAGGATCAAGCCGGTAAGGTTATTCCTGTGATCATTACTGTATATAAAGACAAATCTTTTGATTTTATCATCAAGACACCTCCTGTTGCAGTGCAGATTATGGAAGCCACAAAATTAAAAAAGGGCTCTCCAGAACCTAATCGCGACAAGGTAGCAACAATTACATGGCCACAGATTCAAGTTATTGCAGAAGGGAAAATGAAAGACCTTAATGCATTTACTGTGGAGTCTGCCATGCGAATGGTTGCTGGTACAGCAAGAAGTATGGGTGTGAAAGTTAAAGGGGCATTCCCCTCATAAATTTAGTTAGCAATAAAGTTAATAGGAGAAGAAAATGGCGAAATTTACAAAGAAACACAAAGAAGCTTTAGCCAAATTCGAAATCACTAAAGAGTACTCCTTGGACGAAGCTGTTGAACTTGTTAAGAACATTTCTTACACAAAATTTGACGCTTCCGTCGACATGAGTGTGCGACTGAATGTTGATCCCAGAAAAGCTAATCAAATGGTTAGAGGTTCTGTTACACTACCTCACGGTACAGGTAAAGAGATCAAGGTTCTAGTATTGTGCACTCCTGACAAAGAGGAGGAGGCTAAAGCCGCAGGAGCAGACCACGTAGGATTGGATGACTATGTTCAAAAAATCAAAGATGGGTGGACTGATGTAGATGTGGTAATAACCATGCCCAGTGTGATGGCGAAGGTTGGAGCATTAGGAAGGGTTTTGGGACCTAGGGGATTAATGCCTAACCCAAAAACTGGAACAGTAACTATGGATGTTGGTAAAGCAGTTACAGCTGCTAAGGCTGGTAAAATAGATTTTAAAGTTGATAAGTTTGGTATTATTCATGCCGGAGTTGGTAAAGTAAGTTTTGATCAGTCAAAACTTTATGATAATGCCTTAGAGTTAATGTCAACAATAATTAAATTGAAACCAACCTCATCAAAAGGTGCTTATATTAAAAGTATTAGTATAAGCAGTACCATGAGTCCTGGTGTGAAAATTGAAGAAAAGTCGGTAACTATTGCTGATTAAAAGATTTTTTACTTATGAGAAAAGAAGATAAAAAAGTACTCATTGATTCCATATCACAGCAGTTAGAAGAAGCTAATAACTTCTATCTAACAAATATCTCAGCTTTAAATGCAGAAGATACAAGCGATTTACGACGTTTAAGTTTTAAAAACGGAATAAAGCTTGTGGTTGTTAAAAACACCCTTCTTAAAAAAGCTATGGAAAATGTGGATAAGGATCTAAGTGAGTTACATTCAACACTTGTAGGGAACACAGCTATCATGTTTAGTGAAGCAGGTAATGCTCCAGCTAAAATGATTAAAGAATTCAGAAAAAATAGTGATAAACCAATAATAAAAGGTGCTTACATTGAAGAAACCGTTTATTTAGGTGATGATCAATTAGAATTCCTTGTTTCCATTAAATCTAAAGATGAACTCATTGCTGATATTGTAGCATTGCTGCAATCACCAGTTAAAAATGTTGTTTCATCTCTGCAATCCGGTGGTAGTACACTAACTGGAATACTAAAAACCTTATCTGAAAGAGAAGGTTAGGAAAGTTTATTTAAAAAGTATATAACACAATTAAAATCGATAAAAAAATGGCAGATTTAAAACAATTTGCAGAACAATTAGTAAATTTAACTGTAAAAGAAGTTAACGAGCTAGCCGATATCTTAAAAGATGAATATGGCATTGAACCTGCAGCAGCAGCAGTTGCTGTAGCAGGACCTGCTGCCGGTGGTGAGGCTGCTCAAGAAGAACAAAGTGCATTTGACGTTGTTCTTGTAGCACCAGGTGGATCAAAATTAGCAGTTGTAAAACTTGTAAAAGAACTTACAAGTCTTGGACTAAAAGAAGCTAAAGAATTAGTTGATTCACATCCAAAAGCTATCAAAGAAGGCGTTACTAAGGATGAAGCAGAAGCGTTGAAATCTCAGCTAGAAGAGGCTGGTGCTGAGGTAGAGGTGAAATAATCACCCATACTGATTTAAAGACAAACCTCTGCCTCAATTTTGGGGTAGAGGTTTGCCTATATGTTCATTTACATCATAATATTATTACTTGGTTGATAAAAAAACCAGTGTTAAACTAAAAAACTTATAAGTCTTGACTGAAATTAAAACCGGAAGAGTAAACTTCGCCTCCACGAAGAATCAATTAGTTTATCCTGATTTCCTTGATGTTCAGTTGAAATCGTTTCAGGACTTTTTCCAATTGGAAACAAATCCAGAAAATCGAAAAAACGAAGGCCTATTCAGGGTATTTTCAGAAAACTTCCCCATTACGGATGCTAGAAATAACTTTGTACTCGAATTCCTGGATTATTTTGTTGATCCTCCGAGATATTCCATGGAGGAAACAATAGAACGCGGTCTTACCTACAGCGTTCCCCTAAAGGCAAAATTGAAATTATATTGTACAGATCCTGATCATGAGGACTTTGAGACAATTGTACAGGATGTATACCTAGGTATGATTCCTTATATGACTCCCAAAGGAACCTTTATAGTTAATGGTGCAGAACGTGTTGTTGTAAGCCAGTTACACCGATCTCCTGGTGTATTCTTTGGTCAACATCGTCATGCAAATGGTACTCAGCTATATTCAGCTCGTATTATTCCGTTTAAAGGATCATGGATGGAATTTTCTACTGACATAAACAATATAATGTATGCATACATCGACAGGAAAAAGAAAATGCCTGTTACTACCTTGTTGCGTGCAATAGGATATGAAACAGATAGAGATATACTTGAAATATTCAATCTTGCAGAAGAAATTAAAGTTAGCAAGGCCGGACTAAAGAGAGTTCTTGGTCGTAAGCTTGCTGCTAGAGTTGTTAGATCATGGTTCGAAGATTTTGTGGATGAAGATACGGGTGAAGTTGTTACAATTGAACGTAATGATGTGATCATAGAACGTGAAACAATTCTTGAATCTGAACATATAGAAAAAATTGTAGAAGCTGGGGTTAAAACCATACTTCTTCATCGTGATGATCAGTCACTTGCTGATTATTCAATAATTTTTAATAGTCTTCAAAAAGATACCACGAACTCTGGTAAAGAGGCGGTGGAATATATCTATTTCCAATTGCGTAACGCTCTTCCTCCAGATGAAGAGACAGCCAGAGGAATTTTTGATAAACTATTTTTCTCAGATAAAAGATATGATCTTGGTGAAGTAGGTCGTTTTAGAATTAATAAAAAATTGAATCTAAATACTTCTTACGATACTAAAGTTCTGACCAAGGAAGATATTATCCTGATTATAAAATATCTAATCAAACTTGTTAATAATAAAACAATTGTTGATGATATTGATCACCTAAGTAATCGTAGAGTGCGTACTGTAGGTGAGCAGTTAAGTAATCAGTTTGGTGTTGGTTTGGCGCGTATGGCAAGAACCATTCGTGAGAGAATGAATGTAAGAGATAACGAGGTATTTACTCCCACTGATTTGATCAATGCAAAAACATTATCATCAGTAATTAATTCATTTTTTGGAACCAATCAACTTTCTCAATTCATGGATCAAACCAATCCATTGAGTGAGATTACACATAAAAGACGTATTTCAGCCTTAGGACCAGGTGGACTTTCCCGTGAAAGAGCAGGTTTCGAGGTTCGTGATGTTCACTATACTCACTATGGTAGATTGTGTACAATTGAAACTCCAGAGGGACCAAACATTGGTCTTATTTCTTCACTTTGTGTTTATGCTAAAATCAATAATCTGGGATTCATTGAAACACCTTATAGAAAGGTAGTAAATGGTAAAATAGATTATGGACATGATCATATTTTCCTAAGTGCAGAGGAAGAGGAAAATAAAATTATTGCTCAGGCAAATACTGTTATTGATGATTCTGGTCAATTTGTTAATCCTAAGGTAAAGGTTAGGTATCAAGCTGATTATCCAATTACTCCCCGTGAGGAAGTTGATATGATTGATATTGCACCAAACCAGATTGCCTCAATAGCAGCGTCACTTATACCATTTCTTGAGCATGATGATGCCAACCGTGCGCTTATGGGATCAAATATGATGCGTCAAGCTGTTCCATTATTAAATGCTGAGGCACCTCTTGTAGGTACTGGTATTGAAGGTAACGTAGCTAGAGACTCCCGAGTTCTTATAAATGCTGAAGGTGATGGTGTTGTTGAATATGTTGACGCCGACAGTATAAGAATTAGATATGATCGTGATGAGCTAGAGAAACTAGTTAGTTTCACTGACGACACAAAAACATATACTTTAACAAAATTCCAGAGAACTAATCAAAATACCTCCATTAATCTGAGACCCATTGTTAGAAAAGGTGATAAGGTTAATAGAGGGCAGGTTCTGTGTGAAGGTTATGCAACCAAAAATGGTGAGCTAGCCTTAGGACGTAACCTAATGGTAGCTTTTATGCCATGGAAAGGGTATAATTTTGAGGATGCCATAGTTATCTCAGAAAAGATTGTTAAGGAAGACATTTTTACATCTGTTCACATTGAAGAGTTTTCACTTGATGTTCGTGATACCAAACGGGGTATTGAAGAACTCACAAATGATATTCCCAATGTTAGTGCTGAGGCAACAAAGGATTTGGATGAAACAGGCCTGATTAGAATTGGAGCTGAAGTGAAAGAAGGAGATATACTTATCGGTAAAATTACACCTAAGGGTGAAAGCGACCCTACTCCTGAGGAAAAACTTCTAAGGGCGATATTTGGTGATAAGGCTGGTGATGTTAAAAATGCATCTCTTAAAGCACCACCATCTATGAAAGGAGTTGTTATTGGAAAGAATCTTTTCAAAAGAGCTCTCAAGGATAAACATGCTAAGAGTCAAGAAAAAGATATCATAGAAGTACTTGATGCTGAATATGATGGTTTATTTGATGATCTGAAGGCAAAACTCATAGAAAAACTTGCCTTGCTTGTTAGCAACAGAACATCACAGGGAGTTAAGAATAACTTCGGAGATGTTGTTGTACCTCAAAAAACTAAGTTTACTCAAAAAATTCTTTCCGGTCTTGACTTTATTAATATCAGTACTGATAAATGGACAACAGATCAGGAGAAGAATGAACTTATTAAAGCCTTGATTAATAACTATAATATTAAATTCAAGGAATATCTAGGTGTATATAATCGTAAGAAATTTGTTGCCTCTGTTGGTGATGAGCTTCCAAACGGAATTGTACAGATGGCAAAAGTTTACATTGCTAAGAAACGTAAGCTTAAAGTTGGGGATAAAATGGCTGGACGACATGGTAACAAAGGTATTGTTGCACGTATCGTTCGCGAAGAAGATATGCCATTTCTTGAGGATGGAACCCCTGTTGACATTGTTCTTAACCCCTTGGGTGTGCCATCTCGTATGAACCTAGGACAGATTTATGAAACCGTGCTAGGATGGGCAGGTAAGAAACTAGGTAAGAACTTTGCCACACCAATTTTTGATGGGGCAACTCTAGAGCAGATTAATGAATACCTAGTTGGAGCCGGTCTTCCTGAAAATGGAACAACATATCTATATGATGGTGGTACTGGTGAGCGATTTGATCAACCAGCTACCGTAGGATACATATATATGCTTAAACTTCATCACATGGTTGATGATAAAATGCATGCTAGATCAATAGGACCATACTCACTAATTACGCAGCAACCACTTGGTGGTAAAGCTCAGTTTGGTGGTCAACGTTTTGGAGAGATGGAGGTATGGGCACTTGAAGCATTTGGTGCTGCCAATATTCTTCAGGAAATTCTTACTGTTAAATCAGATGATGTTGCGGGTAGGGCGAAGGCTTATGAAACCATTGTTAAGGGTGAAGTAATGCCAACTCCAAGTGTGCCTGAATCATTCAACGTACTTGTACATGAGCTAAGAGGTCTCGGACTTGAACTAAGCTTTGACTAATTGTTTACTTTTTTTGATAATCTATTAACTAGAGATATATGGCTTTCAGAATAGACAGCAAAATTCCAAGTAGTTTTAATAAAATTACAATCAGCCTCGCTTCACCCGAGTCAATTTTAGATCGTTCACATGGCGAAGTTCTTAAACCAGAAACCATTAATTATCGTACCTACAAACCAGAACGTGATGGTTTGTTTTGCGAAAGAATTTTTGGTCCTGTAAAGGATTATGAATGTCACTGTGGTAAATACAAGCGTATACGATATAAAGGTATAGTTTGTGATCGTTGTGGTGTTGAGGTGACCGAAAAAAAGGTCCGTCGTGAACGTATGGGACATATCCAATTGGTAGTGCCAGTAGTTCATATTTGGTTCTTCCGCTCACTTCCAAACAAAATAGGGGCAATGCTTGGTCTTCAAACCAAGAAATTGGAGATGATTATATATTATGAGCGTTACGCTGTAATTCAAGCAGGTATAAAAGAAGCTGATGGTGTTAATTATCTTGACTTCCTTACTGAAGAGGAATATTTTGATATTATTGAAGCATTACCACCAGAAAACCAACATCTTGATGATGATGATCCAGATAAGTTTATTGCAAAGATGGGTGCTGAAGCAGTGCATGATTTGTTACAGCGTTTGGACATAGATAAGGAATCATATGATTTACGTCATAAGGCGAATACTGAAACATCTCAACAACGTAAGGCAGAAGCACTAAAACGTCTTCAAGTTTTTGAAGCATTTAGAGATGCTCGTAAAAGAGCTGAGAACCGTCCTGAGTGGATGATAGTGAAAATAGTTCCTGTGATTCCACCTGAACTAAGACCACTTGTACCTTTGGATGGAGGTAGATTTGCCACTTCGGATCTTAATGACTTATATAGAAGGGTTATCATTAGAAATAATCGTCTAAAACGTCTTATAGAGATTAAGGCTCCTGATGTAATCATGCGTAATGAGAAACGTATGCTTCAGGAAGCTGTAGATTCATTGATTGACAACTCACGTAAATCAAGTGCAGTTAAAACGGATTCAAATCGTCCTCTTAAATCACTAAGTGATAGCTTAAAAGGAAAAAGAGGTCGTTTTCGTCAAAATCTATTGGGAAAACGTGTTGATTACTCAGGTCGTTCTGTAATTGTTGTTGGGCCCAATCTAAAGCTTAACGAGTGTGGTTTCCCTAAAGAAATGGCTGCGGAACTTTTTAAACCATTTATAATTAGAAAGCTTCTTGAGCGTGGTATTGTTAAAACTGTAAAATCTGCAAAGAAAATTGTTGAACGGAAAGATGCTGTAGTTTGGGATATATTAGAAAATATCCTTAAAGGTCATCCAGTACTACTAAACCGTGCTCCTACACTACACAGACTGGGTATTCAATCATTCCAGCCTAAACTTATTGAGGGAAAGGCTATTCAATTACACCCACTTGTGTGTACTGCTTTTAATGCCGATTTTGATGGTGACCAGATGGCGGTTCATGTTCCCTTAGGAAATGCTGCCGTTCTAGAGGCACAGATATTGATGCTTGCTTCTCACAATATTCTTAATCCTGCTAACGGAGCTCCAATTACAGTTCCTTCACAGGATATGGTTTTGGGTTTATATTACATTACTAAAGCTCGTAAGAGTACTCCAGATCATCCTGTTAAAGGTGAGGGAAAGAACTTTTATTCCCATGAAGAAGTTAACATAGCATATAGTGAAGGTGAAGTAGATCTTCATGCCATTATTAATGTTAAGGTTGACGTAAAAGAAGATGGAAAGATCGTTAATAAATTAGTAGAAACTACTGTAGGACGTGTAATGTTCAACCAGTTTGTACCAAAAGAATATGGATTTATAAATGCTCTTCTTACCAAGAAAGCTCTTAGAGATATTATTGGTGAAATCTTGAAAGAAACAAGTACTGATATTACTGCTCAGTTCCTAGATGATATTAAAAGCCTAGGTTTCAACATGGCTTTTAAAGGAGGTCTTTCTTTTAATTTAGGAAATGTTTCCATACCAGATGAAAAATCTGAACTAATAGATAATGCAAACCAAGAGGTGGAAGAAGTACTTGCCAACTACAACATGGGTTTCATTACTAATAATGAAAGATATAATCAGATAATTGATATTTGGACACACGCAAACTCAAGGCTTACAAATACTTTGATGAAACAACTTACATCTGATGATCAGGGTTTTAATCCTGTATACATGATGCTTGATTCAGGTGCTCGTGGTTCAAAAGAGCAGATTCGTCAGCTATCAGGTATGAGGGGCCTAATGGCCAAGCCTCAGAAATCTGGTGCAAAAGGGGGTGAAATTATTGAGAATCCAATTCTTTCAAACTTTAAGGAAGGTCTAAGTGTACTTGAGTACTTTATATCAACTCATGGTGCTCGTAAAGGTCTTGCTGATACAGCTCTTAAAACTGCTGATGCGGGTTATCTTACTCGTAGACTTGTTGATGTTGCGCAGGATGTGGTTATCAATGAAGCTGATTGTGGTACATTAAGGGGACTTACAATTAAGGCACTTAAGAAAAATGAGGAAGTTGTTGAAACATTATATGATAGAATACTTGGTCGTGTAACTCTTCATGATGTTTATCACCCAGTTACCAATGATTTAGTTATAGAGGCTGGAAAAGAAGTAACAGAGGAGATAGCTAAAGAGATTGAAGATTCCCCAATTGAAAATGTTGAGATACGTTCGGTACTAACATGCGAATCAAAGCGTGGTGTTTGTGCCAGATGTTATGGTCGTAACCTTGCCTCAGGTAGGTTAGTTCAAAAAGGTGAGGCTGTTGGTGTTATTGCAGCTCAGTCGATTGGAGAACCAGGAACACAGCTTACTCTTCGTACTTTCCATCAAGGGGGTACAGCATCAAATATCGCTGCAGCATCTAAAATCGAAGTTCAATTTAATGGTGTGCTTGAGATTGATGAATTGCGTAGCGTAAAATACGAAAATGCCGAAGGTGCAAAATACCAGGTTGTGATAGGTCGTTCTGCAGAAATGCGTTTGATCGACCCCAAAACTGGCGTTGTACTTGCATCAGGTAATATTCCTTATGCTGCTAATTTATATGTTAAAAATGGATCCAAGGTTAAGAAGGGTGATTTAATCGCCGACTGGGATCCATATAATGCTGTTATTCTATCTGAAGTATCAGGAAACGTAGCCTTTGAAAATATTATTGAAGGTATAAGTTACAGAGTTGAATCAGATGAGCAAACTGGTTACTTTGAAAAAGTAATTGTTGATTCTAGAATTAAAAATCAAAATCCGATTATTAAGATACTAGAAAAAGACGGCTCGGTTGCAAGTTCTTATGACTTACCTGTTGGTTCACATATACTTGTTGATGAAGGTAAGGGCATAAAAGCAGGGGATATCCTTGTTAAGATTCCACGTGCATTTGGTAAGTCTGGTGATATCACCGGAGGTCTTCCTCGTGTTACTGAGTTGTTTGAGGCAAGAAATCCATCAGAACCTGCTGTTGTAAGTGAGATTGATGGTGTAGTGAGTTTTGGTCCTAAGCTAAAGCGTGGTAATCGTGAGGTTATCATTACCTCAAAAACAGGTGAAGAGAAAAAATATCTTATCTCAACATCAAAACAGATACTTGCACAAAAGAATGACTTTGTTAAAGCAGGTGCATCACTGTCTGATGGTGTTATGACGCCAGCAGATATTCTAGCAATTAAAGGACCAGTTAAGGTACAGGAATATATTGTTAATGAAATCCAAGAAGTTTATCGACTTCAGGGAGTGAAAATTAATGATAAGCATTTCGAGGTGATTGTGCGTCAAATGATGCGTAAGGTTCAGTTAGCTGATTCTGGAGATACACGGTTCCTTGAAGGAGAGCTAGTTAATAGGGTGGATTTCCAAGAAGTTAATGATGAAATATTTGGAATGAAAGTAGTTGTCGATCCTGGTGATTCTGATACATTTAAACAAGGACAGATTGTAAGCGCCCGTAAGCTAAGAGATGAAAACTCATCACTAAAACGTAGGGATAAGAAACTTATTGAATCCCGTGATGCTCAGCCAGCAACTGCACGTCAGGTGCTACAAGGTATAACAAGAGCATCTCTGCAAACAAATAGCTTTATTAGTGCTGCATCATTCCAGGAAACAACCAAAGTACTTACATTGGCATCAATATCAGCTAAATCAGATGATTTACTTGGTTTGAAAGAGAATGTAATTGTTGGTCATAAGATACCTGCCGGAACCGGTCTAAAAAAATATGATGATATCATAGTTGGTTCGAAGGAAGAATATGAAGCAGTAATGGAAACTACAGAAGTTGTTGAGGAAACAACGGAAAAGACTGAGGAATAGTCATTCATAGCTCATAAAATTATAAAGCACCTTCACATCGGAGGCGCTTTTTTTTTATCATATATTTAAGTTTCACGAGTAACCTTTACCTGTTCTTAACGTAATCATTTTAACTATCTTTGTGGAAATATAATATTAAGACCCATGGACGATAAAAAGAAACAGAAGATTAATATTGATCTTGACCCAGAAATTGCGGAAGGAACATATTCAAACCTAGCTATTATTACACATTCCCATGCTGAATTTATAGTTGATTTTGTTAAGATGTTACCGGGTATTCCAAAAGCCAAAGTAAAATCAAGGATTATTTTAACTCCAGAGCATGCAAAAAGATTGATGAAAGCATTGGCTGATAATGTAAGAAAGTTCGAATCCATGCATGGTCCCATTAAAGAAACCAAGGACGGTGTATTACCTCCTTTTACCATGGGAGGCCCAACAGCTGAGGCATAGAAAAATGCTCTATTAACTATTTAGTATTAGGTGAGCTTTTTATTCCAACAGGTTCATGAGCTCTGAAAGTATCATTGCAGTTGCTCCCCAAATTACTTCTTTATTAACGTAGTAGCATGGTACAACATATTCATTACCCCCTGATATTTTTATTTTCTTGTAGGTATGGTTTTGTGAATTGGTTAAGTCTCCTATCTTAACTTCAATAATCCTATCTACTTCATGGTTGGTTACAAAAGTAGGTTGTTTAAAACTTACACCAATAACTGGATGTACTTCAAAGTTGCTTGGGGGTATATAAAATTTTGTAAGTTGTCCAAAAACTTCAATGGAATCTATTGATATGCCAACTTCTTCGTCCGCTTCCCTCAATGCAGTCACCACATGAGAGGTGTCAGTATCTTCTTTTTTACCTCCTGGAAATGAAATTTGCCCACTGTGGACTGTCTTATCCTTGGCTCTTTTTATGAAAAGTATATGAGGTATATTGTCAATGGGATATATGAGTATAAGCACTGCGCTTTGACGTGCTTTTTTTTGACTGCCAGGTTTGTTTTTACTGAGATAATTCTGCAACTTTCTGGTTACGGGCGACATTTTATTGTGCAAGGAGGACATAGGTTTTGGTTCATTGTTCAATGACTCCCTTAGTGCACTTACGAAATTGTCAAAATTATGCATGATAATTAATAGCTATGCTTCACGGAATAGTTATAAAAACAGGATATTATAGATTAGTCTCCCAATTTAAAAATCAATCCGCCATTGAAGTCACCCTCTACTATTGTTGCGTATGAATTTAGGGAAAGGCCTCCAGATGTACCACCTGTGCCAATTCCAACGTATCCACCAATTCCTCCAAAAATCATTGGCAGCATCAAACGACCCCTTGCCATTACACCGATTCTGTCACTAATCATATATTTAACACCAAGTCCTAAAGTAATCGAGAACCTCCATACATCACTTATGTCATTTTTTGGGCTAAAGATAGTTGTACCAAGAGAAAATGAACCATATGGAGTTAACTTATCGTCTTCTACTAGGGTTTTCATAACTCCTATTTGGATATAGTTTACACTTATATCAAAATCTGTATCTTGATAGTCTGGATAACCAGGATTAGCTCTAAACTTTGCTTCTGAATCCATCCTGGTATAATTTAATTCAAGTGCTGTACCCCATTTAATTTCAGGTACAATTATAGAAACACCATAATTTAAATTGTCATTAATTTTAAGTTCTCCTTGATAATAATTAATTCTTCCCCCAAACATGAAACCTGCTGATGGTGCAATTTCAACCTGGCTAATTCCCATTAAGGGTAAAAGTATAAGAGTGATTAAGATAGCTCTGAAGTTATTCATTGGTGTTGTTTTTTGTTTTTAAAATTAGTTATATATGACTGCAAACATAATATTTTTTAAGAAAGATTGATTCATAGAATAAATAAGTATTGAAGAATTTTAATAACCTATTCAGGTACTTGAAAATTACTTATTATGAGATTGTTGAACCCTTCTGAGTAATAAGAATCATACTGTCCATCAGCTGTGGAATAAATAAGAAATGCTTCTAATCCTTTCTTTGCCTCCACAAAGGAGATGGACTTTTCGAGTCCTAATACCATACATGCAGTAGCATAGGCATCAGCAAAAGCTGCATTATCGTATATTACCGTTGCACTAAGCAGGTTGTATTCTGAAGGATATCCAGTTTTAGGGTTTATGATATGTGATATTCTCCTACCTTCCTTCTCTATGTATTTTCGGTAATTACCAGATGTTGCAATTGACTTGTTAACCAATTTAATAATAGCAGTTAGATCTCTTATGTCATCTGCTTTGGAAGCTGGTTTTTCTATGCCTACTTTCCACGGCTCTCCATTAAGCTTACTGCCTCTTGCAGATACTTCTCCTCCAATATCAACAATTAAGTTTTCTATACCTTTTGATAATAAATAGTTTAATATTAAATCCACAGAATATCCTTGTGCAATAGCGTTAAAATCTATTTGGACTTTGGGATTACTTTTTTTTATTCTGTTATTGATAAGATTAATTTTATCATAACCAACATAGGTAAGAATACTATTTATATTGATGGTATCAATATCAATCACTCCTCCTTCTCCAAATCCCCAGGCAACCACTAGAGGTTCAATTGTTATGTCAAATGCACCATCTGTTTCGATTGATACTTGCTTCGATATAATAAAATTGTCTCTAAAATAATTGTCTATTACAACACTTGAATCGTTATTATTAACCCTATTAATAATGGATTCGCTTACCCATAGAGATACAGATGTATCGTACTCATCCAAAATAGAATCTATTTCATACTGAAAATCTCTATTGGATTCATCATAGTATGAAATCATATAATATGTTCCTTGTGCTTCTCCAATTAGCTTTACTGGCAAATGGTTTTTGCAGGAAGTAAGAAAGATTAAACTACATAGTATTGAAATACAACCATTCTTGAACATAAATTATTAAAATCTATATGAAAGGTTAAAGGAAAAAGCTCCTACTGTTTTAACGCTTTCGATAGTTGATGAATTATTTTCTACATATCTTATACCTATAGATCCTACAGCACTTAGACTAAGTTCAGGTATTGGACTAAACATTACGCCGTTATTGACATAGAATCTTAAGATAAAAGTGTCGTATGTCTCATCATAAGGTTCTAACGAATTATAATATCCGTTATAATCTTCATAATTACCAGTTCCAACATTAACTGCAGGGCCCATAAAATATCGCACTTTTCCTTGGCCAGTTGGGTAAAAATTTAGTGCTAAACCTGTATAGAATTTATTATCGACATTATCAAATCCTGATATATTACCACCATATCCAATGGCAAAGGGAATTTGAATTCCTATTTTCCCATTTAATAAAATTCTTTCGTAACTTATCTTGAAATTATTCACAATAAGATCAAAAAGATGGTAGTTTATGAGGTTCTTTTTATAGTTATATCGTTGTATTGCTCTGGACTCCTTTTCAAAGAATCTTAAATCACCATTTCCAAAGGAAATAAAACTTATCTCATCATTATTCATTATCATGGTAGATCCACTGGAATCGGCATCTTTAACGTATTTAGTAAGGTTTTCCAATATTTCAATATTGTAGACATTTATCTTGTTGCCATCTTTTTTATATATAATATCCTGTGACTGAATAGACGAAATCATAAAAAAGATTACCACAATTATAAGAGTCAATTTTTTCATAATATTATTTGATTAATTTCAGTATTAACTTTTTCCTAGCTATGTAAATATAAACAATATGTTAAATGTTTTCCAAATAACTATTTTATTTCCTGAACTTCGATATACTCAGGTCCCCCATCAACAGGATACCCTTCAATTTTGTAACCAACTATTACTACATCTTGATTAATATAATCATCCAGATTAATAATGGTGCTTCTCAAAGCATAATCCTGTATTACATGTGTTCCATACATGTAGGATGTAATTCCTTGCTTTTCTATAACACCAGATAGTTCGATGATTTTGCATGTGCACACATCGTTGTTCTTACTACATGAAGAAATAGAAATAGTTATCAATAGAAATAAGCTAAGAATAATAATGTGTAATTTATTCATTTGTTTGCTTTTACTTATTTCAATCTTTGTTAGTATAAAATATAATTGAGCTAGTCAATCCAATATTCATGCCAAAAAAAAGGTGGTATTTACCACCTTTTTATCTTAACCTCCAAAATCATCAAATGCTATCATCTCATCTGGAACCCCCAGATCTTCAAGCATTTTCATTGCAGCGTCGTTCATCATTGGAGGACCACATAGGTAGTATTCAATGTCTTCTGGTTCAGGATGATTTTTTAGATAATTATCATAGATAACCTGATGGATAAAACCAGTGTGCCCATCCCATTTATCCTCTTTAAGTGGTTCGGATAGAGCTACTTCAAATCTGAAGTTTGGATTATCATTTTGAATCTTTTCAAACTGATCCTGATAAAATAACTCACGTTTGGAACGGCCGCCATACCAAAATGTTGCTTTTCTATCCGTATGCTTTGTTTCAAACAAATCAAAAATATGTGAGCGCATTGGAGCCATACCAGCACCACCACCTATGAACATCATTTCACGCTTAGTATCTTTGATAAAGAATTCACCATAAGGTCCTGAAACTGTAACCTTATCACCCGGTTTCCTTGAAAATACATAGGAGGAGCATATACCTGGATTAACGTTCATAAACCCATTCTTCTTTCTATCCCAAGGAGGTGTTGCAATCCTAATGTTTAACATAACAATATTTCCTTCTGCGGGGTGATTTGCCATGGAATATGCTCTGTAGATAGGCTCTGGATTTTTCATCTCTAGGTCCCACATCTTAAACTTATCCCATTCACCATGATACTCTTTCTCAACTTCAATGTCCTTAAAGTCAACAGTTACCTTTGGAACATCAATCTGGATATATCCACCTGATTTAAATTCCAATGATTCACCTTCTGGTAGTTTAACAACAAATTCTTTTATGAATGAGGCAACATTATGATTGGAAATAACTTCACACTCCCATTTCTTAATGCCAAATATTTCAGGTGCTACAGCAATTTCCATGTCCTCTCGAACTTTTACCTGACAACCTAAACGCCAATTATTCATTTGTTCTTTTCGTGTAAAGAAGCCTTTTTCAGTAGGTAGAATAGAGCCACCTCCTGAGTTTACTTGAACTTCACACATGCCACATGTACCTCCACCTCCACATGCAGATGGAATAAAGATCTTGTTTGAAGATAATGTTGATAGTAGGGTTGAACCAGGATCTGTTTCTAGTTCTTTTTCATCATTGATGGTGATTTTAACTTTTCCTTGGGGCATTAATTTTGTTCTTGCAAAAATTAGTACCCAAACTAAAAGAAGAGTTATCAGTAGAAAGATACCGATACTTAAGCCTATAACTACACCAATTTCAACTTGCAGTAAAGTCATTTTATATTATGTTTTTATCTATTACTATAATTTAATTCCCAAGAAACTCATAAATGCAATACCCATTAAACCCGTGATTATGAACGTAATGCCAAGGCCACGTAGAGCTGGGGGTACATTAGAATATCTTATTTTTTCTCTTATGGCTGCAATACCAACTATGGCAAGGAACCAACCAACACCTGAACCAAGTCCAAAGGATGTAGCTTGAGCTAGGCTCTGGTAATCTCTTTCTTGCATAAATAGTGAACCTCCCAAAATCGCACAGTTAACTGCTATAAGCGGTAAGAAAATTCCCAATGATGTGTAGAGTGCAGGGGAGAATTTTTCAACTATCATCTCTACGAGTTGCACCATGGAAGCAATAATGGCAATGAAAAGAATAAAACTCAAGAAGCTTAAATCAACATCGGCAAAGCTTTGGTCAACCCATGCCAATGCTCCAGGTTCAAGAACGAATTCATTGAGTAAATAATCAACTGGTACTGTGATTCCCAGTACGAAAATTACTGCTAACCCCAGTCCAACTGATGTTTTAACCGTTTTGGAAACAGCAAGGTATGAACACATGCCTAAGAAATAGGCAAATACCATGTTGTCAATAAAGATGGATTTTATAAATATGTTAAATATTTCTTGCATGGCAGTATTTTATTAATTCTTTTCGATTAGGTCACGTGTGTAATAGCGCTGAACCCATATTATTACTCCAACGGTTATAAGTGCCATGGGAGGAAGTATCATTAATCCATTATTCTTGTATCCAAACTCATAAAACACATCCGGAATAACTTGCATATCAAGTACTGTACCTGATCCAAGCAATTCACGGAAGAAAGCAACGATAATAAGAATAATACCATAACCTAGTGCATTACCAATTCCGTCGAGGAATGCCGGCCATGGCTTATTGCTCATTGCAAATGCTTCAAGACGACCCATGATAATACAGTTGGTAATAATAAGTCCTACGAAAACTGACAATTGTTTACTTACGTCATAAACAAATGCTTTAAGAACTTGGTCAACAAGAATAACCATGGAAGCGATTACTACCAGCTGAACAATAATTCTAATACGTGGGGGAATTCCATTTCTCAGTAATGAAACTACAACATTTGAAACTGCCATAACCACAAGTACTGATATTGATAATACAATTGCAGGCATTAATTTAGCAGTAACAGCTAGAGCCGAACATATACCCAGTACCTGTACCGTAATAGGGTTACTCAGGTTGATGGGGTTTTTAATTAACTTTAGATTCTTAGGAGAAAATAAAGGTTCCTTTTCTTTAACTTCTGCACTCATCTTCTATCTGTTTTTTTGTAAGTAAGGTAAATAACTTTCAAGAATATCTTTAATCATATCGTTTACACCATTACAAGTAATTGTACCACCTGTAATGGCATCTACTCCATGTATGCGCTGATTCTTAGGCAGTTTTTCTATTCCGCCCTTAACAACCATAATTGACATAAATTCATTTTTGTCGTTGAAAATCTTCTTGCCAATAAATTGTTTTGTAAAGAAATCCGCAACAATCTCAGCTCCTAATCCCGGGGTTTCACCCTTATGATCAAATGTTACACCAACTATAGTGTTTAAATCATCATTAAGTGCCATATTACCCCAAATTGGTCCCCATAAACCTATACCTCTAAAAGGAATAATAAATAGTTTCTGACTTCCATCTTCAATAACATACAAAGGAAGTTCATACGGTTCGCCTTTTGATTTCTTATATAACTCCCTCTTCATGTCGATTTTGAATGCCTTACCGTCTTCCATCTTCCCTTCTTTGTATGATTCAACAACGTCACCATCCTGATTAATTACAATCTCTTCTTTCACATATTTGTTAAAGAGGCTCATTGCATTGGATGCATCAACATCAGGAATTTTAGCTGAGGCTAGAATACCTCCCATTTTATCGATAGCTACATTCTTTTCCTGGAATGGTTTCAATAGCATTGCAGCAGTGGAAAGCACAGCAGCAGCTATTATTACCATAATGGCAGCATATCTGAATATATAACCGTTTGTATACATAGTTTATATATTTATAGTTTCTTAATTTTTTATGGCAATTTTCATACGTTTGAGTCTCTTTTTGATATTTGATTCGATAACATAGTGATCGATCAAAGGAGCAAAAACGTTCATTAGTAGTATTGCAAGCATAACACCTTCAGGATAAGCAGGATTGAATACTCGTATAAGTATTGCAATAACCCCAATCAGGAATCCATAAATATACATTCCTTTGTTGGTTTGGGCAGCTGTTACAGGATCTGTTGCCATAAATACTGCACCAAAAGCAAAACCTCCTAATAATAGGTGACTCAACGGATCCATGTTCATGTAATCATTTAATCCCCATAGATTAAATAATAATCCCATTATATAACCACCTGCAAATACGCTTAACATAATCCTCCAGTTAGCTATGCCGGTTGCAAGTAGAATCAATGCACCAACCAATATCATTAATGTTGATGTTTCACCAATTGAACCTGGCATATAACCCATGAACATATCCCATTGCGTTGGCATATTATCAAAATTACCCACAAGGGCATTTCCTAGAGGAGTAGCTCCTGAAAATGAATCTGCCATTTCACTTATCCAAACCCTTTCACCTGACATATCACTTGGATATGCGAAGAAAAGAAAGGCACGAGCTGTTAGAGCAGGGTTAACAATATTCATTCCCGAACCTCCAAATACTTCTTTACCAAAAATAACTGCAAACGCAACTGCTATAGCAATTTGCCATAATGGAGTTTCTGGTGGTACAATCATCGGAATTAGTAGTCCGCTTACAAAGAAACCTTCGTTTACTTCATGACTCCTAATTTGTGCGAATACAATCTCCAAACCAAGTCCAACACCGTATGTTACCACTATAATCGGCAACATTTTCAGAAAACCATAAAAGAACATAGTCCAGTGGTCAGGTGATTCGCCTAATGATAGAAAGTGATGGTAACCAATATTCCACATGCCAAATAAGAGTGCCGGAATCAATGATATGAAAACCGTAATCATTGTACGTTTCATGTCTATGGCATCCCTTATGTGAGCACCAGCTGTTGTTACCTTATCAGGAACATAAAGAAGTGTTTCGATGGCATCGAAAGCCGAATAAAACTTCTCCAGCTTTCCGCCTTTTTCAAAATGGGGCTTTTGTTTATCAATAAATTCTCTAAGCGCTTTCATTCTATATTCTTCAATTTATCTTTATTAACTCATTTCAATACGCATCAAATCCAAGCCTTTTCTTATTATCGATTGAATTTCTGTTTTTGATGTGTCAATTACTTCACAAAGAGCAAAATCTTCATGATCAATTTCGTAAATGCCCATGTTCTCCATCATGTCAATATCCTCAACCAATACTGCTTTTATTAGCTGCATGGGGTAAATATCAAAAGGAAATACCTTTTCAAACTGGCCGGTCATTACATAGGCTCTGACTGCTCCATGAAGATTTGTGTCTAGTTTGTATTTCTTTTTTGGTGTTAGCCATTTGGAAGGGAATGTTCCTGAAAAGCTGAACTTATTAAGATTTGGAAGTATCCATCCAAAAAATTCATGGTAATTACCCTCGGGAATAACAGTTATCATTGAATCATAAAATCCTATGTAACCATCCTTTTCAATTTTTTCTCCAGTTAGCACATTACCACTTATGTAACGGTTATCGTTTTTGGTTACATTCTTGGCTACCATTTTTTTGATGGAAGCACCTACGTGGCTTTTGAAATACTTTGGCTTAAGGACTTCCGAGCCCGCCAAAGTAAAAATTCTAGTTGAATCATATTTGCCAGTAAGAAATAATCTACCTATTGTGAGAACGTCTTGCGGGTATAAGTACCATACAATTTCACCTTTGTTAATGGGATCTAACTTGCTTATGTGTACACTTACGTTTCCGCTTGGGTGTGGACCAGAGAAAGTATTTATTTGAACGTTTTTAGAATTTAGAAAAACCTTTGAAGTAGTTTTTTTTGCATCAACGTTTAAATGTACTTTTCCATTGGTTAATTTGGTTAGGATGTCTAATCCCGCTTGAAACTCATCACCATGTCCATGAACAACTAAGTCATAATCAGGAGCCAATGGTGCTGTATCATAGGCTGCTACAAAGATTGACTTTGGAGCTAAACTAGGATCAGCAATGGTAGAGTAGGGGCGCTGACGTAATAAAGGCCATATGCCACTTGACAACATCTTGTCTACTACTTCATCCTTATTAATGGAATTGATGTCTGATTTTCCAAAATCTATTGCCTCGTTTTTATCATCAGAATCAATAACTACTTCAAGTAACCTTCTTTTTGCACCTCGTTTTATGGCTTTAACTTTGCCACTAACTGGTGCTGTAAATCTAATGTTGTCACGGTACTTATCATAGAACAATTGGGTGCCAGCTTTCACTTCATCCCCTTCTTGAACTAAAACTTTTGGAAAACAACCTGCGAAATCTGGAGGCTTTATGGCAAACTTTTTAGCTCCCAAGTCAACGACTGTTTTCTCAGCCGTTCCTAAAAGCTTGATATCCAGGCCTTTTTTAATTTTAAAAGTTGTTGACATATGTATAAAAATTCATGTGTTTCTTGGGCGCGAATTTACATAATTAAACTTTGATAATCAGCAAAATATTCGTTAAATTCATATTTTTTTGACCCTTCATAAAATCATTTGGTATAAGATTCATTAAATCAATAAAATATAAGAGTTTTATATGCTATTTATAAACTTTCTAAACATAAAACTTTAACATTTAAGTAATTTATGAATAATCATTATTATTATTAATTTTGAATTTTTACTAAATCCAAAGTTCCTCTTACATTTTAAGTATGAAAAAAATATTATTGAGTTTTATCCTGATATTTTTGTGTTCTATTGGCATGGATGCCATGGAGATTCAAAATAAGGATTTAGTTTATGATGATAACATTAAAACAGTATTACTCTATCCTCCATCTGATCAGCTTTTACCTCCTGTTATAAGACTTAATTCTACTGATAAACTAAGACTTTCATTTGATGATATGAGTCCTGAATCATATCAGTTTAAATATACTTTTGTTCACTGCACAGAAAACTGGGAGACGTCTGATTTAGATCAAATGGATTATCTAAATGGTTTCTTTGAAGATGATATAACTCAATATGAGTTTTCACTTAATGCTATTCCTCCATACATTCACTATAGCCTTATTTTTCCAAATAGAAATATGCAGATAAAGTTATCGGGCAATTATATTTTAAAGGTCTACATAGATACACCAGAGGATGGCAATGTTATATTTACAAGGCGATTTTTTGTCGTAGAGCAGTTGGTAAAAGTAGAGGCGTCAATACCTTACTATCCAAAAAACCTTGAGTTTGTTAGGAAAAAACAACAGCTAGATATCAAATTATTTACACCGGATTTGTTCAGCGCTGAACCAATGCAGAGAATTAATGTGTCGATTCAGCAAAATGGTCGTTGGGACAATCTAAAGTCTGGTTTAAAACCTACGGGAATAATGATGAATCAGCTTAATTTTGATTACCGTAACGGTATAGTTTTCGAAGGAGGAAATCAATTTCGAAATTTTGATATGAAGAGTTACTATTATCAATCAATGTACATAAAAGAAATAATCAATGACCCCAATGGATATATAGTTATACTGCATACTGATCAAAACAGATCAACTAAACCATATAGCGTAATTGAAGACATTCAGGGAGATAAATTAATCAAGGCAAGAAAAGGTCAGGATACAAGAATCGAAGGTGAGTATGCAGAAGTAGAATTTTGGCTTAGACAGCCACGAATAAAGGATGCAAAAGTATACATTCTTGGAGCATTGAATGATTGGCAGCTTGATCAGGAGGGTCTTATGAGATGGGATTCTCGATATAATATGTACCGAGGTACCCTTTTTATCAAACAGGGATATTACGATTATCTTTATGCAGTTGTACCAAATGGTGAAACACGTGGAAGTGTGTCATTTATTGAAGGTGATCATTGGGAAACTAATAACCAGTATACAGTTTACGTTTATTATAGAACCAGAGTGCCTGAATATGACCGCCTTGTGGGATACTCAACTTTCAACTCACTTGATGTAAGTACTTATTAACCCTATCTATCTTTTAGTTAATACTAAATACATGGTTGTATTTTCCAAGGATTATATCGTACTTGGAATTAATTTATTTGCCTTTTTACAAATGATAAAAATAATTCTTGCGGTTTTCTTTAATACATTTGTTGATTCCTAAAAATCAGATACTGAAATAATGATTAGATATTTTAAAAACATACTTATTGCCCTTACATTACTTTTTATTTACTGTAATTCATTTGGTCAGCAAGGTTATGAAATAAATGTTAAAGTATTTGAATATAAGGATAGCACAATGCTACTAACTAGTTATTTTGGGCAAAAAATAAGACTTATTGATACGGCTTATGCACATAATTCTGGTGAATTTACATTCAGGGGTGAGAAGAAGCTTCCAGGGGGTATTTATATGACTGTTAGTGCTGATAAACGTAAACTTTTTGAGTTTATCGTAAGTGAAGATCAAAAATTCAGTTTGGAAACAGATACTACAGATTACGTTGCTAATATGAATATTACTGGCACAAAGAACAATGCGGTATTCTTTGATTACTTATTAAAAAACGAAGCCTATTTCAAATTAAATAAGAGTTTATCCCAGCAAATTGACTCAATACAAAATAATGGCGAAAATGCAGATAAGCTGATTTCAAAGAGAGAGTTAATCAACGCTGAGGCCATTAATTTCAAACTCGAAGTTATAAATGAAAATAGTAACCTGTTTGTTGGCTCATTGTTAAATTCAATGCGTGAGTTGGAAATACCAGATACCATAATTAATTCAGCGGATAGCGTTCAGAGGTATGTCTACTACAGGGACCATTTTTTCGATTACATAGATCTGAGCGACAGTTGCTTGTTACGAACTCCCATATACATGAGGAAGGTGAAAAAATATTTTGACCAACTTGTGGTATTTAATCCAGATTCTGTCATTAGTGCAATAGATATAGTAATAAATAAAGCAAGGCCATCCGAGGAAGTTGTAGGGTATTTGGTTTGGTATTTTGTTTCGGAATACCAAAATCCAAAATATATGGGTTTTGATAAGGTATTTGTACATCTCGTTGATGAGTATTTTAGTAAAGAAGATATCTCAAATACAACCGAATCAATATTGCAATCACTTCAAGAGAGAGCTGATAAAATAAGACCCATACTTATTGATATGCCTGCCCCACAGCTATTGTTGGTTGATACACTGGGTTCATTAACTTCCTTTGAAAATATTCCCAATAAGTATACAGTTCTATTTTTTTGGGATACTGATTGTGGTATATGTGGAAACGAAATAGTAGAGTTAAATAAAACATATTCCAAATCCAATTATGACATTGAAGTTTATGCCATAAATGTTAACGGTGATTTAGAGAAGTGGAAGAAAGCAATCAGAGATAAGAAGGTTCCTGGAATAAATGTTAATGGTACCAGGAGTGCCACAAAAGATTTTCATGATTTGTATGACATTTATGGAACCCCTGTTATATATGTTCTTGACGGGGATAAAAAAATAATAGCAAAAAGAATAGGTGCTGATAAATTGGAAGAGTTCATAGATAATTATGAGAAAATGAAAAGGTAAACTCCGTGCTGTCTTGCTTTTGTCTGTAATACAGCAAGCAAAAGATAAAATACCAGCACTAAACATGGAAATGTTATGACTTGGAAACCATTTTCAATATCAAAAGATATAAAAATATAGCTTTAGCATTGATTCTATTTTATCGAAAAGGAATGAAGACATAGTTTTACCCACAACTAACAATCGGAAATTATGTGCGGATATGCATACAACCTTTTCAATATATTTTTGTCATATGTCTTAGGGAATTATGTTAAAATAGTCCAAAAATTTAAGTTGGATACTATTATGAACATTTAATGAATAACTTAGCGCATTTTAGACAAGTTATGTAAATCCCAAAGTATATGTATTACTTCATTTTAAAGTGTATACATTATTTTAAGAACTGCAGAAAATTATTTTAGCAAATGATGAAAGAAAAAGTAACTAATTATTATCTTTATCGTAAAAATTATCAAAATAAATATGATTGTTTTAAATCATAGAAATTGCTAATGTAATTACCTTGCTATCATATAATTAGTTAAGAATCGAAATTAATATGGATAAAATAGTTACCTACTTAATCGCCGTAAAAGGGAATTTTTTATATTCAAATACAAAAAAATTAAGCCAATTTTTAAAGCTTTTTGCAGTAGCTTTTGCTCTACTGCCTTTGTTAACTTTTGCAGAAGGAACAGATGAGGTGTGTGCAGATGATGACAATGAAACATATTTGTTTATGTGTAATGACTTTGTTGACCAGTGTGATCCTCCTGGACCAGGGGGGAGCAATGGATTAAGAACACAATTTGCGATTTATGGCTGCGATGAGCAAGACAGGCTTTACTTCACCATTGAAAATACCACAGAAACAGTTTATTTTGGATTCAATTGGGATGATTATGGCGGTGGTTTTGATTCAGGTAAATTTAGAATTAAATCTGAAAGCGGGGCACTCATATGGGGTGAAACGATTATTCAGGATTTTGGTGAAGGCTACATTGATAATGTTGCTGAAGCAAGGGCTGGACCTATTGAACTTGGAGCTACAGGCGGATATGATGCATATGAATTGGCAGGATTGTCAGCAGGAAAATACTACATTGAATTTGATGCAGAAGAACTTGGAAACCCTGGTCAAATTGGTAACTTCCTTATAAAATATTTTGATGTTACGATTTACAGTGGACAAGATTCAGAAGTGAAAAAAGGACGGTTATTCAGTAAAGGTTGGCAATTTATTGAGGATCAAGCAGGATGGCAAGGTTGGAATGTAAACTCATCAACATTTTTTGTTTATTCATCGGATTCAATAGTTACATCACTTTCATTAAATGAAATGGAAGGAAGAGCATGGTTAATGTTTTGTAACTCCTATGGAATGGATTCTACTCTAAACTTTGAACAATCAAGAAAGTCTATAAATGGTGATCAGGTTTATGAACCAGAATACAATATATTTTTAAATAATCCCGATACACTAATATTCCCCCCGGCTCAGATATTGGGTTCAATAACAGACACAGTTATAGGTTACACCAATTGTAATAACGGAACAATAGATTTTGTTTTTACGGTTGATAAAGCAGGTAATGTTGAGGTTACGATTGATCTTGATCCACCATATGTAGATGTTACTATTACAGAAGATGTGCAAGCTGGAGTGGATACTATACAATGGGATGGCTTTGATGGTTCTGTGCCACCGATTGAGGTACCAAATAATGTTGGATTTAACTTTACACTAACTTATATTAATGGCCTAACAAATTTACCGCTTTATGATGTGGAAAAAAATCCTCATGGCTTTGCTGTAGAGTTAGTAAGTCCCTCATCAGGAAGTCAGCCATTACTTTTTTGGGATGACTTAAACATACCAATAGGAAACACTAATCTAACTGGATGTCTGAGTACAGTAAACCCATTTTTGGGATGTCATGATTGGGATGATTCAGACTATGGTAATGAAAATACCATAAATACTTGGTGGTATTCATCTTCACAAAGTACTTCCCCGGTGAATTTGGTTCACGAAAGAAAACCAGGGGCCTTAAGTTTTGTTCAACCATCTGCCCCACCAACTTTATGTGCAGGAGAGCAGAGTGTTTTTGTATCCGTAGCGGTTGATTTAAGCACAGATCAATATAATTGGAACTACACCGGGAATGATTTTACCATAATTCAGGCAGATAGCACTCAGCCTACAATACTCATAAACTTTGGCCCCCAGGCTACTAGTGGAAACATACAAGTATGGGGAACCAACGAAAACTGTCTTGAAACTGGAGACACAAGTTTAATTGCTGTTTCAATTGCTGCTTTACCACAACCACAAATTGGAATATCTCCCAACGACACTGTGTGTATAAACTCATTAACCTCATTTTCTGGCTCAGATTTAAGTGGAGAAACTATCAATTCATGGTCTTGGAACTTCGGTGATGGAAATGTTGCATCAACTCAAAATACATCACATACCTATGATGCTATTTTAACAGATAGTGTTATGCTAATAGCAGTTACTGATAATGGATGTACGGATACAATCTATCAGGATATTGAAGTTACAGATCCGACAATAGGCTTTACATTTAGCCCTCAACCTGCATGTATAGGTGATACAATATTTTTTACTGGAACTGGCGACATTGTTGATTATACTGATTGGATTTGGGATTTTGGAGATGGAAATGCTGAACAAGGAAGAGATGCGTGGAATTTATATACAGGTCCTGATACTTATAATGTTACTCTCACTGTTTGCTCAAAAAATGATTTACATCCGGTAACTTTAAATCCACAAGCAATTGCAATTGCAGGTATTGATGACACAATATGTCAAGGCGATCCCTATGATTTTTCATTGGCACCAGTTATTCCTGATTCTATTTCATGCGATTCAATTAAATGGCTTAGCTCAGGTATAGGATCATTTGATAATGATAAGCTGATAAATCCTATTTACTTCACAGATGCTGCAGAGATTGGTGATGTTACTCTTTCTCTTATTGCATATGGAGTTTTACCTTGCGGTAATGATACATCAACTATGGTACTTACTGTGGATTCAGTTCCAACAGGCTTTTTCGCCTACACACCAGTTGATACATGCTGTGTTGATGAACTAGTAAACTTTAATGCAGGAAGTACTTGTACCATAGTAGATTGGTCATGGGATTTTGGTGATGGTAATTTGGGGAGTGGTCAAAATATTTCTCATGCTTATATTACTGGGGAAGCCACATATGATGTTGGATTAACACTCCTAAATAATTATGGCTGTTCAGCTACCATAGAAGATAGTATTTTTGTTGATAGTGTATTCACAGATTTTGCCATCAACACACCTGTAATGTGTTTTGAAGAACCTGTTACCTTTACAGGAACAGGTGACGATATCACCTTTACAACATGGGACTGGGATTTTGGTGATGGTAGTCCTGTTGTTTCAGGAAGAAACCAAAGCTACACTTATACTGCCCCAGGTACTTATGACGTAAAATTAATAGTTTGCACTGATACCACCATAAAACAAGTAACTGTAAACACCTTACCTCAATCAGTTTTCAGTATTTCACCCAATGATACATCATGTATGGGTGAACAGATAAGCTTCAATGCAACCGATATAACAGGGGATATTTCTAGCTGGACATGGGAATTTGGAGATGGTAATGTTGCCACTGGGCAGGATACAGTACATGCGTATTCCACTGCTGGTAATTTTTCCATTAAGAGTATTTATACAAATTCAAATGGATGTATAGACACAACTACTCGTGTTCGAAATATTCAAGATGTGAATGTGGGAATGAATGTAACACAAAGTCCCACGTGTGAGAATTTCTTAGTAAATATTCAAGGAACGGGAGATTTGGTAACATTTACTCCTTGGCTATGGACCTTTGGTGATGGTACACCAGGAGCTACTGGACAGAGTGCAAGTCATATTTATACTGTTGCCCCTGATACCGTTGATATTATTCTCGATGTATGTTCCGAGCAAGAGGTGCAACAACTTATAATAAATGCACCATGCGAAGTGGATGCTGGTAGTGATGAGGCTACATGTGAAGATGTCTATTTTGAACTTGCCAATTCGACAACACCCCCAACTGCGGGTGATTTTGCATCATTAACCTGGACCCATAATGGACAGGGATATTTTGATGATCCAACCATAATTCATCCAACATATTTCCCCGGCGTTAATGAGGGTTCTGTTCAAATAGATACAGTTACTCTTACTCTAATTGGAGAGGGAATTGCACCATGTCCAAACGACACAAGTACAATGCAGTTATTAATAGTTCCCGGTGCCTTCGCAGAGGCTGGCTCTGATGAGAATGGCTGTTTTGGATATCCATTTGATTTTGCAAATTCAACGGATTCTAGCTTTGCTACAAACTATGTTACACTAAACTGGTCTACCAGTGGAACGGGATCGTTCGTTAATCCAAATGTAACAAGACCTATTTATATACCAGGACCAGGAGAAATAGGACCAGTAACACTCACTATGATTGCTTCTAATATAATTAATTGCGATTCCATAGATGAAATGATATTAACTATTCGTCCAGTATATGAAATGCCCACATCCATAACTGTATGTTTTTATGATTCTGTATTTGCACAAGGGCAATGGAGATATGTATCAGGGACCTATTATGACACCCTAATGTCTCAATATAATTGTGATAGTGTGATAGTAACTAATTTAACAGTAAGGCCAAAAGTTGATAGAGACTTTGTAATAAGTACAAATGACAGTATATGTAGACTAGAGACAGTAAATTTCACATCTACTGGCTCGGCTAATCTTACTAACTGGTTATGGGACTTTGGAGATGGTACAACTTCCAATGATATGAATCCCGTACACCAATATGATACAACAGGAAACTTTACAATAGTTTATCACTACACCGATGATAATGGTTGCTCCGATTCAGCCACAAGAAATGTAAGAGTCTTTGACCTTCCTGATGTTTCGTTCTCAATAACAATGGCAGATGCATGTGTGAATACTGTAGTAACATTCCAAGGAAACTCTAATTCAAATATATCTCTATGGGAGTGGGATTTTGATGATGGTAATACTGGTTTGGGGCAAAATATAAGCCATCAATATACTACGTGGGGAAATATATATCCCATATTAACCGTAACAGATATAAATGGTTGTAGCCAATTTGCAACAGATGAGATAAATATTGCTGAACCCCCAGTAGCGGACTTTTCGTATTCTCCTGTTGTATGTGATAGCATGCAGTTCACGGATTTATCCACTAGTCCAGCTGGTTATAATCTTGTACAGTGGTTCTGGGACTTTGGTGATGGCACGGGCACTTCTACATTACAAAACCCTACCTATCAATATCCAAGTAATACCACCCCAGGGGGCGAGGTATTTATGGTAACACTAACTGTTGTTGCTGATAGCAATGGATTTATTTGTAGTGATAGTATAGTTCTACCAGTAACGGTTCCTAGTCTACCTGATATTTTCTACACCTTTACTCCAGATCCAACTTGTTTGGGTGATACGACCTTCTTTTATGGGGAGTCAGGTTTTCCAATCGATGTATGGCAATGGGATTTTGATGATGGTAATTTCTCCAATGATCAGGATGCTACTCATATATTCACCACCACTGGTGATTATGAAGTTGTGTTAACCATAACCGATACTAATTTATGTCAAAACACCTTAGTGGATACTGTAAGGGTAAATGATATTCCAACTGTAAGCTTTACGATGAGCGATAGCGTAAGCTGTCATGGTAACCAGATAGGTTTTACCTCAACGGTAAGTTCAAATGTAGAGACTTGGTACTGGGACTTTGATGATGGAAGTTTTAGCAATGATCAGAATCCTGTACATTACTTCCCACAGGGAGGTAACTACAATGTAAGTTTAACCGTAACTGATTCTGCTGGTTGTTCTGCTACCTTTACTGATGATGTTCTTATATTACCTGGTCCAACTGCTGACTTTAGTTATCAAAACATAACATGCTCCTCTGTTTTATTCACAGATTTAAGTACTGCACCAACAGGTTATACTGTTACTGAGTGGTTATGGGACTTTGGCGATGGTTTTACCTCTAATATTCAAAACCCTTCACATAGTTATAGCTTGGGTATAGGTATCTATGATGTTACTTTGATAGTAACTGCAGATTCTTCTAATTACTCTTGTCAGGACACCATAGTACAAACGATATACACACCTGGTTTACCCTCAGTATTTTTCACCTGGACACCAGAGCCCACCATGTTGGGTGATCTCACTAGTTTCTTTGGCACCTCAGGTAATACTATTATAGATTGGTACTGGGACTTTGGTGATGGTAATTTTGCCACCACCCAGGATGCTACGCATACATTTGCCACCGTTGGTAGTTTTACAGTAGAGTTAACAGTAACAGACATTGATGGTTGTCAGAACTCTGTTATCCATCAGGTAACCGTTACTAGTATTCCTGAATTGGATTATAGCTGGAATTATAGTTGTGAAGGATCCCCTGTACAGTTTACAGTTTTAGATCCTCCAACGGATTTACCAGCTGTTGTTAGTTTCTCATGGGACTTTGGTGATGGAGGCATAAGCGATCAACAGGATCCTGAACATGTCTATGTTACCTCAGGCACTTACAATGTTTCCCTAACAATTATCGACACCATGGCTGCGACTAATACTGTGGTAAAACAAATAACAGTAAACCCATTACCTATTTCACTGTTTTCCATAGGATCACAGACCTGTCAGGGTAATGATGTTTCGTTTACGGATTATAGTACTACTCAGACTGGTTATATTACGGAGTGGTTTTGGGACTTTGGCGATGGTAATACCCAGACTGTTATTTTCCCTAACTCTGGAGATGTTACCCATCAGTATGCTGCCACAGGTAACTATATAGTTACTTTAACCATAACCAATTCTGATAGTTGTAGCAATAGTTCACAAAATAGTGTAACAATATTGTCCTCACCAACGGCCATGTTTACAAATACAGAAGGTTGTCAGAGTACCCCGATTGATTTTACGGATCAATCCACACAAAATGGAGGAGGTTCTATTATAAGCTGGGCTTGGGACTTTGATGATCCAGGCTCTGGTTCTGATAATACTTCCACACTCCAGAACCCCACACATTTATTTTCTTCCTCAGGAAGTTTTGATGTATTATTAGTTGTAGAAAATGTAAACGGTTGTATTGATTCCATTACCATGAGTGTAACTGTTGAGGATAACCCTGAGGTTGACTTCACATGGGATAATGCGTGCGTTGACGCGGATGTAGAGTTCACATCTGATTATACAGGTGGTGATGCTACTTACTCATGGACCTTTGGAGATGGAGGTACTTCTAACCTTCCAAATCCTACCTATAGTTATACAACTCCTGGTGATTATACAGTAACACTTACCATTACTACTACACTTGGATGTGTTGCAAGTTCTAGTCATACTGTTGAGATTCATCCTTTACCAAATGCAAACTTTGCTCACACTGGTCCTGCATGTTTGAACCAGGAAGTAGAGTTTACCAACCTAAGTACTTCTCCCAATGGTACTATAGATACCTGGGTTTGGGACTTTGGTGATGGTACTACCGTTACCATAAATGCACCTGATAGTCCTGATGTAACACATCTTTATGCCAATGATGGCACCTTTGATGTTGTATTAACGGTTACTGATGTTGAAGGTTGTGAGAGTTCGGTTACCAAGCAGGTAATAGTTGTAAACAGTCCGATAGCAGACTTCACCTATGATGAGAGCTGTTATAATGAGCCTGTTATATTTACCGATATAAGTACTACGAACTCGGGAACAGATATACAGAGTTGGTATTGGGACTTTGGCGATCCTGCCAGTGGTACCAATAACACCTCTAATTTACAAAACCCATCACATGTATTCACATCTCCTGGTACCTATACAACCACATTGATAATAGTATCAACTTTTGGTTGTTCAGATACTACTACCAAGGATGTTGAGGTTGAAGAACTTCCATTTGCTGAGATAGGTATGTTGGATGATTCAATATGTTTGGGAGAGTTGGCAGAGTTCACCGGTACAGGTAGTGATATATCCACCTGGTATTGGGAGTTTGGCGATGGCGGTACTTCCATAGAGCAGAACCCGAGTTATATGTATGCTCAGACAGGCATTTATATAGTAAGTTTAACTGTAACTGGAACCGGAACTGACCAATGTACTTATACAACCGATACAACCATAACAGTAAATGATGCCCCACAGGCTGACTTTAGTTATGAAAACACATGTTTGGGAGATAGCACTTACTTTACCGATTTAAGTTATAGTCAGTATGGATTTATAAATGAATGGTTATGGGACTTTGGCGATGGTAGCACAAGTACCTTGGAAGATCCTTCACATGTTTATTTAACCAATGATGATTTTGAGGTTACCTTGATAGTAACTGATAACTTTGGATGTTCAGATACACTAAGTCAATGGATTCAGGTATTTGATTCTCCTAATCCATCATTTTTATGGGATCAGGTATGTGATCCAGTAGGTCAGGTTAATTTCTTTGATCAGAGCACCCCTGGTTTGGATAACTCACCCATTGTTGGATGGGAGTGGCATCTTGATGATGGTTACTTCTCCACCGAGATAGATCCTAGTTATATTTATAGTATTATTGATACATGTTATACGGTAACCCTAACCGTAACCGATAATAATGGATGTTATAGCACTGATACTAACACACAGGTATGCTTACATGGTGAGCTTGAGGTTGACTTTACCACTGATGTAGTTTGTGAGAATCAAAGTACATTGTTTACAGCCACCTACTCACCTGGTAGTGATTCTGTAGCCTCTTATAGCTGGAACTTTAATGATGGTACACCAATAGTTAGTACTTATTATGATACTATCACACATATATTCCCCAATGCAGGTATGTATATTGTTGAATTAACAGCTGTAGATACCAATGATTGTGTTGCCACGATTTATAAGGAGGTAATGGTAGATTCTTTACCAACTGCACAGTTCACTTATGAGCAGGGTAGCTGTGAGAATCCTACAGAGTTCACCGACATTAGTTTGGGAGGTGGGGAGTTTATTCAGAGTTGGTATTGGGACTTTGGTGATTTAACCTCTTCTGATAATACCTCTACTTTGCAGAATCCAACTCATATGTATCCACCCAATGATTCAACTTATACAGTTAAGCTTGTTATAACGAACTTTAATGGATGTATGGATTCCATAGAGCAGCAGGTTTTTGTTGATCCATGTTTGATTGCAGACTTTATTATTCCTGATACTGCTTGTGCTAGGTATGAGATGTGTTTTAGAGACACCTCTAACGTTGCCAGCTCAACTACCCAGGTATCAGAATGGCGTTGGGACTTTGGCGATGGCACCACATATAATTACACCACCTATGATGAGTATGTTTGTCATACATTTTCTCAGGCAGGAGATTATCCTGTTGAGCTTGTCATATTAGCCAACATTGGAGGTACTACCTATAGTGATACTGTAACTAAGATAGTAAGAGTAAATCCGACACCTGTAGCTATTATGGATTATACCAATGGATGTTTTGGAGATACTACTATGTTCTTTGATGCTTCTGCTAGTTATGGAGCACCTATTATTTATCACCATTGGGATTTGGGTGATCCAAACACCAGTGTTGATACTTCATTGATGCAGGATACCATGTATGTATATCCTGATTATGGTGCTTACTATCCAGAGCTTATAGTTCAAAATGAGTTCACATGTAGTGATACCATAGGAGATACCATAACTATTTACAAGTTACCAACTGCTGAGTTTAGTTTTGAGGAGCAGTGTATGAGTTACTATACTTACTTCACGGATGAATCCACCAATGATAGTTCTTCCATCTCAGGTTGGTATTGGGACTTTGGTCATGGTACATTCCCTGGGGATACTTCCATAGATCAGGATCCTGTATTTATTTATGATACTATAGGAGTCTACACTACGAGTTTAATAGTAACAGATGCCAATGGTTGTATTGATAGTACTAGTCATGATATTGATATATGGCCCATACCACAGACTAACTTTGTTATAATAGACACTAACCAACAGGGTCAGATTTATCTTGATAACCTATCACAGGGTGCTATTGATTACTATTGGGACTTTGATTATAATTATGGAGTTAGTACAACAGAGAAGAGTCCGATACATCAGTATGAGGTTGATGGCAATTATGATATTATGCTTGTTAGTTACAATGAGTATAACTGTCCTGATACGATGCATCAGGTTTATGATTTATTATTTAGAAACTTATTTGTTCCCAATGCATTTATTCCTTCCTCTTCAGATCAAGAGCTTAGGACTTTCTTGCCAAAGGGTATAAACTTACGATCCTATAAGATAGAGGTCTATAGTTCTTGGGGTAACCGTGTATTTGAATCAACGGAGCTCAATGATGGAGCGCCGGCTGAGGGTTGGGATGGTACTTACAAGGATGAGCCTTTACCTACAGGTTCTTATATATGGCGTATAAGTGCTGTATTTGAGGATGGTGAGTACTGGAAGGGTACTGATAATGGTGATGGTAATACTGGTACTAGTGGAACCATAACATTGATAAGGTAATTTTATCTAGGGAGGATATGGCTATGAATAAAAAAGAAAAAACAACATCAACGATGATAGAAATAATACAAACCACTAAGAGATCACCTTTTGCATTATTGCTTACGATGGTATTTTTAGTTTCCATGTTTTTATTTCCAACTACTAGTAAGTCACAGGATTTGGATTTCTCACAATATTATAACAATCCCACTTATTATAATCCTGCTTATGTTGGGTTAACCATGGGATTAAAGTCTCGTCTTAATTATCGAAGGCAGTGGACTGGATTGTCAGGTGATTATCATTCCTATAGTTTTAGTGCTGATATAGCAGAGCGTAGTTTACCTGGAGCTGGTGGTATTGGTATAATTGCCAATCAGTCCTTGGCAGGCAAGGGAGTTTTAAAGACCAACACCATAGGTATAATGCCTAGTGTTCGTATACCCATAAGCAAGAATGCTATTTTTCAGTTGGGAGCATTGGCCAGTGTTGTTACTCAGCAGTTGAATTGGGATAATTTGGTATTTTCGGATCAGTTGGATCCACGCTGGGGGAATATTTATCCCACTAATTTTCCTGGTGCAGCCAGGGATAAGGTATCCTTTCCTGATTTTAGTTTTGGTGGTATTTTCCAGTTTAAGCCCAGTGATGATTTGGAGGGTACTATTGGCGCTGCTGTTCATCATTTAACTACTCCTAATCAGAGTTTTTTCGAGGTTAACGCCAAGTTACCCAGGAAATATGTTTACAATCTTGATTTTATAATTACCATACGAGAGGATCAGGGATATTATTCGAAGCGACAGGGATTTAAGTTAAATCCTGGTATGATGGTACAGCATCAATCAAGTATGTTGTTGTATACTTTGGGTATGAATATTTATATGTCCAATGTTTATTTGGGTATATGGTATAGGAACCAGACATTGGAGTATGATGAGTTTAGTACGTTCACTGCCATGGCGGGATTAAATATTCCCTTTAATGAGCAATGGCGTATGAAGGTAATGTATAGTTATGAGATGAATATAAACTCCAATCAGAACTTCACTGGTCCATCCCATGAGATAAGTTTGATATTTGAGTTTGATGACATTGGTTTGATACAAAAACGTTCAGGGGGATTTATGGCTCCATCAAGTAAACGATCAAACAGCCCTATAGAATGTTCACCATTTTAGGGTATATAGTTATGTAATATAACATAAAGCGATTTTTAATACAACCACATAAATATTAAAACAAATTCTGATTAGGATAAATAACAAGTAAAGAATCAACAACATATTAATTATTAATTTTATTAAAACTACTACTACCATGATAAAATTAACATTTAGAATTTTATTTTTAGTTAGCTATATTTTAGTTTTTTCAAATATATCAGCTCAAATATCAACCAATGTTGAAGAGCTCATGAGAATATCTGAAAAGGAAGCTACAGATTATCAAATAAAAAGAGCTTACGCCGAAGAGTTTGCCAAAGAGAATAATATCCCTGTGATGTATGAAAATGATAAGGGAGTATTTTTTGAGCTTCAAAAAATCAGTGAAGAAGGCATACCAATGTATTACAAGACTGATAATAGGAATTCAGCTAAAACCATATCAACAGATAAGGTATATTCCGGTGGAGGATCCGGTTTGTCACTAGATGGAACTGGAATGGTTCCAAGAGAGTGGGACGGAGGTGGAGTGAGACTTTCTCACACAGAATTTGGAGGCCGTGTTGTACAAGGTGATAATCCAACGGGTACAAATTGGCATGCAACTCATGTTGCAGGTACAATTATGGCTGCTGGTGTTTCATCTTCTGCCAAAGGAATGGCTTATAATGCAGACTTGAGAGCTTTTGACTGGAATTCAGATAACTCAGAAATGGCTTCTGAGGCAGCGAATGGAGCACTTGTTTCGAATCACTCATATGGATTTGTGCGTGGATGGAGTTATTCTTCCGGAGGATATACATGGTATGGTACTCCTAGCATAAGTACTGAGGAAGATTATAAATTTGGGTTTTATGATTCGGAGTCTAAGAATTGGGATCAGATAGCGTTTAATGCGCCTTATTACCTCATTGTAAAATCTGCAGGTAATGATCGCAATGAAGGCCCAAACGGAGGTCAATATCCAAAAGATGGTCCTTATGATTGCATAGCCCATGGTGGAATTGCGAAAAACGTGCTTACGGTTGGTGCTGTTGGGGATATACAAGGTGGTTATAATGGACCTGGTAGTGTTAATATGAGTTCTTTTAGTTCATGGGGTCCGTGTGATGATGGTCGTATAAAGCCTGATATGGTAGCAAATGGAGTTAGTTTATATTCTTGTGATAATTCGAGTAATAATGCTTACACATCTTCTAGTGGTACATCTATGTCTGCACCTTCCGCAACAGGCTCAATAGTATTATTACATCAACATTGGGAGGATATGAAAGGAACCGGAGAGCAAATGCTTGCGGCAACTGTTAAAGGGTTATTAATTCATACAGCAGATGAGGCCGGTCCACAGCCTGGACCTGATTATAAGTTTGGCTATGGATTAATGAATACAAAAGAGGCTGCACTAAGAATAAGTGAAGATGAAACAATTAATGTAATAGATGAAGTTGTTTTAGGTGAAAGTGGTATTTATGAAATGGTTTTAACTGTTGATGGGACAGAGGATTTGAAAGTTACAATTTGTTGGACTGATTTACCGGGTCAGCCAGTTTCACCAGAGTTAGATCCAATAGATGCAATGCTGATTAATGATTTGGACTTGAGATTGACGTCCAATGGTAATACTTACTTTCCATGGAAATTAAATCCCTTATCACCCGGTTCTATAGCTACAAATAATAGTGAAAATAATGTAGATAATGTGGAAGTTGTTTGGATTGAAAACCCTACACCTGGTGATTATACTGTTGCTGTGGATCATGATGGTATTCTGGAGGGTGGAAGTCAGGCTTTTTCAATTATTATTAGTGGAGTGACAAATACAATATCACTGCCTACAGTTTCTGCTGGTCCAGATGTTGATGTTTGTGATGGTGTTGTTGACGCCCAACTAAACGGAACTGGAAACAATATAGGATCAAGCTTATGGAGATCTTTAGGCGATGGAGTGTTTAATGACCCAACAATTTTAGATGCCATTTACACCCTTGGAACATCTGATTTGGAAAACGGGTCTGTTATGCTAGAACTGACAGCATATGGGATAGCACCATCAACGGATTCTGTGAGTGATATTATGTCCGTTAATATTGTCAATTCACCCATTTCAGATGCAGGAGATGATTTTGTAATATGTGGAGAGGCTTCTGCTCAGCTTGATGGTTATGCGGAGAACTATGATTCTCATACATGGATAACCAAAGGAGATGGCTCATTTGATGATCCTTCATTATTAAATGCAGTTTATACTCCAGGATCTGGAGATATTGAAGATGGCCAGGTTAAAGTAAGTCTTGTTGTAAGTCCAATTGCTCCATGTGATGATGATGCAAAGGATGATATGTTTATTTCGTTTGCCACTGCACCCGTTTCAGATGCAGGTGATGATGGTATAACCTGTGGTAATATGCCCTACCAATTGGAAGGAATTGTTCAAAATAATGAAGGTATGGAGTGGTCAACAAGTGGTGATGGTACTTTTGATGATATAACCATTTCCAATCCTGTTTATACACCTGGTGAAGATGATGTGAATATTGGTAATGTGGTTATTACACTTACAGCATTTCCAATAGCACCATGTGCTACACCAGAGCTTGACCAATTAACATTGTTAATAGACCCTATGCCAACTATCAATGCAGGTGAGGATATGAGTTCTTGCGCAGGTATGCCAGTATCAGTTACAGGTTCTGTTGAAGAATCAACATCGCATGAATGGACTACTTCAGGAGATGGTGAATTTGAGGATTCAAATGCCGTATCAACAATATATACTCCTGGTACAGAAGATATAGTTAATAATGGAGCTACACTTACGCTTACAGCATATTTTATTGATGGCTGCGAGATGGGTTTTGATGAAGTAGAATTGGGAATTTCTCCAAATGCATTTGCCAATGCAGGAAATAGTGGTTCTGTTTGTAAAGATGGTTCGTTCACAGTTGATGGATATGCTGAGAATTACACTTCATTAATGTGGACATCAAATGGAGATGGATCATTTGTAGACAACACCTCACTTTATACGGATTATAACCCTGGAACTAATGATGGAGTTTTTGGCAATGTAACTTTAACATTATCTGTTTACCCCGAATATCCATGTTCTGAGGCAGTGGTTTCTGATGTTACATTAGAAGTATTGGATTGTTCTTCAATAGGAGAAAATTCATTAACAAGTATAGGTTTTAGTCTCATTCCAAACCCAACAAGTAACCACTTTACCATAAAGACTGATGATATTGTTAGCGATAATGTTGTGGTAAAAGTAATTAGTCTGGATGGGAAAATTATCTTCAATCAAGATTTTAATATAAAAGGCGATATTTTTAATACTACAATTTCTGCATCTAACTTTCCAGATGGTATTTATACAGTAGTGGTTAGTTCAGATTCAAATTATGGTATTAATAGATTGATAATAAAGCACTAATAATAAATAGCATATAATTTTTTGAATCCTGATAGATTATTATCTATCAGGATTCTTTGTTGTTATGAGTATTATTAAGTAACCCGTTTAAAAATTTCTTTTAAGATATAGAGTTAACCACTAAAGCATCTCGAGGAAATACATGATGGTAGTATATATGTTGGTAACAATTATTCGTTAATTGTATTAACATTTAGCGTAAATGTTCATAAAAGTGTCCAGTTTTTCATAAAAAGCATCTATGAGTTTATCAAATAGCCAATTAACTCATCAATCTTTATTATTTTTGCCAGCTAAATTTATTGCTATATGTTTGAAGGATTAACCGACAGGCTAGATCGGTCATTTAAAATATTAAAGGGACAAGGTAGAATTACCGAGATTAATGTGGCTGAGTCCATTAAGGAAATTCGTAAGGCCCTTATTGAAGCTGATGTTAGCTATAAAATAGCTAAAAAATTCACCGCAGAAGTCAAGGAGAAAGCTCTTGGTGCAAATGTTCTTACCGCAGTTAAGCCAGGAGAACTCATGACTAAGATAGTTCATGATGAGTTAGCAGAACTTATGGGTGGTGAGCAAGAGGACATTAACCTAAAAGGTAAACCAGCGGTTATATTGATTGCAGGTCTGCAGGGTTCTGGTAAAACCACCTTTTCTGCAAAACTTGCAAATTATTTAAAGATTAAACAAGATAAGTCACCTCTCATGGTTGCTGGTGATGTATACAGACCTGCAGCTATTGATCAGTTAAAAGTTCTAGGTGAACAAATTGGAGTAGAGGTTTATAGCGAAGAAGATAACAAAAGTCCTGTTGACATCGCAAAGAATGCTGTCAAGCATGCAAAGGCTAATGGCAATAATATAGTAATCGTTGATACTGCTGGTCGTCTTGCTGTTGACGAGGAAATGATGAATGAAATTTCATCTGTTAAGAAAGCAATAGGCCCTGATGAAATACTTTTTGTGGTTGATGCAATGACAGGGCAAGATGCTGTAAATACAGCAAAAGCATTTAATGATAGGTTAGATTTTGATGGGGTTGTGCTTACTAAATTGGATGGTGATACCAGAGGTGGTGCAGCACTTACAATAAAATCTGTTGTGGATAAACCGATCAAATTTGTTGGTATTGGTGAGAAGATGGAAGCGATTGATTTATTCCACCCCTCTCGTATGGCTGACAGAATTCTTGGCATGGGTGATATTGTTACCCTTGTGGAGAAAGCTCAGGAGCAATATGATGTTGAAGAAGCTAGGAAGCTTCAAAAGAAGATTGCAAAAAACCAATTTAATTTCAATGATTTTCTTAAGCAGATTCAGCAAATCAAGAAAATGGGTAATGTAAAGGATTTAATGGGAATGATCCCAGGTGTTGGTAAGGCTATTAAGGATACAGATATTGATGATGATGCTTTCAAAGGAATTGAGGCTATTATATATTCAATGACAATGGATGAGCGTGAAAACCCAAAAATTCTCAATGGATCACGACGTAAACGAATAGCAAGAGGTGCAGGTACAGATATTCAAGAAGTAAACAGATTAATTAAGCAGTTTGCAGAAACAAGTAAGATGATGAAAATGATGACAACTGGTGGTGGACGCAAGATGGCAAATATGATGAATCAGTTAAAGAAATAATCCAAAGTTTAATTAGATGAGTGCAAAAATAATTAACGGTAAGGAAGTTGCAAAACAAGTTAAAAATGAAATAAAGGCTGAGGTAGCCGAATTTATTGATAATGAGGATAAGGCGCCACATTTGGTTGCTATTATCGTTGGCGAAGATCCTGCTAGTCAAACATATGTAGCTAGTAAAGAGAGAGCTGCAAAAGGAGTCGGTATAACTTCTTCGGTATATAAATATCCCAAAGAAACCACAGAGGTAGAGTTGCTAGAGGCCATTGATTTTATAAATAGGGATGATGAAATCGATGGAGTAATAGTTCAGCTCCCATTACCTGATCAAATAAATGTAAATAGAGTAATTGAAAGTATTGATCCAAGTAAGGATGTGGATGGATTTCATCCTCTCAATGTTGGCAAAATGTCAATAGGTCAAGAAACATTTGTTTCAGCAACACCTGCTGGCGTAATGGAGTTGCTTAAAAGAAACAATATTAAAACCGAAGGTAAGCATTGCGTTGTTCTTGGTAGGTCTAATATTGTTGGTGCACCATTGAGTATGCTTATGTCAAAGAAAACAGATCCGGGTAATTCAACAGTAACCATTTGTCATAGTAGAACCAAAAACCTTAAAGAAATTACTCAGCAGGCAGATATATTAATCTGTGCCATAGGAGTTCCTCAATTTGTTAAACCTGATATGGTAAAGGATGGCGCAGTTGTTATCGATGTGGGAATACACCGTATACCTGCCGATAATGAAAAAGGATATAGGTTGGTTGGTGATGTTGATTACGAAGGTGTTAGCGAAAAAGCCTCTGCCATAACACCTGTGCCTGGAGGTGTAGGTCCAATGACCATTGCAATGCTTCTGAAAAACACCCTGCAATCCTTTAAGCAAAGACGCAGGTAATTATTATAAAAGTTTAGATCAACAATTTTACAATTAATGGCTATCATCGAAATAGCCATAATAACTTTCTTATTTTTAGGGTATGAAAATAAAATATTTTATTCTTGCATTCTTTGCATTCTTTGTATTTAAAACAGCAGATTCACAGGTAATTGGATGTACGGACCCCAGAGCAAATAATTATAATCCAGAGGCTACCATCAATGATGGTTCTTGTGAATATAATATTACATTAATTAACCCACCTTTAAGGTACCTATTACCCTCGGAATTGGACGAAACTTCTGGATTAGCCTTTTTTAATGGAAAGTTATGGACCATAAATGATAGTGGAGGGTTACCTGCTCTTTACGCGTTTGATACCATTAGTGGAGAAATTGTTCAAAGAATTACAGTAAGTAATGCTCAAAATGTTGATTGGGAGGCGTTAGCAATGGATGCTGACTATATTTATATTGGTGATTTTGGGAATAATGCAGGAACCAGAGATGATTTGGTGGTCTATAAGGTAAGCTTATCAGATATACCTAATACGGGTAATAATCATGTAATTGCAGAAAAAATTTGGTTTTCATACTCTGATTACCCTGGAAAAGAAATGAAGCCCAAGAACCATAACTATGATTGTGAGGCATTTATAGCAACCGATGATTCTTTATATCTTTTTTCAAAAAATCGTGGTGATCAAAGATGTAAGTTATATATCTTACCCAAAATTCCAGGCGAATACACAGCACAACTGGTATCGAGCTTTGATTCTAAAGGTCTAATTACTGGTGCCGATATAAATATTGAAAGTAAAGAAATAACTTTAGTGGGGTATGTGAATCAAACATATATTCCTTTTATGTGGTTGCTTTTTGATTATGATGGAAATAATTATTTCGATGGAAATAAGCGAAGGATAGATATGCCTAATATTTTGGCAAGCCAAACAGAGGCAGTATGTTATACCCAGGGAAGAAATGAAGTTCTGACATCTGAAGGTAATGTGTTTTTTTCGCAATCTGCGTATGACTTCAATTCTAGTGTTTGGACATCATCTTTACCATCTGGAGTGGGAGAGGAGTATAGTGGTGTATTTGACTTTACATTAAGTCCAAACCCAATTAATACAGGTAAGCTTACCATTGATATAACAGATCTACCTATTGGTTTATATCAGTTGGAAGTATATGATTCCTTGGGGAATAAAATTATGGGTAATAACATAACCATGAGAAAAAAATCAGGTAGAACTAAGATTAAACTCAAGGTAAGTAGCTATAATGGAGGAATCTATTACATTAGGATGTACTCTACAAATCAGGTTGTAGAGAAAAAATTTATTAAGATATAGATGACAAAAGACAGTGACATTTTTAAGGGTGGTAAAATACTTCCAATAATGGAAGAATTTTACACTCTTCAAGGAGAAGGCTACAATATGGGTAAGGCTGCCTATTTTGTTAGGTTGGGTGGTTGTGATGTTGGTTGCTCGTGGTGCGATTCTAAGGAATCTTGGAATGAAGATTTATTTCCACCTAAAGATGTTACTAGTATTATTTCAAATGTTAAATCAAATCATGCTGATACAGTTGTAGTAACTGGTGGTGAACCATCTCTATATCCGCTTGATTATTTTACAAAGAAACTCAGGGAAAATGATATTTTAACGATGATCGAAACCTCTGGTGCACACCCACTAACTGGTATTTGGGATTGGATTTGCTTATCCCCAAAGAAATATTCTCCTCCAAAGGGTGACATATATTCACGTGCGCACGAATTAAAGGTTATTATCCAACATAAAGGAGATCTTGAATGGGCAGAAAGAAATGCTGATCTTGTAAATGATGATGCTCTTCTTTTTCTTCAGCCGGAGTGGAGCGCTGCCAATGATATAATGCCTATTCTTACAGAGTACATAATGGATAATCCACAATGGCGAATGTCACTTCAGAGTCATAAATATATGGGAATACCCTAGATAGGGCTATAACTGAACACCTAGGATATTTAACCCAATAACATTTTTACTATTTTCAGCTTGTTCTTGAATGGTGCATACCTTATTGGGATATCAATCCAAGTTTTTTTCCGAACAACAGGTTTTTGATTTGAAAAGGTTAGGAAAGAATACTTACCATGATATTTACCTATTCCGCTATTTCCGATACCACCGAATGGAAGTTTATTATTAGCAAAGTGCATTATAGTATCATTTATTGTAACTCCTCCACAGCTAACTTCATTTAATATCCTATTCTGCTTTTGTTTACAATTGGAAAAGAAGTATAATGCAAGTGGCTTTTCCTTTGATTGAACTATATCAATTGCTTCGTCAATATTATCATATGTCATAATGGGCAGTATTGGACCAAATATTTCTTGGCTCATAATTGGAGAGTTTATACTAACATTATCTATTAATGTTGGTTCAAAATAACAATCCTTGACATTATACTTACCTCCATATAAAATTTTAGTATTATCTATAAGAGTTGACAAACGTATTACATTAGATTCATTTATTATTCGTGGATAATCTTTGCTAAGCGATACATCATTCCCATAGAAGTTTATTATGGCTAATTTTAACTCACTAATCAATTTGTCTTTAACCTCTTTATTTACAAGTATATAGTCAGGCGCAATACATGTTTGGCCAGCGTTGATTAGTTTCCCCCAAATGATTCTTTTTGCTGCTAACTTCAGATTTATTTTAGAGTCTACTATGCATGGTGATTTTCCACCCAGCTCCAGGGTAACTGGAATCATTTTATCTGCAGCAGATTTATATATTATTTTACCTACTTCTGTATTTCCAGTGAAGAAAATATGGTTGAAATTAAATTTTAACAGATCTTGTGTTATGTATTTATCACCCTCAAATACCTTTATTAAACCAGGATCAAAGTTGTTATTTATAATATCCTTTATAACCATGGATGTATTAGAAGATATCTCAGAGGGTTTAAGTATTGCCGTATTTCCAGCTGATATAGCACCAATAAGAGGTGTTATGAGTAATTGAAATGGATAATTCCATGGAGCAATTATAAATACATTACCCAATGGTTCATAGGTTGTATAACTTGTGGCAGGAAAGTTAGTTATGGGATTTGCTGAACGGGTAGGAGAGGACCATGATGTTATGTTTCTTATGTGATATTTAATTTCATCAAGAACTATTCCCAGCTCTGTGGCATATGATTCAAATTTTGATTTTCCAAGGTCCTTATTGAGTGCTGAATGAATAAGAGACTCATTTTCCTTAAATAAGTTGTAGAGCTTTCTTAGGGTATTAATTCTATTCTGAATGGGTTTAGTTTTACCATCTCTAAAATATTCAACTTGTTGTTGATAATATACCTTATGCTCCTTTAAATTGCTATTAACCATAGGATTAGTTTTAGAAGCAATGCGAACGACATACCAGTGAAGTAAATGAAATTACCCGTTATCCTTATAAACACCCAGTAGTTCAATAAATCGGGTGTCGCTATATAACTGAGGTATTAAATCTAAAAGTTCTGTGTGTTGCTCATGGTTTAGCTTCAACGCTGCTTCAATATAAAAGTACGCCTGCTGAACCTTACCAGATACATGCAAATAACCAGCAAGACGATACCATAATAATGCACTTTCTTTGTTATTTGTAATAGCTTCTTCTATGATTTCAATGGCGCCATCAATATCTTCAAGAGCGAATATACATGCCGACTGATTTATCCACGATTCAATATTGAATGGATCTAATTTTGTAATGTCTCTGAATAGGGAAATTGCAGTTTCATAGTTTGTATTTTTCATATGAATCATTGCCAAATCAAACTTATATTCTGTATTTCCAGGCATGATCTCAATGGCTTTTTCATAGTAGTTTACAGCAGTGGTATCATTGTCTTGGGCAATAAAAACTCTCCCCAATCCTGCCCATGCATCAGCTAATGAGTCGCTTATCTCTAAGGCTTTATTGAAATGACGCATGGCATTTCGTAAGTCATTAAGTTGCTCATAAGACTCTCCAATGTAGTAATGAGTTATTGGCTCTGGAGCTTCGTACTTAAATGTTTCTTTGTAATATTTTATAGCTTCAGTGTACCTCTGCATACCGGAAAGTGAATTGGCAATATTAAAGTATGCAGAAGAAAATTTATCATCAATTGCCAATGTAAACTCGTATGCTTCAATGGCTTTCTCAAAAAGTTCTAGTTGATTGTAGAATATTCCAAGGTTAAACCATCCAACTTTAGAGTATGGGTTGGTATCAATAAAATCTTTAAAAAACTTTATGGCTTCTTCTTCACGATTGGTTATGTCAAAGAAGAAAGCAATCTCATGTATGATATTTTCTGATTCAGGCTTGAGTGCAAGTGCGTTTTTCAGGTTTTTTATGGCATTGGGGTAGTCATTTAGGTTTTCGTATTCAAAAGCAATGACTGAATATATATCCTCCGGATTTTCCGATAGAGGGATAGCTTTATTGTATTGTTCAATGGCCAGCTCATGTTTATTCATCATGCTATATATCTCAGCTTTTGAAATATATAATTCATCGCTAGCCGGCTCCAAAAGTTCAGTTTGATTTAATTCCTCAAGTGCTTCGTAGTATTTTCCATTAAGAGCTTGAAGCTTTGCTTTTCTAATGATAAATGAACTTATGGAAGGATGCTGTTGCAATGCTGATTCGATTGCTATTTCAGCTTTGTCAAATTCTTGGAAGTCTATGAAGTAATCAACAAGAGCTTCAAATTCATTTACATCAAAAAATAAATGCATTTGAGACCCTAGCATTTTTTCAAACCTGCTTATGAGTTCATTGATGTCTCCATCCTCTATCCATCCAAATTCATCGTTCATTTCCTAAGAATACTGATTATAGTTATTGAAATTAAAAACTAAATTAATGTAAATTAATATTTAAAAAAATTGTTGAACATTAAATTATCAACTAAAAATAATTACTAAATGTTAATTTACGATCGAAAACAGCCTATTCCATCTTATCTTACCATCTAAAAATGATTTATTTTGATCGAGAGATAACCATATGAATTCAGCTCTGCCTACGATATGATCCTCTGGTACAAAGCCCCAATATCGTGAGTCAGCAGAATTATGTCTATTATCTCCCATCATCCAGAAATAATCATATTTAGGAGCATAACTGCTAACTTCCTTTCCATTTATAATTATTTTGTTGTTAACTATTTCAAGTGTATTTCCTTCATAAGTAGTAATTATCCTTTCGTAGATAGGAAGGTTATCCATATTAAGTTCAATTGGAACATTCTTAGCAGGTATGTATAGTGGTCCGAAGTTATCTCTATTCCATTTATAGGATGAATCATTTGGAAATATTTCAGGTTTCCAAACTCCAGGAAGTTCATTAAAAACCTCAACACTTGTTATTATTGGAAGTTTTTCAATTTCATTTTTGGATTCTTCAGTAAGAATGAAGATAAACTCACCTGGTTTGTTACCTCTAAATGTTTCAGTAATATCGTACTTGTCAAGTATTTTGGGATTTATACTACTACCATTGGTAGTAACTTTATACTGATATTGTAATTTTTCAGGGTTATTGGCTTTCTTTCCATTTAAGTATACTTGACGATTAATTATACTCAAGGTATCTCCGGGTAATCCTATACATCGCTTTACATAATTTTCACGCTTATCAACAGGCCTAACAACTATATCTCCAAAATTTCTTTGGTCACTCCAAACCCTATCTCTTCCATATTCATTTACTAGAGTATAATAACTAGCATTACTCTGAAAACGCGTTGAAACAGTATCTCCTGCGGGATAGTTAAAGACCACTGCATCATTGTGCTCAACATTCTTAAGTCCAGCAAAACGATAAAATGGAAATTTTATCCATTCCACGTAGGATTTAGTGCTTTCAGTAGCAGGTAGTGTGTGATGAACAAAAGGAAATGATAATGGTGTATTGGGTATTTTAGGCCCGTAAGTTATTTTACTTACAAAAAGATAATCTCCCACCAGTAGCGATTTCTCCATGGAGGATGTAGGAATAGTGTATGCTTCAAGAAGAAAAGTTCTTATGATAGTAGCAGCAACAACAGCAAATATGATAGCATCAGTCCATTCACGAAAAAATGATTTTTTGATTTTAGGACGATTGTCTGGATCAATAAAAGTCTCTTTTTTACTCCAACCAAGGTAGGGTAGATATATGAAAGGAAGTATTACAACAAAAAGTTGTTCCCATAAACTAAATTTTTTGAAACACTTCACAACTTCAACTAGCATCAGTAAGTACATGAATACATTTAGGAATGGGAAAAATAGAAGAATCATCCACCACATTGGTTTTTTGATGATTTTTAGGAAGACAAACAAATTATAATAAGGCACAAGAGTTTCCCAACCTTTTCGACCAGCTTTCTCAAATACTTTCCATGCAAAGATGGTTGGTAATGTGAATAATAAAGGGATTAGAAATATTAATTGTAACATGATTTAGCTATTAATAAATACTTACGCGAGCAAAGGTAAATTCATTAGACATATGTCCGCGTTAATTATTCTTAAACTTTTAGTGTGCAAAAGTAATAATTAAAGGAGATGTAAGCATTATTTATATAAGTCTATATTGTATTAGGTTTGTAACATTTGCAATTTCAGTGCAGCACGACTAATAAGAGTATATTACACTTGCATCTGTACCTGCCATTTGTAAAACTATCCCCCCATTGGTGGTATATTCGGAAAAGAAACTTAGGTTGAAATATAGTTTTTGCTGTACTATTGCTCTGCAATTATCATCATCATTGAGTTGAAGAAGAAGGTTTGCCTTAGGTGGCATGGAATTCATAAGCAGGTCATTATAAAATAATTTAAATTCAGAATTCCCGCAGCCACCACTATAGCTTACCCAAATGTTAAGACAATCATTTCTTATAAACAATGAGTCAATTGTGTAATAATCGGATTCCAAATCAATGTATTGTTTATTTGTAAAGTTTATGAAATCACAATCTTCATTTTTGGGGATATCTTTATTTCCACTTTTTTTTGATACTCCGCATGAAATAAATAAGATCATGAGTGCAATGTATAATAGCTTTGTTATGTACGTCATTATTGAATTAATTGTAATTGATGTAATGTAATAACTACTCTAAAGACTTCATGATGTCATCCATGTTGAAGATTCCTTTTTTATCTTGAATAAATTCTGCTGCCATAACTGCTCCAATTGCGAATCCAGATCTGTTTTTAGCATCATGTAGCAATGAAATTGTATCAACAGGTGAATCATATACAACCTCATGTTTACCAGTCACTTCACCTTCTCTTGATGAATAAATGGTGATTGAATTAGGTTCTTTCTTATTAAGTGACCATGAATTAAGGCTATCGTTTACACCCAATATTCCATTAGCTGTTGAAATAGCTGTTCCGCTTGGAGAGTCAACTTTATGTTTGTGGTGAGTTTCATTTATTTTAGCTTGGTAATCATCAACACCATTCATGAGCTTAGCCAAATATTTATTAACCTGGAAAAAGATGTTGACACCTATACTAAAGTTGGGTGCATAAAATAATGTTCCATTATTGGTGTTGCATAATTCTGAGATACTTTCAAGTTTATCATACCATCCGGTAGTTCCTGTTACTATTGGGATTTTGAGATCAAATGCTCTTGATATATTTTCTATAACGGAGTTTGGTAAGCTAAAGTCTATAATTACAGCATTGTTGTTGGTTAATGATAAATTACTCCACTGATCTCTATTATCTATTATGGCAATAATATTATGGTTCCTTTCTTTGCATATCTTTTCGACCTCTTTACCCATTCGGCCATAGCCTGAAATAATTATATCCATAATTATGAATTGTTTAATTAAAAGTTGACAGAAATTTTTACTCCATTGTGAGCAGGTAGTCCATAAATCTCGCGAGCAGGCTGACGCACAAATTGTTGCTTTATAATTGGTTGTACTCTAACACTAAGATTTTCGTTCACATCCCAATAATAAAGATGTGCATCAACAGTTGCATCTAATATTTGTAGTACATACCATAGCCCCATTAGTATAAATGAGAATTCCATATCTCTTCGATACTGATCTCTTACAGACTTTATTTGATCTGCGGAATATTTTTGTGCTAATTCATTATCACATTCGTATCCACTCTGTTCTTGTTCTTCAATTTTACATATGTAGGCATCATTGTATTCCAGATAACCATTTCTGTTCCACAATGCAAAATAGCCTGTAACCCCAAAACCAGCATATACAATGGGCAGTTTCCAGTATTTCTTATTGTATATTTGGCCAGCACCTGGTATTAAAGACAGATATGTCGCTTTCTTAGGGGAATGCTTTTTTATAACTATTGTATCAGTGGTGGTTTGCCCCTGTACATTGTTGAACATAGCACAACCCAAAACTAATACTATAAATCCTATCAGAATATTTTTGACTGACATAATAAACTTCTACTTAGAGCCCTCGATAATTGAGATTATCTTATCTAAATCATCATCATTCTTAAAGGTAATAACGATGGCACCTTCACCATTATTATTTCTTCTAAGATTTACTTTAGTTCCAAGTTTTATACTCAAGTTAGCGGGAACAGTTTTGAATTTTTCTGGAATTGATGAGTCATTTTTCTTAGTAGGTGTAACTGCTGGTGCCATCATATTTCTTACAAGCTCTTCAGTTTGTCGCACATTTAGATCTCTATCAATAATGTTTTTCAGGATTCTCGTTTGGGTTTTCTTGTCAGGCAGGGTTATAAGGGCTCTGGCATGTCCCATCGAAATAGATTTATCTCTTAGTGCTATTTGCAATTCTGGTGGAAGCTTGAGTAATCTTAAGAAGTTAGAAATAGACGATCTACTCTTCCCAACCTTTTCACTTAACTTTTCTTGAGTGAGGTTAATTTCGTCTATCAATCTTTGATAGCTTATTGCTATCTCAATGGCATTTAAATCTTCTCTGTGAATATTTTCGATTAATGCGAGTTCCAACATTTGCTCATCATTTGCAACTCTTATGAAGGCAGGTATCTTTTTAATACCAGCCATATGAGATGCTCTAAGCCTTCTTTCACCTGATATTATCTGGTATCTGTCATAACCCATTTTACGAACTGTAACCGGTTGGATTATACCTTGAATTTTTATTGAGTCTGATAATTCTCTCAGCATCATTTCATCAAACTCAGTTCGAGGTTGAAAAGGGTTTGTTTCAATTTTATTTATTTCCAAATCAGCGATGGCACCAGCAACATATTCTCCAGATATATCTACTGATGTAATATCCGTATCTGGACTTGATAATATTGAATCAAGTCCTCTTCCCAAAGCTCTCTTTTTACCCTTGTTACTCATTTATAATTTTATCGGCATTATTCATTACTGTCATATCATTCTTTTGGAGTACTTCTCTTGCCAAGTTTAGATAATTTATTGCTCCTGTGCTTGCTGCATCGTACATTATTATAGAGTCTCCAAAACTAGGAGCCTCTCCAAGTTTAGTATTACGATTAATAATGGTGTTGAATACCATTTGCTGAAAGTGTGTTTTTACTTCTTCAACCACCTGTTTAGATAGTCTTAGTCTGGAATCAAACATCGTTAATAGGATACCTTCAATATCAAGTTTGTCATTTAAACGACTTTGTACAATCTTGATTGTATTCAGCAGTTTACCAAGTCCTTCCAGAGCAAAATACTCGCATTGAACAGGCACTATTACTGAGTCAGATGCAGCCAAAGAATTTACAGTAATAAGTCCAAGTGATGGTGAACAGTCAATGATTATAAAGTCATACTTGTATTTTACTTTATCAAGCACGTTTGCCATCAATTTTTCTCTTCCTGGCATATTGATTATTTCGATTTCTGCACCCACAAGATCTATGTGAGCAGGAAGTAAGTCAAGGTTTGGTGTTTTTGTGCTAAGAATTACATTCTCAACATTTAGATCATCAATTATACATTCGTAGATACTAGCCTGAATCTGTTTTGGATCAAATCCTGTACCTGAGGTTGCGTTTGCCTGAGGATCGGCATCAACAATAAGCGTTTTGTATTCAAGAACAGCAAGGCTTGCGGCAAGATTTATTGCCGTTGTTGTTTTTCCTACACCTCCCTTTTGGTTTGCTACTGAAATAGTTTTACCCATAATAAATTACTATTCATTTACAGATTTATACCTTATTTTAAGACTCGCTGAATAATTCATTGTGCTGACAATGAATAAAGATTTAACCATGAAAATAATCTTGACTTAGGTTTCGGTTTCCTCGCCAAGATCTTCAAAGCTAACATCAACAGTGCTGCTGATTTCATCCTCTGGCTTAGTTTCTCCTTCTGATAACTCAGAATTATCATCTCCAGATTCAATAAAATCAATTGCTGCATTTAATCCATCCTTAAACTTATCAAAGTCTTCTCCATATAGAAAAACCTTATGCTTTTCATAAAAGAATTTACCTTGCTCTTCACTAAAACGCCTCTTACTTTCAGTAATTGTTAAATATTGTTGATTGGCACGTGTGGCTTTTACATCAAAAAAATATGTGCGTTTTCCTGCTCTAACTACCTGAGAAAAAAGATCATCTCTCCTTTCAAATTTATCTGTCTCCTGCATAAAAATCTCAAGATTTTGAACAAATTATGATAACTACTTATTCTACTTAATATATGTATAAAATTACTCTGTCAAAGTTAAAAATTAAAGTAACTTTTAAAGGGTTCTATTATTTTTTGTTGATAAATTGTATTTTTTGTTGATAACCACAAATAGCCTATAAATATTACAAATACCATAGTTCCAATTTATTTTATTGTCACATATGTAAGTAATCCAATGGTTATTTTAACCTTTGAGTAGTTTAACTGTTTGGGCTTTAGTTTTAGATATAACCTTTAAAAAATATACTCCCTGAGGAAGTCCTGTTAATCCTGAATTGATAATTATATTATTATTTAACCTGGATACCTCGTATCCCATTTTCATAATAGTATTTCCTGCTAGATTAATTAATTCTAGATTGATAAACTCAGAACTGTCCGTGTCTACTATTATTTGAAGTTGGTTTTTAAATGGACTTGGTCCAGCTGATACAAACAATTTTGAATTTAATGGAGGGTTTATGGAGGTTAAAATAGAGTCGGCACTCGAGAAATCCGGAATACCCCATCCCATGTAGTTATCAGGGGCAGTTGCAAATGATCCACTTTCCATAACTGATTCCATTACTTCTAGTGCTGACATCTCAGGATGCGATTGCCACAAGCATGTTATCATACCTGCTAAAATGGGTGATGAGAATGAAGTTCCATAACCATTTGTTGAAATTCCGGAGGTTCCAACTGCAATTGTAGCACCTGCACCACAGGCCATAACGTTAGGCTTTATTCTCCCGTCTGCTGTTGGCCCTATGGAACTAAATCCAGCTCTGTCTCCATTTATGTCAACTGCTCCAACTGTCATAACACTGTCTCCATCAGCAGGAGCACCAACAAGGTATCCTGAGTTACCAGCGCTATTGCAAACGATCATTCCTTTTGAAGAAGCAATGTCTGCTCCAATAGTTGAAATTGCAGTATTGCCATCCATCTCAGAGTAATCGTATGACCATTCTGGCATATCAAAGTCAAAATAACTTAATGAACTGTTAATTACGTCTGCACCAACGCTATCAGCAAATTCGGCTGCACTAACCCAATTGTATTCTTCGATTATATTTTCAAGAGGTGCTTCTTCGGATCTTAGTAGCCAATAATCCGCTTCTGGTGATGTTCCAATCATCTCTTCAGGTAAATATGCTGCCATACATGACAGAACCATGGAACCGTGTTCATGTCCAACATATACATCTCCATCTTTGTAGACAAAATCTTTGGTGCCTAGAATTTTATTATTGTTACGCAAGTATTCAAATACAGGGTGTTCCAAGACACCAGTAAAACCAGCATCTAGTACGGCTATCACCATTCCCTCTCCTTTATAACCTTTATCATGAAGGTCTATTCCGTTTAATTGATCTATCTGACCATATGATAGCCCATAATCCATGGTACTTGTGGATTTTAATCCCTCATTTCTTATTGGTTCATCTCTAACAAGATTGTTGAATTTGGATGAGTTACTGGACTTGGTGCTGCCTATTTTAAGTGTATTACTAACATATGGTAAAGATTCAATTACGGTTAAAAGAGAATCGTTAGTTGTAAAAATGGTAACACCATTCAACCAACGAGATGGATTACGTAGTTCTACTCCAACATCAGCAACACCCTGCAGATAACTGGGGTTTACTGGAATATCATTCATTGAAATTGGAATATCAAACCTGTCTCTTCTATCAAGGGCTCTTTGGGTTAAAAATTCACTAGGATTGCTGATTGTATAGGGTGAATTATTTTTGTCCGTGAACTGGACAAAGTACTTGTCGGGCGCTATTTGTGCCAAACCTGTATATGTTATAAATAGAATAACAAGTATGGTTAGTATTGTCTTCATGGTTTAATGTTTTGTTGCTTTAATTTCTATAAGGTTGACAAACAATACAACCTCTAAGTTGCATAATTATTCAATCATAATTTCATTATTTTCCTTAATAACATCAGGTACAATATCATTGCCAACTGTTATTCTTATGGGCTTTTTATTTTTATTGAGCTGAAATATTATACCCCTATCTCCATTCTTCCATACAGATGCATTCCTGTAAAAGGTTTCTTGCGTGTCATCAAGGTATGTACAGCTTAGGTATATGGGTAGAGGTAGTCCTCCATTGTTTTCCACAACTACCTTGTTATCAAATGTTACTTTTTTTATTCCAATATCAGCATATGCTCTACTGAAGAACCAGGGTATGAAGAACCAGTCTAGATCTTGACCAGATATATTTTCAAAGGTATTGAAAAAGTCATATGGCCCAGGATGTTTATTGTGCCAACGATCAATAAAAGAATAGAGAGCTGATTTAAAAATACTATCGCCTATTGCATTTCTTAAGTAGGCATATGCCAGTGCTGGTTTAGTATATGAGTGTGAGCGATAAGATTGATAGTCTTTGATTTGATATGATAGGAACATTAGAGGTACCTCTTTCTCCTTACCACTCATATTTTCAAAGGATGATGATACCCTGCTAAAATAATTATAGTCGGGAGCAAGGTTATCAGCAATACCATAAGAAAGCCAGGATGCCCACCCTTCATCCATCCATGCATATTTGCGTTCATTTATACCCATGTAAAATGGGAAATAAGTGTGAAGTATTTCATGAAAAATTAGACTCATGGCTGATCCATCATCAGAGGGATCTCCTTCATTTACCATCATAGGTGACTCCATTCCACCGCCATTTTCACCATTACAAAATGATGTAATATGGGAGTAAGGGAATGGGTAACCAGGAAGGCTATCTACCATAAAGTTTACACTTATTAATCCATAATATACAGCCTTATCAAAAGTATTACTAGAATCGGGATATACAGCATCAACCAGAACTCGTCTATTTGTTTTCTTATCCGCAATTGTGGATGCAGCATCCCAATTGGACTCCAATGATGTTGCAAATGAGAAGTCTGGAACATCATTGGCTACAAAGCTCCATATATTTTTGCCTGTATTTTTAAGAACTCTATTATCTCTGCAGTCCTCAACAGTGAATATGTTGATAATACCAGATGATGTTGATGCTTTCTTGTGGTTCTTAATTACTTTTTCTGTGTAAATATCATTCATATTCATCAAATCACCGGTGGCCCATATTGTAAACCCTGGCGGGGAAGTAATATTAACCTCATAGTTATTGAAGTCATTGTAGAATTCAACAGTTCCAAAATATTCTAAAATATCCCATCCATCTATGTCATCATAAACAGCTATTTGTGGGTACCAGTAGGCTAAGAACAACCTGTTATTACCGTAGTTGCCCATTCTTATGGTTTGGGTTTTTGGGATGAAAAGTTCCCAACTCATATCTACCTTTAAGGAATCGGAGGGAAGTAGAAGTTCCTCCAAGTTAATGAAGAGGTTCGTAGCAGACCTTCGAACATCTCTAGAATCATTGATGTTAATATTATTTCCGTTTATGGCTAACTCTTTGATTATTGTTCCATCGTTCAAATCATCTGGTGCAACTGGCCACGACCTTGCATTACCTTTTTTGTAAATATCCGGATATAGTCTTAGTACTAACTTATTCAGTGTATCAGGGCTGTTATTATGGTAAATTACTGTCTCTGTTGCTGAAAGCATACTCTTGTCAATGAGTAATTCTACATCAATTTTGTAATCCGCATGATTTTGCCAGTAATTTGGTCCTGGTTTTCCATCATTTGATCTTGTTCCATTTTGAAATGCTATGGCATTTTCCAAAGACATTTTAGTCGAGGTTTGACCAATTAGGTTAATGGAGCCTACAACTATGAATATCATGATCCAAAAATATATACTTCGCATTTGTTGTTTGTTTAGAGCTTAAAAATACAAATAATTAACCTTGAATAATACTTAGTGTGTGGTATGTCGTGTTAATATAGGATGCAAAAAGTATTAGCAACTCAAACTTAGAAATTAGGTTTTACGTTTTTTCTTTTTAGCTGCTGGGAAAAGAACGTTGTTTAGAATCAAACGGTAACCTGGAGAGTTTGGATATAGGTTTAAATCTGTTTGTGGATCTCCTACACGATGTTTATAATCTTCAGGATCATGGCCTCCGTAAAATGTCCAAAAACCCTTACCAAACTCACCATGTATATATCTGGCTTCGTTGGCTACTTTGTTTTCACCCATTATTACAACATCTGATTGTATTAAGTCCTTATTGAATGCTGTTGTTTGACCCATAAAACCATTTATTATTCTATCATGATTCTGGCATAATATTGTGGGTATATGATCCCATTTTGCAGAGAAATCAAAGAGCATGAAGAAATCATTCCCTTCTCTCAATGACTTTGGACGTGTTTCTGTTACATCGATGTTTGAAATTTCATATTTTCCTGCATTCTGAACTATAGTAAAATCTTTGAAAACCATGCAATTGTTGTAGTTTAACTTCTCTTGGGCTCCTGGTTCTATTGCATCACCATCAAACATTACATCACAAATATCTACGTTTATGGCAGACAAGGCAACATCGTAGCTGTCAGTGGCTGAACACATTGCAAATAAATAACCACCACCAAGAACAAAGTCTCTTATTTTCTTTGTTACAGCAAGCTTTAGTTCACTTACTTTTGTGAATCCTAATTCTGCTGCAACCTGTTCGTTTGCAGCAACATCTTCCTTGTACCAGGGATAGTTTCTGTAATGTGCCCAAAACTTACCATATTGTCCAGTAAAGTCTTCATGATGAAGGTGAAGCCAATCATAAGTAGGTAACATACCACTAATAACCTCTTGATCGTATACTACATCGTATGGTATTTCAGCATATGTTAATGCTAGGGTAACTGCGTCATCCCATGGCTGCTTGTTTTTGGGAGAATATACAGCAATCTTTGGAACTTTATGGAGCTCTATAATATCCATATTAACATCAGGTTCCATAATCTGCTGTCTAATGGATGAGGCCTGGACATCAGTTAACACCATCGAAGTTACTCCACGAATTGTACACTCATTATCAAATAATTCATTGTATGGCATTAGATAGCTTCCTCCACGGTAATTTAATAGCCATTGGATCTCCACTCCCTTGTCCAATACCCAATATGCAATACCATATGCTTTTAGATGATTTTTTTGGGTATTATCCATTGGAATCAATAGCCATGCAGCTTTAATCTGGCCTACCAATAGAAATAATAATATTGATGAGATATATAATGTTTTTCTATTCATGCATTAAAAATGGATTACAAAAATAATCTAAATTAGGCATGAAAATAATCGTTGATTGCACTTGTCTTTGGTTATTCATTTTCCGCCAATAAATCTATGTTACAGATTAACGATATTCTTATGGTTAAAATTGCAATGTGGCATCTATCCCAACAAATGTTATTCTTAATGTTCGCTGGTATTTTTTTTACAGGCTTCAATAAATGCCTTAGCGAATGGTGATGACAGGCTATGATCATAGCTCATAACCTCAGGATGCCATTGAATAGCCATAAGGAATGAATGATTAGAATGTCTATCCCATTCGATTGCTTCTGGAAGGCTATCTGTTGTCCATGCTGAGATAAATAAATTATCGCCTAGTTTTTCTATGCCCTGATGATGATTTGTAACTACCTGATTATTTTCAATGTCACCGCAAATCTCTGAGAGTTGCGATCCATCGGTTATTAAAATAGAATGGTAACAGAGCGACCAATCTGCATTGCGATGCTCTACAGTTGTGTCGTAATCCGTAGGGATATCAATATAAAGGGTTCCACCCTGACTAACATTCAATATTTGTTCACCTCTACAAACTCCAAATATTGGCATATCTAATTCCATTGCCGTATCTATTAGTAACATTTCTAGACTATCGCGGTATCTATCAAAGCTACCGCATCGTGCGGTATCATCTATTTTTCCATAATAACCTGGAAATACATCTTGCCCTCCTGTTAACAATAGTCCATTACAACTTTTTAATTTAATTAATGCTGAATCAATCCCCATTGGATACATATATACCAATTCAATGGTGCTATCGTGATGTAAAATCCAATCGGTGTATTTTGTGTTGGACTCAGATGATTTTTCCTTTGAGATTGCAATGCGAATTTTATCATCACCTTTCTTATAACAACCAGTTATAAAAATAATAGATATGAGTGATAAAATAAATAATCTAAACATTTGATTGCTCATTTGTGAATTGTAAAATTAATAAAATACTGGTATATTGACATAATATTTAGATGACTCATTTAATTACATTTGCATTACAATTTGATAATATGAAATTGGCAGAAAAAATATTTAACATTTTTTTTTACATCCTGAGTATAATTATTGTATCAATATCCTGTGATGCACCTGTTAAGGTTGATAGTATTGATGATTTATTCAGTAATATAGATGTAAGTGAAGAATCTTTGGTTGAATATGCTATTGGTTTTGATGTATTGAACGTTGATAATAATTATAAGCTAATTATATACAACCCAGATGATAGAAGTCTGGTGTTGGCGTGCTATTATTTTGTGGCAGATAGAAGTATATCAGACAATAAAACAGTATTTGCGGAAACTATTGATAGTGTTGCAGTATTTTCTGCTACCCAGCTTAATGCTTATAGTAAATTAAATGTTTTAGATAAAGTAGTAGCAATTTCGGAATCAGATTTCATAAGAAATGAAGAGGTTTTGGAATTGTTTGAAAAGGGTAAAATTGTAAACCTTGCAAATAATGGAAATTTCTTTTTGGAAAAGGCATTGGAGATCCATCCATCCATAGTGTTTTATTCACCATACAATTTAGCACAAAAGCATCCGCTTGCTGAAACTAATTTAACCATGATTCCATTTTTTGATTTCAAAGAAACCGATCCACTGGGTAGGGCAGAGTGGATAAAGTTTACGGGTTTGTTCTTTAATAAGCAAAGGCAAGCAGACAGTATCTTTAATATCATAAAAACCGAGTACAATAAATATAAATCGTTAACATCTGACATAACTAATGTTCCAACAGTATTTTCAGATAAGTACTATAGTGGTCAATGGTTTGTGCCAGGAGGCAGAAGCTATATAGCACGGTTATTTGAAGATGCTGGAGCAGAGTATATTTGGAAGGAGAACACTAATACTGCTAGCTTTAATATTGATTTTGAAACAGTATATCATCATGCTAATGATGCTGATTTTTGGCGAATTATAGGCTATTATGATAATGATGGTTTCTCCTATGAGAAGCTTGCCATGGAAAATGAATTATACCAAAATTTCGATGCTTTTAATAATAAGAATGTTGTATTTTGCGATTCGAAAAGTACATCTTATTTTGAACGAGGAGCATTGGAGCCCCATGTAATACTTGCAGACTTAATTTTTGCTTTTCATCCGGAGTTGCTTCCGGAATATTCTCCTATTTACTACAAATTGTACAAATAATTAAATGTTAGCATACAGAAACATATCCTTTGTGATTTTTGCAGTAGTTATTTTTATATTGTTTTTGCTAAACATCAGATTTGGTTCTGTTGATTTATCATGGACAGAAGTAATAAACTCATTGTTTTTTTCAAATTCAGAATCAGGTCATGGTGAAGTTATAATACTTCAATACAGACTTCCTCAGGCAATCACATCCATATCTGTTGGTATAGGACTTAGTTTGGCAGGCATGTTACTGCAAACCACATTTGGAAACCCTCTGGCAGGACCATCCGTATTGGGAATCAGTGCTGGATCTAGCCTAGGTGTGGCATTGTTGGTTTTGATGGGAGGAATAACAGGAGTTAGCATGGGTAGTAATTCCATATTCTTTGGTGACTTTGGTATTGTTGTTGCCGCTTTCATTGGAGCATTGGCTGTGTTACTCATTATAATATTTGTTTCCGGGAGAATAGGAAATGCAGTAACTGTCTTGATAATAGGAATTATGATTGGTTATTTAGTTTCTGCAGTTGTTGGAACTCTTCAGTTTTTTAGTTCTTCGGAAGATTTGCATTCATTTATACTCTGGGGGCTTGGAAGCTTTTCTAATACAAACATAAGTCAATCACTAACAATATTGATCCTAACACTATTAATATCATTAACTACACTATTTTTTATAAAACCACTTAATGCTCTTTTACTTGGTTATAGGTATGCAGTCAGTTCTGGGTTTAATGTAAAAATATTACAAACGGTTTTCATTCTTTTTTCAGGTTTATTAATTGCTCTGGGAACAGCTTTCACAGGCCCCATTGCCTTCATTGGTTTGGCAGTACCGCACATAGCCAGAAGTTACTTTAGAACTTCCAATCATAGTGTGTTAATTCCTGCCGTTATATTGTTTGGAGCAGGTTTTTCTTTACTGTGCAATCTCATTAGTAAACTGCCGGGTTATGATGCCTCACTACCTATAAATGCAGTGACTTCGATAATAGGAGCCCCAATTGTAATATGGGTAATAATTAAAGGAAGGAGGTTGGATATTGGATAATATGGAACCAGATAAGACCCTCTTAGAATTAGCTGGTGTTGATACAGGATATAATAACTCTTCAACTGGCATTAAGGTTCTCCATAGTGACATTAGATGTAAGGTTAAGAAAGGTGAGTTCATAGCACTATTGGGACCCAATGGTGTCGGGAAATCATCTCTTATTAAAACCATAACTGGCATGTTACCTTCATTGACAGGTAATGTTCTTATCAAAGGAAAGGACATAAGGCATATGTCAAATAGGGAAATAGCCTCTGAGGTTGCTGTAGTTCTTACTGATAAAATATCTGATACATACCTTACAGCTAAGGATGTTGTATTAACTGGTAGGTATCCCTATGGATCATTTCTTGGAAAGGTAACAAAAGTAGACATTGACAAAGTGATTGAAGGCTTCGAAGTGGTTGGTGCCAAGAGTATTATGAATAGATATTTCTACTCATTGAGCGATGGTGAGAAACAAAAGGTACTATTAGCTAGAGCTTTGGTACAGGATACACCATTGATCATACTAGATGAACCAACAGCTTTTATTGATTCGCCTGGTAAAATTCAAATAATGAGTTTGTTAGATCAGTTGGTGAATAATCACAACAAAAGTGTAATTATTACTACTCATGATACAGATATGGCATTGAAGAATGTTTCAACATTATGGCTGCTTGGATTTAACAAAGAGTTTTACAGCGGTAGTGTTTCATCGATGGTCGAACAAGGAATAATAAATAGAGTCTTTGATAGAGATGGAGTTTCATTCAATAAGAATAGCTTAAGGTTTGAGAATATTTAGTTTGAAACTTAACCAATTATATCATCTTACGAATAATTCATTTCTTAAAAATAGAATCATGACATTAGAAACACAAATCAAACACATGCTAAATGTAAATTTTGGTATAAAGATACTTGCATTACCCATGGTTCTTTTTCTGATATTTTCTTGTGTAAATAAGACTCAAGTGGATACCATAATAACCAATGCCAAAGTATATACAGTTAACGATTCATTTGATGTTGTTGAAAGTGTTGTTGTAAAGAATGGTATTTTTTATGATATGGGAAGCTCTAAAGAAATGCTATCCAAATACACTTCCACCGAAATAATTGATGCCAATGGTGATTTTGTTTACCCTGGTTTTAATGATGGACACAGTCACTTTCTTGCATACGGTATTTCAGAAATAAAGTATGCAAACCTTATGGGAACAGGATCATTTAATGAAGTACTCGATATGGTAATTGAGCATTATAAAAAATATCCTTCAGAATGGATATTGGGCAGAGGCTGGGATCAAAATGATTGGGATATCAAGAAATTTCCCGACAATAGCGCTTTAAACAAAGCCTTTCCAGAAACTCCTGTTGTTTTAAATCGTGTAGACGGCCATGCTTTACTTGCTAATAAAGCTGCATTAGAAATAGCCGGTATAACAGCGGATACAAAGATTGAAGGAGGCGAAATAGTTATTGTGGATAATAAGCCAACTGGCCTATTAATCGATAATGCAATGGATAAGTTGAAATCGGTTATCCCTACTTGGACTATAGAAGAAAAGACAACGGCATTATTAAAAGCCCAGGATGATTGTTATGCAGTGGGTCTTACTTCAGTTACTGATGCAGGATTAGATAAAAGTGATATCCTATTAATCGATGAACTTCATAAAAAAGATGATCTAAATATTAGAGTTTATGCCATGCTAAGCCCTAACCATGATAACTTTAGTTATTTCATTGACAAGGGTCCTTACCATACTGATAAACTAACAGTAAGTTCAATTAAGATATATATTGATGGTGCACTGGGATCAAGAGGGGCCTTATTATTGGAGCCGTATTCGGATGCTTTGCACTCACATGGATCTCAGGTTAGCTCAACAAAGTTCTTGGATAGTATATGTAAAATGGCTTTGGAGAATGGCTTCCAGGTTAATACACATGCAATTGGTGATTCGGGAAACAGAATTGTACTCAATACATATGCCAAATATCTAAAAGGTAAAAATGATCTAAGGTGGAGGATTGAACATGCCCAGGTTGTTAACCCCAATGATATGCATTATTTTACGGATTATTCTATAATCCCCTCTGTTCAGGCCACTCATTGTACATCTGATATGTATTGGGCAGATGAAAGGCTAGGTGAGGAAAGAGTAAAGCATGCATATGCATATAATGATTTAATGAATACTAACAATTGGATAATAAATGGAACAGATTTTCCCATAGAGGGGATAAGTCCAATTCGCACTTATTACGCAAGTGTTACCAGGAAAGATGTAAACGATTATCCCGATGGTGGATTTCAAATGGTGAACTCTCTTTCCAAAGAAGACGCTCTTAAATCAATAACAATCTGGCCAGCCATGGGAAGTTTTGAGGAAGAGACCAAAGGAAGTATAGAACCAGGTAAGGTTGCTGATTATGTTATTTTGGATACGGATCTTTTGGAGGTAGAGCAATCCGATTTATTGAAGGCTAGGGTATTAGGCACTTATGTCAATGGGATAAATGTTTATGAGTCCAATTAATTTTTTTCGGGTAAAGGTTCTATGTGTATTGTAACCACAATGTTTGATATGGATTTCTTTAATTCTAATTCTATTTTATCGCATAGATCGTGTGAAGACTTAACTGACATCTCTCCTGGTACTTCCAGATGAAAATCCAGCTCACGGTTTGATCCTGCTTTTCTTGTCCTAACCATATGGTAAAGCATGTGAGGTTCTTTATTGTTATCAATTATTTTTGTAATAGTATTTAATTCATCTTCAGGTAAGGAATTGTCGGTAAGAGGTTTAAAAGCTTCAAGGAGAATCTCAAATGCTTCCTTGAGAATAAATGCTGCTACCACTATTGCAGCAACTGGATCCAAGAAATCCCAGCCAGTAAAGTATATAACAGCTAAGCTAACACCAACACCAAATGATGTGTATACATGAACACTAAGATGCAAAGCATCAGCTTTTAATGCTATGGAGTCAGTTTCTTTTGCAACTTTATACAGATGCCTGCTGACAACCATATCAATTATGGCAGATATCATCATAACTATAAAGCCAAGTGTTATACCGGTATGGTTTATTGCGGTTTCACTTGTTAGTTGAATCAATGCATGATAGATAATTAACCCAGAAGCTACGAATATTAATATTGCTTCTGTTACACCGCTGATATTTTCAAATTTGCCATGTCCATACGGGTGTTCCTTGTCGGGAGGAGAATCTGAAATTTTAACTGAAAAAAAAGCTATTGAGGAGGCAATTAAATCAACCAAAGTATGAATAGCTTCTGATAATATACTTACAGATCCACTAATAATTCCTACTATCAGATTCATTACCACAAGAAAAGAGTTCGAATAGATAGATAATCTGGCTGCTTTAGCTTTTCTATGCAACATTGGTTTTATTAAGATAAATATTAAGTAAAAATAATTCTTTTAATTCATAAATTGCGCAAAAAAAATATGGCTACTGTTTTAATTGATAATAAGAAAATTTATTGGCAGGATTATGGAAAAGGTGACCCCGTAGTACTTATTGCAGGACTTGGTTCGGATTCATCAAGTTGGTTGCCCATAATAATACCATTGTCAAAAAAATATAGGGTTATTGTATTTGATAATATTGGTGTTGGCAGGTCTGATCATGATAATAAAGGTATATCAGTAGCTTTAATGGCTGATTGTACTCGTAAACTAATTACTAAGCTAAATTTAAATAAACCAAGCATTATAGGTCATTCCATGGGAGGAATGATAGCAATTGATCTTGCCGTTAATTACCCTAAACTGTTAAATAAATTAGTTCTTGTTGCTACATCAGCAAAAATTAGCAAAAGAAATGTTTCCTTATTCAGGGATATGGTCGCATACTTAAAATCAGGAATAAATGAAGAACTATGGGTCAGATACATGTTTTATTGGATATTCTCATCATCATTTTTTGAAAATCCTGACTTAGTTGATCAAGCAGTGACAATGGCTGTTAATTACAGATACCCGCAAAGCATAGATTCCTTTGAGAATCAGGTGGAAGCAATAGTTCAATTAGATATGGTTTCCGATCTAAACAGAATAAAATTAGAAACGCTAGTTCTAAAGGGAGATGACGATCTTCTATTCACTCCCAATGATATACAAGATATGTTTAATTCTATAATGCTTTGTACCGAAGTGAACATTGAAGGTTCAGGCCATTCAATTCACATGGATAAACCTGATATCTTCCTTGATGAAGTTAAAAAGTTTATTGGATGATTATCCAATACTATTATTAGAAAATATATAACATTTCATATTAATCTTTTCAAGTATTAACAAATACTTTTAAAAAGTTAATTACTTTTGCAGCCCTTAAATATAAGATTACTAATAATATGCAGAATATCAGGAATATAGCCATAATTGCTCACGTTGATCATGGCAAAACCACACTTGTTGACAGAATGTTGCATCAGGTTCAACTTTTTAGAGATAACCAGGAAGTAGGAGAATTGATACTTGACAGCAATGATCTTGAGAAGGAGAGAGGCATTACAATTCTCTCCAAGAATGTTTCAGTTAGGTATAAGGAAGTAAAAATAAACATAATCGATACACCTGGTCACTCCGATTTTGGTGGTGAAGTTGAGCGTGTATTAAATATGGCAGATGGAGTAATTCTATTGGTTGATGCGTTTGAAGGTCCTATGCCTCAAACAAGGTTTGTTTTGCAAAAAGCTATTGATTTGGGTTTGAAACCAATTGTAGTTATCAACAAAGTTGATAAACCAAATTGTCGTCCGGACGAGGTTTATGAATCTGTTTTTGATCTTATGTTTAATCTGGGAGCTTCTGAGGATCAACTTGACTTTCCAGTTGTTTATGGCTCTTCCAAGGAGGGTTGGATGTCGGATGATTATGTTAATCCTACAGATAATGTAGCATATCTTCTGGATCAGATAATTGAACACATACCACCAGCTGAATTTAAAGAAGGAACTCCTCAGATGCAGATTACATCATTGGATTATTCTTCATATGTAGGCAGAATTGCTGTCGGTAAACTGCAACGTGGCAGCCTCAGGATGGGTATGAATATCTCTCTTGTTAAACGAGATGGAAGCGTTGTTAAGCAGAAGATTAAGGAGTTATACCTTTTTGAAGGACTTGGGAAAGAGAAATGTAAAGAAGATGTTAATGCTGGGGATATAATTGCGATTATGGGGCTTGAAGATTTTGAAATCGGTGACACAGTTGCTGATTTTGAGGATCCAGAAGGGTTACCTGCGATTAATATTGATGAGCCTACAATGAGTATGGTTTTCACAATCAATAATTCACCATTCTTTGGTAAAGAAGGTAAGTATGTTACATCAAGGCATTTGCGTGATAGACTTTTATTGGAAACTGAGAAAAACTTAGCACTTCGGGTTGAGGAAACAGAATCGGCAGATTCATATCAGGTATTTGGTAGGGGGATATTACATTTATCCATACTGGTTGAGACAATGCGAAGAGAAGGTTACGAATTTCAATTGGGTCAGCCAAGGGTAATAATAAAAGAAATTGATGGGGTTAAAAACGAACCCATTGAAAGCTTAACCGTACTAGTTCCAGAAGATTTTTCCGGAAAAGTTATTGATATAGTTACTCTGCGTAAGGGAAACTTTTTAAATATGGAACCTAAGAATGATAGAATGATTCTGGAGTTCAGCATTCCATCACGTGGTATTATAGGCTTGAGAAATAGTATTTTAACGGCAACTGAAGGAGAAGCAATCATTGCACATAGATTTGATTCTTTTGAACCTTGGAAAGGTGATATAAAAACACGAAATAACGGAGCATTAATATCCATGGAAACAGGAACTGCCATCCCATATGCAATTTTCAAACTCATTGATCGGGGTAAGTTTTATATTGATACAAATGTGGAGGTATACACAGGTCAAGTTATAGGAGAGAATAACCGTGATGGTGATCTTGTGGTAAATGTCAATAAAACCAAGAAGCTTACCAACATGAGATCGTCTGGATCAGATGATAAGGTGTTAATACCACCTCCAGTCCGCTTTTCACTTGAGGAGTACATGGAGATAATAAGGGGCGATGAGTATTTGGAAATAACACCAAGATCATTGCGCTTAAGAAAGATCCTATTAAACGAACATGATAGGAAAAGAAGTGCCAAAATGTAGGTTTAAGCTTTCAATAGGCTAAAAATTAATGTTATAAAAATGAAGCGATTAATTCCATACTCATTTATCATAGTTTTATTCCTTTTTTCTTGCAAAATATTTAGTCAGTTTAACGATGCAAAAGAATTTGTAAGTTGTTACTTTACAATTAATAATTCAAGGGTAATTGAACTTGGCGGCTATGACTTTACTGAGGTTGAAAACATCAGTGACATTGGTTTAACAGAGATGTTCGGGCTGGGTCAAAAGATGATTGCTGGGGAAATGGATGCGATTGCCTCCGTGAGCATAAGCGTAACCAATAAAGGTAAACACACAGCTGCAATAAATGGCCTTTATTGGCAATTGTTTATTAAGGATGAACAGTATGGTAATGGAGAAATGCTTAACCATATAGAAGTATTACCTGGGGAGACAGTCAACTTCACTGTAAATACAAATTTTGATATTAGTAAGTTATTGAAATCAGAAGACTTGGATGGAATTTTTGACCTGATATCTGATATGGAAAATCAGGAAAAGCTAAAAAGGTTGGATGTTAAAATAAAGGTAAAACCCTTATATAAATCTGGTGGCACACTTAAGGAATACCCAAGCTTTATAACAATTAAACCATAATTTCAAAAAACAAAAATGGAGAAATTCAATAAAGAAAATCTCCATTAATGGTAATGGGTTTTTTAGTGTAAAAATTTCACCTTTTACTGTCTAAACTTATACATTAAGTGATTCCATAAATTTTCTAGCGCTCATTTCTTCGCAGTTAAAAATAGTTTCTTTTATTTGTGTCTTTGTTGTGGCATCGAATTTATCTCCCGCTAATGAGTTGAATTTATTTTCTAAATCTTCCATGGACATTGGTTCTCTCGGATCACCCTTTGGATATTCCAAATATTCCTCAAATGTTCTACCATCGTTTGTTGTTACAACAACACGGGAGGGTTGTTTGGCAGGAAACATTTTTTCAAATTCCTGTGAAGGCTCACCTTTAATTTTATCAATAACTTCAAAAATACGAGGATCATTAAGTTTCTCATCAGAGAATGATTCTGTGGTAATTTTTTTATCTACCATTGCTGCTGCCATGCAATATGGTAGAGAATGGTCTGCTGTTTCCCTTGATTCTGGTCTGTATTTTGTTGGATCAAATAAAATATCATAGGCTTGTGCAAAGCATGTAACCTTAACTTCCTTAATATCTGAATATTCAAGATCATTGCTTATCATGGCTTTCAACAAGCATGATAGATGGGTATGAGTAAGTGCCTCCGTTGGAAATGCCTTCATACCACACTCCATAATCTTATAGCTTTCACCTAATCCTCCCACAAGAGCTTCAATATCCCATGCCCATGATGAAATACCATCTCTACCTTCCATATCGGTAGGCTTCATCGATTCTGTTTTTGCATCCCAACCAATAAATGCATCCATAAATCCTTCTTTTCCTTCAAAAACACGTTCTGTTCCAGAGTAACCTTTCTTAGCCATAAGAGCCGCAAAAACACCAGATTGCACAGCCATTGGGTCAACGGTGTTTTTCATCATTGTAAGTTTGCCAGCAGTAGGGCATCCGATTGTATGGTTATGGCATCCACTTATGCCAATTGCGTTAACCATCTCATCTACGCTCAACCCTAGTAATTTACCTGCTACTACAGGAGATACAAACTGGGTTAATGTGGCATGGTGCCATTTTCTTTCACGTATTCCAGGTTTTGCGAACAAACAAAGACGTTGCTCAAATTCATATGCTAAAACAATTGCTACGATTACATCTTTCATATTAGCATTAACTAGCTCTCCTACTGCCCATGCAGCAGGTATTATGTCCGATGGATGTGATGGATCATCTTTCCAATAAATATCATTAAAATCAAGAGCTCTAACCATGAGTGAATTGATAAGAGTAGTATTAACAGCGGGCAGTTTATCTCCAAAACCTAGCACAGTTGCTTCACCCTTTCCTCCCATCTCCTTGTATATGTCTCTTATAATATTCAAATCTTTTGTGTGATAACCTCCATAGGCACAACCCACAGAATCATACATATATCGTTTTACTTCATTAATCACCTCTTCTGGTAGATCTTCATACTTTAGTTGATCCGAAAATTCAGCAATTTGTCTAGCAATAGATTTTTTCATTTGTTTCATTATAAATTTGTGATTAAATGATTTTAGATTTCTAGGATTTTAAATATCAAAAATATGATAATTGAATAATTAAAATCAAAATTTTATGTAATTAGTTATTAAAAGTTATGCCTATATTTGTTTTATAAGATCAAATTAATAAAATATGGAATCAATAAGGAGAAAAGTTTTTGGTATTGATAATGGAATTTTACTCTTACTAGCAATATTTGCATTTGTGTTTGTATTTCCAATTATAGACAATGAGTATATGCATAATGTTTTTGTAACCACTGCATATTCAACAGTTCTTATATCCATTTTTTCGATTATTAGGCGAAACAATAAATTACTTTCTCTAATGGTTATAATATCCATAATCGCCAATATAACATCCATTTTTGCGCAACAGAAGGGTGTAATGCTAGCGGTATTTATTATTAGTGCAATCACATTTATAATTGTAGCTATAATATTGATTAAGGATATTGCCGCAAGTAAAAACGTTGATATTACAGTTGTTATACATGCAATATGCGGATATCTTGTAATAGGAATAATTGGTGTATTACTGAATACATTGTTACTTTCATATAATCCAGGAGCAATAAGTATTTCCGATGGAAATGACCGTTTTAGCTCATTGATATATTATAGTTTTATTACGCTAACAACGATAGGATATGGCGAGATAACACCACTTAGTGTTCCGGCAAGGTCTGTAAGTATTTTGATGGGTGTCATGGGGCAAATTTATCTTACGGTTATTATTGCAATGATTGTGAGTAAATACATGACTGGTAAAAAACAAACCAACTAGAATTATATATTTATTAGAAAATCCCCAAGATATCTTTTATACTGCTCGGAGTAGTTGTTTTTCTCATCTCTTAAAGTGATTGTTTCCAGATCTATTTTAGCAGTACTTCCGAGGATAAACTCTAGATTAACTCTATTTGCCATTTTACCTGACTTCGGAATAATATATTGTTTACGAACTACATTGAACCCATAATTGCTAGCTGTATTAACGAATGTTGGCTCTGCGCTTTTGGGTATAACAACACATAATCTACCTTTTTCTTTCAACATGTATGAGCTTCCCAATAATATATCATCATGGCTCAATATTATTGTGTGCCTTGATTTTAATCTAGAAGTGTTATTAGGAAGCAGATCGTTTGAAAAAAACGGAGGGTTTGAAATGATCATATCATAACCGTTGGATTCTTTTTTTCTGAAGGTATTGAAGTCTTCATTAATGATATTAAGGCGATCATTGAAATCTGAATTTCTGAAATTTTCTTGTGCTTCGTGGCAGGAGTTTTTGTCAATTTCAATGGCGTCAATGTGAGATTTGGACCGAGAGGCCACAATCATTGCAACTACACCTGAACCAGTGCCAATGTCTAGTACTCTTTCATTATCAAAAACAGAACACCATACTCCCAACAAAATTGCATCAGTTCCAATTTTCATGGTTGAATTATGGTGATTTAAACTAAATTTTTTAAAATTAAATGGTTTCAAATCTAATTAGATAAGTATAAATCCAACAATCCATCAGGAGCATTTACTACAATTGTACTATTTTCTCTGTTAAATTCCACTATAATCTGATTACTTATGGGAATTAATACTTCTTTTTTATCATGGAAGACCTGCAAAACAGCTTGATTTGGATATTCAAGAACAGCCTTAACTTTTCCTATTTTGCCAAATGCTTTGTCTTCAACCATCATTCCAGGAACTTCATGATAATAAAATTTATTACCACTTAGGGTAGGTAATAAATCTAATGGCAAATAAATTTCTTTATCAACTAATTCTCTTGCTAACTCATCATTATTTACATCAGCAAAACTAACTACAGCTTTGTTGTTTAATAAACTAAGTTCAGAAATGAAATAGGGTACAAGGTTCCCGGAAATATTTATAAATACCATTTCTATATTGAGGTATTCCTCGGGTTCGTCCGTATCAAAATAGATGGATAATTTCCCCGAATAGCCATGCTGTTTAATAACTTTACCCAAATAAAAGTAGTCCTTAAAATCATCCATTATGTGGTTTCTTTTGGTGCAAAATTAGTCTATTTCTAAAAAAAAACATAAATGGAAATGGATAATGATTTGTGCTTACTTTTGCAGACCATAATATAAGCTACAATGAATTACATTTCTGTCGATCACATATCAAAGAACTATGGCGAAAAGGTTTTGTTTGATGATATAAGCTTTGGAGTTAATAAGGGGCAGAAGACGGCTCTGGTTGCTGATAATGGTGCAGGAAAATCAACATTACTAAAGATAATTGTTGGTGAGGATTATAGTGATTCTGGTGAAGTGGTTATTCGTAATGGAATTAGAATTTCATTTCTTAGTCAGGAACCAAATTTTAATACTAGTAATACAATTGATGAAGTTATTGAAAAAGCAGGAAACAGAATGCAGCAGATCATTGATGCATATGATATTGCTGTTACTAATAACTCTAAGAATGATTCAAAAGAAACACGATCCCAGTTGGAGTTTGCAATAGCACAAATGGATGTTAATGAATGCTGGGATTATGATAGGAGGTTGAAGCAACTTCTTACCAAGTTAAAGATAACGGATACCTCAGGTCGTATTAGTGAGATGTCGGGAGGGCAAATTAAGAGACTTTCGCTTGCACTTACGCTACTTGATAATCCTGATGTTTTATTACTAGATGAACCTACAAATCATTTAGATATTGAGATAATAGAATGGCTTGAAGAGTATTTAATGTCATCCGCAGTAACCTTGTTAATGGTTACCCACGACAGATATTTTTTAGATCGAATATGTGATCAAATAATTGAGCTTACAAATGGTGCAGTATACACTCACAATGGTAACTATTCATATTTTCTTGAAAAACGAGCTGAACGTCAAGAAAATAACAGAATAGAAGTTGACAAGGCTAAAAAATTGATGAAGAAAGAACTGGACTGGATAAGACGAATGCCAAAGGCGAGAACAACAAAATCAAAGGCAAGAATAGATAGCTTTCACAGAACAAAATCAAAAGCCACAAGTCTTAAGAAAGAGGAAGAACTCAAACTGGAAGTAGCCATGTCAAGAATAGGAGGGAAGATACTGGAAATGGACAATGTTAGTTTTAATTTTCCTGATAAGACCATCCTTAATAACTTTTCCTATACCTTTAAAAAAGGAGAGAGGATAGGCTTTGTTGGTAATAATGGAACTGGTAAAACCACCTTTTTAAATTTAGTGATGAAAAATATAATTCCACAAACTGGTACTGTGGTTGCAGGGGAAACAATTGTATTTGGTCATTATAGGCAGGAGGGAATAAAAATAAATGATAATCAAACGGTTCTTCAGGTAGTGAAGGATATTGCAGAAATAATACCCATTGGAAAAGATAGTAACCTAACTGCATCTCAGTTCCTAAATCATTTTATGTTTCCTCCTAAGGTGCAAAATGATTATGTTTCTAATCTTAGTGGTGGCGAGCGTCGTAGGTTATATTTGCTCACTGTATTAGTAAGCAACCCTAATTTTCTAATACTTGATGAGCCAACCAATGATTTGGATCTTTTAGCACTCAACAAACTTGAAGAGTTTCTTGGAAAATATTCAGGGTGTTTGATATTGGTTTCACACGATAGGTATTTTTTAGATAAACTAGTGGATCACTTATTTGTGTTTGAAGGAGATGGCACTATAAGGGATTATTACAGTAATTACTCTAATTATAAACTCAGCAGGGATACTCAAAAACGTGAAGCAAAAAGCCAAGAAGCTAACACGCGAAAAATAAAACAGAAAAATGATATCCCCGACAAGTTAAAAGTTAAGGTATCATATAAGGAAAAGAGAGAATATGAATCTCTAACCGGTGAAATTGAGAAACTTGAATTTGAAAAGGTTAAAATAGAGGAGGAACTCAATTCTGGCACCGTAGATTACGATAAAATACAAAAGTTATCGCAAAGAATTGGAGAAGTTATAGAATTGATAGATGATAAAACATTGAGGTGGATGGAACTCGATGAACTGATGCAATAAATAGTAACTCACCCACATTGGTTATAGATTATTTCGTCTGCATTATCTTGTCTCTATAATATGCCCATATTGATACAGCAGCGACAATAGCCACGCTATAGTAAACGAAATCAGGTATTGGAACAGGGTCTCCTTTTGCATAAGAATGCAATCCCGATAGATAATAATTTACTCCAAAGTATGTCATTAAAATGACACCGTAAGATATTAAGGAAGCAAAATTATAGGCGAATTTACCTTTCATACCTGGTATGTAGTGCATATGTGCAATGAAGGAATATACAAGCACACTTACCAGAGCCCATGTTTCCTTCGGGTCCCAGCCCCAATATCTTCCCCAGCTTTCATTTGCCCATACGCCGCCAAGAAATGTGCCAATTGTTAGCAGGTATAAACCTACTATCATTGATCTTTCACTAATGGCTGTTAGCTCATTTATTTTCAGTTCAAATAATTCCCTATTTTCTTCGCTTTTGAATATTATTAATATCAAATTCATTAGCCCTAGCAGTGCACATAGTGCAAGAAACCCATAGCTAGCAGTAATTACAGATACATGAATTGTTAACCAATAGGACTTAAGAACTGGTACAAGGTTTGTAACTTCTGGATCCATCCAGCTTAAGTGAGCAACCATTAAAATTACAGATGATAGGAATGTGGTTGCTGCAATGGACATTTTTGATCCATGAGAAAAAATAAGCCCTGCTAACAGGGTAACCCATGCTATATATATCATAGATTCGTAGCCATCACTCCAGGGAGCATGGCCCGATATGTACCATCGCATTGCCAAACCCAAAGTTTGAACAATAAAACCTAAAACAACAAGAATTATTAAAACTCTAATGATGGCCGTGAGAGCTTTAAACGATCTAAACATTTCTACGAATAATAGTATAATCATTAATACTCCGATTAGCCCATAAAAACGACTTAGATTATTGAAAACCTCTAATTTATTATATATTATTTCGTAATCAATCTTTGTTTTAGATGGTAAAATGGAACCAGCATATCTTTGCTGATAATCTCCAACACCTTGAATGAGCTGTTCAGCAAGAGATGCATCTCCATCAGCAACGGCTATTAATAGAGTGGGTACCACGGAAATAACAAATACAGAATCTTCCTGGGACATTGGTCCAATTTCAGAAACTGGTGAATACCACATTATGTCAACACTTGTGGGGTCTGGTAGAATTCTTAGAAGATCGCCACTGTACACCATGTAACATATATTAAGGCGTTCATCAACTTTAATGATTTCATTGTCAAATTTACTTCGTTGACCTGGTTTTTTTTCATATGCTGTTGTGACATACTTTCCAAGCTTATATGTACCCTGAGTTAAATCGATAAAATCAAGGTATGAAGCCAATTTCCCATCAACACCCAAAAGCTCAATAACTTCAGGATGGCCAATTTTGATCATTTTAACATTCTGCCAATCCATTGGTGAGGAAAGCATACCCAACATAACCTGATCAGAATTTAGTATTCCCAGACTATTTTTTCTGGAAATTTTTCTTAATATCTCACTTGATAGAGTATTTATTGGTTTTAATCTACCATCCTGGGATTGCACCATTAGATTTCCGAATTTAGCAGCTTGCTCCTCTGATATTGGAGGAAGTGCTGAAATTGGTGTATAGCCCTGCGCACTGATAAGGTTTGTAATCCCTAAGGTAATCAAGAGTAAAATAACTTTTACATTATTTCCATTTTTAAATTGATTTTTTATTTGTCTTCCCAGTGCGGAGAACCTGGTGTTTTTGTAAAACAGAGATAATAGCATTCCTAAACTCAACAAAAAATACCCCACATAACTAAAGAATGTACCCCAATAATCATGGTTAACAGATAAAATTGTGCCCATTTCATCCGTATCATAGGATGATTGGAAAAACCTGTAACCATTATAGTTGAGCACATTATTCATGAATATCCTGTAATTGAAACTTTCTTTTGTAACGTTATCGTAGACAATAACTTCACTGGCATAGGATGATGGGCTATTTGAACCAGGATATCTTTCCAATTGAAAGTCTTCCAATTTTATGGCAAATGGTAATATTATTTCCTTTGCTCCATAGGTCATTTTAAAATTAACTCCGTCGAAAAAGAAATAGTTCTCTGTCCCTTCATATCCCTTACCACCTCGTAGTACAATCTCTTTTTGCATATCTTCAGTTGCAACTTCTACTATCATAGCATCCATCATACTACCTTTACCTGTGAATGGGATATAATCAATTTCGCCATTCTGATAAAAATCAGTAAGTACAATTCTATGTTCACCTATGCTATAAAGCATTCTATCCTTAAATGGGTGCCATTGGCCATCTTCTAGAGTACCACTTACGTTGGTTAGCATTGATAGTGTGGTAATAGTATCTTCGGAGAATATTGAAAGCTCTCCGTTATCAATTTTGATGTTTATGATGCCTGGAGCATAGTTGTCAGAAAAATTTAATCTAATATCTCCAACATCAACTACCTCGCCATATTTAGCAGAAAAATTTCTTCTCCCATCTCCGTTTGAATAAACGAAGATTATATATGGGTTTCCTTCACCGTCAGATTCAATTATTATTTCCCTCGCATTCGGAATATATTCTACACTATTAAATTTGAATTTTTTGTTATCAATATTTAATGATTCACTGTAAGCACTGGGAGTTAGTGATGACATCAAAACACTTTTTTCCTTGTATTTTATATCATTACCTTTTGTAGCAGATAATTCAACATATGTATTATCAGTAAGCATACTATTACTAATATCCCCCTCTCGAATATGCATTACACCTTCAAAGCTTATGAACCTGGTGATACCAGCACCAATTAATATTATTAAAAAGGAAAAATGAAATAGAAAAATGGTAAACTTTTTGGGCATATAGAGCTTATCAAGTATTATTCTGCCAGTTAGGTTGATAGCTAGAAGAATCAGCAGTATGTTAAACCACAAAGCATTGTAAACAACCGCCTTAGCTCCGGTTGCCCCAAAATCATTTTCAATAAATGTAGCTGTTCCGATTGCAAACGCAAAAATAAGCATCAGTGTACCCATGGTTTGCATGGAGAAGAATATATGTGATATTTTTTTCATTACCGCCTAGTTATGGATTACTTTTTTTAGTCTGAATAATTAATAGTGATATCAATTGCACCAACACCAAACTTAGCTATGGATGCCATTGAATTTTTCAAACCTTCATAATTTTTAAGTTCGTTGATTATAGTTGACTTTAGCACGCCATTGCCAACACCGTGGATAAAGGTAACCTTATTATATTCGTTTTCAATTGCATTGCTTAAGATCTTATTAAAGGTGTCAACCTGGATATCCAACATATCTTTGCTTGATAACCCTAGAATATTATCAAGCAATTCTCCAATGTGAAGATCCACCAGTGCCTCACCAGAACCAGACCTATACTTGTCTACAAGTTGTTTCTTTTTTGTGCTTGTAGCTTTGCTTTCTGTTACATATGAATCATCTTTTAATTCACTGTTAGATGCTGTTACACAAGGAATTGCACCTAGAGATGCAATATTTATTATAATTGCTTTACCATTAAAGATGGTATTATCCTTGTAGCTCCCTTCTTTAAAAAAGCGAGCGGACTTAATATCAATAGCCGAATGTACAGGTAGAAATACCTTTTTTGGATTATCAGCATGAAAAAGTACCTGAATGTAGCCAGATTTCCAATCTTCTAATTCTTCGCGAGATATTGTTTCAATAACTATTTTAGATTCTGCAGGTATTGAGCTAAAATCAATACCTTCTGTTTGTTCCCGATTTAAGAATAGACTGTATAAAAGCTCATATGGAGTGTTATTGGCTAAAACAACATCCACATCTCCTGTTAGCAACCATTGTTGTTCGTGTGGTTCAAAACCTAGATATACTCCCTCTTCCTCCTCAACTTTTCTCCATGGATTGATTGGAGAAATAAAATCTGGTTCCTTCTCAGGCTCTGCGACCACCTCCGAATTAGAAATTATTTGGGGGCTATTATCCATAGCGGGCAATGCTCTGTGATCTGGTATAAGATCTATACTTAAAACTGGCATTTCGAAACCATCATCAGTTTTTACTTTCACCAGTTTGGAGTCAACAATTCCGGTTACAATACCTCCACCAATCTCATCAATAAACTTAACCTTATCCCCAATTTTAAACTTCATTATTATAATAGTATTTAGGCTGGCAAAAATAATAAAATCAGAGGCTCCAATTACTTGTTGTATCACCTAAAAATTAACATACTTAATTTCTGGTGTTAAATATGTGTTAAAATATATTTTAGGCTTCTATGGTTGCTTATAAGTGAAGAACTCGATAGATAAATCATCCAAATAATATGCTTTCTTATCCACGTTCCATATGTATAACTTAATTTGTTGCATGTCATTGGTTATCAGGGGTAATTTAAATCCAATACTGGCATCTTTCCATTCATTTGTAATTTTATTAGGAATAGCTTTAATCCTAAATGTTTTGTAGAAAATACTTTTGGGAATACTATCCGATATATCCACAACAAAAACTGTATTTATGGCTGAATTTTCAGTAGGCTCAAAATATTTTGTCATAAACCTTACATAAATGTTGCTGTAACCAACCAATGAGTCGGGAATTAAATAATGTAATGAAGGGCTGTAAATATTATTAGCAGTTTGTTCGATACTCTTTGTGCCCGATAAAACAACAGCATTATTAAAATTATTGCCAGTGTTCCAGTATGGGTAATCATATTCTAGATTGTTAAAAGATGAGAAGAAAGCATCATCTTCTAGATCTCCATAAAATGTTTCATCACCACTTGCAATAATTTTAGATTTTGATTTATCCACGTCCATAAATACATGCCAATATGCTGCTTTTGTCATTGAGTCAGCATGAAGTATTCCAGTGGCATACTGATAGGATTGCACTAGATTTAGAATAATACAAAGCGCCAAAAACGAGATACCAATAATTTTTATCATAGTATGACATGTTTTGTACAGGAAAATGCTTATTACAAGCATATAAAGGCCATAATAGTCAACCATTGGCCTCATACCAAAACTATCACCATAGTACCAGTTCCACCATGATGAGAATATATATATCTGAAAAACTAGAAATAAGACAAAACTTACGGCGGAAAACTTTGTGCTTTTTCTAAACAAATATATAATTGCTGGTATTAGAAGTATAAACGCAGGAGTATATACTAACCAGCCTTTTTTGTAACTAATAATAAAATTTAAAATCTCAGGTTTAGTAAAATAAAAACCTTCGTTTTTATATCCGTAAATTAATATGCCACCTGTTTGTAAATAATTAATTATTAATTGTGGGCTTATGGCGATTATAATTGCTGCTATTCCGAATAAATAGTCGTTGTTTTTGGTCTGGTTTTTAAAAAAGTTTTTAAAGTTATACCAGCTTCCGGCAATAAATGGTAATGATGCAACAATTATTGCATTTGCTGGTCTTATTAAAATTATAATCCCCAATAAAAAAGAAGCCATTACAAAGTAGTAACGGCTATATGCAGTAAATACTTTATGTATAAAATAGAGGAAAACTGTTATAACTGCGAATGAGTAGGCATGTGAAAATGATGGTTCGATGAATGTGTAGAAAAATAAATTGGTTCCAAGAAGTAAGAAGGATGAAAATAACCAAGAGTATAAATTATTAACTCCCCAGTTGGTTATTAATTTCACAAGATACACCAATCCTAGACTAACCCAGAAAATTGTTGATAGTGCGACACAATACTGGAAAATAATACTATAACCATCCAGTGGGTATCCAAGTATAAAACTCAGCAAATATCCTATTAAAAAGAAGGGTAGTTGTAATAATGCGGTACCGACGGTATACTTGTTTATATGTATGCCGTTTACCTTATGAAAGTAGTGCCCCATGTAATCCGTAGGACGCTTTTTCTTTTCGAATTCCAATACTTCAGTAAAGTCTACATTATTATAAATGAGGATTGATGTTAGATAAGCATAATGTCCACTGCCGTCTCCATCGATAAAAACTTCCCTATCATAATCACTACCCACGAGATTTACAAAGATAAAGGCAATAGATAGGATAAGAAATACAACTGAATACTTTTTTGTTAGATTATTCATCTTGAAATATTCTACATTGGCAGCGAATTTATCAAAATATACAATATGTAATTGATTTTTATTTATACACTAAATTTGTAAACGTAGATAATAAAGCCTTGTGGTTAATAATTTTTTACAAAATAAAAAATAAATTAGGTCTTTATTTAGTAATTTTGTTTTATAAACCAAAAAAAGAGTCTCATGAAAGAAAAACACGATCCTGCTAATAGTTTGCAGAACCTGGAGCAATTTGGAGAATTTGGAGGGGTTAATCCATCAATTACTGATTCAGCAACCTACACCTTTATGAATGAAAGTATAATGCAAGAGACATTTCATGGAGAGGCTCATGGCTGCTTTCTTTACTCACGACATTGGAATCCCTCTAATAAGTACCTTGCAGATGCATTATCAGCAATGGAGGGATCTGAGTCTGCATGGGTAACTGCATCAGGAATGGCTGCTATCACAACTGCAATACTGCAAATATGTAATTCAGGTGATCATATCATAACAAGTGTAACTACATACGGTGGAACTTTTGCATTCCTAAAAAATTATGTTTGTAAGTTTAATATTGATGTTACCTTTATAGATATTTCGGATCATGATAGTATAAAACAGGCCATTAAGCCAAATACTAAGCTTATTTATACAGAGAGTATGACCAACCCAATGTTACAAGTAAGTGACATTCCTGCTATTGCCGATATAGCGCATGCAAATAATATAAAGCTTCTTGTTGACAATACTTTTACTCCACTAGTCATTAGTCCCATCAAACTTGGTGCAGACATTGTTGTCTATAGTATGACCAAGTTTATTAATGGTAAAAATGATTGTGTAGCAGGGGCAATTTGTGCTTCTGAAAAGTTTATTATGGAAATTAGCAATGTAAATAATGGTACGGCCATGCTTCTTGGACCAGTTTTGGATCCTCTCAGATCTTCATCCATATTGAAGAATCTTGCCACATTGCCCATTAGAATGATTCAGCATAGCAAAAATGCACTTTATCTAGCCAAGAAATTTGATAAATTAGGACTTAAATATATTTACCCTGGTATGCCAGGACATCCACAGCATGAACTTATGAATTTAATGATGAATGATGGTTTTGGATATAGCGGTGTCATTGCAATTGACCTTGGAACCTCCGAAAGAGCTGCTCCATTCATGGAAAGGATGCAGCATAGAGGTGTTGGTTATCATGCGGTAAGTTTAGGGTACTTTAAAACTCTATTCTCAAATTCAGGCCGTAGTACCTCTTCCGAGGTTCCCGTTGAGATACAAAAAGATATGGGCTTGTCGCCAGGATTGGTTAGATTTTCAGTAGGGTTAGATCATGATATTGAGCGCTCCTTTAGATTAATCAAAGGATGTATTGATGAGCTAGAGTATTTATAGCTCTTAATTAAATCAAAAAAACCGCTAGCAGATTATACTGATAGCGGTTTTTTTTAACCATTTAATCTGGTTGTATTATTTAATGTCACCAAGTATAAGGGGCATCCCATTATCACTATTGCCAATAATTACAATTTTGGAGTTATTACTTTCAGCTAATTTCACAGTAGCACTTATGCCCTTTTCGCGTAGGATATTTGTTGTTAAACTTGCATTTAAAATCCTGTTCGCTTCAGCTTTACCCTCTGCGTCAATAATTTGTCTCTGGGCCTCCTTTTCAGCTTTTTGAAGTTTAAACTCATATTCAAGAGATTCCTGCTCTTGCTTTAATTTGCCTTCAATGGCTGACTTTATTGTAGAAGGCAAAACTATGGAACGTATAAGCACTTGATTAACGGTCACATACTTTTTTTCTAATATCTGTTTGGATTCTTCGAAAATCTCATCTTGAATTGCATCACGTTTTGTTGAATAAATCTGCTCAGGCGTATATCTGCCGATTACACTTCGTGCTGAAGATCTCAATGCTGGTATAACAACGCGCCTTAGATAATCTTTTCCAATATTAGCATGTAATAGTCCTAGCTTATCATATTCAGGCCGATACCAAGCAGAAATATCTGCCTTTATTTCAAGGCCATTACTTGACAAAACGTTCATGTCTTCTGCTATTTCTTGTTGACGTGTTTCATAAACTATCATTTCATTCCAAGGAGCTATAAAATGGAACCCCTC
>Ga0209664_1000045_pt1 | contig 111447 bp, 93 predicted proteins | sample SaaInlV_150m_DNA_FD_184668 | JGI IMG/M metagenome (GOLD analysis project Ga0209664, IMG submission 184668) | Marine microbial communities from expanding oxygen minimum zones in the Saanich Inlet - Saanich Inlet SI073_LV_135m_DNA (SPAdes) (version 2) | ecosystem: Environmental > Aquatic > Marine... | reverse complement strand
AGTGCGTCGGATGAGATGTTTGTTATGGACAGATTAAATAATAGGCCAAGGAAACGTCTTGGATTTAAAACACCCAATGATGTATTCTTTGGGAAACAAGAAATTGCACTTACTGGTTGAATTCAGGTGGGGTTTCTAGATATACTTTCACCAATGCTCTAATCCTTGGGTTCCTTGCCATGCATTTGATCTAAAGTTCATCTTTCATCTTAATATTTTTTAACCCATCATCCCTCAAATAATTTTGCATCCTCTGCATTTTTCATTAATTATTTAACAAAATAGTCTGAATTGCTCATTTTGGGGTTGCAGATCGATGGTAAAAAGTGAGATTAAGCTTTAATGAAAAAGCCCGCCATCCTCTTACTGGAAAACGGACACCACTTTAAAGGATTTTCTTTAGGCACTATCGGTACCTCCGGTGGTGAAGTCTGTTTTAATACCTCCATGACTGGCTATCAAGAGATTCTCACAGATCCCTCCTACTGTGGTCAGATTATTACCATGACGGCCCCCCACATTGGAAATTATGGCGTCAACCCTGAAGATATTGAAAGCAATAAAATTCAGGCAAGGGGATTTATTGTACGGGAAGCCAGTCCAATCCACTCAAACTATCGTGCCAACCAAAGTCTTGATGATTATCTGTGTGATGCGGGAATAGTGGGAATTCAGGGCTTAGATACACGCTCTCTCACCCGTATCCTACGTGATGAGGGTGCCATGAATGGTATCATTAGCAGTGATGAGCTGGATCTGGCTACACTTGAGAAAAAGCTGGAACTTGTACCCCCTATGACAGGACAGGATCTGGTTCAAGAGGTGAGTTGTCAGGAATCCTGGAACTGGCCCACACAAAAGAAGACCCATTCACATCGCGTCGTTGCTCTGGATCTGGGTATCAAACACAATATTATTAGACAGCTCGCTGAAAATGATTGCGAAGTAATTATTGTTCCTGCCAACACTTCTGCTGCAGAGATTCTGGCTCTGAAACCTGACGGTATTTTCCTATCCAACGGTCCTGGGGATCCTGAGCCCGTCCACTACGCCATTGACACCGTAAAGGCTCTGCTGGATAAAAAACCAATCTTCGGTATTTGTCTTGGTCACCAAATTCTGTCTCTCGCTCTGGGTGCCAGCACCTACAAACTGAAATTCGGACATCGGGGAGGCAATCATCCCGTGAGGAATGAGCTTAGTGGCAAGATTGAAATCACCAGCCAGAATCATGGCTTTGCAGTTGAGCCCTCCAGCCTTCCTGAGCATCTGGGAGTAACTCATGTCAATTTAAATGACGGAACCCTGGAGGGAATGCGGTGCAAAAATATTCCAGCGTTCTCTGTGCAGTACCATCCTGAAGCCAGCCCAGGTCCCCACGACTCTCGCTACCTGTTTAAAGAATTTATCACCATGATGGATGCCCATGCCAAAAAGAACTGATATTAAATCCATCCTCATCCTGGGTGCCGGTCCTATCGTCATTGGACAGGCTTGCGAATTTGATTATTCGGGGACTCAAGCTTGCCGAGCTTTAAGGGAAGAAGGCTACCGCATTATTCTGGTGAATTCTAATCCAGCCACCATCATGACTGATAGAGAATTGGCCGATGCGACTTATCTCGAACCGCTGACCCCTGGCATTGTTACAGCTATCATTGAGAAAGAAAAACCAGATGCCATTCTGCCCACAGTGGGTGGACAAACCGCTTTGGATCTGGCCATCAAACTGGATGAGCGTGGTATTCTGCAGAAGTATGGTGTTCAACTCATTGGAGCTGATGTTGAAGCCATCAACAAGGCTGAGGATAGAGAAAAATTTAAGGCTGTCATGGATAGTGTGGGAATTGATACGGCCAGGGGTGGATTTGCCAGGGATATTGATTCTGCACTTGAAATGGTACAGAATACCGGCTTCCCCGCTATCATTCGTCCCTCCTTTACCATGGGTGGTACAGGTGGAGCCACAGCTTACAACAACGAAGAATTTCATGAATTAGTTGAAAAAGGTCTCTCTGCCAGCCCCATTGGTGAAGTCTTGATTGAAGAATCCCTCCTGGGTTGGAAAGAATTTGAGATGGAAGTGGTGCGGGATAAAAACGACAACACCATTATCATTTGCTCAATTGAGAATATTGACCCCATGGGTGTCCACACTGGAGATTCTGTAACCGTTGCCCCAGCTATGACCCTGACTGATAAAGAATATCAGAAGATGCGGAACTGGTCCATTGAGTGTCTTCGAGGCATTGGTGTGGAGACTGGCGGATCTAACGTGCAATTTGCCGTTGATCCAGCAACTGGACGGATGATTGTCATCGAGATGAATCCCAGAGTGAGTCGATCCTCGGCACTGGCCTCCAAGGCAACCGGTTTTCCCATTGCCAAAATTGCTGCCAAATTAGCTGTTGGGTATTTGTTGGATGAACTCCCCAATGAGATTACTGGTAAAACCCTGGCGGCATTTGAACCCAGCATAGACTACATCGTCACGAAAGTACCTCGCTTCGATTTTGAAAAATTCCCCACCGCCGATGGGATCCTCGGTGTTCAGATGCAATCCGTGGGTGAGGTTATGGCCATTGGACGTACTTTTAAAGAGAGTTTACAGAAGGCTTTTCGCTCATTGGAAGTTGGCCTGGTGGGTCTGGAACCAAAAAAGGTTGTGGGTAGAGATCTGGACTTGAAGAAAATGCGCTTTGCCACAGCTTTTCGATTGGTGAAAATCTGGAAAGCTTTCCAGGATGGTGTTGAGCTTGATACCCTCCACAAAATCACTCAAATCGATCCATGGTTCCTATATCAGATTCAGGAGTTGGCCTTAGACCCTGCTCCAAAACTTGAGGTCGATGAAATCCGAGATTTTAAGCAACGGGGATATTCAGATGTACAATTGGCCAAACGTCTTGATTTAAAAGAGTCTGAGATCAGGGCTTTCAGAATATCTGAAGGGATATTGCCGACTTTTAAAGAAGTAGATACCTGTGCTGCTGAGTTTCCAGCCAGAACATCCTATGTTTATTCAACCTACGAAACAGAAAATGAAGTCACTGCCCTCACTGGGAAAAAGGTGATGATTCTTGGTGGTGGTCCCAACAGAATCGGACAAGGGTTGGAATTTGACTATTGTTGCGTTCAGGCCGTTTTTGGTTTGAATGAAATGGGTTATAAAACCATTATGGTAAATTGTAATCCTGAGACAGTTTCCACTGATTTTGATATCTCGGATCGTCTCTATTTTGAACCCTTGACCTATGAGAATGTGATGAACATTGTGGATCTGGAAAATCCCGATGGTGTGCTGGTACAATTTGGCGGTCAAACTCCCCTTAATATTGCAAATAGACTCCAGGAAGCAGGCGTGAAGATAATTGGCACCAATCCCTCAGCCATTGATCTGGCTGAAGATCGCAAGAAGTTTGGTGCAATTCTCGATAAATTAAAAATACCTGCCCCAGCCTATGGAACTGCATTCACCATTGAAGAAGCCTCTCTGGTGGCCACAGAAATTGGATACCCTGTTCTGGTGAGACCTTCTTATGTACTGGGCGGTCGAGGAATGGAGATTGTCTATACTGAGGAGTCGCTCAAAAAGTATGTGGCTCAAGCTGCTCTGGTTAGTGGTGAGCATCCTGTACTGATCGATGCCTTTCTCGAAGATGCCTTTGAATTCGACGTTGATGCTCTCTGTGATGGTGAAGAGGTATACATCGGAGGTATTCTTCAGCATATTGAAGAAGCTGGCATACACTCTGGTGATTCCGCCTGTGTGATTCCACCCTATCAACTACTTCCCAATCACCGGAAACGTATTGAAGAATACACCAGAAATCTTGCTCTCTCCCTCAAAACAATTGGATTGATCAACATCCAGTTTGCCATGAAGGAGGGGATCGTTTATGTGCTGGAAGTCAATCCGCGCGCCAGCAGGACCGTACCTTTTGTGAGTAAGGTGACAGATGTACCCCTGGCCAAGTATGCCGCTCAGCTGGCTGCAGGTAAAAAGCTCAATGACCTTGATCTGCAAAGGGAAAAACACTCCTTGATAGCCGTGAAGAAGCCGGTATTCCCCTTTAATAAATTCCCGCATCAAAATGTTTTTCTTTCACCTGAAATGAAATCAACCGGAGAGGTTATCGGTTTGGATTCCAGATTGGGAGCCGCTTTCGCAAAAGCTGAAATCGGTGCTGGAAATCATTTGCCCACCAAGGGAACCGTGTTCATATCTGTGAACGACCATGATAAGCAAAACACCATCGATATTGCCCGTGATTTTCAGGAAATGGGGTTCCAGATTATGGCCACTCAAGGGACAACAGAAGTTCTCAGAGAGAATGGTTTAATCGTCCAGGCCATTCACAAGGTCAACGAGGGTCGACCCCATGTGGCGGATCATATAAAAAATGGGGCAATCCAGCTGGTCATAAACACACCCATGGGTGCTCTCGCCCGTGAAGATGAGTACTCAATTGGCCGTGCTGCCATCAGATATAAAATTCCAGTTATTACCACCCTCTCAGGTGCGAAAACCGCCATCCGCGGCATACGCAGACTGGCACTCGATGATTTATCAGTAAACAGTCTTCAAGATATTCTCGTTTGATTTCTCCAAGGCTTCAGATGGAAAATTAGTCTGAAGTGGATCCCTTTTGATCCAAGATGATTTAGCAGCGACTTGCCTTCAAATTTTTAATTATTTTTTTTCACCTCTCAGCTTACTTTTTGCGGTACCATCTAATTGCACAAAAAATTCGGCTTAATAAATACCAATCGGTATGAAGGGGAAATCATGACTGTGTTAGCTATTCCATCTGAGGCAACTTTTACAACGGCGGATAATTTTGAACTCTTTGAGCAAACCTGGCCCTGTAAGGAAGCCAAAGGGGTGGTTCTGATAACTCATGGAGTCGCAGAACATTCTGGTCGTTATGCACATGTTGCCCAATCCCTAGTGGATGCAGGCTATACCACAGTAGGTTTTGATTTGAGAGGTCATGGGAAATCCTCAGGTAAACGAAATTACATCAACTCTTTCCAGGACTACCTGAACGATCTTCAGGAAGTTCTGAATCGCACAAAAAGCAGTTATCCCGACCTCCCACTTTTCCTATTTGGGCACAGCATGGGGGGTGGCATTGTTACCCTGTTCACGATTGAAAGAAATCCTGAGGTCAAGGGAGTGCTGCTGAGTGGACCTTCAGTCAAAGTCAGCGATGACATTTCACCCTTCCTCCAAAAAATCTCCGGGGTGATCAGTGCTATTCTCCCCAAGCTTCCTGTTATAAAATTGGAAAGTGCTGGCATATCAAAAGATCCCCAGGTTGTAGCAGCTTACGATGAGGATCCGCTTAATTATCGTGGTGGCATCCTTGCCAGAACTGGTGCAGAATTACTTAATGCCACCAAGACCATTACAGCACGTTCCAAAGTCATTGATCTTCCCATCCTGATCATGCATGGTTCCGAAGATAAGCTTGCAGATGTGAGTGGAAGTGAAATGCTCTATGGCAATGTGAGTTCCTCAGATAAAACTCTGAAAATATATGAAGGCTTGTATCATGAAATCCTGAATGAGCCGGAACAGGATGAGGTTAAAAAAGACATTATTAGCTGGCTGAACTCTCACATATAGATGGCTATACTTTCCATAGATCAGGGCACCACAGGCACAACAGTCATACTGGTTGGGTCTGAAGGACAGATTCTCGCAAAAACCTACCATGAGTTTCAGCAATTTTACCCTCAGCGTGGTTGGGTGGAGCATGATCCAGAAGAAATCTGGGAAACCGTGGTTGAATGTGTGGGGGAAATTTGTTCATCCCGCTCAGAAACCATTGAAGCCATTGGCATCACTAATCAGCGAGAGACTACTATCATTTGGGATGGGGACACCGGACTACCTGTTTACAAGGCCATCGTCTGGCAATGTAGACGAACCGCATCGATTTGTGAAGATTTGGAACCCCATCGGGATCTGATAAAAGGAAAGACCGGGCTACCTCTGGATGCCTATTTTAGCGGCACAAAAGCTCAATGGATATTAAATCACGCCTCAATTCATCCTGATCAAAATTTAAAATTTGGCACCATCGATACCTGGTTAATCTGGAAGCTCACCAATGGGATAGTGCATGCTACAGACCACTCCAATGCCTCACGGACCATGCTTTTTAACATTCATGATAAATCGTGGGATGCAGAACTCTGTGATCTGCTGGGTGTGTCCATTAATATCCTACCCGAAGTGAAAAATTCTTCCGACGATTACGGGGTGGTTTCGTCACTTTCAGAATTGGATGGAATTCCCATTCGTGGTGTGGCTGGAGATCAACAAGCCTCTTTGTACGGGCAGCAATGTTTTCAAAAGGGTGAGACCAAAAATACTTATGGCACGGGTTGCTTCATCATGATGAATACGGGTTCTGAAGCGATAAAATCGGAGTATGGATTAATCACAACCCTGGCTGCAGACCCTGATGGCAAACCGTGTTATGCGCTGGAAGGTTCGATTTTTATTGCCGGCGCAACTATTCAATGGCTCAGAGATGAATTGGGTCTCATCAAGACTGCAGCTGAGAGTGAGGTGGCGGCTTTATCCGTGACAGACAATGATGGGGTTTATCTGGTCCCGGCGTTCACTGGATTGGGAGCACCCCACTGGGATATGGATGCACGGGGATTGCTCACAGGACTCACTCGCGGGTCCAACAAGAACCATATCATCCGCGCCAGCCTTGAGGCCATGGCCTACCAAACATACGATGTGATTCAGACTCTGGAAAAAGAGACCGGGGCCAGCATCACTTCCCTTGCAGTAGACGGTGGAGCCACGGAAAACAAGTTCTTGATGCAATTTCAGGCAGATATGCTTCAGATTGAGGTCCAAAGAGTCCACTATGTTGAAACCACTGCTCTCGGGGTGGCTTATTTAGCAGGACTGGGAATCGGTATCTGGAATAAGGATACATTGAAATCATTTGCCTCCCAGAAGACCATTTTTACACCAGAAATAAATGAGAATCAAAGGGATTCCCTGATCGGGGGATGGAATGCCGCAATCAAACAGGTGGTGACCAGATGACATCAACAACCGGTCCCTTCTCACTCGATTATCCTGGTCATGACTTTGTCTTTTTCTCTCCCCCTCACTGGATAGCACTTCTCATTCTATTTGGTATTTTTGCCGCTCTGTACCTAAAGCGAGATTGGTTCTCTACTCCAAAAATAGATTTACGGACTCGCTGGTTCGTGGCTATTCTGCTGCTAACTCAGGAATTGAGTCTCAACATCTGGCACTTAAGTATAGGAACCTGGGATGCCGGCAGTACGCTGCCACTACACCTGTGTGGTGTTGGAATTGTGCTGGCTGCATTTCTGGTGATAAATCGTAACTATTTGTTATATGAACTGGTGTATTTCTGGGGGCTGGGCGGAGCCATTCAAGCTCTGTTGACACCAGATATTGGTGCTTATGGATATCCACACTATCGATTTTTCCAATTTTTTCTTTCCCATGGGGCACTGATTTTTGCCAGCTTATATATGACCTGGATTGGTGGGATGCGTCCTACACACCGGTCCATCTGGAAAGTTATGGGTATCACCAACATCTATCTGGTTTTCATTGCAGGATTTAACTATCTAACCAATGGGAACTACTTGTTCATTTGCCATAAACCTGTGAACGGGTCACTTATTGATGTCCTGGGTCCCTGGCCCTGGTATATCCTGTCACTCGAGGTGGTAGCTGTAATTTCTTTCTATGTTTATTACTCTCCATTCGCACTGAAAGACCTCATAGAAAGTCGTCGATCCAAATCTGCTTCAGTCCAGTAGGTGGATAGCCTCCAACTTCTTGATAGAGCGTTTCTTCTCCCGTCGCTCCTCAGTCTCGGAACTTTGCCTGACAAAATTTACTTTTTCATCTTGATGGAGACTATTTCTGGCAATAAACCAGGTTGGAAAGGCTGCCGAGGTCAAGTGTGCGCTCTGCCATTCCACGCAGGGTACGACAGGTTGAATTCCTGGTTGGTGAATGAGATTTTTCTTCTGACGAATGTCCAGATAAACCTGTTGATGATTCAATTCGTAATTTCCGAACGATGACGAGCAAGCATGAGTGAGGACTGAGCTATCAACATGAAGTCCTGATCGAAAAGCTGCGGTGTAATACATTTCATCATAAGGCAATATCATCTTGTAGGTTTGTCCTCGTAATTGCTGGAAAAACGTACTTTCAATATTTAAAAATTGTAGCCCATCCCCTATAAACCGCACTCTATCAAAATTGTCATCCAATAATTCTTGAATTCTGGGAAGTACATCTTTACCCAGAATGGTTACTGTTACCATATTTTCATTATGCCCATTTTCACGCACTGTGAGATGATATTTTTCCCAATCATAGTTGATGGGGTATGATAGGGTTGAGAATATTTGTTCATGTATTAACGCCTTCACCTCGCTGTTGGAGGCACGTGATGGGATGTACATGGTTGATGTGTAAATTTCAGGTGGATACAATAGTATCCAGATTTCAATATCAGAACTATGCACTTTGGCATGATCCAGAATAGCCTGGATGCGCAAATTCATAGCTGCATCTCCAGGAGCCCGCCTATATGTCATTTCACTCCCGGAGGTTCCGTGTGGCTTCACGTAAAGGAAGAGTTCAGTTTTGTCCTTTAGATAAGTGAAAAATAAGCGGGCTTTGGATTTTTGTGCATGAATCATAAGCTTTTCCCATGTTTTGTATGCTCATAACAGGGCTGTAACTGGTGTATTCGATTGTGTTTTTGATTTGATCAAAAATAATATTTCCCATTGTTTTGGCAAGCATTATTTATGTTTAATTTAATATTTTATTAATTATTTAGTATTATTATAAATATCAGAACTAAGATCCTGGGGACTTCCAAAATGCCCGTCGTCGGTAATTGTCATTGTAGACAGCATGGCTGCTGAATAATTTTGATCATGGCAAATGAGAAAAACACCGACTGTCAATCCTCCAGACCTTATCGTCTGGAAAACACGATTCAGAACTATGCCTGGGGCACACAGAACCAGGATGCTTACATCCCAGAGCTGCTTGGGATCACTCCAGAAGCTGGTCAGGCTTATGCTGAATTATGGGTGGGAGTTCACCCAAATGCACCTTCATCCATTATTGATCTGGAAAAAGGTCCTATAAGTCTCTCCACGTGGATTTCGGAGAGGTCCCGGGAAAGACTATCCATGGATGGCAAACAATCTGCTCTCCCCTATTTGTTAAAGGTGTTGTCTGCTGGGGAAGCTCTAAGTATTCAAGCCCACCCAGACAAAATTCAGGCCCAAGGTCTCCACCAGCTGGATCCTGAGCATTATCCTGATGACAATCACAAGCCAGAGATTGCCATTGCCATAGACCATCTGGATGCACTGGTTGGGTTTATCTCTGACCAGGAATTTTCTACGCTATTAGAAACCTACCCCGAGCTCAAATCTTTGATAACTGGTATTTCCAAACCCATTGGAAAACTTAAGGAAGGCGTTCAGGAATTGTTTCATCTTGGGGAGCAGGACGCGAAATCTGTTGCCCTTACCATAAACCATATCCAACAACGTCTCAGCCAGAAGACAAATCTCGATGAAGCTGAGAAACTTTTCCTTGACCAGTTTGAGAAGCGCGGACCTAAGGATCTTGGGCTCCTATTTATATTTCTATTGAATAGAGTTCAACTCGGACCAGGTGAAGCTGTTTTTCTAGCTCCTGGTATCCCCCATGCCTATTTAAAGGGTAATATCATTGAGTGTATGGCAAATTCTGATAATGTCGTCCGGTTGGGATTGACCAGTAAATTTTGTGATGCAAAAGCACTTCAAGAAATACTGGTCTATGATAGCGCTTCCGATTTCCGAGTCGCCCAATCCAAGCAGGGCCACCTGAGTGAATACGATGCACCTGTATCTGAGTTCAGAATAAAATCACTTGATCTTCCTGAGGGGAAATCTGAATTATTCACATCCCGAAACAGCTTGACCATGTTCTTGCTGATTGAGGGTGAGATTAGTCTGCACTGGGGTGGGGAAAATGACTCCTGTACCTGTATTTTGAAACAAGGTCACTCTTTTATCACACCAGCAAATCTAAGCGAATTTGATATGCTCGCTCGCTCGGATTCGAAACTATATCTAGTTGAAATTCCCTAACTCTTAACTAGGTAGCCTTGGCTTGAATCCTGAATTTGTCTGATACAATGGTGGGTTTCACGCTAGCCCAGCGCAACATGAGATTAACTGACTCACTCATGTCCTCCAGCTTAATTGGATCAAGAAATGCCGTTACCTGTACAAAATAATCTTGCTCACCCGAGAGGTTTTCAGTATTCACAATCACAAGATTGCTCACAGAAATATATGTATCTTTTGCAGCCTCAATAGTAAAGAAGCGCTCTAACTCGCCACTTTCTGAGTCTATGAGATAATAGCTCTCTGTCTCTTCATCATAACGAAAACCATTCACCACTTCTTTCATCTGGATTGGCTGAGCTACACCTGGAGCAAAGAGTTCAAAACGAAAATGTAGCGTAATATTTTCTCCAGACAGCAACACATCATCCAGCGTTTCAGTAAACGAATCAGCCAGTTTGGTGCTGCAGACGATCTCATGTTTAACCCCTGAGTATTGGAGGTCAAGCCCTTCAAACCAGGGATTTGAGGTTACCACTGATGACAGAAATAATTGAGTGACTGCTATGAGTGAAGCGTTAAAAGTCTGAGTTAAAAATTCAAACATATCTAATCAAGCGTTGCCCATGACCAGACCAACTGCCGTGACAACCATGGTGAGTGCCATAACCAAGAGAGTGGTTACCCCATAGCTGAGGAGCAGCAACACCATCTTCGTGGCGGTTTTCGAATAGGATTGGCTATAAAATTGCTTCATGGCGATGTACAAATAAATCAAGCTTGAAATTATCACTAGCCACATTGTCAGCTTGTAATCCAAAATAATTGTCAAAATAAGGAGGCTGAAAATAAAGGCATGGACATGGAGGCTGAAAACGAGATGCTCAATATAGAGTTTTTTTCTACGCCAATAGAGGACCTTCAGTTGAAGCGCTGCGACAGGTAGGAGCAGAAACATCATTTTAGCAAAATTATCACTAAAATTACTCAGTAAATCACCTTCCTGAAGCTGAAATGGCTGTTCACCAATAGTCAGGGACATGTTGACGGCAGAACTGTCAGGATCAGTGGCAACAATACCCATATCCTCGAGGAATTGCAGGCTATCATTGCTAGTAACCTGTCCACCCATGACCCCCCTTAATGATTCTTCAATACCTCCGGTCTCTTGATACTCCTTTAAAAACTGATTATTTTTCACATCAGGAATGATCGCTTTTAGAGAGAGAATCACAAAAAAGACCACACTGGCGACCAGATATATTCTAACGGGTGGTACATACCTGACTCTTCGACCCTTCACATACTCAGTGGTCAAGAACCCTGGCTTGGTAAATAGAAGTTTCAGTGATCTCAATACACGAGAATCAACATCGAGCAGTTCTTCTAAAAAAACTGAGAAAAAGTCCTTAAATGTGAGGTTGTATTCCTTGTTCTTCTGCCCACACTCTGGACAAAATTGTGAACTGAGGGGCGAGCCACAGTTAAGACATTCCTTATGTTGCGGTATTCTTGGCTTTTGTTTACTCATAACTAAAGTCTAAATTTAGATGGAAATATGGACAGGGTAAGTCTTTTTTCATATTAGCAACTATTAATGGAGATAATCTAAATTTCACATTCCCATATAATACGGTCTGAAGCGGTCGAACTCAACATGGTCAAATCTCTTGAAAGAATGATATTTGGTGAAGCCAGGGTTACTGAGTCAAGGCTAGAGAAGATTCGGCAACAAAATGCGCTGTTATTAATCGCTTATGATGGTGATAGTCCAATTGGTTTTAAACTGGGATATGTGGTAGAAGGTACTCAAACTTTCTTTTCCTGGTTAGGCGGTGTACATGTGGATTATCGTCGACAGGGTATAGCTCAAGCCCTTCTGGATTTTCAGGAGCATGAGGTGAAATCGATGGGAATTTCTACCATATATTTTACAAGCTTTGATCGTTTTCCTGAAATGATCCAGCTGGGTAAGAAAAATAATTATACCCTGGTGAAGACAGCGTTGGATGGTGGAGAGAATAAATACTGGTTCGAAAAACAACTTCTCTAGCTCAATACGTTCTAAATATCTCAGGGATTCAGAGACATTTCATACTTTCTCAGTTTTAACTGTTGGGTTAGTTTAAGGGCATCGCATTGAGGAGAGTTGGGTTATGTTAAATATGAATGGAAACAATATCATCAGATCAATTTTACTAATAGTTGTCATGCTTTCACCTCTGGTCGTTCTGTCACAATCAAAAGATTCTGACGTAAGAGCTCTGCATCGTGAGATAGATAAACTCAGTGAGATGGTGACAAAACTGAAAGCAGAACAGGCCAAATCTTACAGCATAGAAGCTGAAATTAAATCACCCAATGGTGACTTTACCAAGCGTGATAGCCTACGGTTGGTTCGTTTAAAGAAAAAACAGGCAGAGTCCCGAGTTAGAATTGATCAAATCACTTTAGACATCCTTAAAATTAGCAAACAACTAGAAGATCCTGGAAAGCGGTATGCTCTGGCGAAACGGATGCAGCAACCCAAGCTGTCCCAGAAAGTAGCAAGTCCCGGAGAAACGCCTGATTCAACAGAAGCTCTACTGGTGGTCAGTGCCCGCTCAATAGATTTAGCTTCTGTAAAACTGGTTCGGGAAGGCAAATCCCTAGACCAGGCTCGCCTACTAACCATCGACGCGCTTAGCGATGAACAGGTTCTGGTGTTCTATCAAAATTTGGACAAAGACGCACGTTACGAGTTGTATGATATTGCCGACGAAATAGTTCGTTCTGACAAAATTGAACTCGTTGATGCCCGTAGATCAGCGATTTATTTCTACCTGTTCACCAAGTGATCACTAAACTCCACAGCATCATTGTCATAGCCCTGCTCATCAGCGGATGCAGTGGTGGCAAAATTTCCTACTACAAGAAGGGTGACACCCACAAGCGTGAGTTTCTGAATCACGTCAAAGAGCGCAACTCAATACGAGGTGATTACTTCGAGGTGAAACGCAATGACAAGGGTCAGATCACCTCAGCCAAATACTTTTCTTCTAGAAAATCCCTGGTTGAAAGAAGCAACTACACATACACCCGCAAAGGGCAACTCCTGAGACATCAGCAAACGGAGTTTTTTGTCAATGGTCCACCCAGAATATCACGGGAATGGCATTATGAAAAGGGACAGGTAACAAAACGTGAGGAACAGTGGTTCACCCGGTCTCATACCCTTGAAAAGAAACTGACAATTTATTACGATATGAATCAAAAAGCTTATCTGGAAGAAACCTACGGGTTGGGTCACAAGATTGAAAGTTCAACTGAATACCACTATGACTATAAACACCGACTTGATAAATCACGGCGTAATTTTTTTCTCCCCAGTGGTGAGTTGCGGGATTACTGGCTAACTATTTATAACGATGAAATTCAGATCGTGAATGAGGATCATTATCTCCCGGACAATTCGCTGGTTGCTTTTTATCGCTATAGTTATCACCCAGTCAAAAGTTATCGTGAGCATGAGGAAATTTTGGATGAGGATCGCAGTGTATTTATTTCTCGCAGGTATAATGAATTTGGACAACTACTCATCGAAGTGGAAAAAAATCGACAGCTTGAACTGATAAAAAAAACTGAATATGAGTACAATGATAAACACCAACCAAAATTAGTTCACATCTACAACAAGGATGGAAAATTGGTGAAGACTTCAAAATATAAGAAGCCCAGGATTCTGGAAACATATAGAACACCTGGACTTTAGGAGGTTTAAGATGAAGAAAATTTTGGTACCCCTGGCTGAGGGATTTGAAGAAATCGAAGCTATCACAATTATTGATCTTCTACGTCGAGCCGGAGCGGAGGTAATCATTGCTTCACTGAATAAACGGAATGTCACGGGCTCCCATGGTCTAAAAGTCATTGCCGATACAGTTCTTGATGAAGTTCTCAATGATGATTTTGAAATGGTTGTGCTGCCTGGTGGTGTTCCTGGAGCCCCAAACCTCATGGGCGATACTCGAATTATCAAACTGCTGAAGGATCAAGCTGCAGCCAGTAAGATTTCTGCTGCCATTTGTGCTGCACCAGCCGTTCTACAAGAAGCAGGTCTCACCGAAGATAAAAAAATTACTTCCCACCCAGCCTGGGCAGAGCGGATGACCACAGCTGTTCACACCGGTGCACGTGTGGAAACTACCGATCTCCTGGTGACAGGTCAAGCAGCAGGAAGTGCTATGGAATTTTCGTTCAAACTGATTGAGACCCTCTTTGGAATAGAAAAAGTCGCTGAAGTTAATACTGGGGTTCTGGCTAAACTATAAGCTATTGACTCGCTGTTCTTATACTGTCAAACCATGCTTCAGCCAGGATCATTGAGGGAATAAATCCACCGCCATGATCTGCCCCTGGCAGAGTAACCAAATCCACCGACGTTCCACCATTAGCCTGCAAGGATGCATAGGCGCTCAATGTATTGTCGATGGAAACTGTGCTATCTGCAGTACCATGATACAATCTGATAGGAGCTATAGGTCCCCATTCCAATAATGTATTTTCTTCCAGGGCTGTCTGGATGGCAACTTCTTGTCCTGCAAAAAAGGCCGTTGTGAAATCAGTTTTAAAAAGAGAGTCTATGCTGGTAGTAAGTGTATCGTTCACATCAGTCAGGTCAAGGGTACCATCATATAGACCCGGCAACATAGACGCATAAGGTTCATTAAAGATATCAGCGAGTCGGTTCCATCCGTAGATATCATCATAGGCCACAACCACATAGGCCAGAAAAGCTGGAATATCGTACGTGTCTCTGCTCAACAGGTTGCGAGTGGATCCAATCAGGTCATAGGGACCAGACATTGGGGCAACAGCAGTCAATTGAAATTCATCTGAATAATCTAATTCGATAAATTTATGAGCGGCCATGGTGGCATATCCACCTTCAGAATAGCCTGCCAGAAAGAGTTCATCACTTATATCAATATCATTCTCACAGGCATAGATTCTGGCAGCCCGTAGCATATCTACCACTGCATTCGCTGTCAGTTCCGCATGGAGGTAGGGGTGAATGTCCTCTGAAATACCCAGACCGATATAGTCTGGAGCAACTGCCATGAAACCACTCATGGCGAACATGATCCCATCCATTGCATAAAGCGGGTTCACAGATCCTGTGTTCTCCCTCTTTAAGGCGGTCCCGTGCTGGACACTTACCAAATCCATGGTTTCAACACCTCTTGGCAAAAACATCACGCCTGAAGCCAGTGTCAGATCGCCATTCTTATCTCGGGTCCTATAATGGATTGTGTAGGCATCAGCGCTATGGGTCAAGGTGAAACCAATTGGAGCGCCAAATAGTTCAAGATATGGCTCAACCATGGCTGGAGTAAGTGACAGTTCAAAAGTAGCTTCCACCAATTCACCTGCCTCATCAACCGTGTTGCATGTCAGCGGATCATCATCCTTCTCACATCCGGTTATCAAGGTTAAGCTAAGTACCATCATGATGAAGATGGTGAGCTGATAGAATCTTTTTACAGAACGATTTGAGTTCATTGATATCTCCTAGAACTGACTCATAATTACAAATTCATCATAGCGTGCTTCCAAATCCGATTCTTCCAGATAGGTAATCCCATCCACTGAAAAATCCTGAACACAGAACGATGCCAGAACGGAGCCAAAAACTACTGCCAATTTCATATTATCAAATGAATGGTCTTTTGATTGATCCAGATATCCAATGAGGGCACCCACAAAAGTATCACCTGCTCCAGTTGGATCTTTGACTTCATCAAGCACAAGACCAGGTACGCTAAAAATCTGGTCCTCATGAAAAAGGAGGGCACCATGTTGACCCTTCTTTATCACCACCCATTCCGGACCCATTGCACGAAGTTTGGCGGCAGCCTTTTTATAGTTGCGCTCTTGTGTGAGCATCCGGGCCTCTTCATCATTGATCACCAGCATATTCACCCGCTTCATCAAGGTCAGCAGGTCTTCCAGGGCAGTGTCAATCCATAGATTCATGGTATCCAGCACGACAAATGATTCAGCTTCAAGCTGGTCTAATACATGGTGCTGCAGACCAGGGTGGATATTTGCCAATAATACATATGCTGCATTATTGTAGACAGCTGGCAAAACAGGGTTGAAGGTTTCGAAAACATTCAATTCGGTAAAAAGTGTGGTTCTGTCATCAAAGTTTTCAGCATAACGTCCCCCCCAACGAAAGGTCTTACCATCTTCTACAGCCATTCCTTCCAAGTTTATCTGGTGGTCTTTAAAAAGAGTAACAACCGACTCTGGAAAATCAGTCCCAACCACACCAACAATATTGGGGTGGGTAAAATAACTTGCGGCGATAGAGCAATAGCTGCTGGATCCGCCAGGGACCTCAGCGACAGAACCAGTTGGTGCTTCAATGGTATCCAGGGCGAGTGATCCAACGATGATGAGAGACATGATTTTTCCTTATTTTTTCAATTTCATATTTCAGGTTCGCAAAATGCTATGTAAACCCCCTCTCGACAATGAATTTTCATTGAGAACCCTGTTTTCTCGTCTAGATTCTCCACATGAAAATGAAGATAATTATCCCACTGATAGCCCTGGTGAGCATGCTGAGTGCTCAAGATTATGAATTTTACAATCAGAAGTTGACTGACACGCAAAATGAGCAGGCGATTTACCTTGAGAAGAATCTCATGGCAACTTGTTGCTTTGGTGGCCCTGTCTATATGCATGGCAAAAATCAGATGACGGAAGACGCTAAAATTACGATTCGACGCTTGTTGATTGAAGGCAAAAGTACTGATGATGTTTTGGACCATTTCAGAAATTCCATTGATCCCCGAACCAAGCAACCGTATGGTAATCGTATTCTTGCATCTCCCAAAGCCAGCGAAACGGTTGGGAAAGTTTCCTATTGGATGGTGGTTCTATTTAGTCTCGTTGGGTTGGTAATTCTTGGATACGCGCTGAAAAAGTTGCAAGCCAAAAAGCAAGACTCTGACCCTAAGAATCAGTTGTCAGATGAAACCCTTAAAAAAATAGAGTCTGAACTTTCAGATATAGACTAGGCTTAGCTGCGTATTTCAGATAGAGATAATGCGTTTAATTTATCTCTGATTAAAGCTGCTTTTTCGTAATCTTCACCAGAGATTGCTTCCCTTAAATCACGTTCCAGATCAAATCGTAATTCAGCGCGATGCGTTATTTCCCTCACGTTCTCAGCCAGTGTAGGCTCAGATTTTTCCAACTGCTCATCGGTAGCAGGCATGGAGATGGAAGCCTCCTCAAAGACCTCCCTGGAAACCTTGATAGGCACTCTGGCCCGCAAAGCCAGGGCAATGGCATCACTGGGTCGGGCATCAATTTTTTCAATGCCCTGCTCGTTTTTCACATTCAATTCGGCGTAAAACGTCCCCTCTTTCAATTTCTGAATAACCACGCTATCCAAACCCTCAGTCATATTGGTAATGACCTGGGATAGAAGATCATGTGTCATGGGACGATCAAGATTGATCTGTTCCAGGGCGAGAGCAATAGCCTGGGCTTCGAACTGTCCCACCACGATGGGTAGACTACGTTCATCATCATCCCTTGTTTGAAGAAACAGGGTATAACCCGGAGCGGCAGCCTGGGCAAAAAAGAGGATATTCTTGACTATAACTTCAATCATTTCATCACCGGGATAAACTTAGCGCCAAAAGCAGTCGAATGTCAAACATTGACAGTAGAAATACAGCTTTTGTTGTCAACTTGTGATCTTTAACACTTCCAGGGAAAAAAGGGAGGGAGGTGGATGGTGGATAACATCAATTTTGTCGGTTTAGAATGATGTCTGATAGGACCTTGAGCATAGCGGTGTTTTTGAATAGAGACGAACTTAACAGGGAGTCTGCCTCAGATATCCAGGATGCAATTAAATCTTGAGCACGTTTAATGGTGCCATGATCAATCATCCACTGCTTAACCTGATCACGATGATGTTCAGCCAACTCACCACCATTTTGAACATTTTGCCACTCCTTCAACTCACTCTCAGTCAGCCTGCTTTTCAGATCGATCCAGATCCAGGTCTTTTTTTCGTTCAGAACATCACTACCGAGACTTTTACCCATGGTAGCTGATGAGGATGTCACTTCCAGGAGATCATCTTGCATCTGAAAGGCTCTTCCCAGGAGAGTCCCAAATCGTGAGAGAGCTTCGATGGCAGCATCGCTTCCGCCACCCATGATGCCACCGAGATGACAGGCAAGCCTGATAAGCGCACCGGTCTTGAGGTCAATCATCATCTCATATTGCTGGGGCTCGACATGATCACTGTTCTCAAACTCCATGTCCCATCCCTGACCCCTGCAAACATCCATGGCCCCATCATTAAAGGCACGGAAGACACATGTGAATTTTGATTCCCCAATATCAGCCAGGAGCTGATATACATAGATAAGCAAAGTGTCACCACTCAACAAGGCACGGTTGTCCCCAAAGGCTTTGTGGAGGGTGGGGATGCCTCTTCTGAGTTCATCTCCATCCATGATATCATCATGAACGAGGGTGAATGTATGAAAAATTTCAAGCGCAGCACCAACGGTAACTGCATCGTGCCAATCACCTCCTACTGCTTCAGCGGCAGCCAGACATAATGCCGGTCGAAGCATCTTGCCTTCAGCCCTGAGTGCGTAATTCATAGGCTCAGAGAGATAAACGGGCTCACTATGGAAACTTGGATTATGGAGATGTTGGGAGATGGCCATCCGCCATGCTTCAATTCTAGCTTTTACATCAATATCCATATTGTCCTTTTTGATACCTTCCAAATGCCCAATGATCAGTCAATTTTGTGCAAAAGACTGCGATTCCCAATCAATTCATCAATCTTATTAACCCCAACTCCAAACATAGCCATTTCTAAAGTTTTCTTCCAGACCAACAATTGTTCTATGAGCTTTTCGGTATCGTCAGTCAGGGCCTGTCTCAACAATGCGCCGGCTACTCCGCCCATATGAGCACCAAGAGCAATCGCTTTTGCCAGATCGAGAGGTTGTTTCAATCCACCACTGGCAATAACGCATAGATCTGTTTCCAGGTTTTCCAATACTTCAGCAGTTGGTTCACCCCAGTTAGCAAATTCAAGGGCTGTTTGTTTCAAAATGGACTGATCCTCTGATAAGCGCTCACGCTCAATAGATATCCAGTTGCTACCTCCTGCCCCTGCTATATCGATAGTCTCTACACCGGCTCCCTTTAGCTTCTGAATGACTTCAATGGAAAGACCCTGTCCCACTTCTTTCACAATAAGGGGCAGCGGAAACTCATCCACCCAGGTTTTTATCGCATTCAAAGCACCCTTAAACTGAGTATCCCCTTCAGGTTGAAACGCTTCCTGGAGTGGATTTAAATGAATAATCAGTGCATTGGCTTTTAAGTCATGGCAAAATGCCGCTACCCTGTCCATCGATTGAGAGCCCATAATCTGGGCAACCCCTAGATTAGCCATAATAATGGTTGAGGGTGCCTTCTCTCTGGCAATTAAAAAGCTATCACGAACCTTTTCGTTTTCAAGGGCTGCTCGGATGCTGCCCAAACCCAGAGCGCAGCCAACAGACTCAGCTGCTGTTGCAAGATTAGCATTGAAGTTGAAACTTTCCTCCACGCCACCGCTCATTGAGCTGATCAGCAGGGGAAACTGGAGTTCCTTGCCTAAAAATGTCGTACGTGTAGCTATCTCATCGAGATTTATTTCAGGGAGGGCATTATGAATGAATCTCCAGCGATCAAACCCGGCTGAAATCGAAAAGTTTAAAGCCTCGTTTTGAGCAAGAATCAAATGATCTCGCTTGCGTTGCTCAATGTCCCTCGTCAAGGCGAACCTCGCCAAACTCCCCGATTTTATTCATAACTAAAGTTTGAATCTCTTCCATGCGTTCAAGTGTTTTTGCTTCAAATCTTACTACCAGGACAGGCTGTGTATTTGATGCTCTCACCAGACCCCATCCATCTCCAAATCGAATACGCACACCATCCACATCTATGCAATCATAGTTTTCTTTGAAATAATTGGCTGCCTTTTCGGCAATTTCAAATTTCTCAGAGTCTGAATTGCAGGTCAGTCTGATCTCTGGAGTTGAATAGTACTTTGGTAACTCATCCACCATTTCAGAGAGGGGTCGATTACTCTTGGAAAGAAGTTCCAGCATGCGACCACCATTGTAGATGGCGTCATCAAAACCATAATATCTATCGGCAAAGAAAAGGTGACCACTCATCTCCCCAGAGAAGGGTGAGTTGAGCTTTTTCATGTGAGATTTGATATGGGAATGACCTGTCTTATACATCACTGGAGTTCCACCAAACTCTAGAATTTTTTCTTCAAGCGCTTGTGAACATTTAACATCAAAAATAATTTTATCCTCTTTTGATTTGATCACATCCTGTGCAAAAAGGATCATCTGATAGTCAGCCCAGACAACCTGGCCTTTTTCATCGATTACTCCCAGACGATCAGCATCACCATCGAAGGCAATACCGACATCATAGCCTCCACGTTTCACTTCATCCTGAATATCTTTGAGATTAGCTGGAACGGTTGGATCGGGATGATGATTTGGAAAAGTTCCATCCACATCGCAATACAAGGCGGTGACTTCGCAGCCCATTCTCTCATATACTTCTGGTGCGCAAAGGGCACCTGCTGCGTTTCCTGAATCCACAACGATACGCATGGGTCGTTTTAGATCAATACCCTTGACAACTGTATCCATATACTCTGGTAACAGGTCATAGTCTGAGGCGGTACCATTGCCTTTTTCAAAATCATCACTTTTAATGAGGGTAAGCATATCCTGGATATCCTGACCAAAAAAGGCGAGCTGATTAAAGGTCAGTTTGAATCCATTAAACTCAGGTGGGTTATGAGAGCCCGTTATCTGACAGGCACCATCTACATCATCAAAATGAAATACACTAAAATAATTACCTGGTGTGGGTAAAATTCCAATATCCATGACATCAATACCAGTAGATAACGCACCGGCCTTAAAATATTCTTTTAGTTGAGGGGTTGTGAGTCTCACATCTCCAGATAGAGTAATTTTCTTTCCACCACGGCGTTTCACGATAGATGCGAAGGCACGACCCAGAGCCACAACCACTTCCTCAGGAAAATCAACTGCTACTTCCCCACGGATATCATACTCTCTAAAAATAAAATCATTTACATTCATATTTATATTCTCCTAAGACCATCAATTATTTGGGGTCTGTGTTTTTTCGAGTTCATCGACAGCCTGGCGAACGTTGCCGTCAAATCGATCCAAATATAGTCGGCTTTCATCTGCGGACGCATGGCTTTTATGCATGACCAGAGCTACCTTGACATAGTTATCTGATTTAACAAGCAGGTCGGTTGCTTCTTCATAGCTGCAAGAGGTGATGGTTGAAACAATCCGTCGTGCTCTATCTTCCAGCTTGATATTGGTTGCTTTCAAATCTACCATGAGATTCTCGTAGACTTTACCCCGCTTAACCATGGCTGTGGTCGTAATCATATTGAGGACCAGCTTGGTTGCCGTTCCTGATTTCATGCGAGTTGATCCGGTGATCACTTCTGGTCCCACCGGTACAGAGATCAGAACATCAACATCAATATCAATGTGATTTCTGTCAGCACAGGTGAAAAATACGGTGGCTGCGCCTAATTCTCGTCCACGTTCCAGGGCACCTAGTACGTACGGGGTAACACCACTTGTGGCAATTCCCATGACGACATCATTTTTCGAGACCTCAAGATCATCAATAAGTTTTCGTCCATCTTCTGGAAAATCTTCTGCTCCTTCAACAGCAGTACGCAAGGCAGTATCACCACCTGCTATAAAGCCTTGAACTCTTTCAGGGCTGGCATTGAAAGTGGGTGGAATTTCAGAGGCATCTAATACGCCAAGTCTTCCAGAAGTCCCCGCTCCTGCATAGATCAAGCGCCCTTCATTCTGGAAAGCATGATCTACCAGTTCAGTTGCCCGAGTAATATCATCCATTTGCTCAGCCACCTGGCCAGCGATGATATGGTCCTGGCGGTTGATGATTTCAAGAATTTCACGAATTGAAGACGAATCCAGCTTCATGCTCTCTGGGTTGCGTTGCTCTGTTAAGAGGTTGCCTAATTTTGATGTCATTATCTTATTGCTCCCACCCTGTATAACTTGTCAACAATATCCTGTTCATTCTAGATCTGACAATCAATCATGTACTTAACATCTCTAGTGTCACCTGATTGAAGTCAGCTCTCAACTCGGCGGCAATTATACATTGGAAGATGTTTGTAAACCAAATGATATCAACCCTGGATACACCTGCAAATAAAGCACCCCGAACATGGGCTCGAAACTGATTGATCATCCCCGATGTCATCAGTGAAGCAAGAACTGATATCTCCCGCTCCTGGAGGGTAAGTCCAGAACGGGATAGAACGCGACCATAACCATCCTCAATCATCCACCTTGTTAAATCCGGATGCAACTCATCCATGACCTTTTTCAATTTCGAATGATATTTGCCATAGATGATTTGACTGGTCTTTTCACCAGCTTTTTTATGATCGCCAACATGCTTGGCACCGTGTTTTACAGGAAAATGGATTCTCAATTGTTTGAGAGCCTCAATTGTTTTAGGGAATCCTGCAAAGAGTAGAGTCTGCAGAATAGCCTCTTCCATGCCCTCCTCATCCAGAACATCTGAACATTGAGGTATCCATGCATTTAACATGGCCTGATCATTTAGTGTTGTTGCCGTCACAAGGATACCCAGGAGAAACATTTTCTTCTGGTTAGAATTCTTGAGTTCATTCCAGCACTGAGTAAGTTGAGATTCGCAGGAGATATATCGGGTTGAGAATACCATAGGCTTATAGGATAATCGTGTGGGGGCCTGATGAAACTCGAATTTTTAGTATCTGCCAAATAATGGATAAGGTATTGAAGACAGAATGATCAATTTTCCAACACTTCTTGAGGTTTGAAGCTGTTGGTAATGACCAAGACCACCCTATGGTTCAAGCTTGAATCGAATTATATTATTTGTATGTTGAACGTGAAAATGAGTACCAACCTTCCAGACAATAGTTTCACTCGATGATCGAGATTATTCTCGCCGTCATTGGCCTTATTCTCAGCTTCATTTTTGCCGGAGCAGAAATTGCGCTACTATCATCAAACCGACTCCAACTTGAGGTCTGGGAAAGACGTGAGGTGCGTGGCGCTAAGTCAGCCATGAAGGCCAGTCGCAACCCTGAGCAATTTCTCACCGCTACTCTGGTTGGGAATAACATAGCCAACATTCTGACAACTTCCTTCTCCACAGTGATGCTGATTCAGGTAATCCCCAACGAATGGATCATTTTGCTGATAATTTCCATTAGTGTTCTCATATTTGGTGAAATTATACCTAAAACACTCTTTCGAGAATTTCCTAATGCCTCCATGTTATTTTTTGGACGCTTCGTAATAATATTTGAGGTGATTCTCTATCCCCTGACCATTGTGCTTCGTCTATATAGGAAAATTATCTTGAGAAGTGACGATGTTGAGAGTCAAACCAACCTGGACTCAGAGGAACTGCATCTCCTCTTCAATGATCCCAGAGAAGAGAGCGGTGTAGATGTCCATGAGCGTCAGACCATTGCCCGCATATTCACCTTTAAAAACACCTCAATTAGCGAGGTGATGACACCTCGTCCCGATATGACTTCAGTATCCATCGATAGTAGTATGGGAGAAGTAGAGTCGGCCTTTATGGAATCGGGATATTCCAAACTTCCAGTGTATGAAGAAACCACTGATGATATTAAAGGTATTGTCTTTCTCCATGACATTTTCAGGGGAGCCACTGAGCTCCGAGAGGTCATGCGAGAGGTTTATTTTGTCCCGGAAACCAAAGCTGCTGATGAATTGCTAGGCGAAATGCAAACCAAGAGTCTATCCATTGCCATCGTGATTGATGAATATGGCGGGACTGCTGGCCTGGTCACGATGGAAGATTTGTCAGAAGAGTTGTTTGGTGAATTTACAGATGCTTTTGATGAAGAAGATTCAGCTGTTCAGCAACTTGATAAGGGTCTGCTTATCAAAGGAAATGCCGAGATAGATCTCCTGAATGAGCAGCATGATTTTGCCATCCCCCCTGGTGAATATGAAACCCTGGCTGGATTTCTCATAGAGAGTCTGGGACATATCCCTCAAAAAAACGAACAATTTTTAACAGAAACCCACCGCTATGTTATTTCATCTTCAACTCCAACACGTATTGAAACCATATTTGTTCAGGAGCGCTAATTAGCGATCCCTTTTGGGCTTTATTTCTCTCATAGATCGATATCTGATCCGAGCATTTTTTTCTACCATGTGGACCGTCCTTATTGGTCTCGTAGGTATTTTTACCATTGCTGATTTTGTTGAAAAGATTGACAATTTTGTAGATGCAGGGGCCGGGGCAAATCTCATGCTTGTGTATTATGGCTATAGTCTGCCCTATTTTATTGATATGGCCCTCCCAATGAGTATGCTTCTGGCTACTGTGTTTTCATTGGGTACCCTCAATAAGAATTATGAAATTGCAGCCATGCGCGCTTCAGGGATCAGCATGCTCCGTATTTCACGTCCTTTACTTCTCCTCGGTTTATTCTTTACCATATTCCAATTTATCTTTCAAAATCTGGTGGTCATGCCCTTCAATCATCAACAGAAAGAGATTACTCGAAACATTTTAAAGCCGAAGAAAAGCCCCAGGAAAATGAAGGAAGTCGTTCGTCAGGATGTAAATGGTAATATCATGGTCATCAAGGCTTATGATGTTCCCAACAACAAGTGCACGGATGTTTCGATCCTGGCTTATCAGGATTCTGGAATTACAGAGCGATGGGATTATGCCAGGCTGGAGTGGGTTGATTCATTGCAAACCTGGAACAAAACTGAAGGGTTGAATCGTCGTTTTGATGCAGCTGGAAAATTATTGTTTTCAGAGATGAATCTCACTGATGAGCTACCTATCACTTTAACACCAACTGATATTGTCAAAGAACAGATCAGACCCAACGAAATGAATGTTTTTCAGCTTGTGGATTTTATTGAGAAGAAAAAACTTCTGGGTCTAAACCCGCATCGTTGGGTGGTGGATTTTCACTTCAAATTGGCCTTTGTGATGACTGGATTTATTGTGATTTTTCTGGGAATCAGTTTCGCATTACAGGGGACGAGGGAGAATCTGGCTGTGGGTGTGGGCAAAAGCGTAATAGCACTCTTTGTCTACTATATTCTCCTTATCGGAGGACAAAAGATAGGCTATAACAGTTCACTCCACCCAGCTTTTGCGGTCTGGTTTGGAAATGTAGTTCTTTTGATTGCTGGGGGATGGCTGTTTTTCCAAACAGCGAAAAAGTAGTCTTCAGCCTGCCTTGATCTCCGCAGGTTATTTCATTTAACTCTTATATTTTTCTACCTTCACCCTGGCTGTATTTATACCAAAAACTGACCAGACTGGACAAGAATTCATCAGTCCCGTAATAAGGGGTATTATGCCAACCAGTGCCCAATATCTTGCATTTCCTTCAAGAATAAAAAATAGACTGAACAGCCCAACTGCGAGGATGAGCCGAAGTATTTTGTCAATTGAACCTACATTTTTCTGCATTATAAGTATCCCTTTTTAGTTGTGCGTTATAAACGTATCTATCCTCATCCAAGATATGGATGGCCGGAATATTTGTTCTTCCCGAATGCGACTTGTTAACGTTTAAACTGAAAACTGATTCCGAATTCGATACCTTCAGCATTTGCGAAAGACATCCCACCCAATAATTTCAGAGCGAGATCTGCATCAAACCATATAAGGTGAACTCCTGCACCGATTGATGCTTCACTCCCGTAAGGACCGCCAAAAGCCATTCCAGATCTGATAGGAACCATGCCAAAGCGGATCCACTCTGCTGCCAGGGCCAATCTCCAGGAGCGATCAGCGAAGTAATAGTCATCCAACCCGGCCGATAGATCCGCCATGATGATAAAATCATTCTTGTATTGGTAACTACCGCCGAGACGAAACATGGCAGGGTAGTTCATACTGATACTATCTGGTCTGGGAACATCTGTCTCATCAAACTTGAAGAGACTATCTGTATCAGCAAGAGCGCCTGTCACATTCACGCCCTCTATTTCCATTTCGTATAAGGTGCTGGCTGAGAATGTTGTACTATCGCTGGAAATTTGCAATAGATCACGCACTGGTACGAGACTTTCTATGAGTCCAATATTCTTGGCTATGAAATTATCATCGTTGCCCCAATTGATGAAACCGATCACATTATTAATGGCGAATCCAAACTGCCAGTTGTTGATCTTGCGTGTATTAAAACCAAGATCGACTGCCAGACCATTCCCACCAATTGCCCTTGTATATCGATAAAATCCATCAGACTCGAGTCCTGTGGGGCGTGTACTGAAGGCACCACCAGAAGAATCCACACCTGCAAAACCAATTCCAGCTAAATATTTAACTGTGGCGCCCACATTGTATTTCTCAAATGGAATGGCGAAAGAAAAACCAAAGTTGGTTACCATGAGAACATCTTGTCGGAGAGATAAATCAAAGGATCTACCTATCTGATTGCCTTCCATAACCATTTCAAACAAACCATAGGGTAGTGAGTTTTGCATGAAATACTCCACGCCAGATGTGAACGCGTAATTTCCATACGATACGTTCAATACTGGAATTGGAACACTCACACCCAGACCAAGAGCGAATCCATCCTCTGAGAGTTCAGATAATAGAAATTCCTTATGAGTCATCTCACTTCCCAGCATCTTCTTTTCCAGATCAAAGGGATTGCCATCCTTATCACCTGAGAAGTATTGATTAAAAAGGGCGAGAGACATAAAATTGTTGAAAGCGGTAATCTTGAAATCCAGGAGATCTGCACTGAAGGTTAGATCCTCAGTATATCCAAGGTTTGCAGGGTTATACCCAATGGCAGATATGCCCCTTGAGGATACCGTATACGCATTACAGAGCCCTAATCCTCGAGCATCAATGTGCGCCTGTCCATATCCAGAAGCTACCAGCACGAGCGTGCTAATGAGAATGGGGATTAACCTTCTCATTGAGTGGTGTCCTCTTCGGCACTGCTAAACATGGGGCCGGAATTCAAAATGAATTGCATAAATGCGGTGACGTCAATTCCAGCGGAGAAGGGTAAAAGAGCAGGATTTGGAGTCTCGTCAAGAATAAATTTTGTTGCGATGTAATGATCCTTAGACTCCACAAGCCAACCCAGTTCACCATAAGATGTCACATCTTGAATAAGCCACAGTTCAGTACCACTACTGTTCAAGGTCAAGTTGTAGAGAGAATCAGCGACAGTAGGCGGATCCAACTCCACAAAAGCCAGTGCAGAAGCGACATCAGCAAAACCTGAATCAGATCGAGCCAACATAAAGGTATCCAGAAAAGCATATTTTTTGTGCTTCAAAGTGCCATAGGTAGAATCACCCTCTGTATCGGTCAAATTAAAATCTGCAGAATAGCTGAACTGACCAGACCCTTCCATACCGGGAATCACAATACCTGTATTTGGATCGGCAATACCTGCAGGAATTTCAAGTTGAAGTGTCCTCACCAGGGGATGCAGAATGAGGGAATCCAGATTCAAGTCAAGTGTATCTGCAGAACCATCGTCATCCAGGTCAGCTGAAACCAACACCCTGTTTTCCAGAGAGCTGTAAAATGGAAAATATTGAATATCGGAGACCAGAATTTCCAATCCGAAACCAAGTCCAATATCACTAAAAATGATGGTGTTAATGGTGGAACTTAGTAGCATATCAGATTCATCCGGAACACCATTGGACCCTACTAATTGCCTGATAGTACTGGAATCCAATGCAGCCATTTTTGAAAATGTCGGAGGCATAAATTCAACTCCCCCTGAAGCAATGGTCAGATAAAATGGAATTTCAAAGCGCCAGGTTCCAGATATCTCAGCCCCTGCGGTAATCGATGTAAGTCCATCAGGTGAAATACTTGCATCACCACCCACGGAAACTATATCAGGCATCATGGCCATTAGATTGACAATATTGTTATCAGCGGGGAAGTGTTGGACAATAGCTACATCATCAGCGACTGTTCGGCGCACATAGTCCCGACTTATGCGTATCTCTGTAGATACTGGTTCACCTGGTGCTCCAGCTTGAAAGGTTACCGAATCCGGATCAAGTGCCACTACGACGCTGTCCCCATCTCTGAATCCCTTCACTTCTAAACCTAGGCCCGGTGAAACACCAAACTCATTCTCCATGGTGATGGCAAGAATAGCCTCACCGAATGTTATACCACCAACGAGTCCTGGTAAACTTAGAGGCTGTTCCTGATCACTCAATCCAAAATTGATATCAAAGAGTCCAACCAGATCCTGGATTCTCAGTGATGTCATTAGTACATTAACATCGATTGCCATTTCATCTGGTGGTGGATAAGGGATGGTGGTTGGTCCCCCGTCTGAGCTAAACCGTATTTCCGTCTCAATGAGTAATGAATCCAGAGGAGTATCATCCCCTGTGAGATTGCTTAGTAAATGACCATCCAAAACAACAACTGTATCTCTGGTTTCTCCATCTGGCAAAGCAAAGGTTATTACCTCATAGCTTCCGGCATCCAAACTGTCTTGATGCTCATAAAAGTTCCTGAGTTTGATCTGCAAAATATCAATATCCAGACCCATTTGATTTTCTAACGAAATGCTTAGACGATTGGTATCAACATGATCCACTTCGTCCTTGAAGGTCGCCTTGACGATCTGAACACTAAAGGCTGCATCTGGTGAGGTCGTGTTCATATCCTGATAGATAGACATGGTGGTGTCACGCATATTTAACTGGACACTTTCGAAACCATCTATATCCAATGAAAAATTGTAGTGAAAGAAGGGATTCACATCTTCTGGAAAAAAGAGGGTATCACCACTGGAGGCATTGATCGTCCCTCCAAATTCAAAGATGAGACTGTCGTATATCGCCACACCGTCCAGCGATGATATCAACGTGCTATCTTCACCATTTGTCATGTATTGGGATATATCTTCAAAAAAGTGGTTATGAAGAGTGTCTGTGGACCCGTCTGCCCGTTTCGTGAAGACAATAAGACCTGTGTTTGATGAAGTCAAAGGCATCTGACTGTTGATGGTAGAACTGATGGATCCAGTTGATATTGTGACTGACTCGAATCCTTCTATGGGCACATCAGAAGGTAGAGTGGAAGGATCTGGTAATAAAGCGAAGGCTTGACGAATACCAGGTAATTGTGCCTCCTCTACTTCAATAGTGGCCGTCATTTCATAGGTGTAGGAGGAATCGACAATAAATGATGGAGGTGGAGTAGGACATGCCTCGGGGTTATCCCCGCTACCGTCATTCGAAGGGATTCTGGCTACAATAGTTCGTGTATACCCAGGTATAGACACATCTTCATCCGAGTTTATGTTTGTGTCTGCCGATCCAAACGTAAAGGATATGCTCTCCGAACGAGTGGCTAAAATATCATCACACAGTGCATCGGGAATACCATTGATAAATATATCCGGCATTTCAAACCCCATTGCTGCCATGCTGATCACGGTATCAATAGGTCCCATATGAATTCCACTATCTAGAGTAGAAGGGAGTAGTGACCCAATATTAATTGGACCCACTCCTAGAGCCATAGGATCCTGGCCGGGAATGACAAACATATCTTCTGGGAGTGTAATGGGCGGCAGGTCATTCTCCAGGGTGATATAAAGCCCTCCTGGATAATCTGCTAAAGTATCAGGCAGCAAAATATCCATGATCCCATCACCATCTGTATCTACTGAATCACCATAAACCTTAATGGTTCCCGTTGTATCAGAGCCGAGTAACCCATCAAATGGATAATTTTCAGAAACTAAGGGAATGGTCAGGGTCATTTGCCAGGTTGGCAAAACTACCTTGGTAGGAAGACCAAAATCACATTGCAGAACAAGAATGCCCCATAATGTGGCCAGTACTATTCCTGCTGACCGCCCTTTAAGTTTATGAAAATTGATTTGAATAATCCTTCTCTAGTACCTGTAATGCTCTGGTTTGAAAGGACCTTGTTTTTTGATCCCCAGGTATTCAGCCTGATCTTCAGAAAGTTCAGTGAGATTAGCATCAAGATGAGCGAGGTGCAGTCTGGCCACTTCCTCATCAAGCTCCTTGGAAAGTACCTGAACACCATCAGCAACACTACCTTCATATAAAGCCATCTGAGCCAAAACCTGATTGGTAAAGGATGTAGACATCACAAAGGATGAGTGACCCGTGGCATTACCAAGATTTACAAGACGTCCTCGTGATAATAGTACGATTGATTTGCCGTCAGGGAATTCAAACTTATCAACCTGAGGCTTGATATTAGTTTCAGTAATACCAGAATGGTTCTCTAACCATGCCACATCAATCTCATGATCAAAGTGACCAATATTAGCCAGGATAGCATTATCCTTCATCTTCTCCATGTGCTCACCACGGATCACGTCCTTACAACCAGTGGTGGTCACAAAGATATCACCAAAGCTGGCAGCCTCTTCCATGGTCACAACTGAAAAACCCTCCATAGCGGCCTGTAAGGCACAGATGGGATCGATTTCAGTAACGAATACTTGAGCACCATATCCAGCCATGGACTGGGCAGAGCCCTTACCTACATCACCATAACCAGCAACCACGATCTTTTTACCAGCCAGCATGATATCGGTACCACGTTTGATACCATCAGCCAGTGATTCGCGACAGCCGTACTTATTATCAAATTTAGATTTAGTAACAGAGTCATTCACATTGATAGCAGGGAAAGGTAAGCCACCCTCTTCCATCAACTGATACAGGCGATGAACACCTGTAGTGGTCTCTTCGGAGACTCCCTTGATCTCTGCATGCATCTCAGGATGTTGTTCCAGGATGACTTGAGTTAAGTCTCCCCCATCATCTAAGAGTATGTTGGGACCTTTACCATCGAAGTATAGGGTCTGATCAATACACCACCAGTATTCCTCTTCTGTCTCACCCTTCCAGGCGAATACAGGAACTCCCGTTTCAGCAATAGCGGCTGCTGCATGATCCTGGGTTGAGTAAATGTTGCAGCTGGACCAGCGCACTTCAGCACCTAGGGCTGTGAGGGTCTCGATTAAGACAGCGGTCTGGATGGTCATATGGATACAACCAGCGATACGGGCACCTTCTAGTGGTTTTGTATCTCCATACCGTTTTCTTAGCTCCATGAGGCCTGGCATTTCTTTTTCAGCCAGAAACATCTCATCACGGCCATAGGCGGCCTGGCTTATATCTGCTACTTTGTAGTCTATCGTCTTAGTTACCATATATCTTTCTATTTCTTTAATGCTTTACTGACTTCCATAGTCAGGTTAGTCTTTTCCCAAGGGAACTCATCTCTTCCGAAGTGGCCATATGAGGCTGTTTTCTGATAGAGAGGACGTTTTAGCTTGAGATGGCTGATAATGGCTGCAGGTTTAAGCGGGAAGACTTCCCGAACCATGGCTTCCAGTTCACTGTTGCTATGCTCAGAGGTTCCATGTGAGTCAACCAGGATAGAGATAGGGTCAGCTACACCAATGGCATAGGCCAATTGCACAGTACAGCGCTGGGCTGCTTTAGCTGCAACAATATTCTTAGCGATGTATCTGGCCATATAGGCAGCAGATCTATCAACCTTGCTGGGATCCTTTCCAGAGAAGGCACCACCACCATGGGGAGCATAGCCACCATAGGTGTCCACAATAATCTTACGACCCGTAAGACCAGCATCTCCCTGGGGTCCACCTACGACAAAACGACCTGTAGGGTTCACAAAGGTTTTAAGGGTGTTATAGTCTACCAAACCGGCAGGTAGGACAGGCTTGATGACATGCTCTAAGACATCTTCATACATCTCACCTTTTACATCCACACCGTCTTCATGCTGATTAGATATCACCACAGCTGTTATAGCTTCAGGTAGGTGTGTCTCAGAGTTGTACTGTACAGTGACTTGAGATTTACCATCAGGACGGAGGTATGGCAGCTTACCATTCTTACGAACTTCAGCCAGTCTTTTAGTCAGCTCATGGGCGATATAGATGGGCATGGGCATAAAGGCATCTGTCTCATCAGTGGCGTATCCAAACATCATACCTTGATCACCAGCACCTTGTTCATGCTCGTCATCATCCACACCCTGAGAGATATCACCGGACTGTTTATCAATACTCACCAAAACTGCACAGGTCTTATAATCAAAACCCATCATAGAGTCTGTATAACCGATCCGTTTGATGGTTCCCCGGGCGATACGCTGGATATCTACATAGGCTGACGTAGTGATCTCACCACCTACCATGACCAGTCCTGTGGTTACAAAGGTCTCACAGGCTACACGACCTTGAGGGTCTTTTTCTAATATGGCATCAAGAATCGCATCCGAGATCTGGTCAGCTATTTTATCTGGATGACCTTCTGTTACTGATTCTGATGAAAACAAATATGACATGTCTTAAGCTCCAACTTTTCTATTGATCACAAACCCAATCCCGGATCTGGATGGTTAAACGGTTAATTCAATTTTAATTCTGAGTAGTCACCTACGTTGACAACTCTCTTCTGACTTTCAACCAACGCATGATCTCCAACAAGCGAATTATTCAGGATCATGTTTTTAATTTGAGCACCTTTACCCACAATAGTCTCAGACAAAATGGTACCACTTACTTCAGCACCTTTATCAATGGTGACGTTTGGACCAATTACCGAATCACTCACCTTTGCTTCTTCATGAATAAAAACGGGTGGATGAATGATGGAACCCTTACTATGCTCAGTCGACAAATGATGATTGAGCAAAAAGCGGTGAGAATCTAGCAGAGATTCCTTGGTTCCGCAATCATACCAACCATTGATTTCAACTGCCTGGATATGCTCATCATTTTCAATCATCAGCTGCAGAGCATCGGTTAATTGATATTCTCCACGGGTTTTGATATCATCTGCAATGAGCTTTTCAATTGCAGCCTTCAAGATACGTTGATCTTGAATGTAGTACATACCTGCCAACGCAAGATCAGATTTGGGGTTTTCTGGTTTCTCAACCAGCCTGCTAATTCTGTGATTTGCTTTAATTTCAGCAACACCAAATCGGCGTGGGTCATCTACTTTAACGACGGCAATCGCATTATTTTTATTGGTTACGAATTCTTTAAAGTCTACATCAAAAACGGTGTCGCCAAGTAATATCAGGACACCCTCATCCTTATCTTCAAGCCCTTCCAATACGGCATGACCTAAACCTTTTCGCTCGGCCTGATAAGGAAAATCAAGGCGTAAATGTGAGTAAAACCGATTCACATACTCTTCGACTTGTTCACCCTTATATCCAACAATAATTGAAACTGAATCCACTCCTGCAGATTCAACAGCATCCAGAACATGGCCAATGAGACGTCGGCCGGCCAGATTCATCATCACCTTGGGAACATTCAATGTGTGCGGTCGGAGACGTTTTCCGATACCCGCCGCTGGAATTACAGCTCTCATTAGTTATTTCCCTCCACCGAACATATCCACATTGACATTTACATGTTCGAGGTATTTTTTGGGGTCATTCTTTATCTCTTTTACAATCTCATTAATATTATATGAGATACTGTCCAATCTTTGATACAGTGAATCAGAATTTGTTAATCTACCCAGACTCGATTTGGGATCCTTTAGTCTCACACTCAGAAGACTCAGGTCTGCTCCAATTTTATCAAGGCTAGCCAGGGAACGATTCAATTTGCTCTTATTATCATCCACCACTTTGTTTAAAGTGAATGAAACGGTTTTTAAATTGGTCACAATAGTATCTATATCGCCTCTTTTGGCATCGACCATATTTTCCGCCTGCTGAAGAGCCCCCTTCATAGCCAAAAGTCCAGGTTGGATATCAGAAACCATGAGTGAATCGATTAATTTTGATGTGTTGTGGATGGAATGGAGACTGGCTTGTACATCTTCCTCCATCGATTTATTCAGTAGAAGTAGTGTTTTGTTGAAGTTTCCAAGCAGGGTTTGAAAATCGGTTGAGATTGCTCCCGTGGTTTCAAAAATATCTTCCAGACCACCTGCAAAAGTTCCTCTGAATACACCATGTTCACCAAGGTGATTACCTGAACTTCCTGGATTTACCTCTACCTTTTTTGATCCTAATAGTTCTTGATTCGAAATGATAGCAGTGGCATCGCTGTAAAGTGTGATATCCTTATCAACGCCGATAATTATATCAACAGAGTCTTCTCTGACAATAAAGTCATCAACCACACCCTTAGGTACTCCAGATACGGTAACCGGGTCGCCCTCTTCCAGACCACTGGCTCGAGCGACCCGTACCGTATAATAACTCCTTGAGGAAAAGATGTCGGCCTTATTTCCCCACATAATTCCCATGACAGTGGCCACCAGGATTATCAGAACGACAACACCTACAATTACTTCTTGTCTTTTTTCCTCAGGTCTCATTTTATTAAGTACTTTCTGGTCTCATTTACTCTTCGTCCGAGGATTCTACAAACTGTTTATGCGGATCAACTGGACGTTTCCATTTATTTTTGTGCTTCGTAAGTTGTTTTCTCATCTTTTTCACCACAAAATCCACAGATTTTGAAAGATCATCTGAGGTTTCTTTGGCCGTTAACGTTTCACCTGGTACATTCAAAATCACCTCAGCAATATAATCATTTTTTACCTTGTCAACGATCATCTTGCAATTAACAGTTCGATCATAGACGGGTTCCAGTCGGTGGTCTATCTCAGCCTGAATATAGTCCCGTGTTTTCTCCGAAATGTCAAAATGTCGGGCGACGATATTTACCTTCATTGGCTCCTCCTGCTTTATGGTGTGTTGTTAACATACTATTTTTTTCCTGCCCGTGGATGGGCCATTTGGAACGCTTTCTTCATTTTGTCAACTTGCACATGGGTATACACCTGAGTGGTTGACAAGTTCGCATGACCTAACAAATCTTTAAGAGCCATTAAGTCAGCTCCTGCATTTAAAAGGTGTGTAGCAAACGTATGGCGCAAGACATGGGGGCTCATCTTCTTTAGCTCAGCAATTGCTTGAATGGCTCTTTTTACACGTCGGCGTATTCCGTCATTTCCAAGAGGTGTTCCATTCTTTCCTAAAAACAGAGCTTCGTCTTTCTCTCTCACTCCAAATTTATGTTTGGTGGCATATTGATAATTTCCAATTGCCTCCCAGGCATATTGACCTACTGGGATAACTCGTTGCTTTGAACCTTTTCCAAGTACAGTTACTGTGCTTTTTTGAATATTTAAGTCACCTGTTTTAAGGCCAGCCAACTCGGAAATACGCATTCCCGTTGAATAAAACAATTCAACGATGGCCAAATCTCTTTTCCCCATCCAGCTATCTGAAGCTCCCAACTTGTCTAAAACAGCCACAATTTGATTCTCTGACAAATAGCTTGGGATAACTCCTGGAAGTTTGGGTGTATGCACATAAGCTGCAATGTTCAATGTCACAACACCTTCGCGGTGCATGTACTTGAAAAAGGATTTGAGGGCTGCCAATTTTCTTGCTACAGATCGGGGTTGCTGATTCAACTCTCCAGATAAATAGCCCAAAAAACTACGAATGACCCCTCGATTTATTTGATTCGGTTTATTCAGACATTCCAAATCGTAATTAGAAAGGAATTTGCAAAATTGTGTGAGATCAATCTGATATCCCCTCAATGTTTCTGGTGAATATCGTTTCTCTACCTCAATCCATGCTAAGAAATGGTCGATTTGAGTCGTCAAAACCGAACTCATACGTACTGACTTTCTTCTCTCAGAACGTTTAGGACCTGCTCGAAGTCATCATGCATTGGAGCTCGCAAATCCATTACCTCATCTGATACGGGATGTTTAAAAATTAAACGACGAGCGTGCAATGCCTGACGATTGAGCATTCCCAAAAGTCTGGCTGCTAATTGTCTATTGCGCATGTTCAGAGTAATAATTTTTGAATTCCGTCCACCATAATAGGGGTCACCGAAAATTGGGTGATTTACATGTGTCATATGCACTCTAATTTGATGCGTGCGACCCGTTTCAAGTTTGACTCTTACTAGAGTCAGAAATTCAAATCGTTCGACCACCTCATATAGCGATAGAGAGGGTTTGCCTGTATCAATCACCGTGAATTTTTTTCGGTTCTTTGGAGAACGTCCTATTGGAGCGTTAATTTCACCCTCATCTTCATCAAAGTTACCCCACACCAGTGCATAGTAGTATTTTTCTATAGTACGTTTTGAAAATTGAGATCGGAGATTGCCATGGATGCTATTGTCTTTGGCTGAGATGAGCAAACCCGAGGTATCCTTATCCAGACGATGTACGATTCCAGGTCGTAGTAATCCATTGTCATTGGAGAGGTGTTCACAATGATAGATCAGGGCATTTACCAGAGTCCCGGTTGAATTTCCTGCACCTGGATGCACAATGAGACCGGGTTGTTTATTCACTACAATGAGATAATCATCCTCATATACGATATCTAAAGCAATGTTTTCAGCATATAGAGTTGGAGCATATTGCATCTCATACTCAACGGTAATATGCTCGCCGGGCTCGACGAGATGGCTGGCCTTTACCGGTTTACCATTAGACTGAATCTTACCAGATTTAAGTAATTTCTGAACCTGATTCCGAGTGATGTGCGTAGGTAAGCGACTTGACAAAAATTTATCAATACGGACAGGCCTTTGGAGGTTGTCTATAGTTACCTCAAAAGTCTCATTGGTCGAACTGCGTTGATCAGTTTGATTAATCAGCTTTACTCATTCCTAACTAGTTTTGAAATTGAGTGGGTATTATGTAGGTGGATATTTTCAATATTTGCACTTAGAAATCGCTGAGGCAAATATAGCGCTAAGGCTTCAGAATAGAAAGATTATTGAACGATTACTTTTTAGTGGCTTTGAATCTACGAAGCAGCTGATTCTTCAGTCTCAATCGCCTTAACAACTGGGTCTGGACTCTCTTCTTTTCCTTCGATAAAAAAGACATAACCCAGATAGAGTATCATCCCCACGTTAACTGCCGTATCAGCGATATTAAAAGTTGGCCAGCGGGTAAAATAGAGCCAGTCCGGCCAGTCAAAACTGATAAAATCAACGACATATCCGCGAATCAGCCGCTCAGGTATGTTACCGAAGGCACCCCCCAGAATGAAGGCAAGGCCCACACTGGGCAATACGTGTTGATCCTTATACTGATAGAGGAGATAAAAGAGCAAGCCGATAGCTCCGATAGCCATGGTATTTACCAGCGGCATTGGGATAAAGGACAGACTAAATATCATATTATAGTTTTCGGCATAGTCCAGACGAAAGAGATCACCATTGGCAGGCCAATAATGTTTACCCTTTAAGGCAACTATAGCCCAGTATTTTGTGGCATGATCCAGTACAACGAGGACAGCACTAATACTCAGAAATTTCAGCATTTGCTTAATGGCGATTAATTCCTACCGTAAAGGTGCTTTTTCCAATTTTGAATTCAGCTCGGAAGGCATCTTCCTTTTCAGTAAAATTGATTTCCTCAGCCAGGGTTTCATTGGAAATGTATTCCTGATGTTCCATAATCATGGCTCTCAGAGACTCATCGACTTCAACAAAAATGCTAATCCTATCAGAAACATCAAATTCGGCATCTTTTCGCATGTTTTGAACATTACGTATAAAATCCCTCGCCATACCCTCGCTTATCAAAGCCTCAGAGAGTTCTGTCTCAACGGCAACCACAACACCAGCTTCTTCAACTACGGCCTGTCCCTCAGGTTCGATGGTGGATACAAGCAATTCCTCTGGAAGCAGCTCAAATGTGTTCTGCCCATCGCTCAGCTGGATGCTATCACCTGCTTTGGATTGTTTGAGGAGCTCTTGAGGATCAACGGCATTGATTAGATTTCGGATCAAACCCATATCCTTACCATATTTGGGTCCTAGCAGACCCAGATTCGGCTTGATATCGTATTGGACCAAAGCATCAGCATTCTCAACCACGGTCAATGTCTTGATATTCAACTCTTCCAGAATCTGATCTTGAAGATCACTGGCAAAAGCCCTGTCTTGCTCACCTGGAAAATATACCGAGATATTGGCCAGCGGCTGACGGACCTTCAAGTTGGCTTTATTCCTGGCGGCTCTTCCCAACTCAACGGTTTTGATGACCACATCTACACGTCGCAGCAAGTCATCATCTAACCGTCGTTCGTCCACTTCAGGAAAACTACACAGATGAATACTGCTAGGTGCCTCAGGAGCCAGAGCAACAACCAGATTTTGATAGAGAGCCTCGGTGAAGAAGGGAGAGACGGGGGCAATTAATTTTGAAAGAGTAACCAGAGCCTGATAAAGGGTATGATAGGCTGCCCATTTATCGGTATCATTTTCACTTTTCCAGAAACGACGTCTGGAGCGTCGCACATACCAATTGGAAAGTTCATCTACAAAACGATTAATCTTGAGCATGAGCTTGTCAGCCTGATAGCCATCATAATCTTTACGCGCCTGACCAACCAACTGGTTTAATCGGGCCAGAATCCATCTATCTAATTCTGTCAGAGTTGATTCATCCAGAGCAGACATGGGATCAAATTTGTCCAGGCGTGCATAAGTCACGAAGAAAGAGTAGGTATTCCACAAGGTGAGTACTTTGCGACGTACTTCATCAGCAGCGTGATAACCAAAATTCAAATTATTGACGGGTACCTGAGAGGCATACATCCAGCGCATGACATCCACACCCATTTTTTCGGCAGCATCTTCAAACCAGATGGCATTCCCAGCTGATTTGTGCATGTCGTCACCATGTTCGTCTTTGACGAGTGCGTGCCCCATAATGGTTTTAATAGGGGGTTTATTTTCCATTACGGTGCCCATGGCGAGAATAGCATAGAACCAGTTACGAAATTGTCCAGGGAGTGATTCTACAATGAAATCTGCTGGGAACCATTTCTCCCAATATTCAGGATCATTCCGGTATTCTAGTGTCGAAAAGGGCACGATCCCAGCATCAAGCCAGGGGTTGCCCACATCTGGAACCCTGGTTCCAATGAGACCAGTCTCGGGATGCTTAATTTTTACGTGGTCAATCCAGGGTTTGTGGGGAGTTTTACCTTCAAATTCTTCCCAACCCTCAACTGCCAGTTCCTTCAATTCTGTTTCAGAACCAACTACGAAAAAGGAACCATCTTCAAAGGTCCAGATAGGCAGAGCCAATCCCCAATAACGTTTTTTGGAGATCATCCAATCGCTCATATTCTTGAGCCAATCCAGCTCGCGTTCTTTTCCGTAGGAAGGGATCCACTCGACCTGTTTGGTAACCTCAGATATCTCCCCTCTTAACTCATCCATACGGATAAACCATTCATCAACAGGACGAAAAACCAGTTCGGTACCATGGCGCCAACAGCAGGGGTATCTGTGAGTAATGGGTTCTCGCTTATAGCGTAATCCCTTTTGAGACAGATCATCGATGACTGCGTCACCGATTTCCATGACATTCTTACCTGTCCACTCACCAAAGCCTTCTAAATAAGCGCCAAATTCATCGATAGGCTTGATGACTTGAAAACCTAGCTCCTTGGCCAGAGCATTATCTTCTTTACCACAACCTGGTGCAATATGGACAATTCCAGTACCATCGTTTTCAGAAATCTCTTCCCAAAAGATAATGGCATGGTTGATATCAGATTGTATGGGCAGTTCATCATAAGGACCATGATATTCCCAACCCAGCATATCTTTACCCTTGATCGTTTCAAGGATTTCGTAGTCACCTTGCAAAATGGAGAGACGACCATGAACGAGGTAATAGATCTCATCATCCTGCTTCACCTTGACGTAGTCGAGATCAGGGTGAACTGCAGCCATAATATTGGATGAAAGTGTCCATGGTGTGGTTGTCCATACCAGCAAGGACTCATTTTCACGGTTTTTGAGGGGAAATTTTAAATATATGGAAGTGTGGGTGAGCTCTTTATACCCCTCAGTTGCGATTTCGTGCTCCGAAAGAGCGGATCCGCAACGGGTACACCAGGGCATGACATCATACCCTTTATAAATAAATCCACGATCATAGACCTTCTTAAGAAAAGCCCAAATCGTATAATTATTTTCATCGGACATGGTATAGTAGGAATTGTCCCAATCCATCCAATAGCCCATGCGTTTGGACTGTTCGGTCTGGACCGCTGAAAATTTACGGACACGTTCTTTGCATTTATTTACAAATGCCTCAATTCCATATTCCTCAATGTCAGTTTTAGATTTGAAACCAAGTTCTTTTTCGACTTCAACTTCAACCCATAAGCCCTGACAATCAAATCCATTCTGATAACGTAATTCCATTCCCAACATAGCATGATAGCGCTGGTACAGATCTTTGTAAGTACGACCCCAGGCGTGGTGAACACCCATGGGATTATTAGCAGTAATGGGACCATCGAGAAATGACCAACGTGGTTTCCCAGCGTTTTGAGCCCTGAGTTTATTGAAAATATCTTCATCTTCCCAAAACTTGAGCATGTCGTGTTCCAGGCCGATAAAATCTACTTTGCTAGATACTTCCTTCATCATGGTTTGTACTTTTCCCGTCTTAGTTTCCCATAGCTTTCACTGCTATCATTCAGTCCTAATTTAGCCGCGCAATATAATCGCCGCATTTTCGCCATGTCAATGTTAACCCCATAATTCTGTTAACTACTTTCGATTTATTTTTTTATTGAATTTGGGTGGAAATTCCAGATAACTAACGAATTTTCTCATACAAGAGAGACCCCAAAATACATGTGATGTATCTGGGGTCTCGTGGGTTTGGAGGAAAGTATCTTTCTATTGAATAATCTACGCTGGTATTTCCTTTAATCTGGGATGGTGAGTGCAACAAAAAATGTATTGGAATTGTCTCGCCTTACCAGCAGCAAAATGGTGTCATCTGGCTTGTAAGCTTGAAGATTTTTTTCAAATGCTCCAGAAGTGGTGACCTTTGATAAATTTTTCACATTGGGACCCATCTTTTGGATGAGATAACCTGTGCGAATATTTTTTTCATAAGCCTCGCTATCTCTTTCTATTGAAGTAACCAGTACCCCTTCATTGCCTGGCGATAAGTCGTAAAATCGCAAGCGCTCAGGAGTGGCAGTTTCAACTGTAAGACCAATGTCAGATTTTTCGACTTCAATTGGTCCGGCTGCTGTGACCTCCTCGGGTAATTCACCCAATTTGACGGTAATGGTCTTTACCTTTCCCTCCCGTAGAACTTTCAGCTTCTTCTTTTCATTGGGTCTCTGAGTGGATACCAAGATGGGCAATTTTCGAGAATTTTCCACTTCATGGCCATCGAATTCAATAATTACATCAAGCTGTTTTAGTTTTGCATCATCGGCAGGGCTTCCATCTACAACCTGTTGTACCAGGGCACCTTTGGCAATATCCATACCCAGCGTTTTAGCCATGGCCGCACTCACAGGTTGAACATAAACTCCCAACCAGGCTCTGGTCACGCGTCCATTGGCTTGTAGATCTTCCACGATTCGATTCACCAGATTAATGGGAATTGCGAAACCGATTCCCTGATATCCACCACTTCTTGAGGCAATGGCCGAATTCATACCAACCAGTTCACCATCTAGATTCACCAATGCTCCTCCAGAGTTTCCGGGGTTGATAGCTGCATCGGTTTGAATAAAATTCTCATAGTCATTGAGTCCTACTGAAGAACGCCCGGTGGCGCTGACTATGCCCTGAGTAACTGTCTGTGACAAACTTCCAGAGAAAGGGCTTCCAACAGCGAGAACCCATTCGCCGACTCTAATTTTGTCCGAATCACCCATTTTTATTGGTCTTAGGTTTTTTGCATCAACTTTTATCAGGGCAACATCTGTTTTGGGATCTGCTCCAATTATTTCTGCATCATATTCTTTATTATCCGAGATTTGGACCTTAATGTTTTCACCTTTTTCAACGACATGATTATTGGTGAGGATATACCCATCCTTACTAATAATTATTCCTGAGCCTAGTGAAGTACTTTTCATTTCACGCTCACCATCGGGTAGAAAGGGCCAAAGTTGTTTGGGAAACATTTCCTGGAATCCTTTGTATTGACCCATGGCAGGATGTGTATATACATGCTCACTAGTGATGGTGACAACTGAAGGAGAGACTTCTTCAGCAATATCTGCAAAAGCATTACTTAAAGCTTTTGCCACACCAATATCTGATGCATTCAAATCTACAGGAAGCAATAGAGCGATTAAAATTAAGGGTGTTACTAGTAGCATATATTTTTTCATGTGGTCTCCATTTATTTGACAAAGCTTTTTATGCCGGATGAAATGAAAGGTTTCATACAATTTTGAATTTGACGCACTGATATAGGTAAAGATTTAAATTTATCATTTTATAGAAGCGAAGCACACAAAGTTTTAACCCCCAGATCCGGGGATGCATTGCTCGGTTATTCTTGAGTTCACTATCTACTATCCCCACTAATTCTTTTTAATTAGCTTGCTCCCATGACAGGAAGAGAAAGAGTTTTGTCCGCACTCAAAAGGATTGAGACATCCAGAGTTCCCATTGGTGAGATTGGTGGTGGCTACACAGATGTTATTATTCAGGCTGTTTTAGGTGATAAATATGATCTGGGTCCAGATGCAAATTTTTTAAATCACCAAAGCATACGTAAAATCCTGGGGGCTGATATTGTTGGTGCCCGCGTCACAGGACCCCCGGTAGAGATGGTGGGAATCCATGAAGAATGGGGTACTGAAACTTTTAGAGACTACTGGGGAGCCACACACACTCAACCCAGTGATGCTACCGTTCAACTTGTGGATCCTATTGCCAATAGCCCGGAAGAGCTTGAATCCTGGAGACCTCCGGATGTGAGTAATTTTGACTCCTCCCATATAAGTAGGTGGAAAAACACTACTGATTTTTTTGTGCTGGCAACTTTAAATGCAGGTTTTGATCTAGGCTATGAACTGCTGGGTTTTGAGCGCTTTATGATGTGGACTATTCAAGCTCGCGAAATAATGAAACAGTATTACGAAAAACTCATTGAAGCAAATTTAGCTCTGGCATTGATGAGTGTGGAAGCAGGCGCCGATGGTATACTGATAGCCGATGATCTTGCTTTTAACACAGGTACTTTTGTTGACCCTGACTATTTAAGGAGCGACTACTTCCCCATTCTAAAAGACATGGTGACTGAAATAAAAAAGCAAGGGTTGCCAGTTTTCTTTCATTCTGATGGTGATTTGAAGAATATCATTCCTGATCTCATAGATTGCGGTATTGATGTTTTACAGTCATGTGATCCTAATGCAAATATGGATATCCCAGCGCTTAAAAAAGAATTTGGTCAAGATCTCGCGTTTATGGGCAACATAGATGTAGATTTGCTAGCCAATGGCAAGGTGAACGAAGTTGAGAATACGACACGAAACCTGATCCATGACGCAAGAAGTGGTGGTGGATTTATTTTGGGTACCAGCAATGTGGTCGCCTCATACTGTCAACCTGAAAACTTAAAGGCGATGTATGCTGTCGCTCATAAGGAGTTGAAGTAAATGTCATCAGATTCCATTCAACAAGCAATTATCATGGGGAACGTGGCCTCAATTTCTGTTGATGTAAATCAATTGCTCAATGAAGGGGTCAACAGTCAAAAGATTCTGGATGAGCAACTCCTCCCCGGGATGGCCATTGTGGGTGAGCGTTTTAAACATAATGAAATGTTTTTACCCCAGGTTCTCATGTCAGCACAGGCTATGCAAACTGCCATCGATATTCTGAAACCTCATCTTGCAGGGAATTCAGAAGCTCGTCAACGCAATACAGTGATTATTGGAACGGTGAAAGGTGATATGCATGATATTGGCAAAAACCTGGTTCGAATCATGCTGATTGGTGCCGGTTTCGAGGTTGTTGATTTAGGTGTGAATGTACCTGCTCAACGCTTTGTAGATGAAAGTCTGAAACATGAGGCCGGTATTGTCTGTCTCTCTGCACTCTTGTCCTCGACCATGAATAATATGAAAGAAGTCGTGCAGGTTTTTAGAAATCATGCTGACCTGAAGGACACAAAAATTCTCATTGGTGGTGCTCCTGTGAGTCGAGAGTTTTCACATAGTATCGGCGCAGATGGGTATGCACCGACAGCACCGGCCGCTGTTGAGCGAGTCCAACAATTTTGTGGGTTATAGAAGATCCACTTCAAAGACTTTAATAAACTGGAAAAATTATGATTACTCTTATTTCACCTGCTAAAAGTGTCAATTTTAGCGAGCCCGCTCCTACTGAATTATTTACAACGCCAGATTTGTTAAACCAGAGCAGGCAGCTCATCACTCAACTAAAGCGCATAAAAAAACCTGAGCTCATGGAACTCATGTCCATCAGTGAGAGCCTGGCAGACCTTAATATCCCCAGATATAAAGAATTCAAACCACCATTTAGTCTAGAAAATGCCAAGCAGGCACTCTTCGCATTTACTGGTGATGTATATCGACATATGCGCATGAATACCTATGATTCGGAGAAACTTCAGTTTGCCCAAAATCATTTACGGATTCTTTCAGGACTCTATGGATATCTACGTCCTCTCGATTTGATTCAAGCCTATCGTCTAGAGATGAAAACGCCTTTGAAAACGAAGCGGGGAGATAATTTGTATCAGTTCTGGGATAAAAGAATTACATGGGCATTAAACAGAGAGCTAAAAACCGACAACTCCCCTGCAATTATAAATTTAGCGTCCAAGGAATATGCCAGGGTTGTGGATTTTAAGGCTATCAAAGCACCTGTTGTTCATGTCGAATTTAAGGAAGTTGAAAATGGTAAGGCTAAAGTCATCGCCATTTTTGCAAAGTGGGCTAGAGGTATGATGGCAGATTATGTCATCCAAAATAACCTAAACGAACCTGAGCAGCTCAAGGCTTTCAATCTATCTGAGTATCAGTTTTCTAGAAATGATTCTGGGGATTCAAACTGGGTGTTCACCCGACCTCGTCCTGATTAAAAGCTAAATCAGGGATTTAAAATTGGCAGCTTGATAGTGAAAGTTGTGCCTTGGTCCAGGATGCTTTCCACCGCTATTTCACCACTGTGATCAGCGACAATACTCTTCACAATGGCCAAACCCAATCCAGTACCCCCGTGTTTTTTGTGGGTGAAGAATTCATCAAACACTTTGGAAAGCACTTCGGCTTCCATTCCATGACCGGTATCAGAGACAGTCATAATAAGATGTTCATCCAGCACCTTGCTGGTAATAGTGAGAGTACCACCAGAGCTCATGGCTTCTATGGCATTGTTTGCAAGATTTTCATACACTCGATAGAATCGACTCGGATCGATATGAATGAGGGCCTCACCCTGAAGGTCGGTTTCAAGGCTCATACCCTGCTGCTCTAAATTATGGTGAAGACTGGTTAGTGAGTCTTCGATGCAGTCAGGAAAATTCAGTTCCTCTAGGTTAAGTGTTGAGCTTCCTTTAGCAAACGCCAACAGTTCCTGGGCCAGTGTATTAAACTGATTGACTTGTTGAGCAATGATCTTGGTATATTTGACCACTTCCTCGTGAGCCATTTCTTTCAACCCGATGAGTTGAGCAAACCCGGCAATGGTGGTCATTGGATTTTTCAGATCATGTAAAATCGTGGAAGCCATCCGTCCTACAATGGAAAGTCTCTCATTTTCCACCAGCGCTTCCCTTGTGGCATTGAGTTCTTCAATGGTGCTATTGAGTTCTCGATTTTTTAGTTCAAGGGTGCCAATGAGTGTTGAATCTGTTTTGCGCAAATAATGAGAGATGCTCCTGGCAACTTCGAGGGTAAACTGTGGAAAGTGATTGACCAGCTCCAGGAAGCCTTCTTTCTGAACGACAAGGACTTCACTCTCGTCTCTCGCTATAATACCAGCACTACGGACCTTGTCTTCCACCAGGGCCATTTCACCAAAAAGCTCACCAGATTCATCGATGATGTTAAGTACTTCATGGTCATCACCCTCAATGGATTTGACAACTTCCAACTGCCCCGAAATCATAACAAAAAACTTGGTTGCGACGGCACCTTCCTCAATAAGGATTTCCCCAGGAGCAAACAGTTGCCGTTCCATCAGACTGCTGATTTTTTCCAGTTCTTCTGGATTAATTCCTGAGAAGGGTTCTAATCGTTGGAGGAGCGGTATGGGAGGTGGGTCAAGAATGCGCATAGGCATAACTTATATATTTAATCACCCTCAAATGGGATTGGAATCTGGTGTTTAGATTTTGGCAAGAGATTGTATCCAATAGCTGGAAGATCAATAATAAATTTGGTTCCCACTCCGTCTTCACTCTCAATATTAATTAGTCCATCATGTTCGTCAACAATGCGCTTCACAATGGCTAGACCCAGTCCTGTTCCCTTGCGTTTTCCGTGGGTATAGAATTCTTTAAATGCGTTCTCCTTGACCTCATCAGACATCCCAAAACCATCATCCTCTAGAATGATGCGAATACCTGTTTCTACTTCCATACTATGAATCGTGAAGGTTCCATCAGCATCAAGTACATCAAGTGCGTTGTTGGCGATATTTTCCAGGACACGGAAAAAACGCCCGTTATCTATTCGAACTTCTCCATCAAATTTCAGGTCTCTGACAAAGGAGATACCACGTTCCTCAAATTTTAAGATAAGAGAGTCACAACATTCCTGGAGATAGCCAGCCATTTGAACTGACCTTAAGCGCATTTGCTCTCCACCCTGGGCAAAAGAGAGGAGATCCTGGGTCATCGTCGTAAACTGGATGACCTGTTTGGCAATGATGTCGGCGTATTTCGCAAGTTGTTCACCACTATGCTTTTTCATCTTTATTAATTGAGCATATCCTCCAATGGTGGACATTGGGTTTTTCATATCATGCAAAATGGTAGAAGCCATGCGTCCTATTAACGATAGACGTTCTTTGCCAATGAGCTCTTCCTGGGTTTCCTGGAGGCGATAATTCATATGACGTAGCTCATCATTTTCTTTTCTGAGCTTATTGATGAGACGTTCATCAGTTTCTCTCAGGAACTGAGAAATATTTTTGGCAACAGAGAGTGTAAAAAGAGGTACAGAATGCACCAGCTCAAGAAAATCCTCCTTTGAGACGGCCAAGACTTCACAATCGCTATCTGCAATCATACCAGCACTGCGTGGCTTGTCCTCCAGGAGAGCCATTTCTCCAAAAAGACCACCAACCTCGTCATAGAAACCCAGGACTTCAGATTCATTTTCTCTGACTTGTTTCTCAATTCTCACCTTACCAGAGGCCAGAACAAAAATGTGATCGCCAATTGAATTTTCATGAATGATGGATTCTTCATGGTCGTAATGGCAATATTCAATTTTTGTGTGAATTTGCTTAAGCTCATCATCTGGAATATGCTCAAATATTTTCCATTTTTTCAGCGATCCCAGGCTGGGCTTTTTAATCAGTTTCATATGGCTACTAATTCTATTGAGAAATCATTCATAGTCTACTTTACTTACCTAATTGTCAGCAACAAAAGCATTGATTGTTAAACTATTTTGAGCTTCAATCATGTTCTCTGATATGAGGAAACTCGATCAAGCGATTATTTTGAGTCCACTCCGAGGAAATGAACTACTAATATTTACTCAATCTTCTAAAGTAATCCCGATTGCCATATTTCAAACTATGAATCAGCCTAAATCCCTTGATACATAGTCTCTTGAGCGAATCTTAAATCGTGGTCTAGCTGATCCTGATACAATTTGCTGGTAAAAAAAAACTGCCCCCTCAGAAACTCTGAGAAGGCAGCTTATTAATCAGTATAGTTGTTAATCCTACAATTCGCGAGCAGCCGCTTGTGCTGCAGCCAATCTTGCGATAGGCACGCGGAAAGGTGAACAACTCACATATTCGAGACCAGCTCTGTGGCAAAATTCAACTGAACTTGGCTCACCACCATGTTCTCCACAGATACCCAGTTTGATATCAGGTCGAGTCTCTTTTCCCAATCTACAGGCAGTTTCAACCAGTTGACCAACACCTTCCTGATCAAGTACTTCAAAAGGATCGTTCTTCAAGAGACCCTTTTCCAGATAGACAGGTAGGAATTTACCAGCATCATCTCGGGAGTAACCAAAAGTCATCTGAGTCAGATCATTGGTACCAAATGAGAAGAATTCTGCGCTGGTAGCGATTTTGTCAGCAGTCAATGCGGCTCGAGGAATCTCAATCATGGTTCCAACAAGGTGATCTACTGAATCTCCAACCTCAGCAAACAAGTCCTTGATTGTATCGCGTACAATCTTTTCTTGGAGTTCCATTTCAGCTAAGGTTCCAGTAAGCGGAATCATAATTTCTGGTTTAGCAACAATTCCCTTGGCTTTGAGGGCAAGTGCAGCGCCCATAATGGCTTTGGTCTGCATCACGGTGATTTCAGGGTATGTATTTCCTAAACGACAACCACGATGTCCCAGCATGGGATTGAACTCAGCGAGGTCTTCTACTTTCTCTGAAATGACCTTCAGCTCAACGCCCATGACATCAGCCATTTCCTGCTGACCTTTTTCATCATGGGGAACAAACTCATGTAATGGTGGATCCAGAAGGCGAACCGTCACAGGGAGATCCCGCATGGCTTCAAAGATACCTTCGAAATCTTTCTGCTGGATGGGCAGAAGTCTTTCCAGCGCAGCTTCGCGACCCGACTGGTCCTCAGCTAGAATCATTTCACGCATGGCAACAATTTTGTCACCTTCAAAGAACATGTGCTCGGTACGACATAGACCAATACCTTTAGCACCGAATTCTCTTGCGATCTTGCTCTCACGAGGTGTATCCGCATTGGTGCGAACATACATTCTGGTAAATTTATTGGTAAGCTCCATGAGTTTTCCAAAATCACCACTTACTTCAGGATCGATGGTTTTGATCTTGTCTTCATATATCTCACCTGAAGATCCATTGAGGGAGACCCAATCACCTTCTTTAAAAACATCACCTTGAACGGTCAACGTTCTGGCTTTATAATCAATCTTAATCTCACCTGCTCCTGAGACACAACATTTTCCCATTCCACGGGCAACTACTGCAGCGTGAGAGGTCATACCACCACGAGCTGTCAGGATACCGTTGGCAATGTTCATCCCCTCTAGATCTTCAGGGGAAGTCTCAATTCTAGCCAGGATTGAATTTTCAAACTTGTTGGCTTCGTCAGCGTGAAAGACGAGCTGTCCGGTAGCTGCACCAGGTGATGCTGGTAACCCTTTAGTCAGCACACGTGCTGTAGCCATGGCTCCTTTATCAAATACAGGGTGGAGTAATTCATCTAATTTGTTGGGCTCGACACGCATGAGAGCTTCTTTCTCATCAATCTCTCCGGCTTCCAGCTGTTCCATGGCAATTCGTACCATGGCAAAACCGGTTCTCTTACCGCTACGGGTTTGTAGCATCCACAGTTTACCGTCCTGCATGGTAAACTCAATGTCCTGCATATCTTTGTAATGATCTTCAAGTCTTTGTTCGATATCGTGGAGCTCTGTATAGATTTCAGGCATAAGCTCCTCTAGTGAGGGATAAACATTCACGCGTTCTTCTTCAGAAACACCAGCTAGCTTAGCCCAACGCTCAGAACCAATCTTAGTGATCTGCTGTGGTGTACGTGTACCCGCAACCACATCCTCACCCTGGGCGTTAATCAGGTACTCTCCGTTAAACATATCCTCACCAGTACCGGCATCGCGCGTAAAGGCTACTCCTGTACCAGAATTGTCACCCATGTTTCCAAAAACCATGGCCTGGACGTTCACAGCAGTTCCCCAGTCACCAGGAATTTTGTTCAACATGCGATAATAGACTGCTCGGGGAGTTTCCCATGAATCAAATACGGCCATAACTGAACCCCAGAGCTGATCCCAGGGATTGTCAGGAAAGCTATGACCCGTCTTCTTGGTAACGGCAGCTTTGAAATCTATGACCAATGTCTTGAGGTCTTGGACTGTAAACTCTGTATCAAGCTCATAACCCTTGGTTTCTTTCAGCTCTTCCATGATCTCTTCAAAGGGATCGATATCTTCTTTGGATTCTGGTTTCATACCCAACACAACATCACCATACATCTGTACGAATCGTCGGTATGAATCCCAGGCAAATCTCTCATTACCTGATTTTTTTGCCAGCGCTTCAACGGCACTGTCATTGAGTCCAAGGTTCAAAACAGTGTCCATCATTCCCGGCATGGAAACGCGGGCACCAGAGCGAACTGACAATAGCAGTGGGTTTTCTTCGTCACAAAATTTTGCACCCATAACAGATTCAACTTCTTTAACAGCGGCCTCAACCTCAGCTTTAATAAGCTCGACGGTCTTGTCTAGACCAACCTCATTATACTCTGTACAGACTTCTGTACTGATGGTGAATCCAGCGGGAACAGGGATGCCCAGGCCACTCATTTCAGCCAGGTTGGCACCTTTGCCGCCAAGAAGATTTCTATACGAAGCATCTCCCTCAGCTTTTCCACCTCCAAATGTGTAAACGCGTTTTGTCATGATTAAATCATCCTTTCAAATCAAAATATATAATATAGGGTAAAAGTTGAATCGTGTCTCAGATCAGAGTGACGTATTGCCATGCGCGGAATTAAACCCTTTTCACAACGATTTGCCACAATTTTCAGTCTTCTTGATGATTCTGACCAATCGTGCCTTTGCCCTATCAATACACGCTTTACAATAAATGTTCATTATCAATATGAATTAATTCATGGATTCAAGAGACTGGAAACTAGATTTCAGCATGCATATTTTATTGGCCCATGCCCTGAAATCAGAAGCTGGAACCATCAGGCAGCACTACCCCCAGGCAAAGAGTTTGTCTCGAGGGAGTGGTCAAGAGCTGATCCAACTGGAAAAGAATCTTCATCTCCTTAGAACAGGGATAGGTTTAGAACTCAGCAAAAGGGCTATGCTTACTTATGTGGATCCAGACAAATTAGATTTAATCATTCATTTTGGCGTGAGTGGTTCATTATCCGAACAGTTACCCCTAATGCAAATCATCCAGGGTACAAAATTTTCCTGCGCTGATAAGCCTGACCTTGAAATAGCGCCTCCTGAGATATTTGGAGATATGAGTATTCCGGTGGCACCATTCTATTCTAGCCTCAAAGCCATAACAGATGAGACTACCAGAGAATCAACTATAGCTAGAGGTGCAGAAGCAGTTGATATGGAATCTTATTCAGTTGCCAGATATTGTCAAGCAAGGGATCTGCCCCTCCTGGCAATACGGTGTATCTCTGATCGCGCTGGTGCTTCCACGCCAGATGATTTCAAGCAGAATTACTTCCAGGCCTCTCAGAAACTGCAAAAGTTCCTTTTGAAAAACATCCTGACTCGGCTGCCTTGAACCCTATGAACATCACTGTCATCATTCCAACATACAATAGAGAGGCTACCGTTGAGCAGGCACTTCAATCGGTATTAGACCAAACTGCATCACCCCAGGAAATTATCGTGGTCGATGATGCCTCTACTGACAACACAGCAGAAATACTGGAAAAATATTCTACAGAGATAAACATCATCACTAACAACAGTAATCAGGGGGTTTCTTTCTCCAGAAATGCCGGTATTCAGGTCGCAAATGGTGAGTGGATTGCCTTTCTGGACTCAGACGATATATGGGATCCACATAAACTGGAAAAGCAAAAAGAATATCATGAGGCTCATCCTGGGGAGTTGATCAGCCAATGTGATGAAATTTGGATTCGGAATGGTGTGAGGGTCAACCCCATGGATAAACACACAAAGCAGAGTGGGTGGATTTTCGAAGCCTGTGTTCCCCTTTGTATGGTGAGTCCCAGCGCCGTGATCATTCATCAAAGTGTATTTGAAAAGGTGGGATTGTTTGATGTCAACCTTCCTGCATGTGAAGATTATGATCTCTGGCTTAGAATTGCTCCTCATTTTGAGATTGGACTCCTCAATGAAAAATTGATGACCCGTTATGGGGGTCATGAGGACCAGTTAAGTCGTAAATATTGGGGTATGGACAGATTCAGAATTACTTCAATGGAAAAACATATAGATAGCAACATGGATCCAAAATGGAAGAAAACTTTGCTGAAAGAACTTGAGTTTAAGTGTGGAGTCGTGGCTGCAGGGGCAAAAAAACGAGACAATCTAGAAACGGCTGCTCTCTATCTTGAGAAACAACGAACCATTCAGGAAATCTTAAATCCTGAAGAATAAAAGCGCTGATTTGGCTAGATTAGTTTTCTACCAGATCGTTTCTGATACTGGCATACTTCAATGTTGAGTGAAGATTCTTGAAAAAGGGGGGTTGCACCTTCTTCATTTGCTCAAGGGCAGCCTGAAAGTCATAGTCAAAGCGCATAACTTCCCATTGAGCGGCTCCGTTTTCCAATTTTAGAAATGCCACAACACCACGTTTATCCTCATCAAAAGGTAGACCTGTTGAGCCTGGGCAAAACACTCTCAAGTTACCGAAGTGATCATGACGAGGGATATGAGTATGCCCATGAGTGAACACAAAGGATTTTGCTTCGGTGTGTTTGAGTTGCTCATGATCACGCCACTTTTTTGCCTCATCCAGGCTGGGTGGCAATTCATCACGACCAAACCAGGCATGGGTGAATTCGGCATATACCCCGTTTGTATTCACAAAGTGGGACATTTTCATATTACGAATAAAATCTATACCTTCTGATCCAAGCTGTTCAGCCGTCCATTTTTCATTGGCTACAATATCAATACATACTGGATCATCTGGATCCATGCCCTCGATGGTAGGTCGATCGTATTCCCAGATTCGTTCTGTAAGATAGCGATCGTGATTACCACGAATAAAGATGGGGTCTGGAAGAGATTGGAGCTTTTTGAGTACTTCTATGGGTGCGGAGCCAAGTGAGAAATTATCACCCAAACAGATAATCTTATCAACATCAGAACGTTCCTCAATGAGGCGGGCTGCTACATCGAGAGCATGTATATTCCCGTGAATATCCGTCAAAATAGCAAAGCAAGTGGCTTTACTGTCGCCATTAGACATGAATCAGCCCCCCACTTGTGCTTGATAATAATTATAGTACGTGTTGACTCCTTAACATCGAGGGACAAATATCTCCTTTATGGCAGCAAAATCCAACTGCTTTTAAATGGGGCGGATATATATCAAATTGGTGGAATAAGTCTTTTGAAATAGTTGCCTTAGGTGAGACGGGCGAATATATTTGCGCCTGCATGAAACCGACATCCAAAATAAGCACTTTATCTATACAAGGAGATTCAATGAAACAATCGAGAAACCTAATGATCTGGGTTGTGGGGCTCTTGCTGCTGACGATTCTGGGATGTGATTCCACAGATATGACCTCAGCCAAAGTTTACCTACAACAAAAAAACTATGAAAAAGCAGAAGAAATGCTGCTGGCTGCTACTGACAAAGAGCCAATGAATTCAGAGCCCTCTTTTCTACTTGCAACGGAGATATACTCCCGTACAAAAAATTGGGACAAAGTTTCTGAGTTCCTGACCAAGTCAGCTTCAATTGATGCCAAATTTGCAGACAAGATCAAAAACGCCCGTGAAAAATACTGGGTTGACAACTTTAACTTTGGTGCCAAAGGCTACAATGCCCTCATCAAAGGAGAAGCCAAAGATGAAGCTGAACTTTATGTTTCTACAGAAAAGGCCTTTCTTGATTGTATCTCATTACACCCTGAAAAACCTGAAGCATATAGCACGCTTGCACAAGTCTACCTCTTCAAAGAAGAGTTTGAAAAGGGCAAAGAGTATATGGTTCTTTCCGTAGAGAAGAATCCAAAAGACATAACTTCTCTGGTTAACCTCGGTTTGGTCTATTTCCGTGAGAAGAGTTATGATGATGCTCTCGTTTACATGAAACGTGCTCTTGAGGTAGATCCTACAAACCTGAATGCCATCAAGCAGATTGCATTTGTTTATGATGCCAAGGGTGAAAAAGAAACTGCTGCTTCAGCGTACATAAACGCCATTGAAATGGACCCAAATAGTACTGATCTCCATTACAACCTGGGTGTCCTTTATTTCCAGCAGGAAAAATGGCAAGATGCAGCGAATGAGTTTATCAAAGTTTCTGAAATCGCTCCCACTGAAGCCGATGCATTATTTAATGCCGGTCTAGCATTTGGTCGCCTGAAGAACTTCAAAGATGCTGAGAAGTATCTTGAACTGGCCTACGAGTTAACTCCAGAAAGCCTGGATGTAGTTCATGAATTGAAAATGACTTACTACCAGCTTTATGGCACGAATGACACGAAGTTCAAAGAGATGGATAAGATAGAGAAAAGCCTTAAATAAGTCTCTGTCCCACCAGTTTTTAAAACCCCGCGAAAAGCGGGGTTTTTTATTTCTAGAATAAGCAGTCATCGATCAGAGATTTATGAAGGAGAAGACTCGATCGGCCACCTGACCTCTCAAAAAACCCAGGGAGCGGGGTTTTTTGTTTCATCTCCATCAACACACCTTATTTTTCCAGCCACATCTCAATTTCAAACGAAAGGATTCAACTATGCGTCATGTAATAATAATTGCTTTGTCACTGTTTCTTACTGTCTCACTAAGTGCCAAGAAAAAAGGAGCTCCTCCTATGACCTCTGGTGCTCCTGGAGACAGGACATGCCATACCAGTAAATGTCACGCCGGAAATGATATAAATTCTGGGAAGGCTGAAATTTCAATTCAGGGGCTCCCCAAGGTCTATGAGCCAAATGAGATTTATGATATCACACTCAGTCTGCAACAGAAGGGTGCTAAAACCTTTGGGTTTGTTGCCACTGTGGCTGATGAGGATGGAAATGCTCAGGGGACATTGGTTTCATTAAAGGATCAACCCACTCAACTCATTGCGGACACAAAAACTAAATCGCGCACTTCCCGCCGATATATTTCTCATGTTGAAAAGGGTATTAAAGCTGTTAAAAAAGGGGAATCACAGACCTGGACCTTTCAGTGGCAGGCACCAGATGAGGTAGCTTCTAGCTCATCCTTCTATTTTGCCCTTAATGCTGGCAACGGGAATAAGAAGAAAACCGGAGATTACATCTATACCCGCTCCGTGACAGTAGCCCCTGCAAAAAAATAATTGGTTCTTAGCCAATGAAAGCCGAATCCAAGGATTCGGCTTTTTTATTTGTTCATCAAAGCTAATTTCATGGACATGATTCGTGATTTACTCAGGAGGATGACACAAACGGGGCTTATAGTCTCCGTGCTGGTTTTTGCTCAGGAAATTCCAATCGTGTCGCCCCATTTGCTGCCATTCCCTGGCATCAAAACAGGCCTATCATACTATTCAATCAAACCTACTCAGAACATGGAAGTCATTGCTGGTGGATGGACTATTGCAGATACGCTGCGAGGGGTCCTTGCTTCTGCGGAAATAGAATTATTGCGTTATCGTTGGTGGGATCATTTCCAACCAGCGTCAAAATTTGATGCCCACTCCTCCTTGCATTATGCTGTGCGCAATCAAATTGGTACTATCAATCTTCCCTCGGGTTATCCATCAGCTCTGGAAGTGAATGGTACAGAGATGTCCGGGTTCGCCATGAATATGCTGATTCGTGGATTTTCGCTGGGTAATTATTTTGCCTACGATTATAGCCGAAGAGGGAGTCTCCATGCACAGATTGGTTTAGGCCTCTCTCACCTCAGTTTATACAAAAATGGTGGAGGAGTTCGTGTTCTGGAGTCTAACGGATATCATGTCAATTTTGGCCTTGGATGGAAATACACCCTCTTTGGTCGTCTGGGAAAACGATTTCGAATAGGTATTGATCTGGGTTACACATTGGAAGGTTTTAATCTGGCTGAACCAGGAGAAAACATAAAATTGCCTGGTGGAACAGCCGGTGCAATTTCGCCCATTCAGTCACTTTCACTCAACACACCAGATTTGAATGTAACCATAGAGTTTGGTGAGATGTTCTTTGGAGCATATACACCCTTCCGAGATCCATACAAATTGGGATTGTTTAACTTGAGTGCAGGAGTTGGCCTCCTCTCTTATAAAACGGGTGTCTCCATTCAGTATGATTCTGTTGGAACCGAATTGAATATTCCTTTGGCATCTTCTACCAGCCAAAACTATGACCTTCAAATTTTTAAATATAACTGGCCATTCCACTTCATTCGTCAAGCCAATATTGATGCCTTTAGTGGAGTTGGTGTCCGCCTCTGGAAAATGACAACCCCTACAACACTCCCCTCAGGGTGGGCTCGTAGCCTAACGGATGGTAGTACCACCTTTAACAATTTGACCTTTTCTCCCAGGGTTTTTGATATCTATCTGGATCACGAAATCATCTATCCATTTGGACCAAAATTATTTACCAGAATTCGTGGTGGAACAGGATTCGCCACAATGACCTTGTACGAGAATAAGCTTTTGGACAGATTAATCGATGCCAGCGGTTTCACCTGGCATATTGGATCTGGCGCAGGTTATACCATCAAAGGGGATGGGAGCTCGAGGGTAACATTTGGGATTAATCTGGACTATGTCCACCAAGCCTTTGAGATTGACATGAATTCATCAAATCTTTCTGCTGTAGAACCAGATGAAATTATCCCCATTAAATATATTGATCTGAGTCAGCCTGTCGTCTCGCTTCATATTGGTCTAATTTTTGGCGGATACCCAAATGCTGCCATGAAAGCTTTCGAAGCATTTAAAGACAAACACTTCACCAGCTCCCTGGAAATAATGAAGGAACTACTGCAGTTCACGCCGAATCATCATAATCGGGATGCAGTTCTTATTCAAAAGCAGCTGGTTGAAGATTCCCTGGTAACCAGGTATTATCGTGATGTCCGCACTATTCTATCGCAGGGCAAAATTGGCGACGCCCATGCACTCATCCAACAAGGTGAAACGCCACCAGGTGAAGCTGTTGAAAGAGCAGTCCAGAATATGGAAGTGGAAATTGCAGATCGCGCTTTGGAAGGTGTATCAGAGGCATTGAAGATGCTGGATTATGAACTCGCCGAAGATCTCATTCTGCTGGCTCTTAAAAGCGACCCCTCCTCCTACCCCATTGCCAAAGTTCTCCTCGCACGGTCATACATCATTCGTGCTACCGTTTTATATCAATCTGGTGTCTACGGTCGAAGCCTATATTGGCTAAAACAGGCTGACGGCCTTACTGACCGCTATAGAATGGTCACAGCTGAGCTTCGACAAAAGGTCGGTGATGGACGTCTTGATGACGCCAATGCAGGGATTCTGAAAGAAGACCGTCAAATGGTATATGAGTCTATGAAGGACGCCAAGAATCTGAACCCCGTGTTATCTGATATTGTGGATGAACATTTGAAAGATTTGGAACAGGCGATTCAATATGCTGATGAGCTAAGAATCGCTCCCATGAAGCGTATGGCTCTGGATAATTTGATGGATGATATTGAAAATTTGAATCCCGATAATTTTATTCCTAAGCTAGGTATGAAGGGGTCACTTATCGTCCGCTATATTGGTCCTCCTGAACGAAAATTTAAAGAGAGTGGTTACGAGCTATACGTATATCCAAAATCTGACTCTGAAGAGATCTGGTTGTATTTAAAAGATGGAAGTATTGAGAAAATAGAATATCAGAACAAGCAGAAGAAATAGCTAGATCAGGTGGTGACCTTTTAACCCTTGATACACTTCTTGAATAACAACTTTTGAAATACCCCAGGCAGGAACGGCCAGAAACATCCCCAACACCCCGATTTGTGAGCCAACCAGGATAAGTAGAATCACTGTCAATGGATGCATTTCCATGGATCCTGAAACCACAATGGGTGAGATGATATTGTTGTCAATCATTTGAACGATAAGAAACATTCCAATGATGTGTAGGATATAGTAAAAATGTGAGGCCGCTATTGGATCACCGAGGTTATTAAATAAACTCACAATAATAGCCGGTACCATACCCATAAATGGTCCCACAAAAGGAATCATGTTGGCCATACCTGCGATGGTACTGATGAGTAGAACCCCAGAAATATTTGTATCAAAAATCCAGTTCAATATACTGAGACCAATAAAGGACTGTATACCTACACCTAATGCGGCTAATAATTGGCCACGTAGAAAATTGGTCAGCTGTTGTTTTGTTTTGTATGTAATATTTAGTGACATTTCAAAATATCTATTGGGTACCATTCCGATGAGCTGTTTGGTCATGCGCTTCCCATCCACGAGAAAAAACATGGTAATAATCAGGATGAAAATGAAGGTAGCCAGGGTGTCCAGTGCTCCAGCGAGGACAGAACCAAGTTGGCTAAAGAATTTGGCTGATAGGCTGGAGATGAGATCTAAATCCAATTGAAAGCCCGGGATATATTCGGCGATCCTGGAGTTTATATCTCCCATCATAGAATTGAGGGATTCGGTTGCTGAGTTCTCCTGGATGATATCCTTGATGCGACCGACCTCGTTGAGTAGGGTCGGAATGCCTTTGACCACCCCCAGCGCTACTATACCAAATATTCCACCAAACATCAGCAAGGTGCCATAGAGACGTCGTATTCCAGAAGATTCCATCCGATCCACCAGGGGATTGAATACGGCTGTAAGTATAGCTGCGATGACAATGAGAAATAAAGCATCCACCACAAGGGGGAAAGCCTTGTAAGCACCTGCCAGAAGTAAAATAAGTAGAATAAAATAGACTAGAGTCTTAAAGAAACTCTGGAAAAACAATCGCACCGACTGGGGTGCAATGCTGACTGAATCGGTATTACTCATTTGCCCCAGACTCTAAAAGGCCTTCCAGTTTTCGGGATACTTTGACCAATTCGCCATTGGTACTGCGTAATCGAACAGCCAAAACTTCAGAGAGGGCCAATAGTATTTTACCACCGAGGGCTGGTTTGGTCTTTAGAATATCCATGAGATCAGGTCGGTAAAAGCCAATAATTGTGCTGTTTTCAATTGCTGTTGCAGCAGCGGTTCTTGGAGATGCGTCGAGCAGGGCTATCTCACCAAAGAAATCGCCATCACCCAGTTTGGAAAGTTGTTTTGGAGCTTGTTGAGGGATATCCAGAAAGATGCCTACACACCCTTCAATGATTATATACATACCACTTCCAGGATCACCCTGCTTAAAAACAGGCTCCCCTGGGGCATAATTGCGAATATGCACTGCATTTTCCACAATTTTTATTTCCTGCCACGATAAACGACTGAACACATTGACTTGAGAAAGCGCCATTTGAGCCTGGCTTCGTTTTGGCCTTAATTTGTCTTTAAAGCTCTCAAATAATGGATAGGAGATATTTACCTTCTCTTTCATAAATCACCTCGTGATAGTCGCTCGGTTATCCTATTGGATGATATTGTCTACCAGAGTAATCACATCCTGAATATTTGATTGACCATCATCATTGACATCAGCAGCACATAATTCAACATCGGTAGGTGGAGCACCGTTCCCCAGAATAATAGCTACGAGACGCACCAGATCAGAAACATCAAGACTAGCATCATCATTGATATCACCTGGATCACATGTAGCCAGTGAATTTAGTTCAATCGTGTAGTTGGCTCCGTATGTATTCCCTGTAATTTGCGTGACAACGGGAATCAAGGCAGCCATGCTGGCATCCCTGACATCCAATATGATGGATCCATTATTATTACCATCCAAATCAATGGTACCCCAATCAACTGTATTATCATCCTGGCGAATAGCCCACATTGCAGACATTTGCACCCCATCCTGGCCGTCAAAATCAATCTCCAGACCAAGCTGTCCCTGTGTGTTCAAGCGGATCATTTTTGATCCTAAATTTTCGATGCCCGTCACACTCGAGGTTACGGGATAGCTATTATGTGTAAAAGCCAAGGCCGCAGTTGGATACCCATTGATTCCAGCATCATCATAGCCAAATTGACTCATACCATCTGCCATTACTGCCCGAGAGCCTGTGAAAAAATTCCAGACAACATATTCACCAAAGGCTTCCTGGAGTGAGCTGCCATATTGGGTTAATGCCTGTCCATAGCTCTCCATAACATTCTGAGTGGTATGGGTCTGGCGCCAGTTCCAGAAATATTCCAGGATAGGTGCCTGGTTATACGAATTGGCATCAAACCTCTGATGCATAAAATCTTCCCAGGCATAATCTTCATAGGAACCTGTACCGCCATGATCAAGACCCCAATGTGGATGTGAGTAAGGATCACCAGAACCCATGAAATTGAGCATGGAATCGTTGACATAATCATAGACAAATTCTTCAGCCCATGTTGCATCCAGTTCCACCCAACCCCCTTCGGACCAGCTGGATTCTGAGCGCTGACTTGCATGTTTAAATTCGTGGGCACATGTGACCTTCATGGCACCTTTCACATTGCCGTCTGGATCCTGATTGGCTCCAAAGCCGATATATGAATTATGCAAAACCAGGCGTGTAAGTTCTGAACCGTCAACGCCACTTGTAGTACAATATCCATAGGGACCCATATTCTCGAATGTGACGTTATAGTAGCCATCACCACCCACGTGATTTGGTCCTGCAAATCCAGCACTATCAACTTCCTGAGCCCAGGTATAATCCAGGTAAGTGGCAGCCCATTCTACGAAATCAGGAACACCACTCACATCTGAATCTGTGGCTGGTACTGCATTTGCACCCGAAGTTGCATAGTCAAAGGAAAAATGTCCACCAGGACTGATATAGATGTCACGTAGACCGTCAACACTGGGCTGAAGTAGGCCTTCAATGATATCGATGGTGGCTTGGGCCAATTCAGGTTGCAATGCTTCATACTCAATTAAAATAGGAGTTCCGCATTTAAGTGCTCCAGTCTCAATGGCCTGGAAGCGGGGATCAAGGAGCTCTGGTTCCAGCATGGCATAAACTTTATTCAAAATTCTCTCATCCTGAGTCAACTCACCTCGATTAAAAGCTTCCTCGATGGCGGTCAACGTGGTTGAGGCCAAAAGATTTCCTGATACCAGTAATGAGGTAATAATTAATAATCTATTTAACATTCGTAGCTCCTAAGTATGATTCCATTTTAGAACTGCAAGATAACCTGGCCTGTTGTGAAGTCAAAATATTTGAGATCACGAAAGATTGACGATCTTTGGTTTATAGGCAGTCAATTGGAATGTTCGTTTACCCTGGGAGAAAGGGTGTTATTTCTTCAGACGTTTTAAGACCACGGCCTTGGGAAACTTACCAAATTGAGCCTTGCTATAAGTGCCATCTCGCTCCACCCAGAGCATGAACTGTGTTCCTTCGCTGGCAATGACATCCATGAGGATATCATTTTTATCCATGACCCTGTCACCTCCTACATAGTGAAGATCGGTCTGGATTAATACCTGAGAATGTTCGAGTTTTATGTCAGGATGTGGTTGGGTTACAGTATAGCGGGTAGCCGTGGCATTCCAAATTTCACCATCAATAAAGACCTTCAGATCTCTTGGAAAAAAGTCTGGAGTATTAGCCTGGGACGCCAGGAAATGGGTTGCCGAGAATACGGTAAATGCCTCATCTGGAAAGGATCTGAATGCTCCGTTTGAATATTCCACACTCAGACCATCAGCGGACCGATTTGCTTCCAGTAGAAAATTCAATGAGCCCTCTGAGACTTTTTTTGACCAGGAGAGAGGTTCATAGCTCACTTTATCGAAATGAACACGGTAAATATTGTGGATGGGGTGAAAGTAGGCGATAAAGGGTTTGAGCTGATTGTCGTAGGTAATCTGAACCGTGCTATCCAGATCTTCCCAGGTCAAGGTCATATTTAGCAGTCTAATACCCATATAAGATGCCTCATAGGGGATGACTGTCACATCACCAGCTAGACTTCCGGTATTGAAACCTGCCATAAGGAGAATAGCCATGAGGAATCGCCTCAACGGCTTCACAAGATCGATGCCTCTCATTTCCAGGGCACCTTGCCAATGAGGCCTGAGATACCCATTACAGGGATGTAGAGGGGTTGGAACATAAACCACAGCAGAAATACTCCTATATCAGCCAATCGATTCATTTTTTGAAGACCAATCAAGAGAATGGTGATTTCGAGACAAAATTTTAGGACAACAATCAAAAGAAACAATGGAGACACCTGCAGACTCAATAGTTGCAGCAGAATTGAAGTGTTTAATACAAAAGCTGAGGCAAGAAAGACGAAGAAGAGTGGATCCTTGCGGTGGAGTCCTCGCGAATCAGATGCCCACCTTTTTCTCTGTCGATAAAAGGCTCCCAGGGAATCAGCTGGAGCAGTCGTTACAAAGCTTTTTGGATTCCAGGAGAATTTTGCCCTGACACCCCTAAGCTTGCCGATCTTTTGGACGAGGTAAAAGTCATCGCCAATGCTCTGGTTTGGATCTCCATTAAATCCACCAATTGCGGTGAAATGAATCCGCTTAAAGGCCAGGTTCTGTCCTGACCCACTCCAGGCTTTCCCATGCTGCATCATCCCAGCATTGGTCATCATGATTCCTAAAAAGTCTAGGGCCTGATAAACAGCAAAAATGGATCTATCTCTGACGCTGGAGAAACCAACGACGATACCTGTATCCTCATCGAATTCTGATACTATGGAGCTAATCCAATCAGGACCCATACGACAGTCGGCGTCTGTTTCAATAAGTATGGATGCAGTTGTGTTTTTAATGCATTGAGTGAGGGCATTTTTCTTACCCGTCATCTCAGAAGACTCTTCTACAATTCGAATTGCAGTAAATTGAGGATGTGCTTTACTAAACTTGTGAATGATACTCCATGTATCATCGAGGGATCGATCATCAGCAATAATGAAAGAATGCTCTCCCTCATATTTTTGAGCAAGCAGATCATCCAGGAGATCAGGAAGGTTGTGGGCCTCATCACGGGCTGCAACGATCACAGCTACTCGAGGTAAATTATTAGACGGAGTTGTCGGTCTGGCTTTCCGAAGACCGAGGATCATGATTACCACAAATGTGAAATAAGGAATAGCCCCGAGAATCAGCAGAAATCCTATAAAGAGGAGCATTGATTTTAGAGTATAAAAAATCCGGCAACGATGAAGTAAACGACCACACCAAGGATATCAACAGAGGTGGTAACAAAGGGGCCTGTTGCTACGGCTGGATCCAGATTAATTCGATGTAGAAGCACCGGAACCAGGGCACCCACAAAGGCTGCAGTTGCCATGGATAAAATAATACCCAGCCCCACGGTCACACCCAATTCAATCGATGTCATTACACCAACATCCATATAGCCAATAAAACTTAATAAATACCCCGCGCCACCCAGGAGTAATCCATAAAGTCCACCCAACAGAAAACCCACCTGCAATTCTTTAAAAACCAGTTTGAGGGCATTGGTGGTAGAAACACGTCCTGTGGCGATTCCGCGCACTATTATGGTCGCTGTTTGAGTTCCAACGTTGCCTGCCATACCGATAATAATGGGTAAAAATGCCATCAAAGCAAGCACCTGCCCCAGGGTTTCCTCGTAGGTCGTAATTATACTGGCAACCAGCATGCCACCCATCCAACTGGCAAACAACCAGGGGACACGCGTCTTGGCATTTGAGAATGCGCTTTTCATGAGAATATCACGGTCGCGACCAGCTCCAGCCATCTGTAGGAAGTCTTCGGTGGCTTCTTCACGAATAACATCAATGACATCATCGACAGTAATAATACCCATGAGTTTATTGGCATCATCCACAACAGGGACAGCCAGAATATTGTATCGCGAGACGATCTGGGCTACTTCCTCCTGATCAGTCAGTGGATTCACAGAATGGACCCGGACGATCATCATCTCGCTAAGCTTTTTCTTTGGTTTTGAAGTAATCAAATCACGTAAGGATATGACACCTACAAGATGTTGACGATCATCTACCACGTAGAGGTAGAATACCATCTCTTGTTCATCCTGATTCTGAATAGAGGCAATGGCCTCCCCTACAGTAATATCTTCATGTAGGGCAAAAACATCTGGAATCATCAAGCCACCAGCTGAGTTCTCAGGATACGCCATGAGCGTTTCCATCTCCTCGGACTCACTGGATTTAAGACGATTTAGAATATCCTCAGCTAATTCTTCAGGGAGTAATTGCAGAATATCAGCCTCATCATCAGGTGACATGGCTTTCATCAGCATCATGGTTTTTTCAATGGGAAATTCTGTAATTAGCTCCTCGATGAGGTGCTCATCCATCTCAGACATAACTGCTGCTGCATGATCTACATCAGCAATGGTTAAAAAAGCCTCATTGCGCTCTTCGGGAGATATGTGACGAAAGATCAAAGCTAATTCAGCGGCGTGCATCTTGGCCAGCATATTCTCAAGATTGCTCTTAGCATGGCGACGAAGCAGTCGTCTTACGGTGTCAATATGGAGGTGTAGATCTTTCATTTCAGTGCCTTGAAATTAAGCGGGATTAAAGTTTAAAGAAGCAGGAAAACGAGGATCGAGGAATTCTTGCCAGTTCTAATTGATCAATATTTTTCTCCATGAGGAAGCATTCATTCTTTATTCCCTCAGGCCCCCCTTTCAACTATGTTCAGACGATGAAAAGAAGTAGCACCATATATCTGGATCATGCATCTGGGACCAATCTGCTCCCGGGAGTAAAAGACCGCATCTCGGATTGGCTTGAATCAGGTATGGCAAATCCCTCCAGCATTCATCAGGAAGGTCGTCGTTCGGCTGCAGACCTGGATGAGGCTCGTACAGGTATAGCTGAAGTGCTGGGATGTAAACCCAGTGAAATTCTGTTTACCTCAGGAGCTACTGAGGCCAACAACCTGGTCATTCTGGGTAGCGCAGAAGCGTTGAGGGATAAAGGCCGGCATGTCATCACCTGTGCAACTGAGCATCCCTCAGTTTTGGAGAGCCATAAAGCACTTGAGAAAAAGGGGTTTCAGGTCACTTATCTCGCTGTCGATAAAAATGGCGATGTTGACCCCGAGGAATTCCGTGACAGTATCACCGATGACACAATTATGGCCAGTTTTATGTGGGTGAACAATGAGTCCGGACTCATGCATCCCATTGAAAATCTTGCTCAAATAGCCCGTGAGCGGGGTATCAGATTTCATTGTGATGCAGTACAGGCATTTGGTCATATCCCCATACAGATGCAAAACTCAGGAATAGACTCCCTGGCTCTTTCGGGACACAAGCTAGGAGCTCCGGCAGGTATAGGCGTCCTCTATTTGCGAAAAGGTCGTACCATCTCCAGAACTAGTTTTGGTGGAAGTCAGGAACAAAATGTGCGAGCTGGTACCCCAAATCATATAGGTGCAATATCAATTGCCAAGGCGATTAAGTACCATGCAGCTCATCTTGATGTGAATACTAAAAAGTATGTCGAGCTATTAACACATCTTCAAGGGCAACTGAAAGCTTTACCCGGTATTCAGATCAATCGTGATGGTCATCAATACACACCGAACATTTTGAGTTGCTCATTCAGACAGGTTGATGGTGAGGCACTTTTTATAAGACTGGATATGAGCAATATTGCTGTCTCAAATGGGGCTGCCTGCAGTTCAGGGTCACAAGCACCATCACATGTGCTGACTGCCCTTGGTTTTGATGAAAATCTGGCTCAGGCGAGCTTGCGCATTTCCATGGGAATAGATACAACCAAACATGAAATAGATGACTTCTGCAGAGAGCTCGAGCAGATCGTCACTTCAATATATAGAGAACCAAAATAATGGAATCAAAAGATAAAAAAGTGGTCATCGCCATGAGTGGTGGTGTGGACAGTTCCCTGGCAGCTAGATTACTAGTGGATCAGGGTTACGATGTCATGGGTGTCACCATGAAGCTATGGGGCTATATCGACACCGGTGGTCGACCTACCCACGATAGCAATTGCTGTTCACTGGATGATATCAACAACGCCAAAGCTGAGTGTGCCTCTTTGGGTATCCCCCACTATACACTGGATATGTCAGCCGAATTTAAGGAAATTGTGATTCAGAATTTTGTATCTGAATACAAGGCAGGCCGAACACCCAACCCATGTATCATATGCAATACTGAAATCAAATGGCATGCGCTCCTGAACAAGCTTGATGATCTGGGAGTTCAATATCTTGCAACAGGACATTATGCCAGGAAAGTAAAGCACGAAGCCTCTGGAAAATGGGTAGTGGGTCGAGGCAAAGATCAAGTTAAAGATCAATCATATGTGCTCTGGGGTATTCGCCCTGAAGAGCTTGATCGGACTCTTTTCCCTCTCGGTGATCTCTCCAAACAGGAAGTTCGTGAGCAGGCCGCCAAAGCTGACATGAGAACCGCTGATACTCCAGAAAGCATGGAAATATGTTTTGTGCCGGACAATGATTATAGACGATTCCTTTCCGAGCAGTATCCAGAAGTTATCGAGGCTGCCCCAAAGGGGGAGTTTGTTGACTCTACAGGTGAGGTCATTGGTGAGCACCAGGGGATTCACAATTACACAGTAGGTCAGCGCAAAGGGCTAGGCCTGGCCACTGGCGAACGCATTTTTGTAAACAAGATTGATGTCGAATCCAACACGGTCCATGTGGGGAGTAAAGCAGATGCTGAAGCAACCAACTTTACCGTGAATTCATGTAATTGGCTCGTCCCTGAAGCATTCATTTTTGACCAAAAACTTGATGTACAGATCCGCTATAATAGTGCAGCCAAACCTGCCAGGATTTCACGTATATCAGATGATGAGGTTCAAGTCATCTTTGAGACACCGGAAAACGCCATTACACCAGGTCAGTCTGCAGTCTTTTTTCAGGGTGAAGCTGTGGTGGGTGGTGGTATCATCAATTCAGTTTAAAGATTGAATTCCATACCACTTTAATGTATGTCTCTTAAATTGAAACAAGATAAAATTGGATGGATATGAATATGTCTCAAGAATTAGCAGTAGTTATCATGGCGGCGGGTAAAGGTACTCGCATGAAGCGCGATGATCTCCCCAAGGTATGCAATCTCATCTTAGGTAAACCGCTGATCCAGTATGTTGTGGATCAGGCCAAGAGTTTATCTGCTACAAAAATTATCTGCATCGTTGGACATAAACAGGAAATTGTGCGAGAAGTCCTCGAAGCAGAACCTGTTCTTTTTGCTGAACAGCTCCAACAATTAGGAACCGGTCATGCTGTGCTTCAAACGGCTGAACTTCTCACCGATTTTGACGGCGATATCATCGTTTTATCTGGAGATGTCCCTCTTTTAAAAGAGAGCACACTTCGAGCATTACTGGCTAAACATCACTCCGGTAATTTTGCGGCAACCGTACTAACTGCCATTGCAGAAAATCCCACTGGATATGGACGGGTTGTCCGCACCTCAGAAGATTACTTCGATCAGGTCGTGGAACACAAGGACGCCAGTGAAAAACAACTTAGCATCGCTGAAATTAATTCTGGCATCTATGTCTTTGATGGCCAAAAGCTCTTCGCTGAATTAAACAAAGTGGGGAATAGCAACGCTCAGGGCGAATATTATCTACCCGATGTACTACCCCTTTTACAAAAATCAGGTGCAAAGGTAGGGGTTGAAATCTGCGAAACTTTTTCTGAAATTCAGGGTATCAACACTGTAGACGAATTAAAAACAGTGGAAGCGAAGATTTTAGCCTCGCAGGAGTGACCCATGAACGTTGTTAAAAGACCATATATTACTGCCATATTTATCATAATTTTGATATTTCCCCTATTGGTTCAAGCTCAATTCAAAGCCGAGATTCCAAACATTCCTGGTTTGAATACTCGGACCGCAAATGGTTCTCCCTCCTTTTTTGGGATTGATCTGGCTGACCTCAATTTTCAGCACAGCTACTCAATGCAGGTAAGTTCCTTTGGCAATGATGCTGTGGCTATGGGTCTTCTCAAGACAAGTTTCGAGTATACCATTAATCCACAGGTGAGTTTCCAGGGATCTGTTGGTCTGATGCACTCACCCTTTTCAAGCATTACACCCATGGGTGAGCAGTATTCATTTCTAAATGGATTCAGTGCTGATAATATTTTCTATAGTGGTGAAGTAACATACAAACCCAAAGAAAATATGTCCTTCCAGATTGGATTTAGCAGAATGCCGGTAAACACCTATAATCGATATTATTCACCCTACCCTTACAGACGATTGGGATACTAATTTTTCATGGCTAAAGTCCTTAACAGCAAATCTTCTAAACAGTCCAGACGAGCAACCAAAAAAAATCGGAAAAAACGACCAGCCCAATCTGCAGATATGCTGGTAAATGTGTTGATGCTGGCACTTTCAGTGCTAGTGCTGACCTTTATCTGGTCATTCTGGAATCGTCACACCAACAACCGGAATGTAGCTGAAGAGATGCGCTACTATGCTGAGATACCTGAAGAAGCCACTCCTGAGACTCTGATTGCCAAACAAAAATATACCAAGGTCAGTGTTGAAATCCTCAATGGGTGTGGTATTGGTGGTGTTGCTGCCCTTTATAAAGACATCGTACATGAAAAAACCTTTGATGTTTTGAATACGGAAAATGCCGCTCATTTCCACTATGAAAATACGCTTATCATTGCCAGAACTGACAATATCGATGCAGCATTCAAACTCGCTGAAGAATTGGGGATCAGTCGGGAACATGTAAGTCTGGAAACCGATGCCAGTCTCTCAGTGGATATCACCATGATAATTGGTCACGACTATAAGTCGGTACCAGCCTATAAAGAGAAAAAGTCGTAAGTATTGCCCTTGTGCTCCCTAGCCCAGCCCTCATTAATCAAAAAATTGAAATGATCTATGCCTGATAATTACTCAGATTCAAAGCAACTCGCTTTTGAGATAGGTGACCTTGCCCTTCAGAAAAAAGCAAATCGTGTGAAAATACTGGATGTCCACAAAATTACCTCAATGACTGATTTTTTTGTGATTTGCTCTGGTGGTTCAGATGTTCAGGTGAAGGCAATAACGGATCATATCGAGGATGAAATTGCAGCGGTAGAACGACCTTTTAACAAGGAAGGCTATGATACACGTGAATGGATCCTCCTTGATTACATCAACGTGGTCGTCCATGTTTTCCATGAAGCCAGTCGTGATTTTTATGACCTCGAGCGTCTCTGGATTGATGCTGAGATCACCGAGCTCAATGAAGATGAGAATGCCCCCAGTGCAGAAACACCCCTCTTCGATAATCTATAAGAATTGATTGAATCCAAATATGTTTGAATATTTAACAACGCAGCTCACTGCTAGACTGGAGCAACTGGGATGGCCATCTGATCGGCTCCAGTTGTCACGACCCAAAAAAGCCGAAAATGGGGATTGGGCCAGCAATATTGCCATGGCTCTAGCGCGTGATTTGAAGCGTGCACCCATGCAGATTGCGGAAGAGCTCATGGATGGCTTTACTCTAGATTCAGGTATTGTTGCAAAATTCGAAATTTTAAATCCAGGCTTTATAAATTTTTTCCAATCAGCTGACTATCTCACTGCCCAGGTTCGTAGCATTCTCAAGGAAAAAGATGAGTATGGAAAGGGTGATTTTGGAATTGGTAAAACTGCCCAGGTTGAGTTTGTCAGTGCCAATCCCACAGGTCCACTAACAGTTGGTCACGGTCGACAGACTGTTCTAGGCGATACCCTGGCCAATATTCTAAGCTGGTCAGGATACGATGTCACCAGGGAATACTATTTTAACAATGCTGGTCGTCAAATGCGCCTGCTCGGTGAATCCCTAAAAGCACGCTATATGGAGTTGAAGGGTGAATCTATCACTCTCCCTGATGGCGGTTATGAGGGGGCTTATCTCATTGATGTTGCCAAGGCTCTCATGTCAGAGCGACCTGGTCTGACTGATTCAGATGACATCAATATTTTTAAGACCTATGCTGAAGAATCGATATTTGCCATCATCAAATCCAGTTTAGAACGAATCGGTGTGGTACATGATGTGTTCTACAATGAACGCTCACTTTATGAAGCCGGCAAAATTGATGAAGTCTTGGACATTCTGCGCGAAAAAGACTTACTCTACGACAAGGATGGAGCAACCTGGTTTAAAACCAGCGAGCTGGGTATAGAACAAGATCGTGTACTGGTCAAATCCAGTGGTGAACCCACTTATCGTTTACCGGATATTGCCTATCATCGTGAAAAAGTCGCGAGGGGATTTGATCTGGTTGTAGATATTTTTGGGGCCGATCATATCGATGCTTATCCCGATGTGCTTTCAGCCTTAAAAGTAATGGGCTTAAAACATGAGCATATCCAAGTGGTTATCCATCAATTCGTAACACTCCTACGTTCAGGTGAAGTTGTCAAAATGTCCACCAGAAAAGCAAACTTTGTGACTCTGGACGAGCTTATTGATGAAGTGGGTGCTGATGTGGTCCGTTATTTTTATATCATGCGCAGCGCTTCCAGCCATCTCAACTTTGATCTTGATCTGGCTAAACGTCAGACAGATGAGAATCCAGTGTTCTATCTTCAATACGCCCACGCCAGAATTTCCAGTATTTTTAGACGTGCTCAGGAACGGGGTTTGGCCTCAGATACTGATAATGCAGATTTATCCCTGTTGAATGAAGAGTTTACTGTTGCCTTGATTAACAAGGCGCTTGAATTTCCTGAAGTCCTGGATCATTGTCGTCGGGCTCTAGAGGTGCATCACTTACCGAGCTATCTCTTCGAGTTAGCCACAGCTCTCCATAAATTTTATACAGAGTATAAGGTGATTGATCTAGAGGCACCTGAATTATCCAGGGCTAGATTGGCGCTGCTAGAGGCAGTTCAAATTACACTGAGAAATGGCCTGCGGATATTGGGAATCTCAGCACCTGAACAGATGTAAATCAGATTTTTCAATTTTCTTATTAACAAAAAAAGGCTGCCTAACGGGCAGCCTTTTTTTACATGTATTGGGAAAAGAGTTTTAGCCTTCCTGGAGAAACTCGTTTTCATATTCTGTTTCAAGATCATGTTTGTGACGTAGTTCTTCGTCAGCCATCATCTGAAAAAAGGTATTCAACTTCTTATCAAAATTGAAGTGATCAGCTAAATCCTGATACATACGGGCTGTTTTATCTTCACGTTTGGCAGCCAGAATGATGATCTCCTGAGTGGTCATGTTGTCCTTCAGCTCAGGTTCCATCAAATAGTCTGTTACTTTCAGATCAGCTGGTGGAAGCTCTATATAATTTTCGATTTCAAAATTGCTCAGAGAGACTTTGTGAACAGTCTCCATATCGACCAGCTCCTGAAATTTCTGGCGGGAAGCATCATCTTTGGCCTGATCTCTGGCAAGGGTATATAGATCGATGGCCTGCTGTTCCTGATTAATGCACATTTCAACAATATCATCCATATCCATTGAACTGATTTGATCCTTTAAGCTCATGCTTAACTCCCTACCTTGGCTTTCAAATATTCATTAATGGCAACGGCTGATTTCCGGCCTGCACCCATGGCTAAAATAACTGTGGCTCCACCACTGACAATATCACCACCGGCAAAAACACCTTCCATGGAAGTTCTGCCATCTTCATCAGCAACAATATTACCCCATTTGTTGGTTTCGATTTCTGGCGTGGTCTGGGAGATCAATGGGTTTGAGCCATTTCCAACAGCAATAACGACCATATCCACATCCATGACGAATTCAGACCCTTCCATTGGTACTGGACGACGACGACCCGATTCATCTGGCTCACCCAGCTCCATGCGGAGACATTTAGCAGCTACTACACTCCCCTGATCATCACTGATGAATTCAATTGGATTGACCAGATTCATAAATTTTATGCCTTCTTCCTTGGCGTGATGAATCTCTTCATTTCTGGCAGGCATTTCCTCTTCAGAACGTCGATATACAATGGAAGCTTCATCAGCACCGAGACGTTTGGCAGTTCTGACTGCATCCATGGCTGTATTACCACCACCAACAATAATGGCATGTTTCGCACGATAAAGTGGTGTATCCCATTCTGGGAACTCATACCCACGCATGAGATTGGAACGGGTCAAAAATTCATTGGCTGAATAAACCCCATTCAGGTTTTCACCTGGGATATTCATAAAGCGTGGTAGGCCAGCACCTAAGCCCAGGAATACAGCATCATAACCTTCATCAGCCATGAGCTCCTGGATGGTCATGGTACGACCGACGATGAAATTCTTAACAAATTTCACACCCATGTCCTCCAGGGTAGCGACTTCTTCGCGTAATATTGATTTAGGTAGACGAAATTCTGGTATTCCATATACCAAAACTCCGCCAAATTCATGTAAAGCCTCAAAAACGGTGACTTCATGACCTTCTTTAATTAAATCACTGGCAACGGCTAAACCGGCAGGTCCTGATCCAACAATGGCAACTTTTTGTCCAGATGAGGCTGGTTTATCAAAAGTCTCCGTAGAGCCGTTACCATGCTGCATGGCATAGTCGGCAACAAATCTCTCCAAACGCCCAATGGCAACTGGTTCAAAGCGTTTCCCCATAACACAAATTTCTTCACACTGAGTTTCCTGGGGACATACACGACCACAGATGGCAGGTAGAGAATTGTCTTCTTTAATTTTTTGGGCAGCACCGACAAAGTCTTCTTTACAGATCAACTGAATAAAATCAGGAATTTTGATATTAACAGGACATCCATCCATACAAGTGGGGCTTTTGCATTCAATACAACGCTGAGCTTCGACAATAGCCTGCTCAGGTGTAAGGCCAAGATTTACTTCGAGAAAATTTGTGCTTCTTAGGCCGGCATCCTGTTCTGGCATATCCTGGCGAGGGATGATCATACGTTCCTTCATGGGAACCGTGTTGAATGATTGAGGACGTTCGCGTTTCATGATACTACCTCCTCTTTCATTTGCTCAGCCTTCATCTTCTTCATCTGTCGCTCCAGGAAACACTTGTGAGATTCTTCTTCCTGTTTCTTATACATTTTCTGACGGCTGCCCAATTCTTTAAAATCGACCTGGTGACCATCAAACTCAGGTCCATCAACGCAGACAAATACTGTTTTTCCACCTACAGTAGCGCGACAGGCGCCGCACATCCCGGTTCCATCAACCATGATAGCATTCAAGCTGACCATGGTAGGGATGCCAATTTCTTTGGTTTGGTTGGATACTGCTGCCATCATGGGGAGTGGTCCTATAGCAACGATCATATCAGGTTTGATGCCTTCATCAATGAGATCCTGTAACACATCAGTGACGAGACCATGACGTCCTGCAGAGCCATCATCTGTGGATATTCTCACTTCATCAACGACTTCAGCCATCTGCTCTTCAGCGATAATCAGGTCTTTATTACGAGCACCAATAATTGAAATCACTCTATTGCCAGCAGCTTTTCCAGCAGCTGCAATGGGAAGTGCTTCGGCTGTACCCACACCACCACTCATGCAGACCAGAGTACCCCAATTCTCAATATGGGTAGGCAGTCCCAGGGGACCCACCAGATCCTGTAAATAATCGCCTGTCTCAAGTGTATTTAGATGAGCACTGGTTTTCCCCAAGCCCTGGACAATGATGTTAATCCATCCCTCTTCAGTATTTGAATCTGCAATAGTTATGGGGATGCGTTCACCTTTATCATGAACACGTAAAATAATGAATTGACCAGCCTGTCGCTTTTTGGCGATGTGAGGTGCTTCGAGGATGAAACTTTTCACATTGGGTGCAATGAACTCAGCCTTAATAATTTTATACATTTCTCACTCCTGTTTTCAATCCATGCTTAAGGCAAGCTCTGTGCCATATTATGTATTATGGGGAGATGAATTTTAGATTGATAACTGTGAACACAGGATGATTCGAAAAAGAAAAGGGGTACCAAAATATAGAGTACCCCTCTGGTAAAAGATTAGGTCTTAGTTTTACTTAAGGCGATGTCTCAGTGCCCAGGAATCGACATAATAGAGTAGTTTAACTGAAATGCTATTGCTCTGATCCTCATTCCAAACATCCTGAAGATCTTCGAAATAACTTTTTTCCAGATCTTCAGTCTCGCCATCTGAGTAAATGGCATTCTTCCAGGAAAAGGTCAATTCACTCCCTGGTGCAAAACGCCAGGTCATGACTGCATCTATGGTCAATGCGTTAAAGACTGTATTGAGGTCTTGGTTAAAACTACTGGGAGATAAGTTTCCGTCCTCTTTCAGATCAAAGAACTCTTTGTATTCCACGGTCGAGCGATAATGCCGCAGACGAAAATCAGATTCCAAATTTCTGCTAAAGATGTACTGTGAGTTAATGGCGTTCGTAGTGGTAAAATGATCACGTTTCCCAAAAATGGGTTCATCATTTTCGTCAAAATCGGCAAACCCATGATTGTTAGATCGTCTATGTCTATCCAGTTCATAGCGTATCATGAATTGATTGTTGACCCGCCATGTCGGGTTGAGTCCCATACCACGCCATTGACTTCCCCTTCGAGTCACAGCTGAGATCCCTGTCCAAGCACTCATTGAGAACGGTTTGTTAAAATTAGATGCGATCCACACATGGGTATCGAAACCTTTGGGTGTCGTAAAATAGCGATCGTCTACTCGAGTTTCGTGATAATCATGCCCCTCCCTTGGGTTCCAGGCAGCCCCTCCTCCCATGGAGTAGTAGTTCTTGAAGGTCATATTGTAATCTGCACGAATACCAGTATGGGTATACACTCGAGGGTTGTACAATTGTGAATAGAAACCGCTGATCTCCAGTCTGCCCTCGTTCACAATCCACACTGGGTTGATGGTCGCAAATTCCACCCAGGCAAATTGCTCCACCTCATTGGCCTGTCGCAGAAACCCCAAATCATTGGGATTAAAGAATTCACTCTCAACTCCATGACCCAAGCCATATTTCACAACGCCCTGAACTTCAGATACCCTGACTAAATATCTGTACCCATTGGAATTACTGTCTGGATAGCTGAGGTTACTATATGCTCCCGATGCTTCAAAACGCCATTTTGAATCTTCAGTATAGAGTCGTGTATCAAATCCAGTAACATTGGCATCTCTGAAATCACTCGATGTATCATCATCTGCGAATCTTAACACGCTTGTGTTAGCAACGCTTATCTCCGACCCGTTCTGTAGATTTTTACTCACAACGATTAAATTGTAATTGGTAGCTGGGTTGGTGAGGTATTCTCGTTCATTGCCCAGGGAATCCTCAATAACGGCATGCATGGGTGCAGTAATAGCATTAAAGAACCCTAGACCCAAACCATCAACTGTTTGTCCGGTAATCTTTGTAGCGTTGATCAATTGATTTACATCCGGATTGGATTTGATGGTTTCCCCAGCGCCTACAAATTCCTCATCTGCAACATCCCAATAGCGAATTGGTTTTGAACCGACGCGTCTGGAATAAAATAGATTCGCTTTGCTCAGCAACTGGGTCCCTTCGGTAAAAAAGGGGCGATGTTCATTATGTCGAATCTCGAAGGGAGATAGATTGAGCTCAATGTTATCGGATTGAACCTGACCAAAATCTGGGATCAGGGTCATATCCAGCGTAAAACTTTCATTAATACCATACTGGAGATCCATGCCTCCTCGATAGGATGTTGATGAAGCCATACCATCGTCTACAGGATAACGATCTGATGAGGCTGAGGCGTAAGGAGTAAAGGAAAGACGGAGAGGTGATTCAATGTTCTCAATACCAATTAACAACCCCGTCTGTTGAGGATAATTACCCTTTTCCTTATCCAGCAACGTCCATGTATACATTTCACGTCTTGTGGCGCTATATCGTCCAACATTGAAGCCCCAGTTCTGAATATCTGTGGCTGGAAAACGCATCTGGCTAAATGGAATAGCTATCTCAGTATTCCAGCCCTCCTCGTCAAATTTTACGGCATTTTCCCAAACTGGATCCCAATTGGAATCATTGCCGTTGGGACTGAATTTCAAATCAACTTGAACGCCAGCAGAGGTTACAACAAAGGTGAGTTCATTGGCACCATCATCATAAGGATTGATCCAAAAGCCAATCCAATCAGCAACAGCATCCCAATCATCTCGTTTACCCAGTTGTGAGGGAATACCGGCAGGATCAGGATCGTACATTTTCGCAGCGATGTATAGTGCCACATCATCATAGAGAACGCGAATCTCAGTTTTTACCGGGGCTGCTCCCCCACCTTCGGGGTCAAATCGATGAAAACCGGTTGCTGGTTCAACATTGCTCCATACCGCTTCCTCAATTCTACCATCAATGACTGGGGCTCCAGATGTTCGTGCTGCAGTGATGGTTTTTCGCTCTTCTGCGATGGAAGTAGTTATTATAAACAAAATGCCCAATGCAAGGGCTTTACTAAAACTCATACTTAAACTCTTTTCTTTTCAGGATTGGGGTTGATCAGGATTTACCCAACCCCAATTCTTTTAACTTCCGTGAGAGATTAGATTGCTGCATACCTAAACTGTTAGCAGTTCGACTGATGTTACCGGCATGCTGACGGAGCTGTGACTCTAGAAAGCGTTCCTCGAACATCCTTTTTGCTTCAGCAAAGGGACGGGTCTCAGTAAAGATTGCAGCATCTCCTTCTGCAGAGACGACTTGATTTAAATGAGGTTTTACCTCAGGCAGATCGATCTCTTCATTAGGACTCAGAATATATAGACGCTCGATGAGATTTCTCAACTCGCGGATGTTTCCAGGAAAAGGATAACCAACCAGCATGTTCATGGCATCCCGTGAAAATTGTTTTGGCAACAGACTTAATTCTGCAGCGTAGTGTGACAGGAAGTGATTGAGGAGGGTTTTTATATCGCCTTCTCTCTCACGGAGTGGTGGTAGGTTAATGGGAACAACATTGAGACGATAAAATAGATCCTCTCTAAATTTTCCTTCAGCCACCATTTCCTCAAGGGGCTTGTTTGTCGCCGCCAGGAGTCGAATATCAACTGACTGAGTCTGAGTTCCACCGACACGTTCGAATTTTCCATCTTCAAGAACACGAAGGATTTTTGCTTGGGCAGAAAGACTCATGTCTCCAATTTCATCAAGAAAAAGAGTTCCACTATGGGCCATCTCGATTTTTCCCTTTTTCTGGCCGACGGCTCCAGTAAACGCGCCTTTCTCGTGTCCAAACAGCTCACTTTCAACCAATTCTGAGGGAATAGCGGCTGCATTAAATTTGACAAAGGCATCCTCTGCTCTGGGACTGGCGGCATGTATAGCGTGGGCAACCAGTTCTTTACCCGTACCACTTTCGCCTCTAATAAGCACTTTTGCAGCAGTAGGGCCAACACGACGAGCAGTTTCCAGGACTTGTCCTATCTGGGGAGAAGTACCAACCAGACGGTATTTATCCTTCTGTGTCTGTTGAATAACTGCAGATCTTTTGGCCAGTGTTTGTTTTTCTGAAAGATTGCGAATAGCCAATTTAACGCGAGCTAATGAAAGTGGTTTTTCGAGGAAGTCATAGGCCCCAATTCTCAAGGCATCCACTGCGGTACCAACTGTAGCATGGCCAGAGATCATAATAACATCCAGGGTTTCATCTATCTCTCGAATCCCCTTCAGAACTTCGATCCCATCCATACCTGGCAAACGGACATCCAGAAGAACCAGATCAACGCTTTCATTCTTCAGAAGAGCCAGTCCATCTTCCCCGGTCCCAGCCTCCAATACATTGTGACCTTCATCTTCTAAAATATCCCTGAGGGTTAAGCGAATATTTTTTTCATCATCAATAATTAGAATTTTGATTTTGTGATCAGCCATTTTGCTATCCATTCTGCTTGGTTAATTGTTGCTGGTTTTCCCTGTTACACGGGAAACTAATTATAAAAGTGGAGCCTTCACCGACAACGCTGGTGGCTTTGATATCACCGCCATGTTGCCTGATAATACGTCGGGTAATGGCCAATCCCAGACCAGTTCCCTTTTTCTTGGTGGTAAAATAGGGTTCGAAAATCTTTACCAGGTCAGCTTCAGATATCCCCTTGCCGTGATCCCTGATACCAATGTTACAGGATTGATTCTGAACGCTGGTGGAAACTTCAATATGGGGATTCTCATCACAGGCTTGAATTGCATTCTGGATCAAATTTACCAGCACTTGTTTCATCTGCATGGTATCAGCAAAGATTTCCCTGAGATTTTGATCCAGTTTTAGATCGATGGTGGCTTCATCTGAGTATTGATCAGAGATGTCACGTAATTGTTGATTCAGATCATAGTTGTCAAATTGTGCTTCAGGCATTTTGGCAAAACCAGAGAAGGCAGTCACCAAAGATTGAAGATTGTCTACCTCTTCGTTGACAATTCTCAATGATTTTTCCAATATTTCAGGCAGGTTTTCTGCTTTTTCATAGTACTTCATTTCCAGACGTTGAGCTGCCAGACGAATGGGTGTCAATGGATTTTTAATCTCGTGAGCCATGGCTCTGGCCATCTCTTGCCAGATGGTTTGTTTCTCTGCCTCGATCAAGCGCTCTTTACTTTGATTCAATTCAAAAACCATGTTGTTGAAAGCGATGATAAGTCCATTTAATGGTGAGTAACTGCTCTCTTTGATTTGAAAATCAAAATCTCCACCCTTCAATTGTTCTGTTGCTGAGAGTAGACGTGTCAAGGGCCGAGTGATTATCATAAAGAGGAACAAGAAAATACTTCCTGTGAGGATGATCATAACAATGACTATACCAATAGAATAGCGCTTGATATCACGACTGTAAAAATCTCCAGCAATTTCAATTTTATGCAGATCCCTGAGCACGCCTTCAATCTCCTGATTAAAGACAACGAGCTCGCTGGAATCAAGTATGGTGCTATAGGATTTATGTATTTCCCTGACTTTTTCTTTGGTGGAGAGATCGGTAATCTGATCCTGATATGATGCAAGATTACTGATAAAAAAGTCCCGCATCAGCATAGCCGCAATCAATGTGACCAAACTGACCAGAACCATAATCTGGATTCTAAATGAGGGTGCTCTTAATTTCACAGGACCAACTGCCTTTTCTCAAAGGGTTCAGAGATATGAACAGGTCTGATTCGATTCCAGAATGACATGAGATTAATGCGATCTGTAATGCCGGGCATATCCATTTCTTCCATAAAGGCAGAAATCCTCAAGTAGTAAAACTTATCATCTTCCATCACGCGCATCCTACAGAATAGAGCATTTTCAATTTTAACCCACTCCTGTTTTGCTGCTTCCAGGGTATAAACCTGTCGGGTTTGGTCAACTTCACTACGGTAGACAGCATAATCATCTTCCAGGAGCGAATAGCGAAAGTGATGCTGCCAGTTGGCCATGGCTACGATGGAGTCATTTGAGGCATTCACCAGATCTATTTCAAAATGAATGATGACTGTATCACCAGATTGAAGTAGCAAATCAAGATCTGGAGTGAAACTTTCCATGAGGATTGCAGAACAGAAAAGCCTATCGCCTTTCACTTCCAGATTCACATCCTGAAAGTAGGGATCGGTTCCAACGAAGGCCGTCAGCAACAGCTGAGAAACAATGAGTGCACCAGCACCCAGTTTTTCAGATAGAAACTGAAACATGAAGGTCCTTCTGTAGTTCTAACTTGAGGTGCATCGTGAGTGTCATATCTGATGTCGCCTACTTGAGTTTACTGGTTTATTCCAGAATCACGTTCTTAATTGTGATATCATCTTCACAGTTATTTCCTGAGGAAGAATTAAAAATTACTAGACTTGTCATTGGGTTGATAATGGATTGAGATTGCTGTACGACTCCACCTTTTCTGTGTTCCCTGACAAGTAAAATGCCCATCGATGTCTCGATGAAGCGGATGGTAATTGAGTAGCTTGAGCTAGGCGTGAAAAACACCTGTTCACTATAATGATGTGACAGGGGCATCCCGGTTGGGGATATCACTTCTAGATCATCAGTAAGCAGGGCTGAAAACAATGGTAAAACTCCGAGGAGCATCACGCTGATAATTCTGAATATCATTTTCATATTTTCGCCTATTATAAAAAACCATGATGCCGACATCCTTAAGATATCGGCATCATGAGATTCAATTATTTAGTTCTGTTTAGAATCCAAACCAGAGACCAAGTGATAACGTACTTGCTTGTAGCTCTGTGTCAGGGCTACCAACTAATTCGTAAGAACTCTGTTTCTCATCAAGGCTTTGACCGCCCAGGGTTGTCTTCCATCCATCAGTAAAGGCATAGCCATATACATATCCGTATTCAGCTTTCAATCTCATCCAGCTGGTCAATTTCAACATGACGCTTGCACGGGGATGAACGATGGCATAGTTCTTTGAAAAATTAACTGATGTACTCTTCGTGGTAAGAAGTTCATCTCCCAAACCTACCCAAGTAAATTCACCATCTCTTTGGGTAACGCTCAAGTCAATACCACCACCACCAAGTCCAACACCGCCACCAAGGGTCATGAATGAGAAGGGTGCTAATCTTTTTTCGATAGTCAATCCACCAAAACCCATAGCGTATGTAATATCTCTTTCCACTGAGCTGGTACCATCAGGAACGGTCACGGTCTTTGATAGTGCGCCACCATTTCCAAATCCACCCAGAAACCAACCATTGCCAACATATCCCTGACCTGAACCACCCCACAATACAATCCCTTCATCGCGGAAAGGTGTGGAGCTCAAACCCAGTTCGGTCATAAGCGAAGCAACGTCTACAAACTCATCCTGAACCAGCATGGGTGTGAAACCACCACCACCATAACCACGGGAGTTTTTACGTTTTTTGGATTTTTTATCTTTGTCAGTCATTTTCAGCTGACCATCTTTTACTTTCTTCTCTGGTGCTACAAAGGTTGCAACTGTAGAATCGATGGCTTCATCTCTCCAGAAAACTACGTTGACCTGGTCACCATAGTTCTTGCTGCGGATTAAACGTACGAGGTGATCCTCATAGCGTACTTTGGATCCATCAAAAAACATGATGATATCATCTTCAATGATTCCAGCTTTATCAGCGGCTCCATTATTTACAGTACCGTTAACCAATACACCATGGGCATGTGGATAACGCATTTTGTAAGCATCTTCAAAATCCATGTCACTTAAATAAACGCCTAATTTGGGGCGTGATTCGTGATCGTCATCATTAATGTGGATATTGATGCCTGTCTCCACACCAATTTCGTCGAGGGCTTCTTGAACCTCTTGGGCAACATCTTCAAGTTCCTGTTCCAGGTCTTGAGAGATGTCGATTTGGATGTTGGTTCCACTCTGCGCAATGGCAGGGCTTGCGATCAGTAGTGAGACTGCAAATGTCATCACTATCGCCAGAGCTCCACGGCTTCCTAAGGCGAACAATGTTCCGGAGAGGTTACTCCAGGCTGCCAGATGATCTGTTGTTTTAGTCATTTTCGGGGTCCTTTCTAATCTATCGTTTGTCATTTTCATTGATTCTTCCATTTTCAATTGCCCCCTTTAAGGACAATTGCCATGCCACAATGAAACGACCATACGATAAGTCACAGTAATATTAGTCTCTTATACATTGGGATTGAGCACATTTTGTCAGGTATCATGGGATCAATTTAGCATCATTCTGATATAGCGCCATATCAGAATGATATGTGCCTGTTTTTAATTGGAAAATCTTTTGTGCTATGGCGTGTGGTGAAAGCTCGGAAACGCTTGCGCATTGGGCAATTCGTGAGGAATTACCTCATGAACTTATATGCTAAATTCTATGACCAATTCGCTAAGTAATTTAGCGAAATCCTCACGGACGCGAATGCCAGTTTCCATGACCTCTTCATGATTTAGAGGTTGATCCAGAATTCCTGCAGCATAATTGGTGAGACAACTGATACCCAGAACCTGCATATCCAGTTTGAAGGCGGCCATACTTTCGTGGATGGTGGACATCCCTACGGCATCTGCTTCTTTCACCCTAAGAAAGCGAATTTCAGCAGGTGTCTCATATGACGGCCCATTCAAGCCGGCATACGAGCCTGTTTTCAAGGGGACAGAAGCTCGCTGGGCAACCTGTTTGACTGTATCCATCAGCTCAGGATTGAAAATATTGGCTGGTTCCGTATCCGATGGGTAAACAGAATGCCCAGTCTGGTTCATAAGTTTTGTGATGAGCATGAGATCACCTGGCGCATATTCTTCCCTGATGCTCCCAGCGGCATTGGTAAGAATGATGGATTTGGTTCCCAGGGCTTTAAGGATCTGAATCGGGTAAACGACCTGCTCCAGAGTATAGCCTTCGTAAAAATGGACTCGCCCTGAATTCACCAACACTGGAACTTCCCCCAAAAAACCGTATACCAATTCACCAGAATGACCTTCAACTGTGGAAATGGGAAAACCAGGAATATCGGCAAATGGAATGCGTGTGGTATTAGAAAGGGCATCTGCAAAGTTTCCCAGACCAGATCCCAATACCAGTGCAATCTCGGCTTTAAAAACACCCTGCTCTCGAATGGATGCTACGGCACTCTGCAATTGATTATTGTTCATGATTTCCTATCCATTTTCCGTGACGGCAGCCGTACTCAGTTGACCACAGGCGGCATCAATATCATCACCCTGGCTCCAGCGAACAGTGACACCAAAGCGGGCTCCCTCAAGGACTTCCAGAAAGCTGTTAATTCGTTTTTTCGAGGGTCGTAAATACCCCTCTGCTACTTCGTTGTAAGGTATGACATTCACCTTACAGAAAACCTGATTGGCAATTTTCAGAAGACGCCTGGCATCTCCCATCCCATCATTGACCCCCTGCATGAGCACGTATTCAAAGGTCAGCATATTTTTGGAAAGCTCAGTATAGTACTTGCAAGCTTTTACCAACTCGGCAATATCCCACTTTTTATTAACAGGCATAATTTGTGTCCGGCTTTCATCATCAGATGCATTTAAGCTCACAGCCAGTTTATAACGATGTCCTTCATCGGCAAAGCGACGAATTTGGGGCACCAACCCACTGGTGGAAATGGTGATTTTCCGAGCACCATGTGCAAAACCGGATTCAGAATTAAGAATGTCAGCAGCTCTGATGACCTGGTCATAATTATGAAAAGGTTCACCCATACCCATAAAGACAATATTGGTAATAGGGGTTTCACTAAAGCGTCTGACATGGAGGAGTTGATCAGCAATTTCTCCAGAAGTAAGGTTGCGCTTCAAACCCATTTTGCCGGTGGCACAAAAGTCACAATCCAGAGCACAACCCACCTGTGAGGAAAGACATACTGTGGCACGTCTAGCTTCAGGAATGAGGACGGTCTCAACAAACTTGCCATCTCCAAGACGTACTAAAAATTTTGAAGTGCCTTGAGACTCAGAGGTCTGAACCTGATGGATGGTAGTTAGCTCGAGTTGACTGATTGCTTCCAGTTCCTGGATAAAATCCTTGGATAGATTGGTCATTTCAGAAAAACTCTCAACCCCTTTTTCCCAGATCCACTGGTAGAGTTGACGTCCACGAAAGGCCTTGTGGCCTAAGGATTGGACCCATTCCTCAATCTCAGTTTGACTAAAATTCTTGAGAATTATTTTTTCACTATCCATCCAGGAAAATACACGGCACGATGAAGAGTGAAACATCTTCTTTTTTTTCGGAGATTAAGTCTATTTTAAAGCCAGACTCTCAAACTGACAGATTTGGAGAAACACCAATTGTTTACTAATGCTCGATATTTTATAAAAACGGCCTTTGGATTTTTTGTACTGGGACTTTTTTCTGGTCTTTATATGTACGGTGCCCGGGCTTTTGGTTGGTCCATGCCTTTTACAATGATTCAAGCTCATACCCATGTTTTGCTCATGGGTGGGGTTTTCATGATGATACTGGGTGTGGCGGTTTGGTTTTTTCCCAGAGCCAAAAAGGACGATAAAAACTATAATCCCACTGTTATCCGTATCAGTTACTATGTCTTCACCTTGGCCACCCTCCTGCGTTTTATTGTTGAAATTCTGCAAGGGTTTTATCCGCAGAGTATGGCGACTGAGGCTGGTTTTTGGTTTTCTGTATTACAGGTTGTGGCCAGTATTGTGCTGGTTCATAGTCTCTGGGGACGTATCAGACCGGTGGGAAGCCAGATTCGAGAAGGGCGGGGAGAAAAGTTTTAGTCATGCAGAAATTGGTCTTAATGTGTCTATTTATCCTGGTGGCTTGCACGACAACTCCATCACCCCAGGATGGCATAGAGGATCATAAGAAATTAATTGAGATCAGTGATTTATACGCCGCCGGTCATGAACAACTTGAATCCGTGTTAATGACCCAACCGGCCCTGGGCAAGATGTTGGATAGCAATCTGGCAGCAACCTTGTTAATAACGCTCATCATCGAATATGAAGATGGTGAAAAGGAACGGGTTCAGCAAAGTGGTAGCTTCATTTTGAATGGTGAATACATACTCACCGCAGGGCATGGATTTTTTGTGGACTCTGGGAAGCTTATAGACCTGGAAGCTCAAACCATATCTCGTCAGAAGCTTGATCTTAATGTGGTAATGCTTAGAAAATCCAAGGATTATTATTCGATACAGGACTGGGCAATTCTTCAACCCGTAAACCCACGCAGGACTAAAAGTCTGGAGATTAGATCTGCAAAGTACACGGGTAAAGATGCCTATATACTTGGTTTTCCTGGCGGCATGGCTTTGAATGACAGCAATTGGGTAGTCCATGCGCTAGAAGTCGATGAGGGCTCAGTTTACCCCCTGGCGGTGATCTGTGAACGTTCGCTCACCCGACCTGGGATTCTCACTCCAAAGGTTGGTGCCATTCCAGTCCAGGGCATGAGTGGAGCACCTGTTCTCAGTGAGAGTGGTCAGCTTATTGGTTTGTTTAGTTCAATTAGCAGAACCAGAAATGTTGCGGGCTGGCAATACATTTTTCACATGTCTGATTTACCATTTGAGACACTAGATAGTCTACTTAGAAAATAGCTATTGTGGGGAGGGGGCTCATATCTTATTATTGCGCGCTCGTTTATCGAGACGACTGGGGCCAGGTAGCTCAGTCGGTAGAGCAGGGGACTGAAAATCCCCGTGTCGGCGGTTCAATTCCGTCCCTGGCCACCACAGTAAAGCCCATGTAAAACAATAACTTACAAGGGCTTTTCTTTTATCCATGAATGTGCCGTATTGTGCACTATTATCCCACCCAATAGTACCATTTTGTATGGATACTGCACATATAGTGCACACGCTTTCGAGAGAATAAAGTCATGCTACCCTGTTCCAGGTAGATAACGCAGGCTCGCTAATTTGATCGATTCCGGGTGTGGTTCTCTCAAGTATCATACTCATATCCGCATAATCTGCCTGCAACAGATCCACATAATGTTGCTCTGTCACCTTCACTGACGAATGTCCTAGAAACTTGGACACACGGTAAATGTCCACGCCGCCCTGGATAAGAAGGGCACCCGCAGTTTTACGAAGTGTATGTAGGTTGGCATCCGGCATCTTCGCAGTGTGAAACAGCTTCCGAGAGAGTGCCTGTGAAACCGCTGAATACGTATACGGAAACGGTGCTCGCTCTCCCCTGCGACGTTGAAGGATTTCCCGAAGCGTATCGTTCAAGGGAATCTGACGGCGCTTCCGACCCTTACCCATGATCTCAATATGGTCGTCGTGTACCGATTCCCATGTAAATCCACCAACTTCCAAGATCTCAGTAGCCCGAGCCCCGGTTTGCAGGTAAAAAGTTACCAGGTCCCAAGCGCGTTGATTCTTCTTCTCAGCGATCGTTTCATACAGTTTCTTGATCTCCGCCTCTGAGAGAAAGCGAACAGGTTTATCGTCGGTTTTAAGCATTTTGACCCCAACAAATGGCGATTTAGTCAGGTAATCCTGCCTGGTAGCCCACGAGAACAGAGCTTTCAGGTGACGCAACTCTGTATTCAATGAGATTGCCTGCACCTTCTTCTTGTTCAGACGCCAGTCTTTGTAATCTTCGATGACTGTTGACGTGATAGACTGTACGGAAGTTCTCGCACCTATTCGATCGAGGAATGGTTTGAACACCTTGTCGTAACGGGTGATAGTTTGGGGGCTCCTCCCATCCATTTTGGCTGACTTAAGGAACCGAGTTGTACAAACCTTCAATGCCATTGATTCGTCTGGTCGAGGTTTGATACCGTTCTGTATTTCCAGCGCCTCGTGCTCTAATCTTTCTGCTGTTAATCGGGCAGTTGTCTTAGATGTGTACAAGACCTTTGATCTTCGCTTACCCTGAAAATCGAACCACTGGATTCGATATCCAGCACGTCCTGTAGGGGATGCGTATTTCTGTATACTTGCCATTTTATTCATTCTCCAGGTTGTTGATAGTTGTAGTGTTGATTGCTGAAACCGGTTTAATAACCGCATTTAGCGATGATTGGGGTATGCGGACTGATCTACCGATCTTCACGTAATCAATATCACGTGATTGTATTCTTGATCGCCAGAATTCCACTGACATGGATGTCTGGGCTGCTACCTGTTCTAGTGTCAGATACTTTTCAGTTGGTGATCCACAATTCGGGCAGAACTTGTGATCATTATTGGGGGCTATCGTTCCCACAAAACCCTCCTTAGGGTTTAGGGGTTACGCTCAAGGGCGATTTGAAATGGAATAAATCCATTACTGTACGTAGTAGGGTCTGGATCAGAAATGTTTCCTGAACCAAGCTTTGATACGCATTCTTAAGGTCGGTGATTCCAGATACCGTTCATACTCTTCCAACCATTCACGATGTATTAGGAATCGTGCTCTGGAAGCCTTGGATGAACGCTTCGATCTGATATGCCCTTTATAGATTGCCGACCTCATCTGGTATGGACTGATATCGAGAATAGCAGCAGCTTCAGGTACCGTGATGAATTCCTTATCAACACTGGGTAAACTACTTTTTCTATCCCCATCCCTCAGTGCAAACCACTTTTCATGGTCAACGCTGGCCTCTCCATCAGACTCAGGTATTTTGATTTGCCAATATCGCTTAGTCACTGCTGACCTCACGCATGAGCATTTCATCTAGCCAAGTCCTATGAAAGATGAGTTTCCCTCCATTTTCACTAGATCTTGTTGTCTTCAAGCGGCCTTTGGCTATAGCCTGTCTAAGTAGGCTCTCTGAGAGGCGTGTATACGTTTTCGCCTCCGTCAATGTGAACCACGTCTGATTGTTTTCTGTCTGTGTCATTTGAATTCCTTTCATAACACCGTTCCCTCTTTCGGGATTTGCAGAGGGAAAGTTCATCCCTCCCTCTACTATGGTTATGTCAGCTCTACTTGGAGCTCTTAGGAATTCTCCTTGTTGTGTGTGTAAACACGAGTTCTGATGCTTAGCATGCAGTGTTGTTGGGGATATCCCCCTGATATGGATTGATGAATTGAAGTGTTCTACACCAAATTATGCTTATTTGATGATATCTATGCAATTGTACAAAGGGGTGCAGTTGGTCGCAGATATCAGTTCAAACCTACTTTTGAGGTGCAGGTCATGGGCGAATTGTATCCGAGGGGGCAATTTGCAAGGGGCTCAATGCAGGGGTACCCCCTATTGTCGTTTTTCAGAGAATCATATCAAATAATACAGCACAGCAACAAATCACATGATCTCTTTAAGTGCCAACAAGGGCAGTGCATCGTCGTCACCCCTGGAGCAGACTGTCCATGTCCTTCGTACCGCCAACTTGATATGCTACTGGGGGGGCTTACACATATCGATTCACATTCACCTACCGATACCTAATTCGCATGGATTCCATAAACACACCTAATGATATCAGGTGATTGTAAACGATCTATGTAAATGAGCTTGCATAAAGGGAAGAGAGTCATCATCCTCCGTGCTCTCCTCCCCTCTTACGGTGCATACACAATCTAGTGACCCTATCTTGAGGAAAGGACCCCCTCCTCTACACGGATCCATTCTGAGCCTTGCTTTATTGACTTGCCATAAAAGTACTCCATAACCTCCGATGCTTTTGCCTTTGACATGCCATCCAGCAGTAGACCCTGGATCCGCATCCTTTCATCATCTGTAAGTCTTTGATCCCTGGCCAGTCTGGTAATTGAAGCAATTTGAGGTGCTGTTGCAGAATCAGGACTTGTAGTGTTTTTTGCAACGGGAACCTCCTCTGCTGGCGTGGCATCAAGACCAGCTAAAATCGCTATGAACGAAAGTGCTAATCTGAAGCACTTGCCAGCCGATCGTGTTGATGACATCGACTTAATTGCGTACTCATCCGCATGAGCCCAGCGTTCTTCTTTACTCGAACACATAGCTTCTCCACTCGCGATTACATTGCCGTCTTTGTGTATCTCTACTCTACTCTCATACGCAATCTCATCCTCTCGATCTAGCCGACGTGCGTAAACGACGCGTGCAAATAATCCAAGGCTCGCCCCCACAACTGTCCACCAGGATACTGTCGGGTAGGTTTTCGATCCTATCTGTACCAAATACCCAGGTCCAGTACAACGCTTAGCTACGACGTTTACTATTCGCTGTGCTTCGGTAAATGCCTGCTCTGGATCATGACTGAAAAGGGCAGTACCGTTGGCACTCCCAGTCGGGCCGTTAGGGTATAACGCGGGCACGACACTTTCTTGTGTTTCCATTATTAACTCCTGTTATTATTGTTGTTAGATTAGATTTGAATCAGCAAATGAGAAATACTCACCCGCTCCAATGATGAGATGATCTAGGACCTCAACATCAATGGCTTTTAGAGCAGTTTGTAGTTTCTTGGTCACTGCCCTATCGCTACTCGAAGGTGTAGTCTCCCCTGAGGGATGATTGTGGGCAAACATGACTGCTGCAGCCCCAACATCCAGTATTCGTTGAACCACTTCACGAGGGTATACTGCACTTGTAGTAATGGATCCAATAAACAGAGGCTCGGTAGAAATTAGCATGTTTTGCCCATTCAAGTATGCGACCACGAACTGTTCCCTTTTAGCAGCCTCTGAAAAGAAAGCTCTGAAGTGATCAGCTGCTTCCCTAGATGACTTGATTCGATCTCCGGCCTTAATTGTGAAGCGTCGAACGTACTCTTTTAGTATCTCGGAGTCATTGATTGAGGTCAGGTTCATGCTTCCTCCTTTCTGTTTGTAGTGTAGCTGAACTTGTGAGGTCTCATGGTAACCTTTACACCTTCAGGTTCTTCCCCAGTAGTGGTTATATGCTTCCGTAACGAAGCTTTATCTACTGACTGTTTTGCCGGAATGACTCGAGTAAATCGACCATCCTTTACAACTGCGCTTTCATCTGTGACGATGATTTCAGGTTGTTGCGCTCTTACCTTGAGAGTACCATTCACTAGCTGCTTGGTTGAATACTCGGATAGATGCATCCAGTTGTCCAAAGCAAGGATGTAGTAATCTTTGCGGCGTTGGATCTTAGAAGATTCTGATTCAAACCACAGGTCGATACGCTCCTTCTGGTGAAGCATACTCGCTTCATTGCCAGTTTGAATTGCATCTAACTCAGCCAACTTTGACAAATAGTAATCCGCATCAGCCTGACTGAGGTTTGGTCGATCATCTTCACCAGGAACATGAGCGAGATACTCAAGCACAGCTCTGGTATGTTCGCACTCACCATCTGGACTTACCTTGGCGATAAAGCACTGACAAGTTAAGCCAGCCTCTGATTGTTTGACTTCGACAGTCTCGCCTCCAAATGAGCCGCCAACAAGGAAACCCTCATCTGATTCTAGAATGAGAAGTGATTCCAGGTCGAGAGTATTTTGCATGACTTCCATATCAATTCCTCCCCGGATTCAAGTGAGTATGAAGAGCCAGATGCTTCTCGAAGATCTTGTGTGGTGGCGATGTTTTCAAGGATTCGGTTAAAGCATTGAATAGGGACCACTGGTTTCTTGGTTCGAAGTCGACATGGCTGGGATTATGCCATTCTTTCAGCGCCACAGGCATTTGCCTTGCACTGATCACCTTTCTCCCATACAGATATCCCAGAGTCTCCCATGCTACACGGTCGTCCACTGGAATACCTTGCATCATTTCAGATTCGACTTCAATACTATGAAACGTCGAGCGTGCGCGTAGGATGCACTTCACGATGATCAACTCGAGATCTTCAAGTATATTGGTCGTATGCTTTCTTAGCCGCATCACCTGACTATCACTACTCAAGCAAAGATTATCACATACTAGAACGGACGCTCCAGCGACCAAACCTGCGGAAAGTGATTTGTCAAGTGATGAGCGAAATCCAATTGAAAGCCCAAGCGAATCCGAGCGAGTTCGGAATGTGTGGATACCAAATAGCTGTTGATCTGAATGGGCAGTCCCAAATTTGCTCCTTTCGAGCTTGTATTCCGGGAGTAGGTCTTGGGCTATAGAAGCTATCTTAATTGAGTAGTCATAATGAGATATGGGAACGTATGAACTTGTTCTTGGCGGTACTGGAATGGATCTTAAGTCATCAAGTGTGCATTCTTGTCCTCCACGGTGCATTAATAATTGTGATTGAGTCATGATTGACTCCTTTCATTTAGTTTTAGTTAAATTGATTTTAAGCTTGAGGGAATAGAGGGGTCTAACCCTCCATTCTCTGAAACCCTTACTGTATTTGTGTTTGAGACGATAAGTGAAAGGGAAGCGAGTCATCGTCAGGTCACCAGAAACCTGGTCAGACTCGCTGTGCACCCTCACTCTGCCCTATGGGTGGGGGTGCTGATATCATCACATTGATCCTTCAGATGGGTGACAAGCACATCCTATCCTGAGTTCTCCAATGGGCATCAAGAACAGATCATGTGAATGGTTTTGATTGATAAGCTGAATACACAGCTTCATCCAGTGAAAGACCGCATAGTCATCTCGCAGTGCTCGCTGAATACCTCTCCTGTCTGGTTCAGGGTCGAAGGCGCGTATGTTTCAGATCCTCGTCAGGAACTGATCGGATGATGGAGAATCATCTTCTCAACTCTATTGTCCGTCTTTAACTCCAATATCGCAACCTATTGGGACGCCTGGTAGCTATGAGCAGTAGCCGCAGGGAATGCTTCACTCCCCCGCCATAAACATGGTGGATGGTGTGATGGTCCATGGTGGATGGTGATGGGAGGATGATTAGCTTAGCTGTTTGAAGATGAGATAGCAACTAGCCTTATTGGATTCAAAAGCGACCAACTGAGAAGGTTCTTGAATCTGATTTACTTCACCACCCCAATCGTCATAAATCATGCTTCCGAAAAGTACTGACACTTGGTCCGGTGTTAAGACCTGGCCAACCATCATTGTTAAAGTCACCTTGATAGAAGATTTGGCTTTTAGGATGATCACCTCTCCATGAATCATCTTCATTCTTGTTTCAACGGATAGACGACCTGAGCCTTCAAACGTCAATTCCTCATGCATTAACATTCCTAACCTCCTTCACATGCAGTATGTGGGTGGACTGCTTCTCACGACGGGTCGTACGTGTTGACCATTGGGAGCCAGTGAGAATATGAATATCCTCGATACGGTACTTATGACCCTCTCTCAGTGCATCCAAGTAGTACGGGTGACTGATAAGTGCAGCGAAACTACCACGTGAACCGATCATGCCGACACTAGGTTCATTCTCAGTGGAGATTGGCAGATAAACCCCATTCGTCAGTCCCAGTTGTACTAGATCCTCGATATCTAATACGTGTGACAGGAGATTCAAGCTAAGATGATTGATCATAGCCCCCACGAGTAACCGTGCTGAAACGCGTTCAGATAATTGTCGTGACCAAGTACGGATAATCATAAGTTTCTGGTTGAATCCCACTGAGCTTGATTCGCCATCAACCGTGCTAGATCCCGTACGCCATAGATGCTTAGCTTTGGTGATGAATGAGAGCACGTCTTGTATCTGTACCTCTGAGGCATCAGCCTGGTGCCGAGCCCACAGTTGGCGTCCATGTTCCTTGAAACTATGATAGGCATCCTTGGGGATCTGTTGAACGAGATTGAGTACGTCACGAACAGCATCGATATGCTCAGGCATTTCTTCAGTGACATCTTCAAGGTTTTTCAACAGGCTTTGGTAATTTAGAGCTTCATCCGATTGCCCATTCCGTTGATGATTGTTTAGAAATGCACGTGTGCGGACTTCAAGCTCATCAATGTGATCGTGGACGTTTTCGAACAACCAATCTTGTGCCTCAGAAGGGAGTTGATTCAGTAACCAGGCATAACCATCATACTTGTCCACACCAGAGTTCTTCTTCTGTGCAGAGATACTTCGTTGAATCGCCTCGCTGAGTTGTACACGCAACTCCCATGTTAGAAGCTTAGGATCCTGTCGATGAATGCGACGGGCCAATTTGTCGTAGATACCAATTCGCCCAGAGTATAGACGAACACGCTCAGCACTGACCCGAATAGCAGTCTGCTTATCGTCTGAATCAACATCCTGATTTGACTTATACTGTGTGGTATCATGCCAAGTGATATCCTCCGGCCAGTGTGCCTTACTTAAGAGAGCAGGCTCGGCTGTAAGCACTGCACCATCGCCATCTACGTCACGTCCCGACAGCTTCATATACCAACGCTCGATCCAGTCAGAATTAGACTCATCGACGTTCAGTTGGATCAGTGTACCAGGTCGGGAAGACTTCCTGAATTGCACACGGACTTTCATCAAAGAAGTGTGAACAGGAAGCGTGGGATTGAACAACCAGACCATAGTACGAACCCTCTTCGCCATATCAGGACCAGATATGATGAACTGTACTAGTTCATCTGTCGTACCGATTGCCACTTTGCCTGCATATCCGTTTACCGGTGATCTGCGTACGAGTTCACCACAACATGAGGTCAGCTGATCATTGAGTTGTTGTACATACGGCGGAAACCCTAGGGCAGCTTTAACGAAAGTATCTCGCGACGGTAAACGTACAGCGAGAGGTAACTCCAGGTTACTGAAATCAGTTTGCTGACGATTAACCGATGCTTCCCAGGGGACCATGGTATAGGAATCCATAATTGAAGCACGCGTACAACTTGTCGATCCATTAGCTCTAGCAGGACGCTTCAGCCCTCCGTAGAATCCTGGCGTACGGCCAGACGACGTCTCTGATTGAATGGTCCCCTTCCAGAATGAGCCGTCTTGAAACCAGATAGTCCCCTGGTACGGATCGGCAACCAGACCAATCTCATCGTTCAAACTTTGAAGCTTTGAATCTTCAAGTACACAGACTCCAAGATCGTCGACACCCTCTTCGTACACCTGGGACGGATTCAGGTCTAGGCCAGTAAGAGATAAAACGGATAGCCCTTGACGACGGACACCAGTTATCATTGTGGTCCTGTCCTGAGCACGTCGTGAAAGCCACGGTACCAATTCCTCTGTCACTGGAACTGAGGTCGGCCAGTAGAAACTCTTGCGGAGTGATTCTCCAAGAAGCTCGTACTCCTCGCCGTTCCATAGAAGACTGAGCGGTGCATGTCGTACTCTGTCTTGTGAACCCTCGTTGAAATCGAGTCGTTCAACAGGATTATCTTGCCAGTACATCGTCAATACCTCTGAGAATAGAAGTGAACGACTCACGACCAGTGGTACAGGTGATTCCTCGCCAGGTGATGGGGATGGTACGATCTCACCGTCGAACATTACTGGTGCACCGATCACTGGGAACGTTGCATACACCACGGACTTGAAGGCTTCAGCTTGAGAGACCTCGAGGTGCGACTCATCCGAAGTGATTAGGTAGGTCTCCAATCGTTCGGAGATTCTCGTACTCTGGACCTCCTTGGCCAGAGCTTTGACGTAGGAGCGGCTAACTGTATTGGTTCTGACACCATCTCGTACTGATATCAGTCGTTTGGCCAGTGGGATTACCACTGTAAGCGGGTTGGACATAATAGTCCTCCTTGATCCTGCTGTTATTGGAACACTACAGGTGGCAGGGTCACCTTGGCAGTGCACATTGGAAGTTGTTGTAGAAGGACCCGGGGCCTCGTAAAGGCCACAGGGTTATGAATATGTATATACTAGGTAGCCATGTACCGAGATAAGAATTTGAGCCCTATATAGGCCGAAACCATACAGGTAGAACATGGAGCAACTCAATCACCCAACCCGCAAAACAGGTCGGGACCCTGATTGATTGATTCAGTCACCTCTGGTTAACAATACGTCTTTATTATGATATAAGTGTGCTGAGTGCACTATATGCCATGAGGCATGTATTTAGTCACATAGAGATACTAGTTTTGCCGATGCCTCAGCAGCTTCCCATGTGTTGCCGGTTCCCATCATGATATTCATTGCTCTTAGCCCTCGGGATCGACGCGTTGAATCTATTAATGTTATGATATCAATGATAGATCGCTTGAGGTGTTTATCATCCTTTACCTGGATTAGAACAGAATCATGGATGAATGCCACAGGTCGGAAATCCCATGGGGCCAAGGAACATATGATAGCCCGAAACAGAATAGCACCATAACGCTGGATGAGCATTGCAGGACCAACAGTCCCACCGATAGGCTTCGGGATAGGAATATCCACATTATCTATCGGGTTTAATTCCGCAAGAATCCTGCCTGAAACACCTTGTGCTTTCATTCTCTTCAACCAATCTGAGGCAATTGGGTATGTTTTAGACAACGCCGACTTAAGTAGAGTGATGTCCCGGTTTTGCAGCATGCCCTTGGCATTGGACCTAATCGTATCATCGCTCGCTCCATACAGGTAGGGACTCACGAACTTCTTGACTCGCTTTCGATGATTCTGATCACCAAATGCTTCTTTCGCAATTTCAACATACGGATCATGCCCTGTCTTCAAATGTTTAATTCCCTCAATGTCAGAGGACATATTGAATAACATGCTGAGATCGTTTGCTACAACATCAAAATAGGCAAAAACGTGCCCAGGGTCTGGAATAACCACCGAATGAAAGACTGTTCTCATGCCCTGAATATTGAAATGACGTGTAGATGTCCGCTCAGTCCTTGTATTAAGGTGATACTTCGCATGTAGACGCCCCCCAGTATGACTAATATGACTTAGTACCTTATCCCGCTCGGAATAGGCAGCCTTTAACTCGCGCTTTCGACTATAGTGTTGTTTGAGGTCAATGCCTTTGAGAGTAGCTTTGTCTATTACTACGCCCTGGGTAGTCATCCCGGACAGGATCCGCTTGAAGGTATCCCGATTGTCCAAATGAGTGAGATTAATTCTGTGCAACTCTCTATTGAAACGAATTAGTGTCTGCTCAACTTGTAGTATCGCTTCACTCGCATGCTTGTATATGGTTCCGATGGTTTGGTTGCGCGAGTTGACAGGGAGATGATCTAATATACCAGCCAACGTTTCCAATGGCCATAGAGCAGCGATTAGAACAGGGCTGATTCCCACAACAAGGGGTATCGTAAGTATGTCTCCGTTGTCGAAGATAAATGGAACTTGTTGATTGAAGATACCTTCCGCGTCTATCGGGTAGTGGAAGAAGTACCCATTCAGTTTTGATGACAAGTGTGGTGGGACTTTATAGGAAAGCTTTGTATCTTTCCTTAAGTGCTCCGCCGGTGGCGATACGTGCGATTCAGCATATTTCTTAAGCGTTGTGCCATCTGGAACAAAGATCTTACTTAGAACCGTGTACTTTCCTCCAGACCTGGATCGGGTAGCACTTGCGATAATTCCATGGTCATCCCAGATATGCCTTACTTTTCTAGCTCCCACTCCGAAGGTTTTATACATGCGATCTGCAGTAAAGGTCCTAATCATCCTCCCCGGGTGACCATCCAGTTCTTCTGCCGAACTGAATTCGCCCCACAGATAAGTGCCAAGCAACGTGTAAACACCATATCTGTCTAGACCATCCTGGAAAGCATTAGAAATTAGATTCAGGACGTTTTGCTTCGGAACCGTTACCCATGGTTTGAGTAGATTCGCAGGTAAGCTGTTGACATACTCCTCTATGTAGATTGCAAATTCAACGACACCTTGAAATTCATCGGAGAATCGATGGACTAGATGACTCGCAGTCGATTGCCTTTGCTCAAGATCCTTAAGATCTACGAATGTTGAAGCGGGATTGAAATCATTTCGAATCAACTCAGACCTGACTAGTCGATACACCTCACGGATGCACTCCACCTGAGCCTTTACTTTATCCGCAATTACCAGCTTCGTGGATTGAGCAATTTCAGACTCAACCGGCCGAATATCCTCTAACCGGTCTGGTGATTCATAGATAACTCGAGCGGGGATATTGAGTTGCATAAGCTTTTGAGGAGTGATGCAATAAACTGTGTACCCAGGTACACAGTTCTGGGTCAGTCCTAGCTCTCCTTAGCGAGGAGCAATGATCTTAACTGCTCTATGATGGTATCTAATACTTCATCATTAGGTGGGATGATGTTGGGGTAGAGATCACGTTTGACGAGTCCGAGATAGCGGTCCCAATCCCCAGCGTTGAGTGCGTCCTCGTACTCAGGGATAGCTTGCTTCTTTGCGCGAGATTTGGGCCGTTTCTTCTGGAACTTTTGCCGCACTTCACGCTCGAAATCAGAACGTGGGGTCTCATCAAAGGCATGCTCAACAACTTCAGCATACTTCTCAGGATTCTGGACAAGCTTCTCTTGATATGGACTCAAGGTCCTTAGTTTTGTCCATGATGGGACGATTTCTCTTCCTTCATCCAACAACTCAGGTTTAAGAGTCTGCATAAGTAGAAACGCTTGTCGCATTTGGGTTGCTGTTTCACGAGATAACTGCAATCGAGTTCGACAATAGTCCTGGAATGAGTCGACGCCCAGGTAGGTTTGCCAATATAGCTTTCCAGAGCCTAGCTTTTCGATACGATCTTTGATGATTGATAGGGATTCCCCTATTGTAATCCAAGAATCTGTGAAGCCCTTAACTGATTGGGATATCTTCTCTTCAAGGGCGTATAGCTCGTCACGAAGCTCCTGGTCAGGGTAATGATTTGGAGCATCGGGGTACTCACGATAAACAATACCGTCAATATGATATCCACCCTTTGAATATTTCCCACCGTCATCTTTTGTATGACCTTTGGAAGGAATCGTTGGGTCATCGCTATCTGGGTTGAAATCAGCGTGCCCCCATTGCTTAAAGAACATCGCCACGCCCTGCTCAGCACACTGATCACGTAATGATGTGACCCAATCCTTCTTCATTGGCCGTAAGGACTTCTTGGCATGACCAGATTCACCCCCAATTATTGCCCAATGGATGTTCTTCAGATTTACTGCACCAACATCACCGATCAACGGTTCAAAGGATATGAATCTTACTGAAGCTGGGATCAATCTGAGATGATTAATTCGAATAGCGTTCTTATGGTCCTCCACGGAAACACCAGCCCAAATATTGGGTGTCCAATTCAACGAGGGTGCTAATTCCATCATTCGTCTACTTCGTTTTGTTAGAATTTGATATTGATGCGGAGTATTATTCATGACTTTGAAAACTTCCTGTATGAAATCAATAGGCACATCTTTATTGAACAGATCTGACATGCTGCATACAAACACCTTCCGTTTATCTTTCCACTGGAACGGTGTTAAGAGCTCATCAGGCCAGGTTACAACCTCACTAAATGGCTTGATGTATTTGGGTTGTTTGGGATTCCCTAAGTGGCGTCGGTGCATTGATTCCGCATAACAATTCTTGCATCCACTTGTGATCTTTTCGCAACCCACAACTGGATTCCAGACTGTTTCGGACCATTCAATTTTAGTAGTTCTTCGAGTGTGAGATTCAGGATTCATACATAACCTATCTAATTGTTATTATTTATCTTATGCAATAGATAATTCAATACTGCCAATCTTCATGAGCTAATGGAGCTCTATTCAATTCCTCTCGGATGAGCTTCCAGTGGGGTAGGAACTTATCCATGTACAGCAAGAACCGCTTGTTGTGGTGAGGTTCCAAGAGGTGAACCATCTCATGAACCACAATGTACTCCAAACATTCTTTGGGCTTCTTTGCCAACTCTGTGTTGAGACGAATATGGCCCCTGTCCGGACGACAACTGCCCCACTTTGTCCTCATCTTTTGCACAAAGATATGAAGGACTTTGACACCGAGCACGGGTTCCCACTTCTGAACAAATTCTGATGCGACAACTCTGACTTGTTCCCGGTACCAAGCAGCAACAACCGACTCTCGTTTCTCAGTGGAAGATTCTGGATGCGAATGAAGTCTGAGTGCTTTGTGATTAATTTCAACTCTCGCTGGACCTGTACTTGGCACATTGACCAGAAGATACCGCTCACCCCAGAGATAATGACTCTCGCGATCGACATACTCCCTCTGAGTCTCACGCTCCTGCGCTCGGATCTTCTTCTGCTGCTCCTTGATCCATCCCAGCTTGGAAATCGCGAATATGCGTACTTTATCTAACCGCATCTCATGGGGAGCAGATATATGAACCCTACCATCGGGTGGGTAGACGCTCAGATGAACATTCTTGATAGCTTTGTGGACAACTCTGACATCAATGTCGCCCAACTGGATCTCTGAGGTCATCAGTACTCTTTTTGCTCTTTGATGATCAGGAAGAGTTTCTCGACCTCATCAACATCTCCAAGAATAGAATAGAGTGCATCCTTGATCACATTCTCACGGGGACGTATTCCACGCCAGCCATCAGGACGCACTTCGCGAATGATCTTATCAATCTTTAACGCCAGATCTGCGACAATATCCTGTGCACCACCTTCTGATAGCTCATTTTCGGGTGTGCGGATTTTGACCAGGTTATTGTACAATGCTCGTTTTGCTGGAGTATCAAGATCTTCAGGCGTATTATCTTCGATCCCTACTTCAACTTTTTTGGCCAACTCAGCGATCCTCTTCAGGTACTCCTCGTAATCCAGCGCCTTGGCACGGCGAGCTGCGATCAATTCATCAAGGAGCTTGGACATCTTTTCGTAGTATGCAGGATCGTTCAGATGCTCTTTGATTATCTTGCGACGAACATTGTTCTCAATAGTTTCGGCAATGGCTTCCTTGTTTCCACGAAGTCCACCCAACTGTTTATTGATTGCATCAGCGATCCCCGTTTTAACAATCAGTTCAAGCAGACTAAGATCGCCAAAGGGTGATATAGTCCTGGGTCGATCAGCCTCGATAAACATATCGATAAGCATTCTCATGTCGGCTTCATAAGATTTGAGATCCAGCGTCTCCCCACTCGCCTTGCGAATCGTGTCTCGGAGCTTGAGGTACCAGTCGATCTGCTTCTTCATGATCTCGATCTCGGGGGATGAGTATCCTGCCATTTCAAGTTCATCAGCAATATTTGCGAAGGACCGGACCAAACTTACCGTCCCTAAGTAAAGTGCAGTCCGTTGGGGCTCTTTTTCCTCCAAATCGCTAGCAATTTCCGTGTTACCACAAAAGTACTGTATGTACTCCAACTCACCTTTCGGCGGTTCAACATGCTCGCATAGCATGGCCAAGGTCTCAAGGGCGTTGTCCAGACGCTCTTTGCCCAGCTCCAGTCGATCCTTTAGTAGGATCTGAGGATCCGCACCATCAGCGGTAGTGTCCAATTCTGAGGCGTAAACGGCAATTGCATTCTCAACCTTGCTGAAGAGATCCTTATAATCTACGATATAGCCAAATTCCTTATCATCACCATCCAAGCGATTCACGCGACAGATAGCCTGGAATAGACCATGATCCTGCATAGACTTATCGATATAGAGGTAGGTACAGGGCGGCGCATCAAAACCTGTGAGCAGCTTGTCCACCACAACGAGGAGTTTCATATTCACCGGTTCCTTGGTGAATAGAGCTTTGGCTCGATCCTCATAAACTTCCGTCTTCGTCATCCCACCTTTAGGAACAATATCCTTGAGCAGTTCCTCATAAGTATTGTAGATGAATTGTTTGTCTGACTCTGTATTAGCTCCAGTCTCTTCCAGCGAAACATCCCCTGCATACGGATTATAGGATGAGACCACTGCACACCTGTTCTTGAAAGGTGTGTGCTGGAAAAGGGAGTAATACTTCGTCGCCTCGTAGATACTTGAAGCAACCAGCAAAGCATTCCCACGTTCACCTGACAGTCGGGGTTTTACGCTGAAATCCATGACCAGATCATTGACAATACGCTCCATTCTGGACTTGGAGCTGAGCACCTTTTGCATGGTTCCCCAGTGGTTCTTCAATTCCTCCTTCTGCCAGTCATTCAACCCTTTGGTCTTGGCGTCAAACCAGGCATCCACCTGATCCTCTGATCCTAAGTGCTGATCGATGTCCCGGGCTTCATATACCAAATCCAGAATCACCCCATCCTCGACACCTTCACTGAACTTGTAGGTGTGGATATACCCGCCGAAGACCTCCAGACTGGTTGCTTTGTCCTTCTTAAGAAGTGGTGTACCAGTGAATCCCATGAATACCGCATTAGGCATGATAGCTTTCATCACTCGATGCAGCCGACCGCTTTGGGTACGATGACACTCATCTACAAAGACGAAGATCTCACCGATCGTCTGGCTGGGCTGTGCCTCCAGATCCTTGATGAAAGCTGTAAAGTTATCTACATCCTGGCGACCAAACTTGTGAATGAGGGAACAGAGTAGACGTGGTGTCGCTTCCCTTAATTGCGATAGCAGATCCCGACCACTACTGGATCGTTTGATCTTCTCACCGGCATCTTTGAACACTCTTTCGATCTGTTTGTCAAGCTCGTCCCGATCTGTGATAATGACGACTCGGGCTTGCGGGTTATTCTCCAGGATCCATTTGGCCAACATGACCATGACAATACTCTTGCCACTGCCCTGGGTATGCCAGATGATCCCGCCCTTGCGCTGCTTCACATGTTCCTGGGCAGCTTTCACTCCAAAGTATTGGTGGGCACGAGGTAGTTTCTTAATACCACCATCAAAGAGTATAAAATCATACATTAGTTCGAGGAGACGTTGCTTGTTGCACAGTCGTTTCAGGTACTTATCTAGCTTGTATCCTTCATCGATATTCTCATCCTCTTTCCAGGACAGGAAGTATTTCGCAGGGGTACCAATGGTGCCATACCTCAGGCCCTCAGTATCATTCCCTGCAAAGATGAACTGGATGGTAGAAAAGAACCATTCATTGAACTCTGGTTTCTGGTTGGACAGGCTTTGACGAATCCCATCACCGATGCTAACACGACTGTTCTTTAATTCGATCAAGCCAATGGCGATACCATTCACATAGAGAATTAGATCAGGGCGGCGTTCATGATTCCCCTTGAGTGTGACTTCTTCAGCAATGGCGAAATGATTCTTTTCAGGTTCAGCCCAATTGAGGATGTGGATGGTATCAGTAACTTCACCAACGTCGGTCTTTACCTGGACCCCATAGCGTAGCAGGCTATATACTGCCTCGTTGTTGGAGTATAGACCTCGATTGGCATTATCTGCTTCGGTTCTTAGCCTGTAGTGGACTGCATTTACCTGTGCATCTGTGTATCCCTGGGATCTTAGATAGTCGGCAAGATAGGATTCTTCAATGTTGCTGTTGCCGGACCGGTCTGACCAATCTCCCAGATAGTCATATTTAAGATCGTTCTGGAATAGAGCAATGACTCTATTCTGCGTTTTTCGTTCAGTTTTGCCGATCTCATCTACCATCTGGAATCCCCGGTTTTATTCAGTATCATCTCTACAAGTCTTCGATATAAAACCACTCTTCCTCCTGTAAGGAGCGAAGATATGAGCCGATATTATCCAACTGAGTGTGGTCTGCGGCCCATTGAACATGTTCTTTGAAGCGTGATTGCTTTTCTGCTAGTGTTGTATTATCCCAGGCTGCCAAGATTAATGGAAGTGGTGGTTCCCAACCTCCGGAAGGTTTCTGTTGCTTATCCTTAAGCAGCTGCCACAGCTGATTCCAATCTCGAGGGATCACTCTATCATTCGCGGTGCAATATTCCCAAAGAGATTTAAAGGTTTCGATAGGTGCCATCATACCAAGCGGATCCTCCCAGTGAGCAGTTCTTGCATCATCCCCTTTTTCAATTGTATGGCTTTCGAGAGTTTATCTTTGAGTGTTTTGATTTCTTTGTCAATGTCAGAGAGGATCCGTGCAATTGCGACAGCTTCCAACGGTGTTGCTGGAATATCAACCATATACTCTGTTAGATTCTCTTTTTTGATATATGGAATAGAGCTGCCAATTGTACCAATTCCCAATGACGCTATTAAATGCGCATTTAGATGATGCCATAAGAATTGCACATTTTGAGTAAATTCATGAAGCACATACGTTCGCTGATATGCCTCAAATCTACCTGAGTAATAATGGAGATTCCCAACATCGCCATTACCAGCTATAAGAATAGCCTGAGTGTCAAACGTATAAGTATCACTGTACGTGTGTGATCTGGAACATGTAAAGAATGGAAACCGACCATTTGGGTTACCTTCATTAACATCCTTTTTACCGGTCACAATTTGACAGATCTTACCTAGGGATTGTTTGGACCAGCTTCCACTAAACCCTGGTAGCCGTCGTTTCCCTGTAAGCAGTTCCCGCATGGCACCCTGTTTGATGAGGAGTTTCTTGGCAATGAGCTTTTCCAGGGATTCGATATAGGCATCAGCATCACTCAAAGCCTTGGCGATGGCTTCTTGCTCGGCTTTGGTGGGTGGAATTGGGAATTGAATTGATCGAATTTGGCCAAAGTTTAGCCCTTCCCGATTACCGCCGGCTTGAAAACTATCAACTTGACTTTGTCCCATGTGCGAGAGCAATAAATAGTTAATATATTCTGAGGCAATTGCATCCTTTACTACTCGAATTATACATACATGCTGATTAACATTTCCACCAACAAGCATATGATTTACGACAGCACTTCTGCCAATTGATGCACCTGTAATATTAAGTAACACATCGCCTTCCAATAGTTCTGTTGATTGAAAAGTTGCATGGGTTTCGTCTTCAATAAATACCATATCTTGGAGACGCAAATTACCCCAGCCAACATTCTGACTCCTTACAAATGGTCGACCATTGGCTTTATAATTGGATTTACCACCACGAGGTGTGATGCCACTGCCTACTTTCTGGGTAACATCACCGACATTCTTGACTTCCCAGTCTATCGGAATTGTTCCAACTTCTGTTTGCTTGAAACTAGCTTTCACCGTCATCTGAATCCCATCTTTTCCAAATGCTGACTCACTTTAGCTTCCAGATCCGCAACCTTTTCAGTTAACAGCGGCATGGGTGATTCATAGCGCTCAGCCAATTCTTTCACTCTCTGGGTCAATCCCTGACTAATCCTATCCGTCTCACCATGAATGGCCGTTTCCAGAACAGCCAACCACTTGTCTTCCACTACCAAGGTCTTGATTTCAGATACCGTGAGCTCAGGATACTTATTGTATGCATTCAGGTCCAATGCCGCTTCAGCCAACTTGAGTTTCTTCCTCAAATCGGCAATTTCAGTTGAAAGATTCAACCATTGTCGCAGGATACCGACCTCTTCCGCCGAATCCGCATCGCCCTTGATCTCCTTCAAGCGAGACGTTACCGCGGCCTTGTTCACTTTGTCAAACTCAGCGAAGATGCCTTCATCTCCACCCTGTTCTTCTTCCAATTCCATGAGTTCAGCCGAGAGACCCTCTATGCGGCTCGTCAGATTCTCAATGGCTGCTTGTTCATCCGCGAAGTAGCGGGCAACGATATAGGCTTTGGGGATCAGATCACAGATCCAGCCCTTGTCCTTTTCCTTGCCCTTCTTGTCAACATCGATGACCCGTGAAGTCTCAGCCTTCCAACCATCCAGGGCAATGATATAGAAATCATCCTGCATGGTCTCTGCCCAGTAATCCATGAGATGCTGGTAAATACCATAGGCATCCACCAGGGCAATCCCCTGATAGTGAGACAGTAGATCCTCGGCCAGGACTTTGATGATCTCTTTGGGGAAACATCCTTGATCATAAGACTTGAGTACTTCTAAATGTTTCTGTCTCCACTTTCCGAAATGACTATTCATGCCCTCTATGAAGCTACTAAACTCGGGATGATCATAAATGCTGTTCCTGAGCTGTAGCTTGTTCACTTTCAGATCCAGATATCCAGGTCGGTTATCTTTGAACAAATCAGATTTCAAGTTGGGACAAAGCTCCCAATACTGGGATAAAGAATCAATATCCGAGACCGGAATCCCGCCCTGCAAATGTCCGCCAATATCCTGAATATCCTCAGGAGTCTGATTGTCGATGTAGCGGGGCAGGTTCAGATTGAACTCATTCTTCTCGATTTCCTCAGCACTCACCATGCGGGCATATTTGGGATCTTCCTCCTGACGGTTGAAAACATCCACGATCTTATGGATATCCTGGGCACGAAGACGGTTCTTGGGACCATCCTTCATGAAACCCTTGCTGGCATCTACCATGAAGATCCCTTTTCGAGCATGGGCGTCTTCCTTGTCAATGACAACGATACAGGCAGGAATACCAGTCCCATAGAACAGGTTGGCAGGTAAACCAATGATGCCCTTGATATATCCACGGCGAATCAGGTTGCGACGGATCTCCGCTTCGGCATTTCCCCGGAAGAGGACACCGTGTGGTAAGATGCAAGCTCCCTTGCCCTTGCTTTTCAACGATCTTACGATATGCAGTAGATAGGCATAGTCCCCCTGCTTACCTGGTGGGACTCCGAAATTGGCAAATCGTTCGTATCTATCATTTAGGGGGTCTAATCCAGTACTCCAGCGCTTATCGGAGAAAGGTGGATTAGCCACGACAAAGTCGAAGGTCTTGAGTGAATCTCCGTCATGATACTTTGGATCAGTGATAGTATTGCCCTGTCGGATCAGTGCGGTTGGATTGTTATGCAGGATCATATTCATGCGGGCTAGACCACTGGTCGCGGCATCTTTCTCCTGACCGTAGAGTGTGACAGACGTACTAGCCTCGTCGCCAACCTTTAATAACAGAGATCCTGATCCACAAGTGGGATCATAAACTGTTGTGGATGCACTGGTCGCAGCTTTATGGATGCCAATTATCTGTGCCATGATACGACTAACCTCAGCCGGTGTATAGAATTGTCCCTTGCTCTTGCCGCTTTCGGTTGCAAAGTGGCGCATGAGGTATTCGTAGGCATCGCCCAGGATGTCATCACCATCGGCTCGGTTCTTGGAGAAGTCCAGTGCCTTGTTCTCGAAGATCCCAATGAGGTTGCTAAGACGTTCCACCATCTCTTTACCAGAACCCAGCTTGGTGGCATCGTTGAAATCAGGTAGATCGGAGAGCTTGTTAGCTATGGCTAGTGGACCGACAATCTTCTTATTGATCTGATCCCCAATGTCGATGGTGCCTTTGAGTGCCACCATGTCCTTGAAGCTAGAGCCATCAGGTATGGTTATTGGGGAAAACGGAGATCCGGAGTACTTGTCACTGATGTATTTAATAAAGAGTAGGACCAGGACATAATCTTTGTACTGGCTGGCATCCATCCCGCCGCGGAGTTCGTCGCAGGATTGCCAAAGTGAGCTATAGAGTTCGGATTTCTTAAGAGCCATGGGCGTATTTCACCTTCATTATGAGAGCTAAATCGATCCCCCCAGATCTGATCAGTAATTCAGTGAATTTAGGAGTGATTGGAATACATACAAGGTGAAGAAAAGACCCCGCCGGCTCGCAACTCAACATTCCTTTTACATACAATCAACCAGGTCCCCCCGTGCAAAACTAATATTTCAATTTCCATATAGACTTTTCCCCTACCTAAACATGGCAATAAGGTCTTACAGGATTTCCGTCCAAATATATAAAACAGCCCCGATATTGACTAAAATGCATCACCAAATGCACATGCTCTTTCTGGAAATGCTGTAATTTACTATGGGACAGAGTGTTACGGTATAACGCCAAGGGATTAAGTATCCCTTGTCGTTCAATTGAGGAAAAGGAAAGCCCCAAACAAATGTCCAGGGCTTTCATAATCGTGGTATTTATTGTCTGATTATTTGAGGTACAACATCTTGATCGTTTTCGTGTACTCCCCCGCTTCAATTCGCGTAAAATACAAACCAGTGCTGACAGGGCGATTTTCACTATCCATGCCTGACCAGATTATGTCATGGTATCCAGCAACCTCTTGTGCTTTGTTTACCAACTGCACCACCTGGCGACCTGTAATATCATAGATTGTGATTCTCACGTCAGATAGTTCTGGCAATCCATAAGTAATTGTGGTTGATGGGTTGAATGGGTTGGGATAGTTTTGCTCCAGGTGGAAAACTGCAGGTAGCTGTTGCTCTTCCGCAAGATTCACAACTGCCGCAGTATCTGCCTGCAGCAGGAAGCTGAACGCATAGGTGCCGCACTCTCCCTGAACAATGGGGTTCCAGGCTTCAAAGGGAACAGAGACACGCCGGGTGCCCCGGGTGTCGAACTCGTCAAGAAAGCTGGCATCACTCAGGGCTTCATTGATATCACCCACAGCATGGCCTTCCATCGAGGCATCCAAAAAGTCTTGAACACTCCGGAGCTCTACATTTTCGACAAAAAGCAGGGTGTCATCGCCATCCTGTATCACCGCTGTCCCACCGGTATAAAGACGATAATCACCCCAAATGCTGTCCAGACAGGCAAAGGAATCCACCTCCATGGCAAAGTTGCCCATTCGGAGAGAAATTTCATCGACCTCATCCAGGGCTGGCGTGTTCTCCGCAAGGGCCCAGCCCAGGGTCTGTTCCCCGCAGGCCTCATAGACCAGCTCAACGTAGGGACGGTTTCCAGGTACAACGGGACAGTCCTGGGGACCGCTGGCGTTGGTCAATACCACCTGCCCCTGGAACAGGAGACTGTTTTCCAGCAGCTCGTGTCGTATCACCGTAAAAACACGGGGGGCATCCGATGCCATGGTATAGGTCTCTCCATCCGTAGCTGAAACCTGCCAGCTTATCTCGGTTTCCATGATCTCTGATAATTCCATGTAGAACAAGAGGGAGTCTACATCAAAATCAAACTCAGGTTCTTCCAGCATCTCCTGATGGAAGCCGAAAGCCTCGTTTGACCATTCCAGCACATAGAAAACGGGTTGACCCTCCGGATCTTCAGCGGCTTCCCAACTGAGATCGATATTGTCCTCCATTTCAGCATAAATGTGAAAGATCGCATCGTTCTCAGGTTCCAGCAGATCAAAGGGTGTAGGAGGCTCATTTTCAACCGGCTCCAGATTGGGTTCCAGGAGAAAACTGAAATCATAATAGCCACAGTCCGCCTGAACGATGGGATTCCAGGCTGCAAAAGGCACACGCAGCACACCATGATCAAAGGGGTCCAACTCGGCGATCACATCAGGGTCGCTCAATTCGTGAACGATATCGCCGCTTGCCTCTCCTTCCATGCTGGCGCTGAGGAAGTTCTGGATGCTGCGCAGGTCCACATTCTCCAGATATAGCAGGGTGTCTTCACCATCCTCGATGACAGCGGTTCCCCCCACATAAAGCCTGTAATCACCCCAGATACTGTCCAGACAGGCAAAGGAGTCCACCTCCATGACAAAGCCGCCCATACGCAAGGTCACGTCGGCGTAGTCGTTCACGCTTGACATGTTCCCTGCCACCATCTGGCCCAGGGTCTGCTCGCCACAGGCTTCATAGACCAGCTCGATATAGGGGCGGTTCCCAGGTACAACGGGACAGTCCTGGGGACCGCTGGCATTGGTCATCACCACCTGTCCCTCCAGGAGCATGGTCCCTGGATGGGCCACATTGAAGTGGACACTGGACGTATCTGCCTGCAGACCATCGCTGACACCGAAACGGAGGCTGTCGCGGCCCACAAAATCCTCATCACTGGTATAGGTGAAATTGGGCAGAAGACCACTCAGTGAGCCATGGATGGGATCACTCACCATATAGATATTCAGGGGATCCCCGTCTGCGTCCCAACCTGAGAGTGTAAATTCAACAGGTTCACCGGGAGCTGCGAAATGAAATTGCTGAACGGCCACAGGAGGCGTGTTCTGAGGATCGACAGCTACGTTCATGACGATTGCCAGCCCCCGGTGTGGATTCTGGAGGGCGTTTGTATGAAACCAGACCGTGTCTGTGTAGCTTCCTGACGCCATGTCCAGGCCATCCACGGTGATACTCACCGAAGAGGAATTCCCTGGATCCAAGGTAAGGGAATCCGGTTCAATGATGATCCAGTCTGCCGCGCTTGTGGCCCGCAGGGTACCCGTGTGCCCCCCACTGTTGGACACATCAATGGTCTGTGTACCAATTGGACTGATGCCTTCGGGATAGGTGAAGGTCAGGGTTTCGTCCGAAAAGCTGAAGATTGGCGCCGCCTCTTCATCATATCCAGATAAACTGCTGCTGAAGACGCCTGTGGACCCCTGGGAATCAGTGAGGGTGGCGGTGAGACCGGATTCTGGAGACCAGCTCCCGCCGGTGAACATCAGGCTGGTATCGTTTGAATATGGATCTTCAGCGGCTGTGTATTGGGTGCTTCCCAGAAAGGTTTCACCTTCACCGTCAGGGGATGCACTCATGAAAAGTTCCATGGTATAACTTTCTCCGGGTACACCGGTGGCCCGGCCCAGGACCTGCAGGGTATCCCCACCAGAGTTGGTGCTGAAAGCGACCAGGTTGGCCCGTGGGACGAACAGATGGGTCAGATTGCCGATCCCATCGCCGCCATTTGCGAAAATGCTGTTGCTTGAGATAGTGTTGCCGGTTCCCGTGCAGACCAGCAGGTCGACCCCAACACCGCCATTGTTGGCAATGATATTGCCGGCCAGGACACCATTGTCGTCGCTTCCGCCGATAAGGTTCCCGCTGCTGGGACCTGAGATCCAGATGCCCGAGTTCAGATTCCCCAGATCCTCACCTCCTGATCCGATCCCGATGTGATTCCCCTGTAACACGGATCCGTGGGTGTCCATAAGCAGGATACCCGCCTCTCCCAGATTTCCTCCGATCACATTGGAGGTGATGGAAACCTGGCCAGGGTTGTCGTGGAGTTTGATGCCGCTGTTCTGATTACTCAACACCCCGCTGCCGTTTGCCGCCACACCGATCAGGTTTTGACTGATGCTCACGTCCCCGGTGGCAGATCCTGAGACCTCAACTCCGTGACCATTACCCCCGCTGATGAGATTGCCAATGAGGCGGGTGCCGGTTGCTCCGGAATGAATACTAACCAGAGTTCCCGTGGTCCCTGCCGTGACACTTCCTGTAGCGTCAGTGCCGATATAATTGTTCTCGATACGGGCATCTGATCCATTGGCCACATCGATCCAGCCGATGACATTTCTATCAGTATTGCCGGGAGCGCCAATGGTATGCCCTGACGTTGAATCGATGGTAATATTCCCCAGTTCTGTGGCCATGACGGTCATGTTGTCCCCGTTCAAGGCCAGGCTGTTGATCTTAAGGCCACGTACCCCGGAACCATCACCCTCCAACACGATCTGGGCTTCTATCTCTGCATGGTATTGTCGATTCACACCCTGGGAGAAAGCATTGCTGTTCTCCACATAATCATCTGCCTGACTGCCATCCAGCATGATGGGGAATGTGGGTCCCAGATAGGCATCTTCGGTGGAGATCAGATGGTTGGTGTTGGTGAACTGAAATTTCACATGGAGGAGGGAATCCTGATAGTACGGGGGGCGATAGCGGGACTCCATGAGGACAGCCCGGAGACTGGCATGGCCAAGGGATGTTTCTGCGATCCCATCGCCGGGATAAATATCTTCAGAGTCGCCTGCCCGGGTCACCGTAAGACCGTCGACCATGCGTTTGGAGAATTGGATGGGCACCCGGACAAGTTCCCGGGCATGTGGGTAGTTGCTCTCACCAACGGCACCAAGATTATGGAAGCGCACATAATACAGGTAGGCTGTATCATCGCAATACTCAAAGTTCCGTGAGGCATCATCATGGTCGATCAGGGCTGCATAGTAGATGTGATCCACCCAGACCGAAGCATTGGGGTCACCCTGCCCCACACTCTCTCCGGGGAACGCTTTTACCAGAATGCGTTGGGACCAGTGGATCAGATCATCACTGAGTGAATAGTAGATGCCCCACTCATCTCCCTTGGCCGTGGTCCCGATAAGCATGAATTTGTTGAAGAAGGTGTTGTAGGTGAGGCTGCCGTGCATATAGGCGATATTGCCTTCCCATGGCGTATTCTTGCCCAGGGGTACCATGGTCGAATAATCGGGATTGTCCAGATACGGGTTTCCCAGCACCACACTGAAATCGGTTCCGTCCCAACCTCTCCAGGCAGCCGGATCAGACAGATCATGGGACCGGAAGAGATAGGGGTAACGTTCCAGAGCGCCAGCGTAACCACTGGCCTCGGCAATGAAATAGTAGTAACCATCGTGTTTGATGATATTGGTAGGCTCGATCACTCCGAGCCGACTTCCTGCAGCCGCCGTATCTACCGCCACCACCACATGCTCCGGTGCATTTGGATGATTGAAGGTCCTCCCACTATCCGTTGACACGGCATAGGTCAGGCTGGTGTACAGACAATCAGCGATGTCACAATCCCCTGAAACATTGCCATGATATTCGTTATGGACGATCCCGTGGACTGTCACGCCGTCTTCGGTGTAAAGCGAAGAGAGCCACTCCTGATCATTGTGCAGGGAAGGATCGCTAACAGCATGATCTGAAGTGTGGATCGGCCCGGAGCAGTCCAGGGAAAGGCTGTTGAAGTCAGTTCCTGAAAGACGGTAGGTGGAATAATGCCCGATGGTGAGATGGATCTCATCTTCTGCATCCCGATAGACCCGCGGGGGTGTATCCGGGGTGTTATCCCAATTACAGCTGTCAGCTGCCCATTGGAAAACCACCTCCTCAGGTCCCAATTGGGTGACAGGCCCAGGGTACTCCCAGGCTGCCTTCACGGCAACCGAGGTGAACAAGATTAAACAAGTCATCAAATATTTCATGATCGATACGCCTCCTGTGTAAGTCGTCAAAGTAATTCGGACAAGATCGCTTAAAAAATAAGAGACACTTTCCGGGCATCCAACATATTATGCAAACACCTCTTGGTGCTGCGATTTCATGTTTTTTTGTTTCCTCATCTGAAGCGTTTTTTCTTTGATGATGTCTCTCTTTGTTAAGATCTTCTCCTTTCTTCCAAAATACATATCAGCTGGGGTCACGTTATCAAGCGACTCATGTAGTCTCTCATTATTGTAATGATTTACCCA